>Ga0307509_10003896_pt1 | contig 22079 bp, 22 predicted proteins | sample 10_EM_MG_FD_202245 | JGI IMG/M metagenome (GOLD analysis project Ga0307509, IMG submission 202245) | Populus trichocarpa ectomycorrhiza microbial communities from riparian zone in the Pacific Northwest, United States - 10_EM | ecosystem: Host-associated > Plants > Roots > Unclassified | place... | reverse complement strand
GGGTGTTTTGCGGTGTGGGTGTTTGGCTTTCTTTTTACTTAAAAAATATCAAATTTATAAAAAAAAAAAAAAAAAAAAAAAAAACAGTCACAGTAGTTAGAGCTCTTCACGCAACCATCTATGTAATACACCACTCAGATACAGGGGCACGGGCCAAGCCCATTGACAGTGACCTTCCATTGATGCAAATATGTTCGAGATACCTAATGCCCTTATCTCTATGATACCTCGCTTATATACGAATACTCTATTCCTACACAATAGGACTTCCTACAATCACTACACCTATAATGAACGCTAGATGTTAGTCTATAATGATAGACGAAACAAACTAGGTAAACTATGTCGATAGTCTATGATAGTCAAGATAATTCTTTTCCGTTACGAACACCTTGAGGGAGGCTGGTTTGTTACAGTCCACGTCTAGTCTTCCGGAACCATACATTGAAGTTTATTACTTTTAAAAGAGTAATATTATGTTTTGATAATAGTTATAACCAATAAAGGATTATTATTTTCTAGGCTAGAAGAGTAAAGAATGACTGTGTGGCGTAGTGGAAGCGCGTCTGCATCACAAAGATGATATTTGCAGAAGGTCGCAGGTTCAAACCCTGCCACAGTCATTATACAACTTTTTTTATTTTACTAATTTTAGCAAAAATTATTACATTATTATAACTCCCAATCATGAGTCATATAAACAATATCGTTTCTCATAACAATAGCACACCAAGATGAGTTATGTAGGGACTATAAGTTGAAGGAACTTTAAAGTGAAGAATATAACAGACCTATGACTAATAACTACTAGTCATGTGTAAACATATCCTTAATTAGTCACAATTTGTGACAATAGTGCTCTCAATCATAAATCATGCTCTGGCTTACATACTAAAAAGAACCCTGATAGAAGAAGAACAATTTGCTAGAAAGTTAGATTTTCCCTTCTCAGCTATAAAAGAGCAAATTACAGCAAACTCAGTCTTTATTTAAGACAGTGCAAAAGGAATATAGACTGCACCTTACCAGGAAAGGTAACTATTATCAGTGGACAAAATTAACCATGGATCAGAGATTGGTGGCAACCCCCCTGTTATCACCCTGCACTTTCAACACCATTTAAAGAACTTTATCTAGCTTAAATATTAATTCCTACTATGTATTCTACCTTATACTATTTTTTTCTTATTGGTTTTAGTAATTGTGGTGTTGTTGTCATAACTTAAGTTTTTCCCTCTTAGTTGATCCGCAGTTAATTTTGTCCACACACCATACAACATCCTCACACATTTTACCTCTATTCAAGTTTTAACCGTATGAGACACATACCTGTCAACTTCCTCAACTGCATTCATCTTGAGAACTGCATATGCCTGAAAACTTGATATTATTGCTAGAAAAAGTCTCATTAGTTGAGTTCAACAGAGAGACAGTAGAGAGAGAGCCTAGAGGTTAGTTTCAAGCCACCTGCTAAACCGGAAAGAGCCTATTTGATGTCATTGGAGCCCGTAGCAGAACAAGAAAATGATGGTTATTGAGCTATATGTCCTCTGGCAATTCCTATTCTGGACTTGTTGCTTGGTTAAGATTGGACCCCATGCATTCTCTCTCCTTGCTCTGACTTGAGCTCAACTGACAGGACCTTTTCTAATGATCATACCTGATGAGCTGGTTACCGGTGTTCGAAATGGCCCCAAGGCGAAGAATCGGCAGGTGGTGTAATTTTTGAGGGGGTGGCGTGGTAAGCGAATATAAAAAAGAGAGCGAGTGATAGTTGGGTGACTCCTTCATTTTGGATAATTTTGCATCCTGTCAAAACCTGATGGCTCATTGGTTCAAAATTTACTTCGCCCCTCCAACATCGCAGGTGCTAATAAAGTGGCTGATCAAAAATACCGGTAATGGTGATTTGGAGACTTTCGTGCTGAAGGTCGCCTTTCTAGGGTTTTTTTTACCCGGGCTCCTTTGGTAGGCGGGTGTGGAGGGTTTTCCGGGTGTTACCTGCGTGGTTATACTGTACGAAACGTCTTCCACGGCATAGAGAGCGCCCGGCAGAGCGAGCCATCCACCCAAATAATAGCCACAATTTAAATCTGGACTGAGGCTTCCTTATTGTAGTATCATACAACTTATCAAGGATTTGAATTGGTGAGTGGTTGCTGGGGGGGGCAATTATCTAAGAAAACTGGTGGAAATAATCACTTCCAAACAATGGTAGAACCTTACAAGACAGTCGAGTGTTCAGTTGGTGATGGGTATACTTGAAATTAATGAGGGGATATTACACAGATAAAATAACTCTAAATCAGAAATTTAGGGGAAAGGATCGGGTTTCTGGTGAGATACAAGTTACAGGCATAAAGAACCCGAACATTTGAGTCCGAATTTTGTATGGGCGGTCAGACACGCACAAACATTTTGCCATACAAATTCCTCATCCCTGTGTTCGGGTTCTTTATGCCTGTAACTTGTACCAACAATCAAAAAGTGCAGCTTAGTTGTTACAAAGAAAGTCACCAGAGGCGCTACTACCGTAATTCAAGTACCGGTAGCCCACGTGCGGTCTGGCAATCTCTTAGACTATTTTGGCCTAGCGTAAAAGCTTAAAATAATTGGACGATGTGTTATCATATGTCGTTGGACTTTCCTCTCCCGGTAAGGTCAGAGAGTTTTTGTTTTTCCTTCTGCCTCAGAGGGGCTGTGTTTTGCTTTGTTTTTTTTGCCTCCTGTCCAGAGAAGGGAATTTTGGACCACATAGCACACCGTCCAATTATTCAAGCTTTTACACAACAACAGTTGTATGATACCCCGACACAGGGGTTGGAAAAATTTCCTACAGTAGCTCTCTCTCTGCGTCTATTCGAGCGCTCATACTGAACTAGTACCGAATGTGGGGCTTTCTCTTACCAATCACCGTGCTCGTGCTGTTACTACAAGCGGCCTAGCATGGAAAACTCTCAGCCAGGTTCTTTCCCTTAGAAAGGGGGTTGCCCTACGATATAGATATAATACTTTACAAGCACCGAATACTGTAAGAACTCGAATGCCCCGAACGTCTACCGAGGAGTCGCCTGGGGGAATACAATACAAAATAGTTATTCGAAGGGTTAGAAAAAGGCTGAGGTGCCCTCAGGGTTGTGCTACCCACTGATACGAGGGGTGTTCAATCCACATCGCCAACATCCACCAATCATCTGCATTCAATATTGGGCCCCCTCGACACCTGTATGGGCTAAGTGCTTTTTCTTTCCCTTTCAACCGACACATGGTAATCTCGAACAATACCATCTGTTCTGGGGTCATGGGAATTAGGAAGTTGTTTGTACACTTGTACTCACTGTATCGGAATCCTGGATGCTGGAATATTAAAGTATCATACCTAGACGGTACATTCGGGGCATCGCCAACACACTGGCATCCAGTAATTGAACTTCAGGCTCGCACAATTGAGTTGCCTTTGCTGGTATCATTTGGTCTGGCTCTTTTCCTTCTTTTTTTCTCTTTCGGTCTGAAGCTGCGGCTGAGGGCGTCAGTTTTCGATGTGCACTCGCCCCCCTCTATCTAAGAGGGGGGGGTTCGGACATCTAAGCTCAACCTTATTTCATTCATGCCGTGGGCGAGGTTCAATTGTTCAGTTCTGACGGCAAAGTAGGCGCAATTTCGTCGAGCAGAGTTAATAAACCCTTCCAATTCCCCTCTCCCCCCTCACTGCTTTTCTCACCCATTCATTCACATAATATCCTATCTCTGATCTCCCCTTTACGTTACCCTACTGTAAGTTACTTGAAAGCGGATCTTACATTCATTCCTTCGTTCATTCACTCTTTCAATCCACCGACCTACAAGTGCTCGACCGCGATCTATCATACATTGACTTCAATATGATCTCCGCAGCCCTCCTCACCCTCCTCAGCGTGGCAACCCTAGCCACCGCAACAATCAACTATCGTACAACAGCACCATCACCGCCCCGGGTAAAAACCCCGACGGATTAATCCCCGCCACCTCCCTCTCCGAATCCTGCGGAGCGCGTACGCACAGGACATCCCGTGCGACGAATGGCTACTGAAAAAATCCGACGATGACTTCTCCGTGGCTGAAAGGTTCGGCAACGACACGCTCAAAGCCATATGCACCGATACTTGCTTCCAGGGTTTGCAGAAGTGGCGCGACGACGTTCGCAAGTCCTGCACTGATAAGGACTCGGGCAGCAAAGACACTCTTGGCCTACGTACCATCTCTTCACTCCTCGACCCGAAAATGATGTTCATTGAGTATTTGTATTGGTCGTATTGTATTAAGGATTTGTCCGCCCCCCCCCCCGGCTCCCGTAGGAATTTGTTCGTGCTGACCGGATCGTAGGAATAAAGACACGTTCTGCTACGCCGGCGCTCCCGACCAGATGGGCACTCCGGCCAGGACTCCGATAACACGCCAGAAATCATCGACGCCTTCTGCAAGGATAGCTGCAGGACGCAGTTTTCCCTGATTCTATGGGTCGTTAATAAATCGATATTTAACACTACTGAGAATGTTAATGTTGCCGACGCGAGGAAGGTTTGTAAGGGATTGGACACGAGCAAGTATCCGTTTTTGAAGGATGTGAATTCCACATGGGGTTCTTCGGGTTCTTCGGGTTCTTCTGGCTCGGGGGCTGGAGCGGGCACAGGCGCCAAGAATGATGGTGGTAAGGTTGGCGGGGGTGTCGGGTTAGTATTGACTTCTGTGGTTTTGGCAATGATAGTGGTCGTGGGGCTTGGGAGCTTCTGAGCGGTTATATTCTTGGAGTGGGGAAATTTACATCTTTGTTTTTTTGGTAATTTTGAATGGATGGCATGAGGGCGCGCTGCCCGGCAATCCGTGACCACCGCCAGCAAAGGGTGCAGGGTTTTTGCTTTATATGAACATTGGAGAAAATTGGTATTCCGTCTTAGGCTGCGTACCGTAAGAACTGGAATAATTGAACCTCACGCGAGGACGTTGGAGTTGACTTTGCTGGTAAGGTCTCGCTCTTTTCTTTTCTTTTTCTTTCTCGCCTTACTCGAGTACCGGTAGTACAAGTACCGCCCTTTAGTCTTGCATAATTTGCTTGCAGGGGATGTTACACGAGTACGGTACTAGTACCGTACTCGAGTACCGTAAGAACTCGTGAAATCCACTATCTCCGTGCTGTCACGAATATCCCTGTAAATCGCGACATCAGCCCAAGATAGGTTTAGCTGGCAAAGGTAACAAGATCCAACACAACCGAATGACCCAGGCTATACTGTGTCAGGAAAGCACTAATCCTTCTTAAGAGCTTTTGACTTAGAATCTGGAGATTAGGGGCTGTCGGAGATAGTGGATTTCACGAGTTTTTACGGTATCGCGCGTGAGGGGGCGAATTGGGTAGCCACCATACCTATTTCGCTGCCTTTATACAAGTACTTGTACCCAATTTGCTATGATACATTACCCCATGTTAGCGCAACCCCCTCTATCCAAGAGAGGGAATTTCGGAGTCATCGTGCTAGGTTCAATTCCTGCAAAGCTTACTGGTAGTACAGTTGATCCCCTATCGAGGATTTTAACATGAGTCACTATTTAAACCACAATAGGTTTAGCAGAGTAGGTCAGCAAAATCACGAATGCACTGTTTGCTTGAGTAATGAGATCCAGAAAGCTCAGACTCCCCAGCCTATGCCCTGTCTGGGAAACACTATTCCTTCTCGGGGTGTTTTGCCTCTAATCGGTGTGATCCGAGGCCGATGGACGAGAGTGGATCCCCAGTACCCTGAGTTTTTGCGGTATTCGAGTTCTTACGGCACAGTAGGTGCAATTTCGTCGAGCAGAGTTCATAAACCCTTCCAATTCCCCCCCCTTTGCCTTTCTCGCTCATTCATTCACCTAATATTACATTTCTAGTCTCTCTTTTACGATACCCTACCGTAGGTTACTTGAAAGCGGATCTTACATTCATTCCTTTATTCACTCTTTTAATCTACCGACCGATCCACATTGTCTTCAATATGATTGCCGCAACCCTCCTCACCCTCCTCAGTGCGGCAACCCTAGCCACCGCAACAATCAGCTACAACAGCACCCTCACCCACCCGGGTGACAAAGAGTCCTGGTTCGACGGATCCGTCCCCGCCACCTCCCTCTCCGAATCCTGCGGACGCGCATACGCGCAGGACATCCCATGCGACGAATGGCTACTGAAAGCCTCCTCCGACAATGACGCCTCCGAAGCTGAAAAGTTCAACAACGCCACGCTCAAAGCCGTATGCACCGACACTTGCCTCCAGGGGTTGCAGAAGTGGCGCGACGACGTCCGCAAGTCCTGCACCGATAAGGATGAGGGTAGCAAAAACACGATCGGCCTACATGCCATCTCTTCACTGCGCGATACGAAAATGATGTTTATTGAGTCTTTGTATTGGTCGTATTGTGCTAAGGATTTGTCCGCTTCCCCCCGCCCCCCGACTCGCATAGGAATCGTTTGTGCTGACTGGATCGTAGGAATACAGGCACGTTCTGCTACGCCAGTGGTACCAACCTGATGGACTACCCAGCCTCCAGCAACGACTCCGAAAACACGCCAGAAATCATTGACGCCTTCTGCAAGGACAACTGCGAGACGCAGTTTTCCCTGATTCTATGGGTCGTTATGAAATCGGTATTCAACACTACCGAAGATGTTAATGTTGCCGACGCGAGGAAAGTTTGCAAGGGATTGGACACGAGCAAGTATCCGTTTTTGAAGGATGTGAATTCCACAGGGGGTTCTTCGGGTTCCTCCGGCTCTTCTGGTTCTTCTTCCGGTTCTTCGGGTTCTTCAAACTCCTCGGGCACGGGTGCCAAGAATGACGCAGGTAGGGTTGGTGGGGGTGTCGGGTTATTATTGGCTTCCGCGGTTTTGGCGACGGTAGTGGTTGTGGGGCTTGGGAGCTTCTGAGTGATTACTCCCGGGGTGGGGAACTTGCATAATATTCTTTTTGATATGATAGTTTCGAATGGATGGCCTGAGGGCGCGTTGCCCGGCAATTCGTGACCACCAACAGAGAAGACCGGGCGCAAGGTTGTTGTTTTATGTGAAAATTGGTATTCCGTCTTGGACTGGCCTATTGCGGCACAATTGCTACTATCGTACCCCCCCCTGAGAGTGCTCTACGTGGTAATCCCCAATAGACCCACCTTACCCTAGGTCGCCCGCCCTTATCTTGTCATCCGCTACGATATTTTTCCTCACGATAAAAAAATACCCCATCCTGTCAGCATGTTAGACACATATCCCAGAGTGTCAACTCGGTCCATCCTGTTGGAAATAAAGGTTGAGGAGGTGACGATTTACGGTGAAGATTTTACGCAGTAGAGTCAAACCGCTTAAGTGGAGATGAAGATCATTAATTGATTGTGATGTTGATTAAAGGAATGACTTGAGAAAAGTTGTATTGCGAGAGAAGAAAGGAAGGAAGAGTAAACAAGGGTGGTGAAAACATTTTTCTGGCTTGCGTGTCCTCTGGCTGGTGCGTACGTATACCGTAACGGCCTCGGAGTGCGGCCATTGAACCGCAATTTCCAACACAGTCAAACACCGTAGTGCGTTGATGATGGTACATGAAGAGACATGTACAGTATGATGGTGATTGGTTTGTACTTTGCGCTGTTTGGGTTAACCTCGCTGTTGCACTGCCGGATGCTTTTCTGTGCCGTCATGATATCCTTCGATACATGAATCATTCTGGAATCCTAGAGGGCTCGTAGGGAGGCCTTCAATTGTCATGTTATTCGCGAACGCTTCGATACCTTAAGTTAGCATGCGAACTCCCATGTTTACCCCGATTCCAAGCCCAGCCCAAACAAAACAACGGACACCTCCCCTCCACCTCATGGCTGATAAAGTAGAGTTGCCCAGGCTGTTAGGGTGTTTTATGATGGTCTATAGAATACCACCCCCTTCGGACTCCGTCGAATCCTACGATCTAGGGATTCCCATAAGCCTGCACTGTGCCTCCTCTCAGGCGGAACACGCGGTGATACAGCGAGCATCACACCGCTGTAGGATAGTGGGAACGAGCACTACACTTTCCACCCTACCCCAAAAATTCCAAAGCAAACCTTCATAAATCACATTAAAAAATTTTCTTTTGAAGAAGAAATAAATTAAATGAGTACTAGTAGAGTGATCAACACAAGTATCACCTCCCTCCATCCCTCCCTCCCCGCCTATGCGCCTCTCTCTCTCCTCCCAGCTACTTCTCCCTAACCTTAAGTTTCACCTTTAGATCTCCCTTGGTATGCGGCACGAAACAGTCCGTCCATTCCATATCCTCCTTACTACACCCTTCATCAGCTTTCCCTGTCCTACTCATATTACTTATTCACGGGGGGTGAAAAACATACCTTGTCTCCCAAAGCTCAATATCAAACCTCCGAAATACGGCGGCGAAGGCGACGTACAGCTCGGCCCAGGCGAGGCTATCATCACCATCACCATCATTAGTGCCTGCGGAAAAGTGGTGAGAAAGGGTTGTGGGGGGTTGGTACTTTGACCCTATGCATGACCGTGGTCCTCTACTAAATGCTATAAGGTACTTTTCCAAATCCTTGGCGCCGGTGTCTAGCCAGCGGGCCGGAAGAAAGGTATCGGGCGATTGGAATAGGGTTGGATTTAGGTGGATTGTCGGAGCATCCATTGATACCACCGTCTGGTAGCTGTTAGCTTTGATGTTACGATGGTAGAGGGGGAGGGATGGGGGTGACGGACTCCGCCTGGGATGGATTGATCTTGGATTATCATGCCGGAAGCGGGAACCACGCGACCTAGTGGTGATACGGTGCCGTGACTTAATCGTAGACTTTCTTTTATGACGGCGGTCTAACAGTCCTCCAGTCAGAGCTTATCACCCGGGATTATTTTATTCAAGTAGGGGTGAGATGGGGGGAGGGGGGGGATTTACGAGATATGTTAACTTCTCCAATTGCTCAAACGTAGGTTCTTCCTCAAGTATGGGCCATACGTGACATATCTCTGCGAAGAGCTTCTCTTGTAATCCAGGCGTGGCTAGGATGTGGTATGTTCCGAAAGTCAACGCTCCGCTCACAGTATCGCTCCCGGCGAAAAACAAGTTTTGAGCTTCGTCGGTGAGACTGCTCAAGCTTGGAGTTCCACCCTTAACCTGCGGGTCTAGGAAACGATGGTATATACTTGGGTGAGAAGATTTCTCGAGAAGGCCAGGGTTCTTCATGTACCGGCTTACTTGTCCTTCTATTGTCTTCACATGCGCAAGCACACAAACACACGTGCATTCCCGTCAACTTCATTCATTCAGTGGAGGGTTAGGGGGGGTGGGGGGGGTAGTACATCTCTAAAGGCTAAAAACCCCTCCAACTCAGGTACCAGTCGGAGCGAAATACTCCTCGGCAAGGCGATCAACCACTCCGCCAGGGGAAAGTACTTTATCATCCAGAAGGTATCGCTGGTAGCTCTAGCGTAAGCAATGACACCGTGCTTGAAATCCTCCACGTCTAGGGAGTTCTGACACTCGTTATAACAATACTGCGAAATAATATCGATCGCAGCGCAGTGGAATCCAGAGGCTATATTCGCTGCCTCATCACGGTCCGCGTAGCCAGAAAGCTCATCACAGAGCTTGCGGAACTTCTCACTGATCAGCGGTTGCAGCGAGAGCACCGCCCGCCGCGAGAACATTGCCCCAATCACCTCTCGCCGGCAGCGCACAACGGCGGGGTCGAGCAGTGAGAAGACCGACTCTGACGCGCCGAAGCAATGGTAGAGGCCCGGGTCTTTGGTAACTTTACTGGTGGGGCTGTAGATTGTGTAGTAGGCTTCCGGGGAGGAGAAGTGGAGCTATTTTTGGAGAGTTTGTGCTTAGTGTAGTTCTATGGTGGTTGGTGTTAGGGAGAGGGGCGGGGGAAGGGGGCTCACCTGGTTTGGCTCACAGCGGACTATCGGGCCTGAAGGGTATTGAATTAGTGCATGATCATCCAAGTACCGTAGTGTACTAAATTATGTTAACCGAAACTAACCATATTCCTTGTGTAAATCTGCCAAATGCTTGACCATCTGCCCACCCATGTGCAAATCCCAATACCCCGCATACCACCTGGTGGCCGCCGCCATCTTTGGTCCCGGGAACCGCCGCAGCGGGTGTAGATAGAGTCTGTAGAAGACTAGTAGGGCAAGGTACGCCACCCACGCCCCGAGGAGGCAAATTGCCGAGCGAACGAGTCCGAAATTTAAGCAGCCCATGGCATGGTGCAAACTGCGATAGAGAAATGTGTCACTCCCCGAGCTAAAGGGTCCACATGCTTCCATTGTGGTTCTAAACTTCGGATAGTTTGGCCGGCCGTTTTCTGTCAATCGGAGAAATCGAAATGGGGGAGTTATAAACTTTCCCTGGAAGGCTTCTGGTGAGAATGATGTGTGATAATGGCTAAGATCCTACCAAGGGCGAGGGAACTTGGGGTTATATATCCGCTAACCCTATACAGTATGCGGATAAGGCGGTGCGGTATTAAACATTGGCAGCAAGGGATAGACTAGGTAGAAAAGCAGGCTAAAAGGATAAAGTGTATGTGTTTTTTTTTGTGTGTGTGTGTGTGTGGGGGGCATCCAACCGTTTTCTAGAAGATTAGTACGACACGATAAGTGGTACCGGTACCGGAGCTACTCTTTTGGGTAACTGCCAACAAGACAGCATGACTACGGAAATCTCGACGACTCGCAACCTGGGGAAGGAAAGAAGAAAAAAACGATGAGGGATCTGAAAAGTTTTGTAACTCTTCTGATCTCCGAAATTAGAGCTCGGTATTCAAGTGTTCAGTATCATATCGGACGAGGTAGTCTGGGGATAGCACTGTTGTGCGAGCGGGATAAAGTTCCTCCCGGGGACACATCTCATCAAGTGCCGCCGCAGCAACTGAGACCTTCCCGCCAACCGGTTAATCCCGCGGCTGGATACGGTGTCCTATCCTACCCTATTAGTATCTCGTGATGTCATGATCGTCAGCCTCACCAGCTCTCGAAAATATACTGCCGGCATGGTAGTGCTTTAATTTTTGGATGAGAGATAAAAATAAAATAAAAATGAATGCAAAAATAGTGAGCGTACTCGAGTACAGTATAGTATCAGTAGCGTTTTTCCCTTCGGGAATCCGGAGACGGATGTGAGACAATTGGCAATCCGTCAGAGGAACGCCGGGAGGCAGGCTGTGTCTTTCCCTGGGATGGTGTGGGGGGGGGTAGAGATGCCGATCACGAGATATTCGGGTCATCAAAAAGGTAACCCAGCGCCTTATTATACCACGAGAACTAAAATAGCACAAAGAACAGCTTGTACTCCTAGGCACCAGAGGCAGAGGATCTTGAGAAGGATTTGTATTATCACGACACGGTGGAGCCTGGCCTCTGTGGATGTGCTAGATCTCATGAACCGACCTTTACAGCTTCTTTAGCTCGCCAAACCAAGCTTATCATGGGCTGATGCAATGATTTCCACTTAGAATGCAAGAGCTTTTAAGGCGATTGAACCTCATGCACTAGGACATTGAGGATGCCTCTGCTTGTAAGGTCTGAGACTCCCCATCTCTCTTTGCACTGTGGGATCGGTTTTTCTTCTTCTTCGCATTGTTTGCGTACCGTAATCAAAAAGAGTGAATTTAGGCATCTTAACCAGAGGTGGAATTATTAGAGCGATCTATAAGGCATTCAAGTACTGTACACATTGGAAGTGGAGCTATGGGGTTGCTTGCAGATGTGACCGGGGGGGAGTTGGGGGGGGGGCATAGAGACATTGTGTGAAATGGTACGGTAGTCTAGTGTTTGCCAACGGCGTGAAATCTGGGGGATGTGAGGGGAGGGTTTGCTTCAGGCGACGTATTCTGAGACACCCCCCCACATTTTACGCCAAAAACACCCACAACTCACCTAAAAACAAATATAGAATTAACAAAATCAATGCCATAGTGTATGTAATTCCCTAGAATTTCTATGTAGAAATTACGAGAATGCTTTCACTCCGGATCTAGTTCGGATACCGCGGGAATCCTTTAAATCCACCATCGGGGATCTCAGGAAGATATTACTGTCTGGATCACAATAGGCTTAGCTAAGTAGGTTAGCGAAATAACGAATACCTGTTAACTAGATCCAGCAAGCTCAGCCTCCCCAAGCTATACTCTGACTGGATAACACTATTCCCTCTCAGAGTGTTATGTTTTGGATTGCGAAGGCTTGGGGCTCGATCCCCGATGGTGGATTTAAAGGATTTTTGCGGTATTGTTGCGGCATACTTGTACTGTACTCGAGTACTCGAGTACCGTGAAAACTCAATAGAAGAAAAATGTGCTAGGACGTTATAGTTGCCTCTCCTAGTAAGGCGCCGTCTATATTCCTTTTGTGTCCCAACCGAAGGCCGAATTTGCGGTGTGTTCCCCTCCCGTAGCAGAGAAGGGAAATTCTAACGTCCTAGCACATTCTCCTTCTATTTGAGTTCTAACTGTACTATTTGTATCGGAACCTCGCATAAAACTAGAGGTACTGTACCTTTAGCACAGCATCATTCTCTCTGGCATTGTACCATGGGCGTTGACGAAGAGAGCTTGCCTCTTATAAATGATAATATCTAGATCACTCTAGAGGCTCTGGTGCCCTTTTTTAAAAAAATTGCAATCAACCAAGCTGAGATTTTATGAAGCGAATGCCCGTTTTTGGTGTAAAATGGAGTGGGGTGGAAGGGGGTGCCGAGGGCCTTTTGTCACCAAGATCGTACTTTTGCAGTGGCGATGTTTCGGCTTGCCGTGGAATGACTTGGCTAGTAGAGTGGCGGCTCTGAGGAGAAGTAAGCTGTTTACTTGTACTCAAGGAGTTATTATTAGACCCTAATCTGGGCGCAAGATTTCGCTGCTTTTTTTTATAGCGCGGTTAATGGCATGGGTTAGCTTCGGATCTTTGCCAAAAGCAGTATGACGACGGAACTCTCACTGTGGCCTCACCGGTGGAAAGAATCTCCACGATTACCACACATAAGCTATTCCTAATCTCGGAAGTTTGTAGGAAAGAAAAAAAGGGATAAATAAAGGCGAGGGGGGGGTGAGGTCTCGCAACTTGGAAGAGAGGTTGTGTGGTTTTGTCCAATAATCCCGGTTGTAGGACAAGCATCGGAAACGGAGAATGGAGAGGTTGTGATGGGTCTGTTGGGGCTATCGGAAAGGCTTTAAGCACAGATGCAAAGTGTAGGTAGTCCCCTCATTGGTGAATAAAGGGTATTTTTCACCAATACTATTTTACCTTCTCGCTCCCCCCTTCCTCCTCTTCTCTTCTCCTGTTGTCGTCAATGTTCCTCCCCTTTCCTCCTTTTACACTTTCTCGTATTTACCCTAATAGTAACAGTCATTCAAATAATACTATCAAAGGTATGGATAAGAGCAGTTCCTCTCTCCTCTTTACATTTTCATTACCGCAAGAACCGAAATAATTGAGAATGACGCTAGGACGTCGGGAATTTCCTGCTTCGGACCAGGGGGAGAAAGCACGGTGAGGACATTCTCCTTCAGCCCTCACTTGAGACACAGATCTTACTAGGAGAGGCAGCTCGAACGTCCAAGCGAGATCCTCAACTACTCGTATTTCGGTTTTTATGGTAGTAGTTTATTTGTTATACTCCCTGATAGTATCCTTCGTATTTGTCTTCTTACTTAAGACTTCCTTGCAATCACGGATTTAATAATCTATTAATGCAGGAATCACTACCGGACGAAGGAATAAGCTTTGGAACAGGCATATTGCTGATTAGAAAAAAATGAAATTATGGATACTGTAAATTAAGATGGAATACATAATTAGGTTAAATGTCTTTTCAATAGCTTAATAGTATATCTGATTTTGACAGTATTTTGATAATAGAAATTAAGAATCTTTGTTTTCTCACGCTCGTCCTCCCAATATTATAGTGTACTTATTTGATTTAGCGCTAACTTAATTCTATTTATTCTATTTTACAAGAGTTTTAAGTTTTTAATTTCAAAAGTGGTTAAAGTGCCATAAAGTCGGGGTTTCGATATCATCCGCTAACTCGGTTCTCGGCTGCGCCCTCCCCTCCACCCCCGAAGCAATATCTACCGTCAAAAATTTGTCTTATACTCATGAACACAGTATATGCTTCTCAGCTAGAATTAGGGACGCCGAACAAACGGATAGATCTAGTGCCGTACGTATTTTGCCTTCAGCCATTTCGATATAACCGTAAAAGAATTCCTTCCTATTGTAATTTGCGAAAATCCCCGAAGAGCATCGCATCCAAGAGAAGAAATTGTGCGCCACAAATACTCTTAAATGGTACTGGAAGGCCGGCCTGCTGGTTTCCTCCCACGGAAAACGAGGCCCGGTGCTGTCTTGATCGCCCATACGCTACCCAAGGGAGACTGTTATTTCCCTTTTTGATGCCTTTCGGAGTTTCTCGAGACGCGATCTTTGTTTTTGTCAAGGTTTTTGTAGGTTTCGAGAGATTGCGCTATAGGATTAGTTCTTAAATCCGTCCTGAGGTTGGGCTGCCCTATTATACGCGGGGGCCTGGGGACTGCCGATAAACGATGAGGTCGGGCGAGAACTACCGGTAATCAGGCTCGCCTGCGATAAGGAGCTCGTGTCGTCCTGCCTGGCCAATAGGATCTCTTGGCTGGTCTGAGGGCTCGACTGCGCGAAAACCGTTGGCACGGCACTCGGTCTGTCCCCCGGTTTCACGGGATAATTAAGTCCCGTGTTCGATTCTGAAACTGTGCCTGCGGGACTCCCGCATTAACTTACTCGTAGCGAGGTGTGGCCCCCAGGCCGCCTTCGGGAGCGTTATGGTTCGGCCTTGTGGGGGAAGCTGCCATCAAAGTTGCGCCTGTCGCCGCCTAGGTCGCCAACTCCAGTTCGCAACGCAACGCCTTCCCTCTGACCTTCATGGTCAAACACGTCTGTTTTGGTCCCTTTGTGGCCGATCATGCGGGGTGCCGACGGTTGCCGATCCTCTACCGCACCGGAGACTGTCTTTCCGTGGTAGGCGGGTCCGACTCGAGCACTGGTACTCGGGTACTTTGATTTTGATCTCCCGGTAGTGCTTGGGTCGTTGAAGATCTGGGCTAACTTACCGGTACTCCACCCACATTCGAAGCGCAACTTGGGAGGCCCCGGTGCGGTGGATATCGGCAGGGGCCAGAGGGCTAGCGGACGGGGAAGGTCTCTCCTCCGTAATTATCGTTTATTCTGGCCGGTATTTGCTGGTTCTATCGTTCACGTGTAAAGACTCTGCTTTTGCCTCCTCTCACTATTCGTCCCAACTCATGCTATCTAGTCAACACATGTTGGTTCCATATGGTATGATCAAGAGGGCTAATCTGTTTGATCGCACCTTGGAATTAGATGAAGCATGTCTTGCTGTGACTCCTAATTTCGTATGAGCGTGCTGATGCTGGTCATGAGATTTTTATTATTTAACCCCTGTCCTGGTACCTTCTGGTACCCGCTGGATACTCAGGAACGGCACCGACAATGTGCTGTACTCTGAAGAACAAGGTCCCCCGCTGACTGATATCGGCGACGTGATCTCATCGCGGTTATGATACGTAAATAATCGATAATCTAAGTGCTGTATCACATGTTCTCACTCGATGTATAGTACGCCTTCCTACCTCGATACAGCCCGATAGATGACTACAGAGAACCCAGAAGTGCCGTGCGTTTCATATCTGCTTACGAGCGCTGGCTCTGAAGGCGTCCTCAGCTTGTCGGCGCAGTCGATAGGTGACAATTGGGTCCAGAAAGTGCCTGCTGGGTATTTTTTCCCCCTTTACGGAGGTCTACCGGCTCGACTAGATAAGCTTATTTTTCGAGACAAGAGTGGGGTAAAAGGCTTGTATCGTGAATTGCCTGCCTGATTCTCGTCAAATGCTTGTATCTTTACCACCTTATTACTTTAGGTTCGCCTGAATCACTATTAGAAAAGCTTCTGGAAAGGTTTCCCATCTGAAGCAGCGGCCCTTTGTGGAGAGCAGGTCTACTTCCTGCTCTCTTGCAGGAATCGAGTGTCGAGAGATTTGTGATTGAGGTGCACTGGGGTATGGGCAAATCCTCCGAAGTTTGGGGGGCTGACGATTCTGCCCATAAACCTAATTATTTGGCGGAATTTGAGTGAAGGCGGTTTCAAGGGTTATTAGGCTAGAGGAAGCAGAGAGGGCGAGCCGTGCTCCTGGTAGTAGGACGCCTGTAAAGCTACTTAATCGGGGCCGCCCCGCGACCCATAGAAGGGCTTCACATTCCTATATGGTGCGAAGTTCATTTAATTTGTCTTTTTCTATAGTATTTGCTCTATCTTCAAGAAAAACCAAACCATTGAAATTCCTCGAGTCATCACTAGATTGAATGTCAATCTCGTTAATAAAAAAAACATTTAAACCCGGGCTTCCTATCGTTACCCACATCACTCATCAGCCATTTCACTTATTTTTTAACACATACTCATACACTCATCCATCGACGCACCCTTCTACGAATAAATAGATCTATATATCTATATGGGAACAGCTATACATCTATACACTGCCATGCCAGCGTCAATGACGGACCCAGGAACAGCGAATGAAGGACACCGGCCAACGGCGAGAGACCGCGTTGAAGGCCTTCTTAAAGTTCAAGAGCGAGTTGTTGGAGGGTGTTCCAAAAAATACACAAACTGCCCTCCTAAGGTCGGCTGGATATACTGGACAGGCAAGCCGAAGTCGTCGGTGAGGGGTATCGACAGGATACGTCTCAACTGCGTTGATGGTCCTAAAAATAACACCAATAGGAAGAGGCGTCCATGGATCGTAGTAGAGGAATTAAATGGTGGTAAGGTTCGCGTGATGTATGTTTCCCCCAATCCGGGTGAGCCGATATTCTCATAGGGAGTCTGACTAAGAGTTGTAGGTCTTCAACAACACAAGGGCGCAGGGGTTGGGATGCGGTTTCGCAAGAAGATCGGGAGTTCTTCCTCCCGATTTCCCCAACGGAACCGAATGGTAGGCCAGTACTAGAGATGAAAGAAGACTATCAGAAGAGATTTAAGGAGGGGAAAAGTCTTTTATACCTCTGCATTGAAGTGGATATTCCGGCTTCCGTGCTGCTGCTTGAGGACTGCATGGGGTATCTGGAACCGAGTGCTGTAGGAATTATACAGCAGGAAAGAAGGCATATTCGTATTCGGGAAGAAGAGAGAGCGGCTAGGGGGGGGCAGGTGCCGGAAGGGGGGCAGTGTAGGAATGCCAACCGGCACCAGAGAAATCTGGCCGGCGGCGGGGGTTATTCAGGTCATCTCATTAGTGAGGGCCCTTTAGGTCTAAATTCTCAGGGTCACCCACGCCTCCCACCTCGCCCAGAATTCCCGAATAGCTCGAACGCTCGCTCTGCAGGTCGCCGAAATGGCGCACGCTCAGGATACCCCGCACGTGTAGGCGCTCCGACCATTTCCCCTCATGCCCTTCGTCGGATCGAAACTCATATGAACCAGGATCCTGATGGAAACTGCACCGGAGATCAGAGCCGCAGCACCTCTCAGGACAGGTGCGCTCAAAATCGCCCTCAGCCGGGCCAGGGCCCTTATCCGACCTGGGTCCACCGCCGTGACGAAAATCCTACCCCTCAAAACACCGGTCGTCTGCAAACACATAGCGGTCGATCTCCCCACCACTATCAGATCGAGGGGAGGGTAAATAAGAATGGGAGTCAGAAGCGTCGGGAACGCCATGCTCGCGAGAAGCTGTCACGATATTAGCAGGTGCCTTGAAGATTCTCGGCTGGAGACTTTGGCTAGGGTTGGGGGTCTTACTCCATTCCCGTACCAATACCATCTCTTTTCGGTTGGCTGGTGGTTGTTCTCTTTTCTTTCTTTCTTTCTTTCTTTCCTTGCTGGTTAGCGGGCTGGTATGGTTGTTTGTCGTTTTTTTTTCCTGCGGAAGGGAGTGGTGTTAGGGGGCACGATATTTGAATTCTTCTTTGCTTCTCATTTTTCAGAGATCTCTTGCACGTTAGTTTCTTGATATATCAATGTTTTCACGCATCTCCACATGCCTTTTTCTTCCCTCTTCTTTCCTATCTTTCAGGCCAACGGGTGTCCTATTCATAGTTGGTTCTCAATGCACGCGCAGCCGACTTGAGTTAGGACCTCACAAACAGAAGATAATCCCTCGCCCAACCCGACAGGTGAATTCATATATCTCTGGCTTTTGGTTGGCTCGTAGCTCTGGCAGTCGCCGCAGCTTCGGATTTATGGTCGGCTGCTAGCACACCGTAGCGTAGATGAGATTTCCGATGAGCTCCTCCTGAGTCCTTTGGTCCCCTTATCAAGTTTAGCGCGGGGGGGAGGGACGTGTAACTGTCGGCAGATATTTTCTTCTTCGGCCTTCCGCCTGTCTGCCTGCTGCACTTTTACCCGCAGGGCAAGGCTATCGCCTGTGAGGCTTTGGCGTTATCCAGGATTAGGATATATTTGCGTCTTTGGGCATGCACTGCGTTGTATGATGCGGCACCAAATACTCGAGTAATTGTGGGACTGTCACTCAATTCCAAAAGGCACAAGAAGGTGATGTTGGTTGAGATGTGACCTTAGATAAATAAGGTAGGTATTTTATTAACAAGGCTCAGGCTGGCCGAGGATCGGTTAAGCTGCAGGCGTTGGCAGAATACTGTACAACACTGTGCTACATCACGCTCTTAATACTTATGTAAATGATTAGAGGCTAATGATGATGGGTACTATTACCTCACTGTCCGGGCGCTTATCCGGAAGGCTTGCATATGCCGTAAAGTATGTGAAAATGAGACAGGTTTTTCTTCTTTCAATGGGTGGTGTGCGGCGAAGCGGTGTCTCTAGGCACCTATCCCAGATACAAGTACTGTATCGGTAGCATAGGAACTCGAGTGATCGGTTACCTTTCTGGTAAAGTCGGGCCCTTTTTTTATTGTCGAGGTCGGGGCTGAGGGCATAGTTTTCGCAGTGTCTTCGCCTCCCTGTCTAAGATGGGAATTTTAGTTCAATTATTCGGGTTCTTGCGGTATGCGAGACTAATATATTGCCTTGAATAAGGGGGGCGGATCCTCGCACAGCACTTGCTAAACGATATCTGGAGTTCCCGTCCGAGAGTAAAAATGGGGCTCCCATTGAATGGGCTAGGAGAATGCCTGTGGTCAAGTAGAGTGCTAGAGCGCATTATAGGCTGCCTTTGCCAATAGGGAGACAAGCGTATGTGCCCTACCCTAGTTGGTCTGTTGCATACGTTAGCATATCATCCGTGGGAGTGGAGAGTGTCGTATAGTACTAGCAATTACAATATATATTCGATTCATAGCAGAATTGCCGTCTTCCATTCGTTCTGAGGAGGAAGTGGCTAGGGCAGTAGAGGAACTGTAGATAGACTTCTATAAGCCCCTCGCAGGACAAGCGAGCAAATATATATAATTAGAGTACCCATACAAGTGATTTTTGTTTATCCTGCGAAGATTCTATGGGGGCTCCGGGCTCGCTGGAAGGCTCATATTCGCTGGACTGCGCAAATCGCCAGGGCGCGGGTGTTCTGGTGCAATGGTATGGTTGTGGGGCTGCGCGCTGAATGCGAAGGGTGCCTTTTGAAAGGTATGATATAAAAAATAAAAAATCCGGCTTGCAGGTTCTGATAGATGAATGATTGCTACCGTATTATATGGGAAGTTGAATGAATAAATAAACCTTGTGCGAGGGGGTTAGAGTTGCCCCCCTTAGTAAGGTGCGGTGACTTTTTCTTTTTTGATTGTCTTGGAAGCTAGTTATTGGTAGGGCTTTTACCCTAATTAAGAAGAAGGAATTTTAGACTATGTAAATTTATGACAACTTGATTGTTTGTTTGAGTTTTTACTATAGGCAGGTAGTATCACCTATTAAGAGTGGTTGGACTATGATGCTTCGGTATCCAAGGTGGGTTCTCTGCAATATTAGGACATGACAGGGTTTGAAGTAAAATTCTTCCTAATTTATTGTTATAATAGAATGTTCCGTTTCTGTCTTTCATTCTTTTTCACTGTTATTTCAAATAGACATAGAAAATTGGAGAAGGGTGGAGAAAAGAATAGCTATAGAGACTACGGTATAGGGGTTCAGGATCAAGAGTTTAGAATAGAAGTTGAAGAAAAGGAAACTGGTGAGTAGGTATTATAGACTGAGAGATAGAGAAAATAATTGTGACAGAACGAAAAACTAAGACAGTTCTTATCGTATAATAAATGCTTAGTCAGAGAGTATACTCATAAACCCCAGACAGTCTTGAGTATTTCTTACGCTTCTTCTCACTTATTAGACTTTACTATTCTCAAATACATAATAAATTAGGCTGGAATAAAGAGAGCTTGCCACCCTCGATAAAGTTTCATTAACTATTCGGCTATTCTGTTTTACACCTAAAGAGTATCATTCCGGTCATGCAGACTGGGTCGGCAGACCTCACTCGAAAATTGCGAAAATGAGTTTAACTTATCTAAATTTCCAGGCCGTTAGGATCTTCGTGTCAAGCACTCTCCTGACCCCCGAGGCAGCCCTAACTGTATCACCCTAACTGTATTCTTCTTTATATTAGGGAATCCACATGCGAATTGAACTCTCTGATTGCTTCAGATACATTACATTCGGCCTTCCTGATCAATACTAGAATCACATATCTCCCCATTTATTTTGGTCGTCAACCTCTAAACCGTGCCTTCATTCCTGTGGGCTATGTCCTGCACTACATTATGTTTCGTATTTCGGCATTTTCGGAGCTCTAATTGATTTGATAAGGACAAAAATATGTGATGTGAACAAAAGAGTAGGTGGGGGGGGGGTTGACCCCACTCATGTGGGTTGCATGTGGGCTGCCAAGTATAGGTGGGAAGAAGTAATACAATTTCTCCTGCACCAGAAGCGTGCTCGACATAATATGCTGGAAACGTCGCGTGGTCTGGCAGCACTCACATGGCATGAAGGAGTAGTCAGGCTATTGCTTGGTCCGCTGTTTGTCGATCCCGGGAGCATACGCCTTAGGTGGGTGGGGGGGAACAGTACGGGTGATGAGTGAGCTATTTCAAAGGAAATGCATCAACCCTGACAAGCCTGAGGGTCGAGGGCGACCACCGCTTTTTCATGGCCCCTGGGTGGGCAATATGGAATCGTGAGGCTTTTGTTAGAGCCAGAAGATGTTAACCCCGATATGTGAGAATTCTGGATCATCACGGCTCTCGTGGGCTACCATGAATGGGCATGGTGGAGGAGCGAGGCTACTATCGGGACGGAAAGGCGTTATCCCAAATTGGTTTGACAATACTGGCCAAACACCACTCTCATGGGCGGCCGAGAATAGGTATGATGGAACACCCGGGTACTGTTGGAACTGAGGACATTTGCCCCAATAGGCCAGGCATTTCTGGACTAAGCCCCATCTGGTCGGCCACCTTCCATAGGAATAGTGGGGTGGCGAGGCTACTTAGAGCCCGGCTAGCTGCAGCTCGCTGGGTGGTATAAGGCCCTGGAAATATCACTTCTTTTCCTGTCTTCCAGCCCAACCATGTGCCTTTTTACAACTTTAAAAAAACACTTTCCGGCTGTCACCTACTATCGTCTCCTGCGGTTCTCATTCCGCCTCCTAGGGCAATGAGATTGTGTTGTGGGCGTTACTGTTTGTCAGTACCGGAAATATCAAGTGGATAGGCGGAGCTTATGTCACCAGGTATGAGATATATATATGAAGTGCATTCCCTTTTTTGACTTGCCAACACCGCTTCTCTCCTCCCAACGATTGAAATCAACACCATGGTTTTTTATCGTCACTTTCTCTCCTCGCACTCTTAGTGAGCTGCACCCTCCGCACTCTTCGTGAGCTGCTTCTCCCTTCGGTCGCGTCGCTTCGCTTCAGTTATCTTTGGTTCTCAGTTGCGTCGCGTTGCTTCTGTCGTACTCTTCTCCCCTGCCTCATGGTGGGTCTCCTCCTCTCTCGGGCGTCTTCCCTCGTCAATGGGTCGGTCGCAGTTTCGGGTTATCGTCGAAGTAGTGGCCACG
>Ga0307509_10003894_pt1 | contig 22089 bp, 25 predicted proteins | sample 10_EM_MG_FD_202245 | JGI IMG/M metagenome (GOLD analysis project Ga0307509, IMG submission 202245) | Populus trichocarpa ectomycorrhiza microbial communities from riparian zone in the Pacific Northwest, United States - 10_EM | ecosystem: Host-associated > Plants > Roots > Unclassified | place... | reverse complement strand
CTCGCTTAGGTTTTGCACGGTCGGCATTCTGTCCCCTTCGCTCACGGTCGGCGCTGAGCTTTCCAAGCCCTTTGCGAAGTACCTTTCCGTCTCGGTTATGTGGTCCTGTCGGGGAACACTTCGGTTACTAACTTCAGCACCTCGTCTTCGTTTCGCATTCCGAAAAGCATCGGCCGTGGTTGCTCTAGTCGGTCGTCTCAAGTGTTCGGAAGTCCTTCCTCCTCCCATCTCCCTTCCTCTACCTTCTTGGTTTTCGTCCCATTGCTCGGTTACAACTACTCCCAGCCCCTCTCTTCCCACCCCCTCAGCTGGCACCTTACTGCTCCCCCCCCGTGGTCGATCTTCGGTCGCTATACAAAAACCCGCCTCGGTTACGCCCGTCCTCCTGGCCGTCGCTAATGCCGCTTTGGCACACCCTCCGGCGACCCCTCACCAGAGTCGCCTCCATACACCGTCCTATCCTGCCATCAGGCACCGCTTCGTCCCCCGGCACCGCTCCAGTGTGCAGGTCCATACTCTCAGTTCCTAGCTCAGGCTGATACGCGTCACTTATCAGACGTAAAATTCCTTTGTCAGGGGTTCATTTATTTCCTTTGTTCTTATATTTTGTAGATGTCACTAAGGGTTCTCCTCTCCTTCCTGCTTGTTTCTTTCCTTTCTATTTCCTTCGGGTGTACGTGTATATTCGTGGGATTTGGTTGCGCGATAGGCGAGATGTGCGGTTGGTCTCATACCAGAGGGACTTGGGGGTTTGGATGTTTCTTGGGGTGAGGAGGGTAGGGTTTTTGTCAGCCATATCGTTAAACTTGCATTCTGTATTTTTACCATAAAAAAAAAAACGCACATTATTTAAAAAAAAAAAAAAAAAAAAAAAAAAGAGGTCATTTATTGATAAATAATATTTTCTGAACCACTGAATACATACTCTATAGGCCTAGCTAGATGGCTAAGCCAAAATAAATGTTTCGTGGTTGAGGCCCAATAGTCAGGTTTTAACTTATACAGTCTCAAATGGTTTGATTTGTAGAAATAATTGTCATGAATGTTCAATCAGTTTCTGCCCCATGAAACACTTTTGCCCTAATCCCTTGAAGATATTTTACTAGTACTTTCATCCCAGATTTTCCCAAATTCATTTATCTTGTACTAAAATCATTATTACAGGCAATTGGATTAATCAAAAAATAGTTTCAACAGTGAGCAGAAATAGACAAAGTCTTCTAATATTATAGTAATATTATTATAAGGTATGATACAACTACAAACTTAATTGCTGAAAATGACCTATTTTATATTCTTCTTTATCTTCTCTTGTAGAAATAGGCTTTTTTTTAGATATTATGGTTGTAGTTGTTGAGCCTTAAGCATTTGAAAAATTGGAAATTTGAGGTTCCCTTTTTGAACGGCCAGCACCATATGGGCCAATGGAATGGAACCGTCACAATCAAAAAGGCCCTTAACAAAACGCAACAAGATTCTCCTCCCTTTTATATGCACATCTCAAGTTCTGGTATTCATAGAGCACTGTATCCATAAGGCACGGCAGAAAGTGAGAAAACCTATTCAATACCAGCGAGTCTCGTACCCTCCCTACAGAATATCATCCAAGTTCTTTTATCCCAGCAAAAACGCAACATTTCACCCACAGCCAAGGAAATATTTCTTCAACTTTTGGGCAAGAAAACACAATCACAAAAATTCCTAAAAAATTAAATATTTTTTTCAAAAATAAGTGAGACCTAGGTGTATTTATTAGTATTTCTTTTACTTCAAAAGAAAGCTGGTAGAGAAATGCAATTTATGTAAAAAACCGATGACTTCTAGTGCCAAACAAGGTATTAACACAGCTTGGCAGGATGGCTGCCTAAGCCTTTTCCTAAACAGGAGATCTTTTATTTAATTTTCAAGCTGTGAGCGAAAAGTTGTGTTTTTGCTGGGATAAAAAAACTTGGATGGTATTCTGTAGGGAGGGTCCGAGACTCGCTGGTATTGAATAGGTTTTCTCACCATTCGCCCAATCTCGCCCAGTTGGGTACGGGGCATGACATCCTATAGCCACATGCCGCGGCAAATCACCAAAGCATTGATATATGATACTAAGCAAGCCCCTCAAAACCCCCCACCAGCAAACTGCATTCCGCAAGCTTACGCTGACGTCGTTCCCGAACTATACCCGAGATGCCACACGGCCCCGTATGGTACCGGTATCGAAAACCGTTGAATACGGGTTTCCGAGGCAAGCAGGTAAAGACAGAGAGAACAAAGCACAGGCTTTCCCAGTGAGTTGGGCATTGTGCCGTTCAATATCATTGGTTCTACTGCATTTGTGCAGGACACAAAGCCCCGTGACACGAGTGGGTGAGTCACTGTGGTCATCATGCACGGAATCAAGCACGCTCCAAAAAGCCTTGTGACGAGAAACAACAGGCAGAACCTTTCTTTCTTTCTTTCTTTCTCCCCTTTCAGCAGTTGGGCTGAAAGCTTGTTTTTGAATATGAACAGGGCGTGCTACGCTGTTCGAGTACAAGTACAAATACCATGGCTACATTCCTCGGGATTGTTAGCATGTTCCTTGACAACATCCCCATGCGCATCGCAGCTACAGCACTTAGAAACCTAAAAACTCTCGGAACGCTTTCCCCTGAGATAGGTACTATTATACTAAATACAAGGCGGTCGGAGACTTCTTAAACTATCATACCAAGTTAAGAACTCGAGGAGAAGCTGCCCTATTAACTCGCCAAATTGGGCTGCGCCTTGGCAAAGCCTGATCCCTCAAACGAGCGAATTTAGAGTTAAACTTTTGGCTCCGCCAAGCCAAGATGCACTCCCAGGTTAATAACCTAACTGAACAGTTCTTGACAGCAGTTAAAGCAATCTTCCAATCCCTTTTCTACGCGTAAGCCAGACTTTTTCGGCAGCATGTGTCTCAAAAAGGAGATCGGAAGTCTACTCGTAGATAGACACTTTTAAATGTGCTGGGACGTTGGAATTTCCCCCCTCGGCTGCAGTAAAACATTTTGCAAGTTCCTCGTCTGAAGTCTTTTAGCTAGATTTTTTCCAGCCACTACTAGTAACGATAAACCAGAAAAGAATAGAATAGAAAATAAGCATATAAAAAACAGCAACGTTAAACCGCGAGACCCACTCTTTGTGCCAGGGCTTGTTTACTTGAGAGGAAAAACGTTAAAATTAAAATACGAGTACCACCGATTTCCAAAGAAACGCCAGAGAAAGAGTACAATATATAAGGAAACGCCGGATGACAGTAGCTCAATAGTGATGACAAAAATTCTTGCGGGGATTTGTTAGGAAAAAATGGAAAGGCTCTAACGTCTGTAGCGGTTGAGGATGATTTCTACATCTCCCAAAGGGTGTTCGACCATCAGGCGATCATGATGGTGGCCCAAATAGTTGGGCAATAGTGTACAACTTGAAAAACACATTGGCGAATAAGGCAAAAGTCCTAGGCAAGGGGTTTCTTAGTAGCCATCAGGCAAAATGGTAAAGGGGGCTTAGGAAGCGGTAGCATCAGTTTATCGAAAATGAACTATGTCTGTCCCTGCCGAAGATTCCTGATGCATCGGTAGATCCCCACGGGGGTAGCAGAGCTGGCCACAGGACCGAATAGCAAAGAACAGACAAAGGGAGCACCAACACAAGAACTTTGAACATATCAAACACTTCCCGCCAGCCCTTCAGCTTGACTTCTGTTTCGATGGGGCCTCCCCACCCTCCAGTTGCAGTGCTTCCCCCACTCGTTGTAATCCTGCGTTCTTGCCCCCCAACCTTTACCCTCCGTTGTGCTCCAGATGCATTCACACTCATAGATTTGATAGCATGAGCGTTGCCGTTACCTTGGTTCCCATCCTCATCCTCAGGGAACCGCCTATTCTCCATATAGTATTCCAGGAGATCATCTTTTTCTCGCCATCGCTCATCTAGCCATGCCCCAAATTTAGCTGCATCTGAAACGGGGATTGAGGAAACGGCGAATCGTCTCCAATGCATATTGACTGATTTGGGGGGTCTCCCTTCGAAATAGGTGGAATTTAGTGTGAAGTAGTCTTGTCCAAACTCTCCCCGACTATTTATTATACTGTAAGCTCCTGGTGTGTAAGTGTAGTAGTAGAAAACTCACGGTACTCCTTCATAAGCTACAGTGCAATCATACACCCATTCCACGCTATTTCCCAAGTTCTCTAGGCAAAATCTTAGACCAGTTGATCTCGGAAGCATCAAATGATTCAAATCCTCCACGCCTATCTTCTTGGCATATTCGGAACTCTTCTCCCTGCCGTTATCGCTCAGATTCGTTCCCTCCGGGAAAATGAGGAGCCACATGGGCTCCACTCCTCCGCCCGCAGCAAGCTTCGAAAGGCGGTGAACAAATCTGGGTTTGTCTTGCTCCCATTTCCGGGCGAGAAAGATAAATCCAAAGAACTGCATGCCAGGCCCAATGATAGGAACATATTTCAAGGACTCCTTTAGGATTATGTAAAGAAACCCATGCATACGAGCAGTGTAGGCTATCCACCAAAGGTACAACCAGTCGGAATAGAGCTAGAGCAACCAAAGACGTAAATAAATTCTGTGGGGAAAATCAAAAAAAGAAAGCTAATGAAATCAAAGAATCACCTGGTGATTGGCGATCAACACCATACGGTCCGGAAATTCACACTCGAGTCGCCCATCGGGGGTCCTTTTCAGTTGATGTCGAACACTCTTGTCGCCGGTAACACGAACAACTGTCGGTGACCACCACTGCGTTATTGTGGTGACAAGAACACCAAAGCTCTCCTTGGTTTTAGAAATGTACGCATAATAAAGTGGTCTGTTAAAAAGATAGAGTGGCAACCCGAGAATCTATGATGGCCGTTAGGAACAAACAATATGAAAAGATGAAAAGAGCAATGAGTTCAATATACCTGTGTCAGATGAACCCTAAGAGGATATTAGCTTCAGACAACCCGATACAAAATAGTAGATAAATTAACATAGCTAGAAGCGGGAAGTCTTTACATACATAATCATGCATCCACCAAAGTAGATGGTAAAGGAACATATCCGCAACCACTGCCTTAATCCACCATAACGAACTCGCCCAGCCGGATGTTCAATAGGCATCGGATAGTGTTTTAGCTATCGTAATATTTTCTGACTTGTTTTCAGGCTTCGTGGTAGTTTAAGATGGAGAGGCTGTCCGGACAGATGTCCTTTAAATAAAGCTAACCAGGCGATGACAACGTCAAAGGCAAAAGGCACAGGCACAGGCACAGAGGACAGGCACCAATAAGCCCTGTTAAGCGAAAAGAATGTATAGTATCCCGACCGTAAAGGCGATCGGAATAGGAGAAAGATGGTGGAGATAAATCGCTCTAAGGGTTCAGGCGATGGCCGGGAAGAGGGGAGAATGCAAACAGGGAAAGGCAGAGAGAACAAACAGTTCGGGACGATATGAGGAGTTCAAGAAAAGATACCGGCACAAGTTACAGTATGATATGGAACAGTTACAACGCTTCTCTGACCCTTCCATTTCTACATGCAACGTCAGAGGGTTACAGACAGGCCGCAGCATCCTAACGGTCGGGCTGACAGTGACCCTACTCGAGTACACTCTTTCTTTAGGCCAAGCCCCACACCATTATACCCCTTTCCCTACTGGCATTTAAGGTGACAGCCACACCTACGGGTTAATACGATCGCCCAGTCATAATTGACAGAGGTTACTCAGGCACGGTCGAGGATTCAGAATGGTGATTACAATACTGTGCTGTGAGGCGACATTTTGCAAACAGAGTCGCTATGGGGACTCCCGTTTTATCCACGTGTACAGTACTCGTACCGTGCTAGAGTATGAGCCCTCAATAGTGATGCCGGTATCATACCGGTTCAGCAACTACCATGTGATTCATTCAACCATCCCGAAAAGGCTTCTCTTGACCCAAGTCTCGCTGGAATTTTGGCACAAGTCCATGACCAACCAACCCAGTCTCTCTTGGTCCTCACGAATTTCAGCCTCGATCAGATAAGCTCCCACCAACAACACTCCAAGTACAGTACGGTAGGAGGCTGTGGAAACCAGCCTGAATGCACTAAGGCTGGCCTCAACAAACCATACTTTGACATCGAAGAAATCATTTCAACCTCTTCCTCGGCTGTAGCCAAGCTTCAAACCTTCTCCTTATTTTCGACACTTAACCGCGTTCAATTGTCAAAATGGTCAGCCTCCCCCGCCCGTCCAAGAAATTGTAGCAAACTAAGATACACCCCCTACAGAACAACAAAGCCAGCAAAGAGTCTTCGATCAAAGCCTCGGCAGATGGTCAGTCACCATAAGCCCCCATACGAAATCATCTCTCCTAACATGCGTAGGAAGGCGCGACAAGGTTTATTGACTCATACTACGAAGCCATCAACACAAAGCGAGCATCTCTCGAAAATTTCTACGATCCCAACGCTTCCATTGTATGGAACGGAAATCCCATGACCGGTGGGGTGGCATTTGCAGAGTTCTTTGAACACATGCCAGCAACTCATTACGATGTTCAATCTTACGATTCTCAACCGATGCTGGTGCCCGGCACCTCAGGAGGGCCCTGCAACTACATGGTTATCGTCTCCGGGAGCGTCAAGTATGGGGATAGCAAGGAGCAGAGGGGTTTCAGCGAGACTTTTGTTTTAAAGCCAAGCTCTACAGATCCGAATCGATATGTAGTAGCTACTCAGGGATTTAGATTAGTAGTTTAGGTAGGGAGATACAGTGGAAGATGTCGGGCCGGGTAGTCACAAGGCGGAGCAACACAAGGTGCTGTGGAATATGGTACCGGTAGCATTTCTTCCTTTCCTTGCTTCGTATATCAGTGCCGGTATGGCAGCGGCTGGATCTGAAATCGATGACTATTTTCCTTTGCCCCTTTCGAGAATTTTGTGGAAAGGGATGGACACAAGTGGTGAGCGAGAGACCGCTCCTGGACTTGGGCTTCCTGCTCCTGTCTTCTCCGGACATGCTTTAGGGGAGGAGGCTATGAAAGACAAAAACGACGATCTTTTCTACTTTACCGTTTCTCTTAAGTCGCTCCACATAGTTCACATTTGCCTGACGCGCTCACAAAATAATAATAATATATCAAGCATCTCCGATTCCCGGAAATGGCCTAGCCTGTGATTAGGGACTTATTCTCGATGGGGTGGTTTGAGAGGGGCCCAAAGTCTATAAATACGGCCACAGATGAAGTACTTTCCCAAATAAAGAGAATCTTGCCATATCAGGAGATGGGGTTAGTTGCCGCTCTCCCAGTATATTAGGAGTGATAGAGATCCCAGCACAACTAGGCTCCTGAACGCGCATGCTTGTTCCATGGAGAGATTCTCAAACACCGTTCACAGCACCAACTCACCTCACGAGAAATCACTCGCCCGCGACCCCTCGGCTCCACCCCGTCCGTCCTGTAGAGTGCCATCCCAGCATGTCCCTGAGAACAAGAAGTTGAACTGTTATAATGATCTTTCTTAATTTACATTAATGGTTTCCTTCCAGGCAAACCCGATAGAGAGTTCACTACTGCCTCTCTTGATATGATTGGAATTGAGGTTCTATTGAAAAAAAATCCGATCTAATCTAATCTTGCTTACTAAACTTAGTCAGGGACGCGACCAGAACCCAACAAACACCTGGCCAGAAGTAGTGCCACAATCCCCGAGATGAACCTCCCTTAGAAAAGCCTCAAGCAGATACACCATCTGCCCATAACAGCACTTGCTATTAACTGTAGCTGAACCTGCTTTCTCGCTCGCTCTATTTTTGTTCCGACTTCCCCTCACGAAGCTTCTCACAAGCATGGAATTCCTCGGGGTGTGTAGCCAGATTCCTTGCCGTTCTTGAATTTATCGTGGGGCTGACGTATTGGTGACCTCTTCAGCCTCTTGCCCAAGCTTTAGATTGTCCAGGGTTTAACTGGAAGGGGCTGATTATTGGATTCGGGATTGCGCATTATGCTTTTGAAAGCTATCTTTCGATAAGACAGCACAAGAAGCTGCTGGAGACGAAGCCACCCAAGTCGTTGGAAGCAGCCGTCACCCAGGATGTCTATGATAAATCCCAAGTGAGTTGGATATCAGTTTGCGTGGGCCGTAGTGTTGGTACGATGAAGGCTAACCTCAGTGCGCTCTAGGCATATGGGAGAGCAAAATCTAAGCACTGGTTCGTCGAATCCTTCTTTGGACAAGTCACCAATATTTCGACCATCTACTTTGATCTTCTACCGAAAGGATGGGCTTTGATGGGCGGTGTCATCGCACAATATGCGCCTGCTAGATTTTCCGGAGAAATCACGCAGTCGATATTATTCTTTATCGTCTTCAACCTTTTCTCGACTATAATCAACTTGCCCTTTAACTATTACAAAACATTTGTTTTGGAGGAGAAGTTTGGGTTCAATCAGCAAACTAAGAAACTTGTAGGTGTCACTGAACCTATTCGTGGGACATGGCCTGACTTGATATCTCCAGTTCTTCACCGATATTGTTAAGACCCAGGTCCTCTTCATTGTCTTTGGGAGTCCTATCCTCGCTGGATTCCTTACGATCGTCAAGACCTTTGGTGACAACTTCTTTTACTATGTCTGGCTCTTCGTCTTAGGGGTTCAGGCTTTCATGATTACCGTGTACCCTATCTGGATTTTGCCCTTGTTCAATACTTTGGCACCGATGGAGCCCGGAAAACTGAAGACAGATGTTGAGGCTCTCGCGGCAAGATTGAAATTCCCACTGAAGCATTTGTACGTGATCGATGGATCAAAGAGATCAGCGCACAGTAACGCATACTTTTTTGGACTCCCGTGGAGCAAGCACATCGTTATCTACGATACACTTATTGAGAAGAGTGAGGTTAGTGAAGTGGTTGCTGTCTTGGGACACGAATTGGGTCATTGGAAGGAAGGGCATACTACCAAGATGTTCGGGATCAGCCAAGTGAGGAAGTCCCTGTCAGGCCCTATTTTAAAGCCTTTACTAATCTTTCCTTTCCCAGTTCCACCTCTTCTACATTTTTGCACTATTCTCAGCATTCATCAACAACACCTCTCTCTACGAGGCTTTCGGCTTCTACGGGACCCAGCCAATTCTTATCGGGTTCCTCTTGTTCAACGATATCCTTCAACCTCTTGACACCGTCTTCAAACTTTTCATGAACGTCCTTTCAAGAAGGTTTGAGTTTGAGGCTGATGCTTTCGCCGTGAGCCTGGGCTACGCTGAGGAGCTCTCCAAGAGCTTGATCAAACTCCAGGTCCAGAACCTCGCGACTATGGACGCTGACTGGCTTTACTCCTGCTACCACTATACTCACCCGATCCTCCCGGAAAGATTGAGAGCCCTCGAACTGAGAGGTAAAAAGGCGCAGTAAACCATCGGATAATGCGGGCAGCGCTGGCAGGACATTAAAGTAGTAGAGGGATTGGGTCTGGCGGTTGAGCGGATGGGCGTTAGTTATTTCGGGTATTACCGTTTCGCACAAGCTTGAAAAAGGGTCTAGGGTTGGGTAGTTATAAAGGGAGCCACACGGTGGCTAATGGAAAATTACTTTACAATGCCGATGCATGGAACAGGAAATCCGAGTGACTGAAATGTAGTGCCCATTCACGCCCACTATCTCCCATTCCATCGTAAACCCCCCGAATGACTATTCCGACCCGTCCCCCTTCTCCCCCTTCTCCCCCTTCTCCTTAGCTCTCTTCCTCTCCTTATTCTCCCTCCTCCTCCTCTTAGCCTTCCTCTCCCTCCTGCTCTCTCTCCCCACCCCTCCCGCTTCCGCTGCCGCAATCCCCAGCACAATCTCAGCCCCCCCCTTGTCCCTCTCGTCATCCACCCTCCCCTCCCCAACAATCTCACTCACTCCCGTCTCCCCCTTCGTCAGCACCTCCGTCTCCGCTGCTGCCGCCACCGGCGGCGGCGGTGATGGAGGGACGTATACACCCGCAAGTGCCCGCTGCACGCGGAACAAATTCGTTAATACGATCTCATTCTGGCTCGGCTTCTGACTAGCGTCGGCGAGGAAGGCGGATAGGAATGATTCGGCGGATGAAGGGGTTAACGGGGTGCTTTTGTGGAGGGTTGTTGGAGGGTGAGGGGCTGTGGTCGTCATTTGTCTGATGAGTTTGGTTAGTTGGTTGGTGTTGGCGGAGGTAGAGGGGGAAGGGATTGGGGGGGGTACGATTGGTTTTGGATTTGTGGAGTGAGAGGAGGGGTGGATGGGTGTTTTTTTGTTTTTTTTTGGAGGAAGGGGAGTTCACAGAGGGATTAGTTGTTGATTGGGTTGGTAGGCTGGCTGGCTGATGGTGGTTTCGGGAGTGGTTTTTTTTTTCCTTTTTTCTCGGTGGGTGTTTTACGGGAATCGTGGGCTTGGCGGCGGGTGAGGCTCTTATTTGGAGGTTCAAGTAAGCTTCTTTCAGAGGCTTTGAGAGAGTGTGGAGGTGGCGCGGCGGCGGTGGCGGAACACGTGAGATGCAGGTGGCTGTCAAATTCCTCCCCCCTTCCCTCTCAGCTAGAATCCCGTAGTGAAGTAATTGTTCCCTCAAATAATCTAGTGGAAATTCCACGGTCTTTCCTTGATTAAATTTAATGAATTCAATAATTTACTTTACTTGAGAAGGGTTTGGGATTATGTAGGAGGTTAAAAGAAGGTTCCGGTTTCAGAGTAGCTCACCGGTAGGCTAGGGAAAGTTCTATGCTAGCCAAAATTATAGAATCTGCGATCAGGCACACCACAGCAATCCAGTATTGTGATTCGTCGGAAATTAATGGCAAATCGCTGCGAAGATCAAGATGCTATTATAGGCCACTCAACATTGGAAATCCCAAAGCCATGATCTGCAACAGCTAGCTGCTAACTGATCTGGACTTAGGTTAAGAACCCGATATGGAGAAAGGTAATGCGCCAGTCATTGTTGAAACCTGCGCTGCAGCATTAAATGATTTAATGCCGAAAGAACAGTCACCCGGTGTTATTACTCAAAATGGGTGTCCAGATGAACTAATTCACAGGCCTAATATACCGCTAGACTCCAAAGAAGGCTCTATGCAAAATCCACAACAGAGATGAAGCTTCATTATTCTTCCTTCCCCACCCGCTTGAGGGCCCCACCTCTAAAAACTCCAGAAACGCCTGACCCTCCAGAACAACAAAAATCGCTAGAAGTGGAGGCACCAGCACCCTATAGGCCGATGCAGTTGTATACCGATCGAACCCTAGGACATCATGGCTAAGGATATATGTAGAAATCCGTCCGGGTAGACTGCCTCCCGCATCAGCTCTAACAACGGGGTATTCATTGCAACAACGACCCCATGGACTACAGGCCTTGCAAGAACTGCCACCCGTTGACTGGGAAAAAGCTCAGGAAGGAGTGTGCGTAATGCTGTGCCGACTGTTTGGGGTTCCTCTGTGGTGGTAAGTGCCCTGGTTAGCGGCATCTATAAAACGCCAACCCCATTCATCAAAAACAGAGTAGGATTCGAAGCGCAGAGGATGGGTTGACAAACGAGATGGTAGATTCGGGGGCACTGGTTGTTGCACCACCCGTGGCGCGGAAGGAACATATAACCTTAGAGGGATATTACGGGCCTGTACTGAGACCAATTTGTCGTTGACGCTCCAGAACTGATCGAAGTCATCTAACCCAATCCATCAGTAAAATAGGTCCTCTAAAATTCTGCCATGTGGGGGCCAACGTGACTGTAATGAATCCCAGAGTTTCGTGGATTCCGCTTTCGATAAGCTCATGACCGCTTTAGCACTTCCATTCCGAACATGGTCTGCCTATTGGCATTGTGATTTAGCAATCTGTCCAATTGAAGCGAGCGAAGCCAGACCAACCTCCTTAACCGTATTCATCCACGAATCATGGCAAGTCGCCGGACCCTCTAATCGCATCAAATACTTTATAGGATAATCCCGGAAGTGAACTATTAATGTCCAGGGGAGCAAATGCTCGTCGTCCTCTTCAACATTATTAGCAGCCGGATCACGTCCGGTAAACAGGTCATACAGAAGACCAACAGGCCAGTGCCTGAAAACTCGCAATCCGCACGGTAAGCCAGGGGAGGAAAATATTGGACAAAGGGCCTAACCAACCATTTCATCGGAACACTCTCAAACTCAAACCATGCGGACTCCGGTTTTGCGACCTCCGGGTCTATTACGAACGGTCGAAAGAAGCTACACACTCGCTCTGCGAAAAAGGGCAAGTACGCGATCCGCGGTATTATTATCTGTCGTTGTAGATGAGTAAGTAAGTAAGGGAAGGGGTGAATATGTGTATTAGACAGTGGAGGAGGGGTTATGGTGGGGCATACATAGTACGGGTCCGAGGCGTCGAAGACTCGGGACTCTCCGGGGTCCAGGAGGATTTTGCAAGGAATGGAGCCAGCCCAGACGGCTCTCCTGATGGCTTTCGGATCCGAGGTTTCCATTCGAGTAGAATATTCCTCCGAAGTAATAATCGGGAATGGTAGAGGCTGTGGTATGATACCGTTAAATTTTCTCTCAGGAGTTCGCAAAGAAGTTTGTGTGTGGGAAAGCGAGGTCCTTCAACAATGGGGGGAGAGGAAATTAGTTTAGGTTCAGCCCCCAAAGCCACTTGAGGCGGAAAACTCGCACATTTTCGAAATCCCCCCAGGAATTTGGTGATCCTGAGAATGGTGGGAAAGCAAAACATAATCTATTATACAATCTATCAACTTTCAAAGGTTGATCAGTTGGGGTTCCTGCAGCTACAATCCGGTTAACCCTCCCACTCCCATTCCACAATTTTTCCTTCACTGCCTTTGACCAACTCCCCACCATCCCTTCCATCACGACCGCTTCCTCTTCACATCTTCAATATCCCGCCATGTCTGTACCTTTGATATTACGACGACAGATCCTCCGGGCCTTTTCCCCATTACCCGTTGCAGTCCCTACCTCCAATGACAACGCGGGGAACCGAAACTAACATGTTAACAGAGGAAGCTGCCAACCTTCTACAAACCTCGTTCGATCCACTCAATGCCAGTCATTTCCGTAACGGAAGAGGTCCCGGGGCTCTTCTCAAAAAAGGCGTTCAAGACAGCATGGACAGATTATCAGAATCATCTGGTGGAAAAACTCAACTATGCCATGGCTGGTAAGAAATGCTTCTCGGACCGTTAAGCAGATGGGGATGCCGGCATTCTAATAGGAAGTATCAGGTACGGGGCTCGATGGGATGGACGCAATGGATATCGCTGTCGTGACATCCCGACAACCAGATCAGGCTTCCATCTTTAACTATGCATCACAAGCCTATAACAATCATTTCTTCTTCCAGGGCCTGGTAAACTTCCCACCCATACTCTCTCCTTCCCCACAACAACTCTAAGCTGACAATCTACAAAAAAACAAACAAAGTGCAAAGGTGGTGAAGAGATGACCCCCCAATTCCAAGCGTACGTGACCTCCACCTTCGTTGACATTGCCGCTCTAAAAACCGAACTCTTCGCCACCGCCAACGCTATGTTCGGTAATGGCTACGTTTGGCTCGTGCTAGACCAAGCTGGCAACCTGCGCATCCTGTGCACGTATAACGCCGGAACGCCCTACGGTGCCTCATACCGCCGTCAGGACACGGACATGAACACTGCCCTCAGACTCGGGAGCGAGTTACCGCCCTACACCAGTGCCGTCAAAAGCGCGGCAAGGGGGAAAACCGGCGGGTGGGTTATCCCCGTGCTCAACGTGAATGTGTGGGAACATGCCTGGCTAGAGGACTTTGGAATTCTCGGGAAGGATGACTACTTGACGGCGTGGTGGGAACATATCGATTGGTTGGTCGTACAAAGCAGGTTTCCAAATAAGGGTGTGGCTAGGATGTCCATGGATAAATAAAGAGGGGGGACTGTTTCGCTTGTATAAATAGAGAGAGTGTGTGTATGTGGGAGAAAAAGGTTTACTGGCGGGTTGTGAAAAATAAAACGCTCGTACACATGTATTGTATAGAATATCTACCTCCATCGATGATTCATCCCCCCCACGCCTCTTGGTGGACATGCGCGTACCAATTCCCTCCCGCTTCCCTAATGCGTCAAACTCTTCCTTCCTTTCAATCTCCTCCTTCTAAGCACCCCCCGTCCACCGGGAGTCCGCTTCCTCGCCAAGAACCCCAACCGCCTTTTCCGCACTCTGTGGCTCGGATTATACGTATCCCGCGGCCCACAGCGCACCTGAAGCCCCACGAGCCCGGGGTTTGAACTTATCTTTGGCATCAACGGTGCCGTGACGCCCAATCCCGCCCCTCCTACTGCAGCCCGGGCGGGGGGTGTTAGGCCCATTGGAGCGAAAGAGATAGTGGATGGGCGGAGGGGGGTGGTTTTCGCTACAATGGTTCTGGCGTCGAGTTAGCTTGGAAGCAGGGAGACGAGAGTAGAGGGGGGGAGGTACCGGGTGAGTCGGGGTATGGGAGTACAAGGGAGGCGCTGGGTTAAACGGTGGAGGAGGAAGGGAAGGGGGGTGCGGAACATGGTTTTTTTTGTTTTGTTTTGTTCCGCAGCTGGGGGGTTGGTTGGTTGGTTTGGTTGGTTGATGGATCGCGGGATATCTAGTACAAGTTGAGAGGCAGACGGAATAAAGTGAGGTTAGCTAACTTTACTCAAACCTCTGAAACCTAACCCTGCTAGACCAATTAGTGGTAGCATTCATAACCTCTCACTCGCAGGGTTTTGGGAAGTGTTATAATAATATGGTATGATATTATAATTATTATTATCATACCCGCCTTAATGCTAAGCCTTTTTTTTTGGAATCCGCGGGTACGGCAGAGCTGAGTGGACAATCAACGGCTTTTCTTACTTTCCGGTACTACCGGTACTCGAGTACACTCTTTTCTCTTTCACTTTTAGAGGTTTTAGTAGAATCGCCTACAGGGATGTTTTTCTTGATAAGTGTTCGCTTCTCCTGGTGATGGCCGGAAAGTTTTTTTTTTTTCAGCCCATGAGGCGGGATGATTATGTAAGCATGGTAACAAGTAAGTACGGGTATCATATTAGAATACGGTATCATGCCTTTGTCTCTTGTAGCTACCGGTGTCCTACGGTTGTCAGGTGCAGTGCAGGTGCAGGAGCCAGAGGGGTTTTATTGAACTATTAAAGAAACTACTGGGATTTCTTTTTCCTTTGGTAAAGCATCTCTCTCGCAAGTGGGGATGCCTAAAGTCTACACGCTATCAAGCGAATTGCATTGTTCCCAAGACTGCGCAAAATCTGAGAAAGGAGGGGGCTATCAAATCTGGAGTGGCCTGAGGGCCCGGCCACAACGCGAACGGCATCCCAGTGGTAACTTGGGCTTGACTCCAGGGGCCTTAATTGGGCGCGGCGAAGCATCGGTACAATGATGCTCTACGGTGTTGCTAGTAACGCTGGTCGCACTGCACAGTACTGCACTCCATCTCGCTTCAGGCCAGAGCTGCACGGCAGAGCTCAGGTACTGTACAGTATCCTGATGAAGGCCATCGTTGGTGGCCACTTTTACACCGAAAGTGAAATATCGGAGCACTAACCAATTCTCGGTAAAAGCAGTGGTCTCTGGTATTCCAATTGCGATAACTCTAGCATATAGCACAATAGTATGCCATGGGTCTGTGGTGATATACTTTTTTTGATACCTCTCAAACATCCATCTTTTTTCCATTGGTGCCCCATACAAATTCTTGGCATCCAACTCCAGTTTTTTCAGACGGGCCATACAAACCGACATGAGCCACCACCTACAGAGCAAAGAAATTTGTTATAGAAATGGGAATTCCAGACCCACTAGATCCCTAGCTATCTATTGTTATTGGTTTCGCTTTAATTGAGGGGTAAGTTGGGGGTGGATGTTGGAGTTCAAGAGGCTCCAAATTTCGGCCCTTTTCAGTGGCACTTTGGCCCACCAATGATTACTTCCTCTCCAAGAACTATACATACTAGACGGTGGGCTTACCCGTACGAGATACTTCTATATAAACGCCTAGAACAAAGGGATTCTCCAGGCTATCTATCTTCCTCCTCCTCTTATGCATTCTCATACCCCCATCTACGTTATCCGATCCACCCGCCCGCTCAATCATTTCCCACAGCACCGACTGCTTGCTGGAGAAAAAAAGCCGGGTGTCAATATATGTTTTTCTCTTCCCCAGAACATACTATAATAATAATAATATAATAATAATAATATGCATGAAAAAAGCATAGCATAGGGTTATTATATTTAGTCTGATAGAAGTTGGGAGCAACATCACAGGCCACACTTATGGCAGGCGGAAAATATTATTATGATAACTGATCGGACAAGATTCTGTATGATAAAAATAAAAAATAAAAAATAAAAAATATGGTGCTCCCAAACCCTAATTTTTCTATCATAGTTTTTTTTCTCTTCCGAAATATACTCCATTTTCACCTTTTTTATCGCAATATTTTTCTAAACTGTGCCTGCCGAACAGGGCCTTCATCCGTTAGCAAATTTTACCCCATTAGTTTTTCTTCATCGCGGTTACATTGTCCAGTGCGGGAGTGGCACTTTTTTTCTTCTTCGGCTAAACCCTATCTTAACGTCAGTTATATTCAAAGTGAGACAGGCGAAGGGGCAAGTGACGAATGGGGAGGGTGGAGAAAGAGAGAGCGAAGCCTGAGAAGAGGGGAAGCTGAGAGGGGATAGTAATAAGTGATCCCGTGGCTAGATAACTTTTAGGTTCTCACTCATATGCGCGAGCGGCCATTATTGTTTATTTATATAGTAATATGGTGCTGCTTGTTCCCTCACTGCATCGTCGAGGGAGCGAGGAAGTCATGGATATTCTTGCTTGCTCGCTTGGCATAGCTTTTTTTACTCTAATTCCCTATGGGCAGTAAAGGAAAAGAAGAAAAAGAGAGGAGAAAAACGACAAAACGGAAATACATGAAATTGGATAAAAGGGAATAGAGTATAAAAAGACAGCGTGATATAAGCGCTTTGTACCAATGTGTCAGGAACAAAAGAGTATAAAAGATCAATTTTACAAGAATGGTTCAGTCAATAATATATGCTTAGTCAACGCCCGTGTGAGGAGAGACCCGCGCCTAAGACAACGCACGGGAGAAGATAATGGTGGGAAAAAAATGCAACGAGAATAATAAGATGCCTCGATGTGAGGATAAGATTGGAAAGGAGACCAGCCTCTCCGCAAGAGGCGAGACGAGCCCCATACCAGGTAACCCTTAGCTTTGATTAAAGTGTGTTGAAGATAATCGTTTTGGTAGTGTAGATGTCATTACATAAATGAGACACGCGGACGGCTTTTCGTAATTGTAGCTTGGAATCCCAGAGCTTTGCAGTCGCCACGCCGCGCAGTGAGTCACAGCTGAGACGGTGGTTTGGATTGGGGAGGAGATGGGTTTATACCTCCTGTGTTTGCTCCAACCGAAGTATTCACGCTTTCTGACCCCAACTGACTCGGGGTTGATGATGCATGGGAGCTTGCGGCCTGATGGCCGTGGAATGATGATATACTCCCTGGCGTTGGCGGCGGGGGGAGATTCTGCTGATAGGTGCGGGGCGAACGTGTGGGCGGTGCAGGAGGTCGATGCGGCCTCTGGTCAAAATATCCGGATCCAGCAGAGGGTCCAGGGGTGGGTGGGGGTAGAGAAGGAAGTGCGCGGTGGGAGCGGCTACCGTCATCGAAAGAAGAAACAGGTGTTAGTGATGGTGCCGAGGAGCTTCCGCTGCTCATGGAAGCCGGAGTAGAAGGTAGCGTTTCGTCGGACCTTAGGCTAGCCCTCCTTATTGCAGGGTTTGGTATAGGTGGCCCCGTCCGGGATATAGGTTGAGCACCCAATGGAGGCGGCTGGTGCCTCATAAATGAAGACTGCTGTTGTATGTGGGGGCCTTGGATAGTAGGGTGAATTCGAGGAAAGAAAGGGGATTCAGGCTCAGTCACTGGTGCAACAAATGCCTCCTGCTGTTGCTGCTGCTGGGTAGATCTCGTGATGGCATCTCTGTACCGTGCAACGTCAGATGGTGATCTGGAACGGCGTACAGGTGAGACTGGGTATGCCCTCGATGCTGAGGGGGGCATAGATTGGGCGCCTGAAGGATATGTGCCTGAATCATGGCTAGAAGGGGATGTATAAGCACTTTGGTCAGAGGATGTAGCTGTTCCCGAGCCGGTAGGACCGCCTCCTCTACCGGGCCCGGGCACAGGAGGCGCAATCGCACTAATCCCACTCGCGACACTAACCGAACTGCTAGTGGCAGCAGACCCTACAGTACCAGCAGTTGGAACGCTCTCAAGCTTTGGCCTCTTCCGGTTGGCTTCAGCTTGTTCTGTGGGAGAGTGAGCAGCGGTGGAAAGGTCGGAAGTCTCGTGAGTCTTACCGCTTCCTTCCCTACCTTCTTTGCTCGCTTTCGACTTGAAGTCTGAGAGATACTGGATATACTCTTTGTAGCTGTCTGTCTTCTTGTACTCTAGCAACTCCGAGTTGTACTTCTCCTTGGCTATCGAGGCCTCATGCTCATATGATTCCTTGTTTTCCGGGTCCAAAACTTTCCACTTCTCGCCAACAAGTTTCGCGATATCCGTGAAGGATAGATTTTGCCCTTTGAGTTCATCTCGGACGCCTGAACCGAAGGTCAGTATCCAAAAGTAGGGTATCGTCATCCGGCTCTAGCAAAGGACTGCTCACGATTTGCAAACATGACGTACGCGGAGGGAGGTTTCTCCGGCGCATGTTCATCAGGCTTGCATTGGACACAACGTTAGTAAATAATTTTTCTGATGCTGGAGTTTGGGAGTCCTTTGTTCTGTGCAGTGGTACCTTTGGATGGCGTCTATATTTTCTTTTTCCTGTGGGTGCAATACCTTTTCCAGAATCCTGCTTAAAGGGCTTTGGCGATGACCTGTCCTCAGGCTCAATGTCGTCGGAAGGATAATTGTGGATAGATGTCAATGCTTGGGTTGGTGGAATCCCCCTCGCGCTCGCAATCTCCCGTTGCAAAAGCTGACGTTGATAACAAGGTCAGTGACTACACCACTCTATTTCCCCTATTACCACTGCCTCTGGGAAAAGAAGGAAAAAAAATACATGTACATGTCGACATTAGAACTCTGCATAGCGAGAGGGAGCAAGAGAGGGCAGCAAGACAAGAAAAGGGCAAGGCAGCGCCAAAAAAATATATTCAAAGGTATGATAAGTAAATGGTTATACAAGAATGTTATCTTACCCTTCTATGACCTAACTTGAAATTCAGGAAAGCTCTAAAGGACTACTGTTAGAAACCCCTACACAAAAAAATATTAAAAACGGGAGGAGGGGATATCTCACAGGTCTTGTTCTGTAATATCCATCACAGCCTCCCATTTTTCAAACCCCTCCTCACTAAGCCGCCCTAGGTACTGCGAGAGTCCCAGTCGAGCCAACACCTCCTCCAGATCTGTCATATACACAACTGTTTATCACCCGGGCGAAATAACCTCCGAGAAAGAGGGATTTCCCCAGATGGTATACCAAAGTTATTACCGGGCACCCAGACACTCTCCTGCTACTGTGTCTCTTTACTGCAGCGGTGTAGGTTAATAAGTTCGGCTCAGGAACGGAAACCGATAAAAGTGTAGTTGGGTCGCCAACGTTCAAGCTGTCGATGTTGCAGGAACGCAGTCGATGTGTACGAACAAGCCCAGACCATAACCAAAGTCTCAGACTAATATAAAAAAAAAAATTCCCGTCGAAATTGAAGCGCTGTGCCGCTCTCCCTCTCCAATCCAATTAAAAAATGAAGGGGAGGGAGGCGAGTTTAGCCTCAGGGTGGCTAAAGTTGTGTATACGGTGGAGAAGTATGGCTGCAAGATTGAAGGCGTTCTAATCTGAAGAAATTTCGTCAAGTACGGTATCTAGAAACCCAGGGTGTGGGATTCGGCTTTGGTGGAAGAGGGCACAATCGTAGAGATCTACCAGACAGCCCAACTAAGTGATGTCCACCGCGTTAATCGGCGCACGGCAGAACTATCCTCGGGGAGCCAATGCAGCACCAAATGACACTAGAAGGTCTTTTTGGAGGGTCAATAATAACTGGCACGAAACTCGGCGTAACTAAACCAAATACGGTCAAGTAGGAGCCCAAATTACAAATGTAGGAAAATTCCCACAGTTAAAAAATAAAATACCAAAAGGGATGGGTACGACTTCGAGCCCTCGATCCCCCCCGGTCGTAAGAAAAACACGAAAACGGAGTGCCGCTTTACAGATTTGGAGCAATTATCCGGGAGGAGGGGATAGTTGAAACTGGTTGCTAAGGAAGTCACTGGCGGTGAGAGTTAGCGGCGACGATATCAGAACCAGACCCGTCCTCCACGCACATAGCAAAGCAAATTGTTCAAAGGGCCCCGTGGATCGAATTTTGTAGTGGTGATCACCCGCAATGACGGTAGTGCCAAGGGAGGGTAAAAGAATCAAGTATTTCCTTTGATGTAGACTGTGCTGTAGAAAATGATAGAAAAATCTGAGTGTTCGGGAGGAGTGATGCCGTTTGGTGTAGGTCAAAAGTTATCTATGTGCCTGAAGAGGGAGATGAAAATGACGATAACTCCAGCGGCAAACCCTTAGGAAAGGACAAGTGTGACAACCGAGCACGCGAGGAGAGAATTTGAGAAAGAGAAGGGCGTTAATGGGTCGCCGACGGTGGGGGGGAGGGTGAAGTGAAAGTGTGGGTTAGAATGGGGAGTTACGGATGGCCTGGTTGTCTGCGTGTGTATGCGTATGTGTAAGTGAATCCCGGTAGTGGATGTATGCGAATGGTGTACGCCAGATGTGTATCGGCATATGGAGACTAGACTATGTGTCTCCGATATGTACGCCCGCAGTTGGGGTGGACAGTGCACGGTACTGGAATACCTCCACTGGTGTGTGTGCGAAAATGAATAGAAGGGCGTATAGTAAGCAATGTGAGGTGAGAGCGAGTGAGCGAGGGAGTAAGTAAGTGGCAGGAAAGCAAAGATCGAGTGACTACCAAGGGGCTGCTGATGCTGCCTTCAGAGGATTGGGAAGTATTTTCCTTATTTTCTCCTCCTCACCCCTACGGGTAGTGCGGCGAGAACATGCCACTCAGGGTCAAGAGATGGACTGATGGAGGAGGGCGGCGGGTTCTTCCTGCTTATTGAGTTGCCTCCACGACCGGTGGTGCTTCTGAAGCTGCCTGGAGTTGTTGAAATATGATGCCGATGATGTTCCACCACTCAAAGCCCCTCTTCCCTAAGTCTGTCCCTTTCTGACACTGGGACACTCTGGGACACTCCAGTCAGTTGGGGTACAAGCAAGGCCTCTCTTTTTTCCTTTCTTTGCTTTTTTTCTTCTTTTTCGATGTCAGAGGAAAGGAACAACGTCTTGTGGACAGGCTTAACCGGTCTAACCTGGTGCAACCGGCAGTCTGAAGAAAGTGACCGGAAAGCGGGAGTATGTCGAATGACGTTAGAGTTGACGGGGATGATGGGCGATGGGGTATGCTTCGTCCTATTGTGCACGGCGCCTTCCTTGGTTGACCTGTCCCTGGCTACCAATTTTTAATTTTTTAATTATTATTTTTTTTAATTTTTTAAATTTCCCCTCTCTTCCCTTCCCTAATCATTCGGTTCCAAATGAGCCTACGGGAGGAGGAAGGGGGAACCACCATTCACTCCGTTGCTTGGAAGGAAGAAGGGGGGGGACCTACCGAGACACATAAATAACAGCCAGCTGCCTCTCTCTCTCTGTTGCTGGAGTTGCAATTGGCATAGTTACATGCTGCTGATTACTGTAACATACGTACATCTCGTACATGTATGGTACTGTAGGGTACTGTGCTTTGCCAGGTGCTCCTTCGCGTTGCCGTTCCGGCTCACGGGTGAACCAAGGGGGGAGGCTTACCGATATGAGGGGGAACATAGTTGAAAGGATACTCGTACAAAATTATCCTGGGCGTGGTCATAGACGGTGGTTCCCAAAGGGGGCGTTGACTGTTGTTGCCCTGTTTTCTGTCCGACAAATGCACTATGACGTCGGCGGAGCTGCGGAGGGCTTAGTTTTTATTTGAAG
>Ga0307509_10003893_pt1 | contig 22091 bp, 29 predicted proteins | sample 10_EM_MG_FD_202245 | JGI IMG/M metagenome (GOLD analysis project Ga0307509, IMG submission 202245) | Populus trichocarpa ectomycorrhiza microbial communities from riparian zone in the Pacific Northwest, United States - 10_EM | ecosystem: Host-associated > Plants > Roots > Unclassified | place... | reverse complement strand
ATGAGTCAAGCGACTGCATAGCGTGAAACATAATTATGACTCACAATCGTGAGTCATAGAAACATACCTTATGACTAATAACTATTAGTCATGTGAAATCTGCCTTGCTTAGTCACGATTTGTGACAATCAGCCTTGCTGAGTTTATACGCGTTACTGCCACGGGTTTCCCTTCAGGAATGCCGCCACTCCCCACCTCCCTTCACCCTCCATCACCAAACCCTATGCTTGCTGCCACTCCCCTGCCTGCCCCGAGTCCTTGAGTCCAGTCCGCACTCCATATATTTTCTTTCTTAGCTTAGGCTGTTCTGCGACACATATTGCTTGCTTTGGGGGAAAACGCTTCTGATTGTTTCTTCAGTGGTTTGTTACTTGATTTTCGGTTTTGTTTTGGCCATATCAATAAGATGCATGTCATTTCTTGTACCGTAGGAACAATGAACACATGATTTAAAAAAAAAATAGAAAAAAAAGAAAAAGAAAAAAAAGAAAAAAAAAGAAAAACAAAAGGTCACATTAGTTAGGCCACGCTTCTACTCCCCTCTTTCCCCCTACATTTCTCAACACTAGGTTGCTCTGTGCACGATCCTCTCTCCCACACTCTATGTCTCTTCTGCTTGGGCTTCGCGTCCCCAATCCTACCATCGACCTGGCCTCCCACCACCATCTTGAGGGTGACCCCCCAAGAAACACCACCCTAGCTCCCCTCTCACCTCTCCCGGCTACGAGCAACCTCAATTACATGGTCTCGCTTTTCCAACAAACAGCAGCCAACATGGGCCTCCCGGCCAAAGGTTTCCCCCCCCCTGACTCTGTCCAATATCTCAACCCTCTCCTCTGCACCTCCCTCAAGATGAGCGTTCACATAGCTACCGTCCTCAAAACCCTCTCTACGGAGGTCCACGACCTCTCGTCATCGGTGGCCAACCTGGACTTCATCCCCCAGCCCCCCAACCTCGCTCCTCTCCAAGCTTCGCTCAGCGATATTGCCTCCTGTCTCCTGTCAGCCGCTCAGGCCTCTTTTCCCCCCCAATACTCCAATTTAGCACGACGTCCACCCTCTCACCCCAGCGTATCCCACCCCAATCCCGGTGGAAACACCAACCCCCCGCCCGATGGCAAAGTGAAAGGGGAATCTCCTCCAGCACACGCCCCACCCCCACCCCCTCCACCCAATACAGTTTGGCCGTCCCCCTCAACTGACCCTTATTTCCCGAGATATGACACATCAACCTCCCCACCCAGTGCCTACTGCAACCCCAAAGTATTTGCTAAGAAGTACCCCCACACTTGTGAAGCAGATGAGTTCAACAAAGGGAAGTACCCTCCAAGCTCTACATGGATCCCTGGTCACCTGGACCCGTCTTGGCGCCCCCCCACTTCTATGGCCCCCAGGGTCATCCACACATACGCTCAAGCTGCTGTGCCCGCCGCCAAGGGCAAGAACGGCCGCCAAGCAAAACCCCCTGCCTCGGCTCTGTCTGTTGTGGTTGAGTTGGGAGAGATTTTTATGAAACCTCCCCCTCCCCTTCCTCAAGCTGTGAGCAGATTCTTTGCCTCTAGCACCACTCTTGAACCCCACCCGGAAGCAGTCAAGATTGCAGCCCATTTCCCCGACATTGCCGCCTCTGTTCTGAGGGAACCTAATTGCTCCCTCCCTCCCTCCTTCTCCTGTACAGTGAAGGACACAGGTTCTGTCTCATTGCTCAGTGCTGACATCCATACCCCCGCTTCTGCCTACACCCCGTACTTCGCTCCCCTTAGCACCAGACTTAACAAAGCCTTCCTGATGGGAAACTCCCCTTGAGAGCGCTTCAAACCCCCTCTGAATGAGACACAGTTATCGATCCACTCCATCACACTCGACTTCCTCCATATAGCTGATGCTGAACACTTCCCTTCTCTTCATGAGTCCATCCGCAATGCCAGGGGAATTTCCATTCTCTCGGCTCGCTACCTCAACCCCAACACTGAATCCACAAGTCAGAAAACCGCCACCTCAATCGTGGTCACAATGGCCCAGCCCGAGGCTGATGCCCACTTCCCCTCAATCAATCTCTTCTCCCGCGACCGCAGAGTGGAACAAATGTTCTCCTCCTCCAAGACCAAGCAGTGCACCAAGTGCTGGAAGTTTGGACACCCTTTCTATCGCTGTCCCGACTTGCTACCCTTTTGTCCCTTCCGCTCTCTCGCCCACACCAATGCCGAGCATCGCTGCCCTAACTCTTCTTGACCTAAGGGTGACAACCTTGAACCTATCCTCCACTGCTGCCCGTCTTCAGTGGCGTGCTGTGCCAACTGCCAGGAAGAGCACTCTGTGTGCAGCAGGGATTGCCCCTCCCGCCCAAACAATTCTCCAAGGGGATCCAAGATGCCTGCTCGACAGATGCAGGACAGCATGGATCTCGCTGAGGACCAGGCTGACCCTTCGACGCTCAATCATCCAACACCCAGCGCCCCTCTCCAGACACGGCAAGCCCCAGTACTGCCCCGCAATATGCCGCCTCCTAGGCAGAGACCTCAACGTGTCATCACCGACCTCATCCCAAGAGAGAACGGTGATGAATCCATCAATTCTGACTCCTCCGTGGGCTCGGCCCCATAATGGAGAACTTTTCACTAGATACACCGACAGCAAGGCTGTCTCCCCGTCCTTTCCCATCATTCAACCTAACTGCCTTGGGAGCTGGGATGTTTTTCTTTCTCTCTTTCATAGTTTTACTATGCTGCCGCACCCCCCTGTGATGGTTGCAATTCAAGACCCCCTTCAAGACGCTCCATTCTTCCGACCTTTCCTGAGTATCTTTCTTTCACCCCCCCCCTCCGGGCCGACCACGGGTGGCCATTTGTATTTCTCACTGATTGGACTCACACCTGTCATGCACCACTGTCTTTCACGACACCTCGGAAATACTTTCCATACATGTTTTTTCTCCTGAAGGACCATTTAGGTCCCCCCACTGCTCCCTCAGAATTACCTCGGTATACCTCCTCCACACAAACCGTCCCCCATACCGCTCCATAACTCCCAACCATGTTTTTCCCCTGCTCTATTACCCGCATTTGATTGTGGAAGACTTTAACCTCCACCAGCTCCTGACGGACCCTCTCCGCTCCTTCTCTGACACGGATTATACTCTCTCTGCCTGATACCTGGATGTCGCCTTCGCTGCCCCCTACCACCTCGTCAACACTCCAGGGGTCTACACTCCCTTTCCTTTTGATACTATCATGAGGCCATCAGTGTTGGACATGGTCCCAAATTCTGCTCTCTCCCCCTTTGTGTCCTTCTGGGACATGCCCCTCCCCTCTACTGGTTCATACCATGTACCAATCGTTATCACATTGCAACCATCAGCCGTTATGCATCCTGCTCCTATCCCCCACAGGGCTCTTTTAGACGGGCCTGCGGTGGGAGAAGTGTTGACGGACTTCACTTTCCCGTCCTGCCCACCCAGAGTCACCGCCAATGCCCTCGCAAGGTGCTTTCACATCTCCTCCACAGGCCTGACTACCCTTCTGACCTCCTACGCCCCTGCCAATCACCTGGGCCCCCAATCCAAACCATGGTGGTCCCCACATCTCGCAGCCCTTAGAAAGGAATATGACAGGTGTGCTAGGGTCTCCCGTTTTGACCCTTCCCCCCTCAACTGGAGCAACATCAAGTGTTCAAGACGATCCTACTTCAAGGCCATCAGTGTAGCCAAAAAAGTCACTGGTCGGACTTCCTATCATCGGCCACGCCCCAATCCGTCTGGACAGCCAAAAGGTTTGTGTTTGGCCGCACTCCCCAAAGGTTTCCGCATCTGCGAGATGCCAACGACCCCTCTCTAGTAGCGCAAACGCTCCAGGCTCACTTCTTCCCCCCGAGAGCACCGCCCCCTCCACTCCTCAGCCTTTCTTGATATGGAGACTATACCACTCTCACATCATAGGAAGTATCCAGGCACTTGCTCGGTCCTTAAACACCTTCGCCCCTGGCTCCGATCATATCCCCTACTCTCTATGGAAATCCCTCCACCACCTCAAGCCCTCCCTCCTCCCGTCCCTGTTGGACCCACTGCTGGCCCATGGTTTCCACCCCCCCTGCCTCAAGAAAGCCCTGGGCATTGTCCTCGACGAGGCCGGTAAACCCTCCTATGACTCACCGTCGTCCTTTAGGGTGATTTTCCTCCTCCATACCCTTTCCAAAATAGTAGAGAGGGTGGCAGCCTCCCAGCTCTCAGCCGCTGCGGCCCTCATTTTATAACACCACATTGAGTCCTTTCACCACCTCCGCCGCAAGGTCTCCACCCTATTCCTGGACATAAAGGGTGATTTTGACAATGTGGAATCTCCGGCCCTCCTCTCTCTGCTTCACTGCAAGGGTGTGTGCCCCTACCTGGTACAGTAGGTCAGGTCTTTTCACCGGGACAGCACCTGTCACCTCACCTTCCAAGGATCCCCCTGAACCTTTGCCCCTGTCTCAGTAGGGGTCGCCCAGGGTCCCATATCGCCCCTTCTCTTTCTCATATATGTGGCCTCCTCCTTGCTCATGGAAATCCCCAGGTCCCTCATCATCTCCTACATCGACCACTTCGCCGTTACCGTTTCCTCCCTATCCTACAGAACCAACATCAGTCTCCTCCAGAGCGTTTTCACGCAGCTCAAATGAAGCGCCTCCCCAATTAATGTTTCTTTCTCAGTCCCCAAAATCGAACTGATCCAATGGAGGACCGCCAGGACGAATGAGCTGCCATGCCCCCTTCCGATTCACCTTGAAGGTCAGGTTTTCTACACTCAGTCCTGCCTGAAATGGCTTGGTTTCCTCTTTACAACATCCTTCGACCCGAGAGCCCATTTCTCCTGGAGACACATTCTGCCCAACGCCGCCTTCGCAACAATTCGCTGCCTCTCCCCTTCAGGGATCAGGCTCCCCCTATACTTGTGCCTTAGACTGGCTCGTTCTCTTCTGGCCCCGATCCTCTTGTACGGATCAGTTGTCTGGTTCCCCCTCCCTCACATTATGGGCCCGATGTCTGTCTTCTGGCTGAGGGTCTGTAGATGGATTACCAACTGTTTCTCGACTACCAATAGACTATGGCTCTACAGGGAGGCGTGCCTCCCACCGCTCCCATGCCTGGTACGCCACTAGCACTGCCTGTCAGGCCTAAGGCTTATCTGCTCTCCTCCAGAGGTGAAACCAGTCACAGCACGCCTCCCCGGAACCGTACCCCCCTTCTCGCCTCATCGCCCCCGACATGTGGCCGGAGGGAAAATCACCAATAAACCATATCTTTTCTTTAACCTCGACTGGCACTCCTCCTCTGACAAAGCCAACAACCCAAGGTACCGCCACAATGCCATTACAGCCCTAGCTAATGCGGCTGGCCCCCTCGTACAGGACATTGCTACCTGACCTCCCATCTCCCTTCACCTAATCGACTACCTCCCCCCCTTCCCCCCAATCGCCCCCTCCTATGGAAGACTTAAGTGACTAGTGAAACAACACCTCCTGGCTCACTGGGCCACTGCTCTGGCCCTCCCATACTACCCCTATCCTCCCTGGACCCGCCCTCACCCCTTCACAGGGCTTGGGAAGTTTGTCGCAGGAAGGATCCACGAAATGCGCTCTGGAAAAAGCTACCTGGCAGCACACTACTCCAGGGACAACCCAGGTCCTGACACAGCCTGCCCCCATTGTAACGAAGCCCTGCAGACCTTCGAACAAGCTATCCTCTCATACCCCTCGTCTGACTTTCAGAGCTCTCGCCTCCTTCAAGTGGTCTCTGCTCTGGGCCCCGAGGCCCCTCTCTGGTCCAACCAGCAAATGCTCATCGGCTTTGCTGAGTTTATCCGCACTACTGCCACTGGCTTCCCCCCCGGAATGCCCCTGGTTTCTCTCTCTCTTCACCCTCCCCCTGATGACTTTCCTTCCTTGATAATCTTCCCCCCTGCCTCTGGCCCTCGCGACTAGCTTGCCACCCTATACTTTTCTTTCTTTAGCTTCAGATATTCTGCGACACATATTGGTCGCCTTGGAGGAACTGGTTACAAATATTTCTTTTGTTGATTGTTGTTTGATTTCTGGTTTGGTTTTGGCCATATCGATAAGATGCATGTCATTTCTTGTACCATAGGAACAATAAACATATAATTTAAAAAAGAAAAAAAGAAGAAAAAAAGAACAAAAGTCAGAGTAGTTAGGCCCACGAAGCTTCTCCCCTACACCTCCGGCCATTGAAATCTCAACCCCATGGGAAATCATCACAGACTGTCCCTCTCCCCTTCTTTGATGGCCTAGTTGCCTAGAAGGGTGAAGCTACTCCCCCCCACCTCTCCCCTCTGATTCCCCCCTGATGACATTATCTCCAGGCAGTCTTTGTCCTAGGGTTTCACGGTTACTCTCTTCCCCTCGGTCCCCACTGTGTTTTGGTGCCCGGGCTTAACACTTTGCACTGTCGGTAACCCCCCTACCACATCAATTGGTCGGTCGCAGTCTCGGGTTATCGGTGAAGTAGTGGCCCCAGTAGCTCTGATCTCTGGTATTGCACTATCTCCTGAGAGTCCTGTCCTGTATGGTTGGCATCGTCAAAAAATCGGGATCTCGCTTCTGTCACCTTCCCTCGTACATCTAGGTTTGTGTCCCCTCCTCTCTCTGCTCTTACTGTTTCGTTGGCTCGCACCCTACTGCCTACTTTCTCTGGCTGGCCCCCTACTGCTCTCTCCACCTGGCCTGTATTGACTGATGATGGTCTCGAGTTGTGATCTGGCATGGCTGCGTGCGTGCTGGAGAAATTCTCTTGTTCCTAGGGCTCTCATGCTGCCGCCTCTGTCACTCATGGGACACAGACCTCCCCCGGTCCGGTTTCCAGTGGGCCTAGGGTCTTTACTCTGTCCTGCCACACACTTCCTATAGGTTGGTTTGGATTCGGATCTCCCTCTGGTGTTTGCTTGCCCCTTGGGCCAGGCTACATGTCCCAGGTATTTCGCCCCTTGGTGTGTGCAGTTGAGGCCATGACTTTGTCCTGCTGGCTCCTGGATCTCTCCCCTGATTCGTCAGAATGGGGTCTATCGCTGGGCTAAGGGTGGGTTGTCCAAGGTTCTTGGGTTCTTGGTGTTCCTTTCTAGATGGGCTTGAGGTTTCCTTACTTTTCCTGGGTTGTTTACTGTCGGGATGGGGTTTCTTCTTATAGGCTGCACGTCTGTGGAGGTTTTTGGTTTGTTGTTTTCAGGCCTGTATTATCTCTTGTAGTTTACAACCCATTGCACCGGATACATCTTGAGTCCTGAGGGTATCTGGCAGGGTTAGCGGGTTTTAAGCAGGATTCAGGCAGGATGGACTGAAGTTGGTGGTTGTTGGCCGTATACCGCGAGGTGATCAGGCTGTTGTACCTAGTTAGCTTCTTAGCTTAATAAACAAGTTATAACTGGAAACAAAGAAAACCAAAGAAAAAAAAGAAATCCAAGTAGTTAGACTATCCTCCGTCTCCGATACACCTCCGGCGATTGAAATCTCAACACTACGAGAAATCATTGTCACTTCCCTCTGCCCCCCTCTCCCAGACACGCCACATTGCCTCTGTCTGGTGAAGCTACCCCTCCATCCCCTCTTCCTTTCCCTTCTGATGGTCAGGCCTGGCGAGCTTGTTCCTAGGGGTTGGTTAAGTTTGCATTCACCCCCTCTTCTGCAGGCTCACTTAGGCAGCCATCTACGGGCGGCAAGCCCACACCCTTCAATGGGGGGTCTTTAGTTTTGAGCGATCAGTAACGTAGTTGTCCCCAGTTGCACTTCTCTCTGGTACTGCACTATCTCCTTTGTGCTCTGCTGATATGGCGAGACTTTTTGAAACATCGTGACCTCGCTTTGGTCGGCCTTCCTTGCTCTTCTCCTGTCAGTTAGACCTCCACCCTCCTCATCCCCGACATTTGGATCCGCTGGCCCCCTACTGCTTGCCGCTCCACACCCACCCTCAGACCTCTGTTCCCTTTCCGATGTGCTAGGACTAGGGGAGCATGTTTAGACCTTGATTTTATCCGGGACTGGTTTCCCGAGATAGCCAACCGGATCTTCCTCCCACTGCGATGAGCCTTCCTTCTTCAGGCGGCATTTCCCTCTAACTTGGTTACTCTTCCTGAGCCTCGGCAGGTAGGGCTATTTGCCTCCGGGAATTAATTCCCATCATTGTGTCCTCAAGACCCGGTATACAGGAGTCCCTATTCCTTCAGGAGGTGGGCCTGGTGGGATTTTACTATCCTTTAGCTTATAGCTGGTTTGACTTGGGGGAGTGGGTTTGTTTTTCCTTTGTTGGTGGTGTCTACTGTTAGTTGGGGAAGTTTTTCTTTTAGGCTAGGCTCTCGTGGCGGTTTTTCATTCATTGTTTTCAGGCCCTTGCTCTCATTCCTTGTAGTGTTTACCCATAGTACCTGGAGGAGGTTGCTTTGTCGGGCAGGGTCAGAGGGTTTTAGCTTGAGGATCGCGGGATAGACCGTAGTTGGAGCTTTTGGACCGCAGGGCCCTAAATAGTGTTCCGGGTTCCATTGTACCTATGACCACAGGATGTGCAAATTTGTGCCTTCTGGCCCCACTTGAAACAATGAATAAACAAGATCTAAAAAGAAAATGAAAAAATGAAAAAATGAAAAATGAAAAAAAGTGAAAAAATGAAAAAATGAAAAAAGTCACTGTAGTTAGGCCCACAAACCATCTCCTCTACACCTCCGGCGATTGAAATCTCAATACCAGGGAAATCATTGTTGTCTACCCACCACCCCCCTCCTCCCCCTTTTCCCCGCATTACCTATGCACCTCACTTAGGTTTCGCACAGTCGGCAACCCCTCTCTCTTCATTTACCGTCGGCGCTGCTGTCTTCCAAACCCCTTGTAAAGTACTCCACTGTTTTGATTAGGTGTGCTCTGTGGGGAACACTTCGGTTAGTAACTTCACAGCCTCATCTTTCACCTCACTCTGGGAAAAGGATCGGCCGCGTTTGCTCTCGTCGGTCATTTCTAGTGTTTGGGTCTACCCCTGTGCTCTCCTCCCCAGTTTTCGTCCCATTGCTCAGTTACAGCTACATTCCCCTCCCTCAGCAGGTACCTTACTACTAGGTGGCTCCTCTCACCCCAGCTGCAGCCACTGTCGCATCCTCGGTTACACTCTTCCATGGTATTGCACTACTTCCTTAGTAGATGTCCATGCCTTGGGCTCTCAGTAATTGATTCAGTGGCCAGTGCTCATCTGTGCTACTTTAGGCTGGCCCCTTTGGAGTGTTGTTTTTTTTTCTCTGCTTGGTTTCCTATTTTATTGGTCATTCTTTCCTTTTAGGGTTTATGGTCGATTTATTTTGTTACGGCTTGGAAGTCTGTGGCAAGCATTTGCCTGTTGTTTCCTACTTTCCTGTTTTCCAATCTTGTCTGTGTCTGCGTGGATGAGGGGGGAGTGTTCTTCGGACGAGATATGAGGTTGGTTCCATACCCGAGGGACTTGGGATGAGGCCTTTTTCGCTGGCGCCTGTAGTATAGTTTTGTTTACGCCATAGCTCACACTTCATGCAAGTTCTCGTACTTTATTTGATTTTTTTTACTTTTTTTTGAATCATGTGATTATTGATGTAGGTAGAAAATCCTGCATGCAGCCCGCACTATGGCCTATAAAAAACCTTAACTCCAAAAACTAACAAAAGAAATAACAAAACTCAAACAACACATGCAATTTCTCTCCAAGTGGGATCATCAGAACCCGGTCGCATCGCCATTGATGACTAACTAAGGGAAGTACAGTTAAATCCTCCTTATAACTTATATCAGAAAAACATTCACAAATAGTAATCAACCCTCCCAGCACCAACTGCTCACAATCAAGAACAAAGGAAAATCATAAACTAAAAAGAAAATACCCTGAAGAAAATCAAGCAGGGGAGTTTGGGTAGCTATAGCTAGAAGGCCGAGGCCAAGCTAGTGAGTTTAAGTTATAACAAACTGTGTGAGACTGATTCAGTCTTCGGGGTAGCAGTACTGGCCCGAATACGCAGCATGGCTGGAGGGAATCCTTTGCGAGTAGTTAAGACACACTCAGCAAACCCTCTAAGGAGAGGAACTGAGAGCCAGAGAGGAGCATCAGGGCCAAAGTCATCCACACCTGAGCAATGGGTGAGGCGAGGCTGGTCCTTAGCGGAACAGAGGATTGCATGGTGGAAGGACTCATCGTCTTAGAAAGGGCAGAGGGTGCTGGAGTCTCTACTCTTCCAGGAGATGTGGGCAGCAAGGTGGCTAGCACCCTTGTGCATCGGATCAATGTGGCCACATAGGAAACGAGGAAGGCCAGTAAAGGCCTGTTGCGTGAGACAGGCACTGTACAGATATGACCGGGGTACTGCAAGGCTCATATCGAGCTAGTCGGCGAGAAGTAAGTGTTCCAGAGGAGTTCTGAGGGCTTGGTATCTCACAGTAGGTTCCCTCTGCAGTGGCCGGGATACGAGCTCCCTTGAGGAGAGTGGGAGGATGGGAACTTTCGCAATGAGATTAGAAATATCGTGTCACAAGGAGTCTAGAGGCAGGTGCTTGGCGGAGTTACCCGCCAGGCAGTCCCATGAGATAAGGTGAACAGCTTTCGAGGACCTGGGAAGAAGAAAATGGTGATCGTCCAGAGAGCGTCCCTGGTCCTAAGTGGGTACAGAGTAGGGTACCCGGGCGGTAGTGGGATTAAATTGTGAAGGAGCCCAGACCACATGGAGGGCACCTGACCGGCGACAATGTTTGCAAACTCAGGAAATGGCTGGTAGTAAGGCTTCCCTGTATAGAGCACCGCGGGCAGTGGTGTAAAAACAGTTAGTTGTCCACCAAAGCACTCCATGCCAGATGGAGTTAAGTTTCTTTACCATAGCAGAGTGTAGGATAAACAGGTCGCAGCCATAGGTAAGGAGAGGAAGGATGGTGCCGAATACTAGTTTCATAGTGCATCAGGAGGAGAGGCCTTTGCCAGCTGCACTGAGTTCGCCGATCGTTGTGAAACAGGCATGAGCATGTGCCAGCCGTCTTCGAAAGTGGATCGAGGATTGGATTGTAGGGCTGAACTAGTAGCGAAGCCACATTAGAGCTTGAGAGGATGGGTGTAACGACCCTACAAGAGGTAGCCAGAATAAGTACCACCTTAGCCCAAATGGTATATCAAGTGGTAACCAAAGGTGGTATAGTCTGGTATACTTGATATAAAACAATGCTGGTTGGTGTAGGGCAAGGCCAAGGAAACAGTATAGTAGCCTTTGGCACTCTACTAGGCAGGGTAACATTTCGGGAGACCGTTCGCATACGGTCGAGAGAATTATGGGGATGTTACATGGAACACCAGGATGACATTTGTGCTCGACTGGAGGACATCCGAAGCGGTTAAAGGCATAAGAGGACAAAGTTACCCTACCCTGGGAATTTGGCAATTATGCCCATGGGACTCAGTTACCCTAATGAACTATCCAAGTTACCCTATCTTCACCGGCAAAGTCATCCTAGAACTTAGAGGTCAATTGCCTCACATTCTATAGGCTCTTAGATGTTCATGGGCGCAGACACATCTGGGGGGGGAGGCACCACACCTGACTAAGGGTGGCCCAAACATGCTATTGAACTTGGGCGGGATTTGCTAACACCCCCCTCTGGCCCCAGCGTCGGGACCGCGCATCCTAGGCAGACGGCTGCATAGTTGCTCATTTGCTAGTAACAAGAGGTCATTGGAGAAGCTGCCCTAACACTGGATACGTCGTCGCCGTCCGTCCCACTGAATGTCCTTCACAGGATATATAAGGGGAGTATTCTCAACCGCCAATATGGGGGTCACCCATATATGGTCTCTCCGGCACCTAGGAGGCTGTCTTAGCCTACGCGTAGTAGGGTAGTCTTCCTAGTGGTACTTAGGTTCTCCAAGGAGGCCAGGGTGCGTTCGGGACAAACACCTCTGTAACTAGCCAGGACCTTCTCCCCTTGATATGTAGCATTACTGTGTGTTGTCAATGGACTCTAGAGGTATGAGTCTTATCATAGTAGAGTATCTCCCGAGTGGCTGGCTGTTAGTAGGGCCCATGTAGCCAACCATCGGCTACCTCTGACCAGAAGAGCTTGCATGTCGGATTATGACATTGAATAGTCATGTAGATTAAAAGATATACTGCCTAGATTGTATAGACCAAACTACCACTGGGGCAGTGAGTCCACCACCTAGGTATTGACTCTGGTTGTTTTTATAATAGATAGCCACTAGTATGAGTTCGATAGAAAGAGCTTTTCCACCTGCCGTTGTATTGGAGATGCATTGCAGAAACTCATAGCCTATTGACGGAGTTAAAGGGACCCAAGTTGGTCCGACACTTCTGGCAGGATAATTCCTGATGGAGGGTAGATCTTGGACAAGCCCAGTGCAGGACAGGGTACTCACACAAGGTCGGAGTAGTGGTGAATGTCCAAGGCTTAAATCTGATATCTAGTTAAGTTTAAGCGTTTGGCATTCTACTTTGACAACCAACTTTTCCTCGAGAGAACTAATTGAGTAAAGCCTTGAGCTTAACGATATTAAGTTTTTCTGTTTGATTCTTTTGAATTATTTATGTCATCTTTATCTTCTATATTGAGTTTTTGGTAAAGTCGCATCTTTAGAGTTCACCTCTCTATAGGGTGCCCCGTTCCAGTATATGGTTAAGTGTACTCACTTAACTCTCTTCTCAGAATTGTTATTTAGCCTACAGTTTGGACATTGTTTGATCACGAGTTGCTTGTCTGTTACAAGAAGCATCGGGTGGAAGGAACAATGTCTTCAACTATGGCTGTGTCCCGTATTCATTCTCGTCCTGTGCGTATGACTGGTATTGAATGAGAAATATCTCGAACCGCTGCAAGAGCAGACCTGAGAAGACTCGGTTGGTGCCCAATCCAGCAGCTCCTGACATATGACATTGAGAATGATCCTACCTTTGAGGAAGAGGTACCCCGTACTGTCAGAGAGATGGGGATTGAAGATCCTCGTGCCTTCCTCCCGACTGTCTGTCTTGTCCCGTCAGTAGCACAGAGGATTCCCCAGAATAGATGGCGGAAGATGACTTTGTCTCATTTCACAAACGATCTAGTTGAACCTTACATACTTGTGGAAATTATAAGGCAGATCCAAGATACTCAAAGCCTTCTGCTCAATGTCGCTGAAGAGCATCACCCTGCATTTCAACCACAGATTCTGGAAAATCCAAATCGTTGGATGGAATACCAGCGAATGAACTTCCGCCAGTTAGCTATGTCCGACAAGATGATCCAGAAACGGGTAGTGGCCTTGGAGCAGGCCACTGCCCAGGGGTATTCCATTGACACTGAGAATGATGTTGTTATGAACTCTGCCCCTGCCCTTCCCTTGGCTATAGAACCCCCTCCTCATTACACTGTTGAAGTTGCAGCCTGCATGATTAATGAGACATATCAACCCTGGTTGAATGAGGTGGGTAGGCAATTCATCGCACAGCAAGAGCAGCTTGCGGAATTGCAAAGGCACGTAGCCGAAGCACAGGAACGTCGAACCCCTCTCAAAGTGGCCTTTAGTGAGTCTTTCCGCTCTCAGGGAACCACGCCTTCAGTTATAAACCTCCGGCCATCATCACGTCCTCTCTCAGTTACCAAATCCAGCTCCATCTGGTCGGGGAGATCATCGAGGCAGGATTCCTCACCGCCGCCACCTCCGGAGGCTGTCCCCACAATACCATCTCCCTTACCATGATTGTCTACCATACCTGCCCTCCCGGCAGTAGAACCAAGTACGCCGACGATATGTGTTGAACATGAATGACCCTATGCAGTAGCAGGGCAAACCCCTTTACCCACAACTCCACAAATCCAAGGTGCCTTCCCTTCAGCAGGGGCACCACCCGCTACAGCGAAGCCTTCGGGCAATGTTTGACCTGCTGGTTTTGTTCCAAGGTCAGAGGCACCACCACCTATGGGTGTTTGTTCCCCTGACTGTAGGGTTGTGGCCGAAGGAAGGGATATTCGATATGCACTTAGGTTTCGATGTCTCAAAAGTGACTTTGAACCGATAAAAATTTGGTCGAGACCTCCCAAAGACGCTCCTTAGCTAAAGTCAAAACAGAATGGATGTGGGTACTACGAAAGTGTGAGGCACACTAGGCATACTGAATGCCCAGATTTTCTTAGGGACTATTCGGTTAACCGGTGTGCCGTTAGCCTAGAACCTCCTTCCCCACTGGCTAACCCATTACCTGAGAGAATGGACGAAGACCTGCCGGCTGAGGATGGTTTTAGTGGGTATGATTCCCCTAGGGGAGGTTGCAGCGGCAATGCTGGTCGCAATAGAGGAAAGCATCCTCCCCATGGTGGAAACGCGGGAGGCGGTAGAGACCCGGGTGATTCCGACTCCTTGTCAGATGGCAATTCTGACTCCTCCCTTCCCGATCCGCAGAAATTCCTAGGAAGACATAAGTCTTGCTGGAATGATGCGTGGAAGGAAAAGTATGATCGGCTGTGTGATGAGCTTGCTGAGTATCTTCAGAAACAACACAAGAGTAAGAAGTCATCTGATTGACCAAAGAAACCTGACAAATTAGGTCTCAATCTGTTCAATGGTGACTCTACCCATACGGAACACTTCATACAGGATTGTGAAATCAAACTGGACTATTATAGGGAATCCCTTCTCAAGGACAGGGATAAAGCCAGTTTGGTAATCTCCCTTCTTCAAGGTCCCGCGAAAAAATGGTACAAGAGCATACACCCTTACATTAGTGAAGAGGGTGCCGGTCGAGAAGGTATTCCCTTCGATCTGAAAAATGTCCTTCGCACTTGGGAAGGTTTGCAACCGCTGGTGTCAAGTTTGGTGGACACTCTGATTGGGATCGCGCTCTTCGGAAGTGGAACCATTTGACTATGAAGTCCGGTAAGATCAAACACTTCTGTGACAAGCTGATGAGACTGGCTTTAGATTTGAGATATAGGGGCAATTTTGTCAAGGAGAAAGCCCGCGTAGGTATAACTTCAGACATTGGCAATGCATGGGCTTTGAAAACTCCGCTTCCCGACAATTATGTCGAATACATCAACCTCCTCCGCGAAACTGGTCATCAGTTGCAAGACGTTGCTTCCTTTAACCATACGGTTACAAGGGAAAAATATCATTCCAAGCTGGAAAGGAGCGTCGATAGGCAATCTTCCGCCAAGAGACAGCCAAAGGAAAGGAAAGGCTCTGGGCCACGCCAACAGAAACCCGGCAACCATGCGTCTGGGTCTTCATAACCTCAGGAAACCGAGCACATGAACTTGAATCATGATATTACTCAGACTCTGATTGAGAAACACAAACGGTAGATTAAATACTCTTGATGTAGACCAGCCGGTGACTATTGGGGAAAGTGTCCTTCAGCTACACCAGTTGTTGCTTGCTCTCGAATTAATTGAAAAAGAGGTGCCAGTGAAGCTGGACAACAAGCCACCAAAGTCCTGAAATTGTGAGGCATTGAACCCTCTGCTAAACCTGCTGTTAAGCAAGTTGTAGCCGAGGTCCGCAGATCACCACCTTCAGACTTGGATATCTTGGAGATTGATACCGACATGGATGGCTAGGTAGGAACGATCCCAAGAAGTGATAGAAATGCAAAAGGTAACTCTACTCAAGAGCCTAGCAGGGGTGATGAGATAGATAACGGAAATGAAGGAGTAATGTTCCCCAGCAGAAGTACTACAAATTGAAACTAAGATCTGACAATAGGAATGGCAGGATTAGTTGGGTTTCTTTTGTTACATTGGGAATTATTATTATTATTATAATTCATTAAGCGTAATGGAGCCCGCAGGCTATGAAGCAGTAACTACCATCCATGAATGACACAAAGTGTCGGTCCATGATAACCTTCTTCTAAATGATTGTTGCAACTTTGCAGTGGCCCCCAGGCATAAGCACTAACAAATCATCCCCTTAACAAAAGAAATCCACCTCTATACCTAATGCCTAACAAAGCAAAGGAAAAAGATGTAAAGAAACCTAATCAGCTGTGTTCCTCCTCTTAGTAGCTGCCTGGTATGCGTTGAGGTATGTGGGGAATTCTTTGAAGTCAGCCTGGTGTGGGTCTCAGCAGTTGCTGCACTTGAGGGTAGACTCTGTTGCCGTTACAACCGCAGTGAAAGGAAAAACCACACGAAATTATTCGCTGAGCTTTCACCTCATTGGTCAACAACCAACTCTCACTGCCTCACCCCTCACTTCAAAGACTTTTATCAACAAATCATCCCCTATTATTTGTTATTTTATCACCTCTATCAACTGAGTCCATCGTACCTACCCTCTGATGTCTGATAGACAAAGGGGAAGAGGGAGAGGCAGAGGAAACCCTCTTGCTGCCCCATTCCAACCCTGTTGCTCTGAAGCCCCCAACTCCCCTGTGGACACCAGGATGGAAGAAGACTCCGCTTCTCCTGTGCAGACTGTTACCACCCAAGCCTCTGTCTCTGCTCATGATGGTGAGCCTACCACCCTTGAATCCCTCCAAGAAGAAACCAAAGCCCTCATCAATCAGAATATATCTTTGGCTGATTGCAACCAATACCTTGTTATCACCTTTGAAGCACTTGAGAACCACTTGAAAGTTGTTCAAGAACGTCACATCAAGGACACTCAGGACCTCAAACATCAGATTACCACCCATACAGCCCAGCTACAACAACAACGGAGCCAACAGCCTGCTGCCGCCAGCCAAACTACCCCTCCATGCAGACCTATTGCACCACTCCCTACCCTCACATGGGCCCAGAAGGCTGCCAGAGTACCAGCCGCCCCCTCAACTACCACTCCACCAAGCAAGAAGGTAACCCCTTCTGTTTTAACCAAACACGACCGTACCATTGTCATTGAGAGAAATGGCACCGCACTCCCAGACAACACCAACAACCTCACCATTTGCAATGCCATCAACTCTGCAATTAAGAAACCTCTTATTGCCACCACAGAGTTCACCACAAACCACAACATGAAGCTTATCACCAAAGACAACACCCCCGCCCTCTCTGTCCTCAAATCCCACCGCCCTGCCATTGAGCAAGCCATCAGAGCAACCATACCTGCAGCAACCGGCCTTAGGAAGGATGAAATCTGGCACAAGGTTATCGTCCATGGTATTCCCACTACCAGTTCCTTCAACCCTGTCCAGTCTGAAGTCCAAGACTTCAACCCTGGTATCCACTTTCCCCCCCCTTCTAGATGGCTTACCACAGAGACCCAACGTTCTAAGAAATCAGAATCCACCATGGTTCTTACAATTTTGGGCAAAGATGCAGCAACCCAGGCAATCACCACTGGCTTGTCCATCTTCGGCAGAAAGTTCAAAGTTCAGAAGTACCTCCCCTTTCGACCACACACTCAATGCAATAAATGTTTACCCTTTGGACACCACACCTCCAAGTGCACAAACGATACCCACTACAACATTTGTGCTGGCCAGCATCCAGGATACCTCCATACCTGTGGCCATTCTGACTGCCCTACCAAGGGTAAACAGTGCCTCCATACCACCCTCAAGTGCAGCAACTGCAGAGACCCACACCAGGCTGACTTCAAAGATTGCCCCACATACCTCAATGCATACATGGAATCAATTGAGTGGAGGAACTGGGCTGACTAGCTTTCTCTCCATGTATTTCCTTTGCTTTGTTAGGCATTAGGTGGGGAGGTGGATTTCTTTTGTTAAGAGGATGATTTGTTAGTGCTTATGCCTGGGGGCCACTGCAAAGTTGCAACAATCATTTAGGAGAATGTTATCACGGACAGACACTTTGTGTCATTTACATATGATAGTTACTATTTCCTAGCCTTCGGGCTCCATAAGCGTAATGAATTATATTAATAATAATAATAACCTGCTGGTAGCAGAGGCGATCCTCAGGTGATAGGAACTCCTTCAAAACAATAACCAAATCTTGGTGGAACTCATGCACCACTATCTGAGCCCTCCTCTCCAACCTGTCTTCCCTACCCCTATGATACCTCCTCCGTGCAGCCTCCCTCCTGGCAGCCTGCCTAGGAGATATTCCAAAGTCCATCCAAGCCCGTCAACGAATACAATAACCCTAATTGCCAGGTTCAGGTCGCACACCAACCTGTGGTGCAGCATCGCCACCTGACAGACATCGAGGGGATCTGGGTACTTCATTCCCCACATTGTAGTGAACCAGACCACCAGCAGAATTGCCATGTGAGAAAGAATGGTAAATACCCAACAAGCCATCATCCCCTCAACTGCCTGTACAGAGAGATCGAAGTAGCAACTGTTGGCAATGTAGAACATCATCTCAATCATCGAGTACACCCTATCGGCCACAGGCAAGCTGTCCAACTCAACGCTCTAACTGGCAATCCCTTCGTGATGGGCAGTTCCCTCTATAGCTGAGGGAAAAGACAGCACACAGATAACACAAGCAGGCATAAACCCAAGGAGAGGCAGGAGCAGGGCTACCATCAGGGAGAATATAAGGATAGGTCCCAAAGGGACCAGGCAGCTCTTGTGATGCATTGTGCCTATCATCACTATTAACCCGTAGTGTTCAAAGAACCATAGTCGCAATAAAGTTTTAGAGGAGGCATTAATGTTGAACTCCGATCCTGAATCATGGTGTTGGTACTAAAGGTATGGTGAGAAGTTGGCCATCCACACCTATTTAAATAGTCCACAACACACACACCAACCACAACAATTTAAACACACCAACAGCACCCACTCACTACCTGCCCATGCTTCATGACTGCCATACATATTCTTGCCCACCACACAACTGCATTGTAATTCTAATATGGCTGGCAACAAATGCGGAAGGTCAAGAACTCTAACACTCCCACCACTGTCCAAGTGACAGAAGCTCAAAAATTCAAACAAAGTGCCACACACTGCAGCCCCCTGGCAGCGCAAGTCTAAATGCACACCAACCACAGGCTGTGGCAAAAGCACAGCCAGCATAATGCGCAGGGCCAAGGGCATATTGGGTTAATGCACGAACACCACAAACATAATGTATGACATTAAACATTACAGGGCTAGGATCCGGAGTCATGCGCGCAATGAGGGCACAACTCGGCTCTGCCAGGCGATGGAGACATGTCCGCCTCCAGCCTACCAACACGGCCCTCCTTGTCAAGGACATCAAGGCGGACCCAGATGTAGTAGCCTACTTCTGGTACCCACTATGCAACCTGTTCAGCACTGGCCTCACGCCCACATAGCGCGACCCCTCCAAGGTCTACATTCAATACTTCACTATCAAGGCTAAGTTGCAGTTGGCGTCTTGGCTGACGCCGCGAGCCATGCTCGCATCAGGACCCCCGGATGTCCTGTGTGAAGCTGCCCCTACACCAGTGCAGACTGTGCCAACCCCACCCCCCACCATACTTGCCGATACAGTGTTATGGACTTCACCAATGTCCCCATTCAACATCCCAGGAGTTGAGGGCTTTCGCTCTCTGGGGGGCACAGCTGTGGGGCCACACTCGGGACAAACGCCGACGACCTGTACAATACAAGGACTGTCAGAACAAAGGTCACAGTGGGGGGCGGTACTCATGCGGATATCGATAAGAGGCCCGATCAGTGGATGGCAAAACCTGACGGAGCACAGGTTGGGATAATAGACTGCGATCTGTACTAGCCAATTTCAATAGTATTCGGACACCTTGGTGCCAAGGCTGGGGAGTCGCCGGCGTAATACAAAATCTGGTATATTCAACAAAATAACTGCTCATGGGATTTGCCTCTAGTGTGTCTCCACCCAACTTTTCAATAAATCCAACCATGATTCCGGGAAGCTTAGATATCTCTTTGTTAACCCAAACCCCTAAACTGTAATCCAATGGCATCGCTGTTCCAATGTCGCCTTTATTTCCCTTCCTGGTATTCACACAAAAGGTCTTGGCACCGGACTTTTTTTTCCCTTGGTGCAAAGGTGTCCGAATACTGTTGCAATCGGCTACTGATTTCGCCTCTGCGCAGAGACAAGCCTGGACCCGATCACCTTTGAGAGGGGCATAATGGTGACTTCATGCTACTGCAAGCAATAGGCTCTGGTAGAGTAATTAAATAAAATAAAACAAAACAAAATAAGATAAAATGACTCCACTCGAGTAGTAGTCTCTCCACTCCCTGATGGACAAACCGCAAGGTACTCTATACCCACTATGCTCCGAATAAAAAGTGAAATCCATAGGTACCGCCCATCAAATGCAAGATCAAGCTGTCTGTCTGAGAGGAAGGTATCTGTCCATGAGAGTACTGCAAGGTGGAAAACCTGAAGACTGAAGAATCAAGAGTAGCTGTATTCTGGACACATGGTCAAAAGCACCTTTGACATCAACAAATAGGGCAGAGAGTACTTTACTATTACACTTAGCCTGTTGCACATCAAGTACCAAAGCCATAACTGCATCAACTGCACTCCTTTCTGGCCTGCCACCCATCTGTTCACTGTGTAGAAGTCCCTGAGTCTCTGGAATGTAAGCAAGTCTTTTGACTAGAATCTTTGCTGAAATCTTTGGTCGGAGGTGGGGTCACCAGTGGAGAGCCATGTGCAATACACAGCAACTTTCATTGAGTGCTAGCGAGGCCAAAGCCCCAACGCCCAACCAAAAATATAACACCCACGATCCATCTACATATATCAAGCTGTCGTTTCCTTAGGACGGCACCGCCAGTAATGTTGGCCCAAAACACCATGTCTATTGTCTAAAAGAAATCTAACTCTAAGTCTATTCTGTAAGGAAATCTAAGTCTATCTCACATGCTAGTACCGGTGGCACACTGGCACTAGGTGTATACACATCATCCAATGTACCGCCCCTATTCTAGTACATAGACTCAGCGATATCTACAAAGATACAGTTATGTGCAAGATAGGACAAATCATATTACCCAACCAGCCTGGGATCCTCTTGGGCATTACAAAGGAAAATACAGAGGCGCCTCCAAGTCAATTGCCACCTGTAGTGCAGATCACAAAGCCCCAATCTCTTCTGGCAGGTGTAATACTGCTTCCAGCAACGTGCACCTTCCTACCAATCGAACGGTACATCATCAAAGACAATGAACCCGGTCAACTGATCACACAGAGGGAGAGTACGCGCTGGCCATTGTCCGCTCTGTTGTAGACGAAGTGATTGAAGTATCAGTTGATGATTGGTAAATTCCGATAGGCGTGGGGGTTGACGTCCTCATAGGGTACTATGTCATTCATGCGGGCCTGGCCATACCCAAGGTTCTTGTGTGCCTAGTTCGATCGACAGTTAACAATCAACTCTCGAGGGATAAGCTTTATGGCCAAACAATCAAAGTCCAATCTGGTCGGAGCATTGATCAAAGTATTGTACTTCGAGGAAACATCGTCTTACCTGAGGATATCTAACCTGTGGTCTCCAATAGTGGGCCAAACACTGGTGATGTCCCAGTCCTCATGATCCTGAGGATCCCCATTACAGCATCAGCAAAAAAACTGGCCTGCGCCCTGTTGCATGCTGTTGGCCCTTTCCCACAGACGTTCCGGGCGCTTGTAACGTAAACACCAGTTCTGGGTGCTTCCGCCCGGGCTCGTTTCGTCCGGGCGCTACCTTTTTCCGTCCGGACACACCAGGTGCACCCTGGCGCAGTTTGCCTAGCAACCATACCCAGCGCAAAACCCCTCCCCCCTGCAGCGCTGGAAGCACCCGTTCGCCTGCCACCTCCCCTAGAAGCGTTTCGACCGTGAATTCTCTCCTCCCAGACGCGCCCAGTTCCTTCCCATGATACTCCCCTCCCTGTGAACCTCTTCCAAAGGCTCCCGTACCCCCCCCATTTCCTCCCTTATCCAGCGGACGTTTTCCTACCACCCTTGCCATCCTTCCCGTCCGCCGGATGCCCGTGGCGTTTTCTCCAGCATCCGCCAGACGTTCGCCTACTCCTCTTTTTTTCGCCCTCTACCCTCCACACTCTTCTCGTCCGCCTAACGTTATACCGTCCGCCGGATGTTATACCGACCGCCTGACATCTTTCCCTACCCTTTGAGCCATTGCCTGCCAGACCTCTTAGTATTCATCCACCCGACTCATTACTATGACTTTCTTGCCTATA
>Ga0307509_10003892_pt1 | contig 22095 bp, 30 predicted proteins | sample 10_EM_MG_FD_202245 | JGI IMG/M metagenome (GOLD analysis project Ga0307509, IMG submission 202245) | Populus trichocarpa ectomycorrhiza microbial communities from riparian zone in the Pacific Northwest, United States - 10_EM | ecosystem: Host-associated > Plants > Roots > Unclassified | place... | reverse complement strand
TGACAGCTGTCACTCATTTTTTTTGGTGGGCGCGCCTTAGATTTATGCGGAAATCAAGGCCGAATATCCAGACTTCGTCCCCCCAAAGCACGGGTGCGTAAGTTCCGTGACGCCTCGTCCTCCCGATCCCCCTCTTTTGTTTTCCCTTTTTCTCTCAAAATTTTTTATCTTGCCGACGGCACGGGTGCCACATGTCCTAATGCTGTGCTCTCTCCTTCCCCTCCCTTTCCGTCTATCTGCAGGAACCTCACGGCGTGGGCCGAGGCCGGCGTGCTGATGCTCAATACCTCCCTGACCGTACGTGCTCACGCCGCCGGTTCGCACCAGGGCAAGGGCTGGGAGCAGTTCACGGACCGAGTCATCGAAGTCGTCGACCGCTACGGTGGCGCCAACCTTGGTGAGAAGTCCGGTTTCGGCCGAGGCGTCGTGTTCCTCGCCTGGGGCGCGTGGGCCGCAAAGCGCGTTGCGAAGCTTAGCAAGGTGAGCCGCTCGTTCAGCGCCAACCTAACGGAGGGGCCTCGTCCCTCTCGGACCCCTCTCACCCCCCCTTCCTTCTTCGCTTCCACTCTCCGTTTTTCCTTCCTTGTTTTTTGATTGGATGTTGACAACATCTCCTTCGCCCCTTCGCCCCTTTCGTAATTCGCACGTGTTGATGTTTACCCCAACAGACCAAACACCTGATTCTCTCGAGTGCTGTAAGTGGTGTTCCCTCCTGTCTGTACCACCGCGATGGCGCATGCTGATGATCGGAGCGCGCGCTCCACAATTTTAGCACCCTTCCCCACTGAGCGCGAGAAGGGGATTCTTCGGCAATGGTCACTTCCAAAAAGCGAATGACTGGCTGGAAACACGATACGGCCCAGACGGGCGGGTGGATTGGTGTCTGCTGGGTCCCGTCATCTGATCCACGCGTGTCATAGTCACACGACTGCCCGAGTGGTCGTGCGTGTTTGGATACCGGCGCGCGGCGATTGTCCCAGGATCGCTACTGCTCAACGCATTGGGATTAGCTTTATGTAAAGCATATATAAATGGTGTTATCCAGACGAGGAATTAGGAGGAATTGAGACTAGTTCTGATAAAGAGACACGAACGGTGTGCCTGATAAACATAGGGACTTTGGCGGAAAGTAAAGACGCCCCAAAGAGTGCTACAGTATCTTTGCGGTCTTTGTCAAAAAGTCCAAAAGGCCAGCCTCGGCAGAAACCCCTCAGTATCGTCCGTATGAATAGGACATACAAAGGCAACCGCAAACATCGGTCGATCAAAATAATGATACAGAAACATCACCGACAGTGGGGGTTACGAAAAACGTGCGAGTGGTAGGACAAAAGATAGCAAGTAGAGGAAAACGGGAGAGGATTAGAACGAAGTGTTGGAGAGAAGAGAAAACGTATGCCTAAGAAAAACCTAGATCGACCCCAGGCGAGAAGAGCGCAATAAATAAAGGACGTTCATGACGAATTAACTGCCCCCACCGTTAAACGAGGGTCGCACAGAGTGGGAACCTTCCGCCAGTCGTGGAGGCGAGAGTCGTCGGAGCCCCGAAGGGGGGGGTAGGTGGGGGTACTGATTCACGAGAGACGAGAACCCCCCCTGTGGATCTGTGATGGAACGCCGGTGGGCAAAAGGGACAGGCGTTTGCGCGGGTGAGGAAGGGTCGCGCTGTTGCTGTGCAGTAGTGTAGTGTAGGGTCGTGGACGACGAATGCTGCGAAAGGTGAGTGCTGCCCTCACCAGCAGTAGAATATGAGGGCTGAGAATAGGGGGGGAAGCGCGTCTGGTCCTCCCTCGGATCGCGCACTGCATAGTTCCCGCCTCCACTCCCACCACCAGCAGCACTGCCGCCGGCACCACCGTAGGCCGCCTCCCCCAGCGGGCGGTCGGCTGGGTGGGTAAAGTTTTGGGTGCTTTGCTGCACGTTAGACATGTACATCGTCCCCGGGAGGGTAGTCCGGGAAGATGACTGGGTGGCACTGCTCCCGTACGACGGGAACTGCGAGGGGGTGTTCTTCGCGTGTGGACCGCCCGGCGGTGGCACGCCTGACAACGGATATGCCGTGGACGTGGACGTCCCCGATGGGTGGTGGTGGTGGTGATGATGATGGTTCTGCTGTTCCTCGCCGATAATCATTCCTTGATCCCACGAGCCACCCTCGAGGCTGTGAACGGTGTTGGACGGGCGCATGGTGGCAGTGATCGTTGAGGGGGAAAGGGATTGCGCCCTGGTAGACGTGGGGGAATCGGCGGAGGACCCTGCATGGCTAATGTCGTCGAGCGCGGAAGCCTGAGACGTACGAGAGGCAGGTGCCCCGCCCTTTGGCTTGTCTTTTCCAGTGGGGCCTTTGCCCAGTGGTGCCCTGTTGGCTGGGGGCAGGTTCAAAGCGGCGCGGAGGTTACCATTTTCTTCCTCCAACTCTTGGACGCGATGCTCGAGGGCCTAATTTGAAGAATGCGAGTTGAGTGATCGTGAGTAAGAAGAATGGATCGGGCAAAACATGTGAGAGACGAATGTGCGGCAAAGTTTGAAATAACGAAGAGGTACGGACTTCAAGATGGGCGGCACGGCGGGCCCGGAAAGCTCTCTGGACATCCCTAGCACGGTTAGGGGGCAAGTTGTCGTTGCGTTTTCTGCCTCTTTTCGAAGACATCGGGGGGACGGGAAAGAGAGCGGATGCGGAGGGATAAATGGACAGGGAGCGGAGCTGAGTTTCATGGCTATATACGAGGAGGGAACCCGTAACATGTGCCCTTCCCCCGTCCAGTCCTTAACAAGCGAGCGCCAAGATTGAATGAATGGAGAGACCTGACTGAATCGTCGTTAGCCGCCTTTAGACGCGTCGATCTCTTCTCTCCCTTCCCATCTCTCCGAGGTTTGCGTCCCCTTTTTTCGTTTTCTTTCCCATCCCCCCCATTCCCTCGCTCCTCCCCTTCCCTTCTCGCTTTGCCTTGTATTTTTTTTTTTTTTTGGCCTCACCCCCTCGCAACACTGGTTCGTTCTCGATCATTTTAGACTTCCGACTGACCACAACCCACGACTTTGGTGCGACCCTAGCCTTCCCTGTCAGACGATCATCATCAAACGTCTTCTGTTCCAGCCTTCTATCACTGTCATTCCTTTTCTTTTTTTTCGTGTTATAATATTATCAGTGTTTATTTATCATTATTTACCCTTGCTGTACATGTAACAACACATTTGTCACCACCTGACCCACATGAGCCCATCCCATCCCGATCCCATCCCGACAACCAACACCCAGCCTTCAGGAACCTCCTCCCCGCTTCGCCTCCTTTTTCGCGACTGCAACATCCCGATCTCGTTTCGCAAATAGCTTATGCCGCGGTACCGTCTCCTTTGCCAACTTTTTGTTCGCTGATTTGTTCTGCTCCACGTATGACATGTGTTGTGCACCACTCAGGGCCGTCAATGATCCCATGGTTCGGTGCGCGCCTGGCACCTTGCTTTGTACCGGCGCCCCGAAATCCTTCGACGTAATCGTTCCAGCCAGATCGCCTTCGCCTCCTCGAATATCTGTTCCGAGATCTGCTGCGCTTTCTGACTGCATCAGCACGGTCGTCACCAGTTCGATCTGCTCTTCCCTCGTCTTGTACACCAAGTCTTTCATGTTGTCCATCCCGTCCAGTTGTGTTATCACCTTGAACGCATATCCCTGGTCGATCAGGAACTGCTGCCGTTTTGTACTGTAATACATCTCTTGCGTGTCCTTCGACACGAGCGAGTAGAAGAACGCGTTGAAACCCTCGTCGTTTCGACGCTTCGCCCGTAAAATTCGCCCTGTTAAGACGCATTTAGAAATGGCCCCACTCTTTTTTTTTTCGCTTTCGAACGTACCCAGACGCTGAGCTTCCTGCCGACGGGAACCAAAATGCGAAGAGATCTGGATCAAGCACGTCGCTTCCGGAAGATCTATGGAAGTATCGCCAACCTGGTTACCCCCATGAATTACAAATGACCCCACGAAGTGTAACCAGGACAAATACCTTGGAAAGGAATATCGTATTCACTTCAGGGCTGTGCTGGAAATGTTGCAAGATACGCATTCGCTCAACTTGCCCGGTCTGCCCATGGATGTATGGTTTCTTTAGTTTCTTGGCATATGTCTATCGCATTCCCTGGCATCAACAATTTTGCCAGCGCCACGACAATCTGTTTTGGCGTACCTCGAGTGCGAAAACATTGTCGGAGAACACAATCACTTTGTCTCCCCTGTCCTCGTGGTACTTGATAAGGAATTGACACGCCTGAAACTTTCGTGGATTCATGCAGTAAAGCAGCACGCGTTTACGTGATTGTTCCCTTAGGTACTCCCGATAGAATTCAGGAGTCATGGGACACCACACTTCGGCACACTAGCCGCCGACAGATTGGTGTGTTTGGTGTCAAATAAGGGTCAGGGGTGCCGTATGCGGGAGCTCGTACCTGAACATTCGCAATGTGACCCTTCGCGGCCAAGTCCATCCAGTTAGCTTCATACAGCTTCGGCCCGATCATATAGTTCAGGTCAGCTATCTTGTCATCTTCCCGAACCAGCGTCGCTGCAAACGAACCATCAGCCAAGGGATGACACAGTATCTTAGACATTGATGGGCGCCGCACCCGTCAAGCCGAGCTTGGAATGTGCTTTGATGGTGGTCACCACGCGACGGAACATGTTTGCAGGAACCACATGAACCTCGTCCAAGAGTATGAAACCCCATTCTCTCGACGTCAGAAACTCCATCATCTTCTTGGACTCATACGACCGATTGTGAGTGTTCGCAACCATCGAATAAGTGGACACGACGACCCCGCTTTCACCAGCGAACTTCATGTGGTACCCAACGGGTATGGCTCGATCACCCCGCGACATGCAGTTAGGAAATCACCCTGCGCACCTTCTCTTTCTGATCGGCTGTGAACACCGCAATCTGGCGGTCTGTCACATTCGACCATTGCATGAATTGCTGCCGCCACTGCATCACTGAAACGCTGGTTCATGATTATGTCAGACCAAACTGGACAGCGGGCGGCGGCCATGCTGCGTAGCCAGGTGGCGGACTCACGATGAGGTACAAAGCACGAGGCACGACTTTTTGATTGTGCATGCGGCTGTGATCCCAACGAGCGTCTTTCCGGCCCCACATGGTAGTACGATGATCCCCGAGCGGGCCCTCCTGGAACATACCGTAAAAGGGGTCCGTCAGTCGCGTGGAAAGGGCGCTAAAAAGATGAGACGACACCGCACCCATTTCCAAACATTTTACTCAGACTCGTCTCCTGATATGGGCGGATGATTGTGGCCGGCTTGAGATCTATGTCGAGATTGGCATTCACGGTATCATTACGAAAATCATATTCTTCTAGCATGGGGTATTCGAGCTCATTGCAGCGCTTTTTCACGTCCTAGAATTCGTGGGAGTTCAGAGCCCCGCATGAACGATTCAGGACAGAAACTCACATCGATCTTGGCATCGTCGATCTCGAAGGCGTGGACGTTCTCATCATCTTCATCAATCTCGTCTGGCAGCTCGTACGTAAGCAATTACTCGAGAGCACTGAAGTGGAGAAATGCGTGCCACTCTCAACACCAACAACGGATGTAAAAAGGTCCCCATCGGAATTGCTGGCCCCTGCCGAGGTACCCGGGGTTGACTTGGAGGCATCCTCTTGTTTCTTTTCGACGTCTTTTGTGCCTGGAATTACCAAACCACCCTTGACAGGTGCCTTGGCAGTTGTGAACGTTGTCATTTTATTGGCGTCACCAGGCTGAGAGGCGACCCTCGCATCACGAATAGGTTTATCTTTGAGCAGGAGCTGGAGCGTCTCTGGATGGTTGGACTCCACGAAGTACTTGTTGTGCTTGAGCACGAGCTTGACTTTCCCATATGATAAAGTGCGCTCCCGGATGAAATTGGTGATGGTCTCCGGTACGGGGACCTTCAATTCCAAGTTGAACGCAGAGCGCGCAGGCCACCTGAAGGGCACGTACCTTAGACAACCGATTTAAAACCTTACGGTAGCAACGTAAGACCAGACGAAGAGGAGCTGAAGCATTGACATACGTCTATTATATCCTCAGTCTGCAGTCCCACAGACACCGCAGCGTATAGCGAATACGACGTGAGCTTGTACTCATGAATGAAGCTCGGCCTGGAAAGGACATGTTCCAACACCTGCACCGGGTGTCTGCGAAGAGACATACCTGCTGACCGGCTCGCTAATGGCGACAAGGAAATCCTGGGCCTGCTCGGCGATTGGTGAGAAAGCCTCCAAAATGATATGACCGTCCTCGGGGCTAATCCAGAGGGGACGGGAAGCGTGGTCGGGCTTCAAGTGCAACCAGGAGAAGTCCTGGTCCATGAAGATGTGGGACACTAGATTGTCTTGTAGTCGTCGATGAGGCGGAAGAGACTGTTCCCCATCACCACCTGCTTTCCGCCGTTCTTCAGCCAGTTTACGGGTTAATGCGCTGAAGTTGATAGTAGCTCCACGGGGCACGAGAGCCGCGTCTGCAGCCATGTAATCGTCCTCAGTGTTGTCCACATCTATGTAATCGTCATCCGCCACTGAACGAAGTCGCTTGCTAGAAGGAGTCTCAGGCGAGCCTTTACTATATTTTAAGCATGGCCTGGAGTAAAAAGCCAGGAGTCGCACCTTCTGGCACCGTGCGTTTGCTGGCCATATACAAGTTCAAGGACAAGATGCAGACAATGGCACTGCTGGAGTCAGTGACTTACTCACGTGTCAACGCTAGGACCCTTAGTCAGCACGGCTGAGTTTGAATAGGCGAGGTCCGGTGCTCGTCAGTTCCAGTCACCTCTTGGTCTCTCCTTCCACGTCCTCGATATCGTGTTCAAACTCTCTCAAGTCACACTATTCTCATGTGGAGGCCCGCAACAAAACAGATCACAGGGACTAATGATAGTACGTCTTTCTTCATTGTCGTCTCGTGTGATTCCGTGCTTATCCCCCATTAAAGTTCCTCTCGGTGGAAATCGCCGTCGATTTGGCCCTGCACCCGTGGAGGAATCAGCTCCGCCGCAGTTAGCCCAGCCATCTCCTTCTGCCTATCCTCGTCCGAGGGATGACGGTTTCCGAACGAGGGAGGAATCTCCGTCGGCTGGCACACCCACGCCTGGTAAGTCGGCTGTTACTTATTCGCTTCATCCCATCGTGCATATAGGCGACAGCGGAACCCTGAACCGTTCTCGATGCCATTCTGAATGCCCATTGTCATTGTGATATTTGAAATCACTTCTCGGGCGTCTTACACTAACCCTAACCACCGAAACTAACCCTGACATTTTATGACTGTTTCGTATAGCTGAGACAACCCGGAAGAAACGTAGTCGTTGGGGAGACGCAAAGACAGATATTCCTGGCCTTCCAACGGCTATCTCTGCGACTGGTGTTTCCCAGGCGCAGCTTGACAATTATGCTATCCACCTCCGTCTCGAGGAAATTAATAGGAAGCTTAGGTTGAATGATTTCATTCCCCCGGAACGTGAAAGGTATGCCTGTTTTCTGTGCGATTTACGCACAAACACTGAGTTATGTTGTCCCCTAGATCTCCTTCTCCTCCGCCCACGTATGATGCCCACGGGCGGCGCACTAACACCCGCGAGGTCCGATATAGGAAGAAGTTGGAGGACGAACGCATCCGCCTCGTTGATCGCGCGATGAAGAATGACCCAAACTTCCGTCCCCCTGTTGAGTACCATCAACAGAAGCGCTCCCAACGCCCATCGGAAAAGGTATACATCCCAGTCAAAGAGTTCCCCGAGATCAACTTTTTTGGACTTCTTGTCGGACCCCGTGGCAATAGCTTGAAGAAGATGGAGAAAGAGAGTGGTGCAAAAATCAGCATCCGTGGGAAGGGAAGCGTTAAAGAAGGCAAGGCTCGTCCAGATCAATTCGCTGAGGATGCCGAAGAGGATTTGCATTGCCTTGTCTTGGCCGATTCCGATGAGAAAGTTACTCTCTGTGTGAAGTTGATCAACAAAGTAATCGAGACCGTAAGTAAATATATATGCTCCACGTGGGCCGTGGATATACATGCAATCACTGATCGCTGGGATTAATTTTAGGCAGCATCGACTCCCGAGGGCCAAAATGACCATAAGCGCAATCAGCTCCGCGAGCTGGCTGCACTCAATGGAACGCTCCGTGACGACGAGAACCAGATCTGCCAAAATTGTGGTGGCATCGGCCACCGTAAATACGACTGTCCGGAGCAACGTAACTTCACTGCTAACATCATTTGCCGTGTGTGTGGCAGCGCTGGACACATGGCGCGCGACTGTACCGTTAACAAAGGGATCTCCTTCGGTGGTGACTCATCGGGGAGCGGCCCAGGCGGTTTTCCTCCTTCTCAAGCGATGGTGAAAGGGGGATTCGACTCGGAATATGCTAGCTTAATGGCAGAACTTGGCGAAACTGGAAAAGGCCCTGGCCCTGACTCCGCAAGGGGTTCATGGGGAGGTGGAGTCGGCGACGTCTCAAGCAGCAGTTCTAGTGTTCCCCCTTGGCGTCGACCCGAGGTGTGGCAGTCCGCCTTGGGATCGCTGAGCACGGGCACCCAAAATACAGGTTATCGACCCCCGCAACCACCTTACGGTGGCTACCCTAGCGGAGCAGCTCCCGGCTACGGCCAAGCAGGATACAGCGGCGGCTATCCCCAAGCCCAAGCTCCCGGTAGTAGCTATCCACAATCACACGACTACTCCAACTACGCTCAATACTACCAGGGTCAATATGCCCAGCAAACCAGTTCCTGAGCCCCATACCCGTTTTCTAACACTCTGACACTTCTCAGCACATTTCTCACAGAATAGGGTGACGAGGGTCACCGCCAACTCTCCATCCGACTCCCAGGCTCATCTCTAGGTATTCCTCACCCCGCCTGCTGGCGGTTTTTCTCACAATCGTACTCATGTTTCGGTTACCTGTTTCGCGCAGCATCTCGGTCTTTCCGGCTTCGAGATCGACTTTTCATCATTAACATATTTCTTGTTCCACATGCCCCCTCGAATTGTAGCTTTCACTGCCTCGACTTGGTTACTGTTCTTTTGGTAGATCCCTCTCCAGGTGTCACTAATAAAATTGACATGTTGGCATCCCATAGTGCGCTGTTCAACTACAAATGACGTACGCTATGTTTTCCCCTACACTACGACCCGCTGTGTGACCGCTTCTTTCTTTTTCGGCCCCTGCCTAATGGCGGAGGTAAGGGAGTGTTGTTCCCGCTGTCCTTGTCGTGAACCCTCTTCTTTGCAGATATCGTAACTGATTGTGTGATCGGAAGACTATTACGTTCCGCAACGGCAGCATCGGCTTCTCTCGTGGTCGGAAGTGCGCCACATCGACGCACGAAGCATGAGACGAAGAAACCGTTTGTTGAGTCTTCCCCGGCGGAGCACCGTACGAGTGCTTCCGTGGCTTCCGATGGATGGGTAATTAGCCCAGCAACAAAGAAGGCTAGACGAGCGCATGGCAACCACCTGTGTCATCCAAGATGCCCGGCTGTCCCCGTCGCGACCACGTAGGCAGTACCGCAGCACGCGGGGCCAGTGTGAACCCGCCAGCGGTCGCTTCCGTGCTTCGCAACGCCGCGGTTACGACCCGCTCGTTCTCCTCGGGGTGGATACTGCATGTTGAATAAACGATCTTTTCGACGCTCGGAACTGCGTTGGTCAAGTGCCAGCGTCGGTAAGGGGCAGTCGTCGTCAGAGTCGCACCGCAAGTGGAAAAAAAAAAGGAAGTGGGAAGAGTGGCACATACATTTCATGGCGTGACGTAGCATTTGAAGCTGGAATGCCGCAAGCTTCGCGAGGCGCTCTGTCTGCGCATCACCAGCTCTTTCGGCCTCTGTCATCGGCGGTGACGTGGTGTGGTGTGATTAGCGATTTGAACCTCCGTCGAGGTCCTATGACAGACACGGATACATCAACAAGCGCACCTGATTCCACGAGGTGGTCGAGGCGGTTAACGATGCCAGACCCGCTGCAGGACGGATCGAGAAGTCTACCCTCGTCAGACGAACGGTTCAAAAAAAAAAGGAAACACGTCATGATAGAGGACTTACATGTGTGTAACGTGGCCATACTTCTCATCTTCGAAATCTATCGTCAGGAAGTCTACGTTGAGCGCATCGACGTTGGTGCATCCAGCTCGGGCCAACATCTTCTTGAGGGTGCCATAGCGATTGCGGTCACGTTCGAACGCAAGGATCTACTATCGAGAAGAGGGGGGGGAGAGAAGGGAGGAATGAATAGCCCAATGTTGGTATGGAATGGATGGGGGGTCTGTACCTTGCCCTGGTTATCCATAAGTGCGCTCAGGTGGGAGGTCTTGTTCCCGGGCGCTGCAGTGGCATCGATAATAACGCTCTTCGGGTGCGCTAGTGGGGCGAGCACGACGGCGGGAAAACACGATGCCTTATCTTGGAGGATGAGACGTCCATCAGAATACTCGGGGATATCTGTCAGGCGCGACTGCGGGGGAAACAACAGAAGGTTCTCGACGTGCGCGTCCCGTGCGAAGTTCCTGAGAAGAGAGGGGTTGGGGCAAGCTTTTGTCGATAAAAAAAAACTTCGATCGACAAGGACATGAGTGGAACGTACATCCCGTCAAGGGGATCCCCGAGGGTGTACCCACTCTTCTGGAACGTCTTTATGGCTTCGTCGACGGACCATTTCAAGGTATTGATCCGCGCATATCGAGGAATCCGGGCTGTGGTTTGGCGGGGAGAAAAAAAATTGAAATTCTTGTCTCCGTTCAGGATAGAGGAAATTGGACTGCCCACGACCTACCCGCTCGCACGTCATCTGCTAGCGCCATTTCGCCATCGGTCTTGGCGCCCCGCTTAATCTTGAGGCGTTGCCACTCGCCACGCAGGCGCGTCTTGTGGCGGAGTATTGCTTGCTTCACTGGACCATCGCCAGCTTGGATGCCACCTGAGAGGAGGAGGTCGTGGACCAGCACCAATGCGAGGCTGTGGGAAGTTATCTTTTTTTCTTCTTTCAAGAGATTTGCCGCTGCGATCGCTTCCGCAAGCGCAGGCTTGTCTAGCAGGAGCGTGTGAACATTGACAAAAGCGCGCAAGACGTCGTCCAACCTACATTTTAAAGTCTCTATGACAAGTGCGGCGGTGCGCTTGCGACTCTTTTCTGGAAGAGTACTCAGGAGACTCTTCACGGAACCATGCTTCGCATCCAGACGGTCGAGGATTTTGGCGGCGTCAAAGTAGAAGTTCATAATTTATTGCTAAGTGAACGAGAGAACGACATATATCAGGACAAGTCATAAACAGATGGCATAACATAACATGCATTGGCAGTAGGAACATCACTAGTATCAGCACGGGCCGTACAAAGTGGCGTAGAGTTTCTGCGAAAATGCATGGTGTCAGCACCCTTTGGACGAAAACATAGAAATTGAGGTAATCAGATACAAATTGGTTTCCCCAAGCGTGAGTCACGCGTCGGACAATGTAGATAAGTATATGTTGCAACAACATCACATAGACCAGGACAGACAATAAGAAATTGAGCTCACCTCCTGTAACCTGCACTTGCTGCAAACGTTGATTCGGGTTTCGAGCTGTAGACGCTGGCAAGTCGATTAACTCTCCACTATTTGTGCATGTTTGGATTACGCGCGTCAAGGATTGCAAACTCCATTCGCGGCGCGCCTTCCAAGCCGTGCCCGCGCCAGCGTTCCTCCAACACGGACAATATCGCATCCCCCCTAGTTCATCAAAAGTGAGCGCTTTCAAACAGATGATTATGTGAGCCTAATCAGAAATTTCTTGTATAGTGGCAGTCGAAACGGAACTTTACGACGTCCTGGGCGTGTCTTCCACCGCGACTGGAGGTACGGATGTGGCTCACTACTCCGTGCGTGCGCTCTAACGCCAAGCCCTCGCTCAGACGAGATCAAAAAGGCATATCGCAAGAAGGTCCTTATCTTCGCCCTCTTTTTTTCTCACGTGAATTCATGAGCAATCTCTCTTTAGGCTAGAAACCTTCACCCGGTAGGCCGACCTATGCCTGTCGATTTTCGTGTCTGACCCTTGACCTGACTTTTGTCGCGTTTTGGTCTACAGGACAAGGTATTCCATCCCGTCGTCTATCTCATTCCTCCTATCTGAGATATTGTGTTAGAATCCCAACGACCCTGATGCCATTAGAAACTTCCAAGAGCTGGGTGCCGCGTACGCCGTTGAATTCCCTTGTGTTTCATTTTTTACTCATCCGATGCAAGTTACGAAATCCTGAATGACCCTAATACTCGAGAGGTCTATGATACATACGGCATGCAGGGCCTTACTGGACCAGGCGGACCTCAGGACGGCCCAGACGCGGGTGACATTTTCGCCCAGTTCTTTGGCGGAGTTCCTGGAGGGTCCTTCAGCTTTGACTTTGGCGGGCCAGGAAGGCCATTCAGGAAGCGGAACAAGGGAGAGGATAGCGTAATCCCATATGATGTTTCACTCGAAGATCTTTACAATGGGAAAACAGTGAAGGTCAACATGGAGAAAGAGGTGGAATGTGGCGTTTGCAAGGGGTGAGTACATTCTTACGGGCGGAGGTTCTTTGAATTTGAACTCGCGAACAGATCGGGAGCAAAGGGTAGCGCAAAAGCGAAAAAATGCGTGACGTGCGACGGCAAAGGTTGGAAACATGTGTACTCCCAGGTGATTTGTTTACTGTATATATGCTTTGAAGTCGGTTTCTGATTAACCATTACACTAGGTCTCTACTGTCCGCATCGCAACTTCACGGGGATCGTGTAGCGATTGTCATGGCACGGGTGAGGTCCTGCGCGAGAAGGACCGGTAAGTTTGGTCATTGATACGAAGCCGTGTAATGTTGAGAAAAGGCCAAAGGTGCAAGAAATGCAAAGGGGAAAAAGTCGTCCAAGAAAAAACTCGGCAAGAGTTTCACATTGAACGTGGTATGGCAGATAGCCAGCGCATTGTCCTCGCAGGCGCGGGAGACCAAGAGGTAGGTGCACCCTCCGCCACTTACCATCAGCTCGGAACTCATCCACCCAATCCAGCCCGGTCTTCCACCTGGCGATGTCATCTTCTTACTGAAAACCCAGCGACACGAGTCGTTCGAACGCTCTGGGAGCGACTTACTCGCCACTGTTTCTATTACCCTATCTGAGGCCCTTCTGGGCTTTGACCGTATCATGATCAATCACCTCGATGGCCGAGGCGTGCGAGTAGCGAGCCCCAAGGGCAAGGTCATTACCTCGGGGACGACAATCATTTTGCGCAACGAAGGTATGCCGACGTACAAGAACCCCGACGTGCGCGGGAATCTCTACGTTGTTTTGGAGGTGGAAATGCCCCCCGAAGATTGGATGAGTTCTGTTGACCAAAAGGTCTTATTATTTCCCCCGAGCTTTGCACGTTTTGTTTGTGTCTGATACCGTTCCATAGGCACTCGCTGCGTTACTACCACCAAAGAAAACCGACATCGAGCCGTTGCCAGAGATTGTGGACCAGGTAGCGTTCGAGGAGGGTACGCTAGCTGACGTGCGTGCATGGTCATTTCCCGCGGATTCGGACTTCTTTGACCAGGCATTTCGATCGCAGTTTGGTGACGGCGATGAAAACGACTGGGAGGACGACGCGGATGATGATGATGGTGGACCACCAGAGTGCCAACCACAATGACGTGGCGATTATCCTCCATTGTGGCCTCCCCGAGGGGTGGGACGCTTCCTTGTCACGACTCACGCCTGAAAGGATGACCTGCTCGAATCTGCGGCACACGGGACGTTCACCAGCGCATGCACTCACGGGTGAGCCATACCATCGCATATACAGTAGATATACGCTATTTGCATATAATCTTGTCCAATCTGATAACCGTTGCATGACGTTACCCCACTCATCCCATCTGAGAATCCCCGCTCCCTTTTGCGCCCACGGCGCGCAAGCGTGAGAGTAAAGCCCTTTGCCCAGCATTCGAGGAGTTCCCAACCATGGGACCATGTTTCTCACACGCCCCTACAACGCCCTCCTCTTCGCCTTGCTTGTCCTCCCTCCTGCTTTAGCTCAGAGCACCCTCGCGCGCGGCCTCATTTATTCGGCCACGGCGGATTTCAGGCATGATTCCATCCCCACAGCCCGCGACGCGCTCATCGCCCGCGGACAGTCCATCAACCTACAGTTCGACGCGACCGAGGACCCGACGCGCTTCACCGATGCGGACCTCGCGTCGTACGATCTGCTCGTCTTCCTCATGAATACAGGAGAAGGTGCGGCGGAGCCTCTCTTGGTTTTGCACTTGCTGGGAGGTTAACTCTAACTTGATTCGAGCAGTCTTGGATGAAGGTGGTAAGGCGGCACTCCAGCGGTATTTCGACTTTGGTGGGAACTTCGTCGCGATACATGCGGCTTCGGACTGCCTGCGTAACACCACGTTCTATGGGAAGGAAGTTGGTGCGTGGTCCTAACCTCGAACTCTCCTTCCCAGTGGATGAATTTGTGATCTCGTAGGCGCATTCTTCGACTATCACCCAGTCATACAAAACGCGGTGTGTTTGTTCCTGTCGTATGTTGGAGCAGCTGAGTACTGAGCAGAATCAACGCACGAAAGACTGTAGACGTAATCGACGTATCGCATCCAAGTACGGGCATGCTCCCCCCTCAGTGGCATGTGCAGGATGAAATGTTAGCGGTGAACCGCAGTGTGCTTTTCCGCAGCCTGAGCCGCCTGCCATAGGTACAATTTCAAGTCAGATCCCAGATCCCTTGGAGCTGTAGTGGTCCTTTCGGCCAATGAGTCTTCATATTCGGGTCTACCCGTTTTTTCTATCTTAATCGAGTTGTGTTGAGCCTAATGCAACCTCCAGATCCTGGCCCTCGTTTATTCGATCAGGGAACACCTCATCCGATAGGTGCGAAGAAGGTGTTCACTTTCTGATGTATCTACATTCAAGATCGGTTTCAGCTTGGTACCAGGAGCACGGAGCGGGTGTTGAGAATGGAGGCACTGCAGGTCGCAGTTTCTATACAAGCCTAGGTCACTTAAACCATACGTGGCAGGTTCGTTCCTCATATAGTCTAGGCCTCAGCCTCTGGACTTCCAACTCGACTTCTGATGCCGTAGGATAATCTCTTTATCGCCCACGTGGTCGGTGGTATCTCCTGGGCCTTGCAATCGAATACTACTCGAGCGTTCAACCCAAATGGACAAGTTGGCAATTCAGGTACGCTGGCAAGTTCAGCCTTAAGCGCATCCACTGGTCTCACTTTCAACTGCACCAACTCAGGTTCGGGCGCGGGGACGGCAAGTGGGCAAGTATTCTTTCACCGCACTTGGTAGTTGTGCTCTCCTGACGTCGGACAAAGGCAATCACCAGCGGGCTCCGACGATGGAGGCACACTGGCACGTCCCGGATCCGCGACGCTCACCATCTGCGCAGCATTAGCGCTTTCATTACTTACAACCTTATTATAACGGGGTATTGCGGACAACTTGCTTTCTGTTTTCGAATTTCTATTCGGTCGTTTCGGTTTCGAAATTTCAGGACTTTGCCGTGTCCCAATTCGACAACGACAATGGACAACCTGATATACACTTTCACGTCACCTTTTCGTAAGGCGCTCACCCGCTGTTGACTGCGGTATTGTAAACGACATATCAAGGAACGTCTGGTTTTTTCGTGGTTCTTAGACGATCGGAAGGACAAATTCGTCAGGGTCAACAACACATACGAGAATGTGTCAGGATGAACTCGTGCACGACTAAATAACTCCCAACCCCCGGAAAAATCCGACGTCCCTTACCCCAAGGGGACCGAGAAAGTCTACATCTTGGAAAAAAAGAAGGATGTCCGTCTACCCGCGTGCCTGCGAATGAGTCAACACAGAGGAGGTGGCGGTGGAATAGATTCCACGTCTGCGGCGCCACCACAAAAAAAGGATACGGCGAAATCGTGCCATCCAAACAACCAAACTTCGTCCACCCTAAATCGTTGATAACGCCAAAACGCGATTGGAAAAAAAAAGAAAAGAAAGAAGAGGTAAAACGGTATCAGAGGGCTCGTAAGGCAAACCGCAGGGTCAAACGACGGACTGCATCAATTGACAGGTACCATGTGACATGAGCTGTCCAACAAACATGGCGGCAACTAAGTTTATAAGCCGCCTGAAACAGTCATTAATTGAGAAAAGAATGTGTGGTCGGATGCCCGTCGGGAACGCACCCCCCACAGGGATTTCTTTAATTAATACCAAGTAAGGGAGATAAAATCCAAGTCGACCAAGTCCGCGTCAGCGACCACGAAACAAACTGCGCAAATTGTACAATCAATGACATGAACACGTAGACGTGGGTGACAACCAATGACACCGGAGACGAACGTGCATAGCAGTTGAATGATGCCTACGCCACCTTCCGGTGATTGAAAAGTCGCGACTAGTGCAGGTGTAGAAGACTTGCAGAAGGAAGGAGATACTGTCGGACACGGTTCAGAGGGTGCTGTTCGCAATTTCACACACCATTGGGGAATCATCAATTTCCAAATTTCTTGATGGAGACAAATGTATTAATGCTGACCTTGACACAGCGGCCGCCGATAATGCCGTGCCTAAAACCTCAAAGAAGGGGAAAGCGCGGTAGTTGGTGGATACGCGTGGCGGTGTCAACTTTGGTGGAAAGGCGGCAGTGGAATGTAAACGACCCACCCTTCGATATCAGATAACCGTAATAAACGTCACCTAGAGTTGTTGCGTGAAGAACGCCACTGGGACGCCTATAGACGTCCGTGTTAAACGGAAAGTCTGTATGTCACTGCATGATCCGAGTCATACATGGCAGGGAGTATTATCCGGAAGGGCGTCCCGCCCAGGTGAGCGATAAAGTCTCAGACGCACGTGTCATAGCACGTACGTTTCGCACCGTACACGAGGTCGGTCGGTCGGCCCTATCAGATTGACGGGCGGGGGCTGCGCATCGAGGGCAGGCCCGGTCATCATGATCAACCTCAACGAAATTGTAGATGACGAGCCACAGACGTAGTGGTGACTGCCGTGACTGTAGGCGGCCTCGCCCGTTGCCTACTTGTCGGAGACGTAAGCGAAGGGTGTCGGCAACAGCGGCGCAGGGGCGTCGAGCGTGTCCCTGGTCGAAGAGCAGACCAGACACCGCGCGGCCAAGTAGGCGTTAGATTCCCACCACGAGCGTTGCATAGCAAGACCGGTTTGGGTCGTGGTCGCTTTCGGCGGACTTATTCAAGACCGACTTTTGTTCGTCCCGGGCCAGATGCGACTCGGATCGAGGGACAGCGCGTCTTTGTCGAAGATATAGTATGTCTAACCTGGAGGGTTGGAGACGGAACGCGGACATGTCGTATCACCGTCAGGTCTGAGAAAGGAAGGGCTCCTTATTCAGACACAAAAACTGCCAAACTCCTTCCATCTTGAACAGTGCGAGACACATCATGGATGGGTCACACAACTAAAGATGAAGGAGATGTCCGAGTTTTCACGCCTGGAACTTGCCTAATCCCTTCCCTCTCGCATAGTTGTGCGTGAGAATGCCATCCGTGGATAACCACTAGAACAGCAGAAAAGTACGGCAGCGAACCTTTTTTGGGACTCAACCGAGGTGCTCTCCTTCAACAGAGACAGCTTGAAGAAAGGCCCGTGTGCGTTAGTCCGCTCTAGGACCGGGTCCACGCAAACTAAAGAGTCCCAAGTCGAGCATGGTGAGAAGACTGGATAATGGCGACCGGCTGTGTACCCAGGGCAATGTAGAAACCCGACGAAGAGCCGGGGAGAAAAGAGAGAGAGGATGCGACCGATTCGGACATTTCAGTAATGAAAGACGGTGCCCTTTATACCAGGACTGGGATAAATGAAGGTTGGCTGTCGTGGACATATAGCGATGAAGTCGCGTTGTTAACCATCTAGGCATTAGCAGGCAATTGAATGGACAGAATGATTGAGGGCCAATGGCGACAAGAGCATCGGCCTTCGCACGACATTTTGCATGCAAATTCCAGGTGTGCATAGGGCGTGCTGGGCCACTATGATGCATCCTAGTTGTCTTATCACCCACCTTCCTTATCCCGGCACGCCCTAGTGAGGCTCACGTCATGGATGGGATAGTATACTATACTATCCCATCCATGACGTCGTGTGGTAGTATGTCGGTGATCAATCTTTAATAGATAAGTTCTCCCAGTTACTAGTAGTCCCTAGACTACCTCGCTTAATGCGTCGCAGTGACTTTGCTGCCTGTATGTTATTGGAGTCTGGTGGAGCGTGCATCCTTGGAGGGCCCGCACCTTCTTGCGGTGAATACAGCCTGCAGGTGATTGCAGTCCGATGGAGACCCCACCGGACTGCAAAAAAAATACCAGCTTCTAAAGGAAATGCAGCACAAATTTCAAAGACACGAGTCTCCATGGAAAGTTTCCGTGGAGACTCATGTCTTGGAAAGTGGAAACTTGCACTGTATTTCCTTTAGAAGTGGTGGGAGTGGCATTGGCGTCCGCCGCACGCCGCAGTCGCGGTACGTCGTGCTTCGGACGCCAATGCCGGGGAGGGGGGAAGATAAGAAGACGAAAGAGGACGTACGCGACGCGGTCCTTGGGGATATTTGGCAGAGTACGGGCGCTTGCGAGATAGTTTTGACGCTAGGACGGGGGAGAGAATGAAGATGATCGTATGCGGAGCTTTCGGGCAATAGTATAATCGGGACTAAGTTTCGACATGGCGTGTCATGGGGGCGAGGAACACGTACAGTAGGATTACGCGGGCCCACTAGAGTGCCGGCCTCGCTAACAAAGAGTACCACCCTCGGCCTGGGCGAATTCAAGCGCCAACGAAACCGACACCCGATGTCTAAACCTCACGAACGTTCAGGCGCACCCTCGGCCTGAGTGCACCCTCTCGCCCGCAAAGCTGGCATTCCTACACTCTAGTATCGAGAGGGATTAGTCGAGGCCCGTAACTCCGATCAGAGAGACTTGAGATCACTCATTCCAAATCTCCCCGACTGGAAACGCGTTATCAGTGGGGTAATAAAACAAGACGATAGACACCCACATACCTAGCGAGTGGGACTGAGCGCAGGGAGTGAAGACCTGGGTTAGATATTAAACACGAAGCAGTAAAAAAGCTACCTTGTCAGGACTCCAACCTCGCGAAGGCACCCGCTTCTGGAGCGTCAGAGCACACCCTCGGCCTGAGTATACTCCTCTGCCCCATACGCTGATGCCTCTATAATATAAAATCTAGATGTCGTGTCAGAAATGACAATTCAAGAGGCAGAAGCACGCACACCGCCCGGCCCATGGCCCGATGGGCAATTCCCCAGGCTTTCTTTTCTTCGACTCTTGGCTGACTTCTGTGACTTTTTCGTTCGTCCAGATTGGTGTTGAGTCATCAAGTATGCCCATACGTCCTCCACGTTCTCTAGTCGCCAGCGGTGTTGATCTATATGGGATCTGAAAAAGAAAAGCACTTCGCACGGAAAAAACGAATAAAAGAAGCGAGGGAAAGGGGAGGAAGGGGGCCTCCGACACACGGGCCTCCTTTCGGAGACCCGGGATCCCATAATAGCGCTACCGTCCGCCGCACGTCGCAGTCGCGGGCACGGCGTGCGGGCGGACGTGAACACCGGGACGCGGAAAGTGTAGGTGGTGAAATACGAGGACTTAGCTGATATTGAGCGGACGACCATGCACGCCAGTCTCACGGCCCACCGGAGCAGGACCATTGTGCTGCCCTCACAAGCGGCGGCGCCCACCGACGGTGCGAACCTTGGCCAAGCGCTTCTTCCGCCTAGTGCGGACCTCGCGGGCGTGCTCATCGAGCGCCTTGCGCCACACAACAGGGAAATACCGCGCCAGGTCTTGAGGGTACAAGTCGCCGCATGAATCGGTCGGAGGTACAAAGAGCATGGACGCGTTGATCTTTGCATCATTTTCGGGGCGGACCGTCGGACGCCACTTATCCCATGCGAGGGGCGCGAGCTCGCGGATTTCTGGAACGACGACGACCATGTCTGGATCGAGGACCTCGCCACCGAAATTGGTCGCCGGCGGGGCAAGGAGGGCGGGACTGGGGATGACGCGGTGGAAGCTGGTTCGTCGGCCAACATACTCGCGAGTGTATTGTGCTTCGCACGCAACGGCGGGGTAGCAAGAAAGCTTGAGCTTGGGCAGGTTATTGCGCTCGTACGCGCGTGCCCTGCAGAAGAACGCGAGACGCTCATTGCGCAGACGCTTGCGCTCTTCAGGTGTACGCGGAGCACCTCTGAGGATAAAACCAAAGCCGGTCTTGTACGGGAGCGGGACGGTGACGGCGGGCTTAGGGGGAGGGGGCTTAGACACATTTTGCTTGCGCTTGGAAAAAAGAGGAATGCCGGCGTTTACAGACGTCGTCCTGTCGGACAGCGGACGACGAATGATCACTGCGGCTAGAGCCAAATTCAAACCAATGCTCGAACAAACGGATGACGAGCAAAGCTTACCACAGCCTTGCGCAGCGAGTTTTGACACGGAGCGTGTAACACGCATGTTCTCGGTGAGAACGAGGGAAGTGGTGGATACAGAAGGCATAGTAGAGCGATGTGTGCAGAGCAACTGTGCGAAGGTGTAGAGTAGAAGGTGTTCCAAGAGGGGCCTTGATTCGATAGCGGGCCAAAAGGCAGTCAATATATAGTAGCACGTCCTTCAAATTTGGTCCGACTTGGTCTGAGTTTGAAGAATGCACTACTGCCAGTAGTGCATTCTTCAAACTTGGACCAGTGGCGTGACCGTGACCCGACCACCACAGCCTGAGCTACGTGGTGTTCTTTTAGTTTCGATTTCAGTTTCACCTTTTTCGCTTTCAGTTTCCGCTTTTCTCCCGAGCCAACGAGGTAGCGTAGGTAGTTTTTGGCTGCTTACCTGGGCTGTATTACCTAGCGAAGTTGGTTGTATTTTTATGACCACTACGAAGGCGGATTATGTAACACAGCTGAACATATTTTTTTGGAAAGCGCTTTATTCACTGTAATTAGTATTCTTTATGTACCAACTACTGTAAATAAGCCACTTGGCGGGAGACAAGACATCATGCATCAGCCCCAGGTGGCATGCTGTAACCAGTCTGTACTGGGGTGAGGAAGAAAATGTGTTCACACTTCACACATCCCAGGCAGGAGTATTGTAGCAAATGGTGTGCAGAGTGGATCAATAAGAGTGCATTTAGTAATGTTTTCTTGATGCAAGATACTAGCCAAATGTTTTTTTTGTCCAAACATTATTTCGTGCAAAAAAGTGTGCTGTTTGGTAATGTTTTCACATGCATGAAAACATTATTTGGATCTGATAACACCAGCCAACCTGAAATACAACTCAGACCCTTGATTTCGCTGAGATTGCATGGCTGTGTGATGGCATGTGTGACTCATGTGATGCAATCCCCAGCCATGTGCTGTCATGTGCATGCATACATTGTGACAGGCCATCCAAAAAGGAAAGTTTATTTGGTTCAGAAAATGGTGCATTTGGATAATGAAAAAAAAATTTTGGGGCATGAAAACTGTATCTCTATTTGGCACCCCCCCAGATTGAGATCACATGCAAACATTATTTGTCTCAAAAAGTTACTAAACACACTCTAAGACTACCCAGACAATTCCACATGGACACTTAGCACTCCTTTTGACTAGGGATGCTGTGGTCCTGTTAAGTCTGGTTCAGGGGTGGATTTCCCTGAACCTGGAACCAGACTTTGGGTCTGGTTCACAGATTTTCAAGAACCTGAACCTGACCTCAAGAGAACTGGACTTTAGGCCCAGTGAAAACTGGAACCGAGAAAATCTGAGTGAATATGAGTTTATTGGCATTCAGCAGCGCTGGCCCAAGGACTTGCAGTGCAAATCTGAGAAATTGACACGACTTCAGAGAAACCCAGATAATTCTGAGTTGTGTTCCTCTTGTAGATCTTTTATCATCCGATCAACCACACTCGAAAATATGCCTGACCTACACCGACCTTGTCCCTGCACAAAATGCAACGGTGCTCTCATTGCAGCATGTACTCTACAAAGGCATGCCTCCCACGTCCCGCCTACT
>Ga0307509_10003891_pt1 | contig 22097 bp, 24 predicted proteins | sample 10_EM_MG_FD_202245 | JGI IMG/M metagenome (GOLD analysis project Ga0307509, IMG submission 202245) | Populus trichocarpa ectomycorrhiza microbial communities from riparian zone in the Pacific Northwest, United States - 10_EM | ecosystem: Host-associated > Plants > Roots > Unclassified | place... | reverse complement strand
CCCCCGGACCCGCATCCTAGGAATTTTCTTAAGAACGGGGGCGACAAACGAGCGAACGAACGGTTGATAGGTGTCATGTACCACTACGACAAACGAACGAAAAAGAAAAGAGGGTTAAGAAAAGAAAAGACTGTAAGAACTGGTGTGGCTTACTGCTGCACTGTATCACCGGTACAGTAACTGTACGAGTGAGGAGTGACTAAAAAGCAAAAATTTCAAGTCGCTGTCGATTGGACTTTCTATAAATATCCCCAACATCACATCCTAACTGTATTAGGAAGTGTTTTGGTGGTGAGCGTTGCACAGCCTAGCCTAACACGGACCTGGTACAAAGGCTTAGCCCGACCGTGCAAATCACCAGTGGCACGACAGAATGAGGTTTTCCACGCCTACTTCCATTGAACGAGGAAGTTCCTGGTGCTAAATCATCACTAGTAACCTATCGCCTTGATGCCGCGCAGAAGCTTGGAAACAACCTGACTAGGGCGATACAGCATGTTTCTTTGAAAAGTCTATTTTCATGATTCACTACTTGGACGTTTCCCTTTTATTTCAAACCGTCATGGTCGCACATGAAACTAGAACACTCTGGATGTTAACAAATTGATTCCGCACCGGCCAATATAATTCCTAGAGAACTCGTAACTTTCCTTGCCATTCCTTACCTCTTTATCCCACGGGTAGACCGCCACTCCACGCATATCCATTGGAGAAATCCAAATCTAAATACAGAAGCCTAACAAAGCAAAAACACGACGCCCACCCCCCGTGCGCCTGCCCGCTAGCCTGCCCACCATGACGAGTAAACGGCAATACTCAAAGGCTCTCTTCTCCCCCTGGGACACAAGTAGTAAAGTCCTACCTCAGCCGCAAGCCCTATCACCACCGTCACCACTACCCCTCCCACAAGTACTAACAGAGGCAACCAAGTCGGAGAAACAGCTCTTCGCCGCCGCCGTCTTTAGAGCACCAGAAACACTAGCAGCCAAGTCCTCTAATCTAAAAACGTCATCCGAGGACTTCCAGCGTCGGGAAAGAGACTTGATAAAAGCACTGCCCCCGCGACTCCTCCAATCGCCAAGCACGAGCGGACGAATGGCCAATAGGTGGGCGTGCAAAGTGCACGAAGCACTTGACGGAGATCTCCTCGAAGCACTCTTTTACAAAATCCGCTATGAGGCGTGGGGCGCGCACCTCAACGCTCTGGTGCCTGTGAAGGATAAAGATGCGCAAGAACTCGTTGCGAACTTGAGAATTATAACGGCGTACTGGATTCCCTTGGAAGATTATGAAAAGCTTTACATGGCGAGCCCGCCCCGGGACGACATGTACCAGGACACCGATTGTGATGGCTGCCTTCTTGCGGCTATCGCGGGTGACATTGTATGTCTCGAGGCCATGAGGATCGCAATCTATTCGAGAAAGCATAGAGGCGGTAGACTGGTCCCCTGGTTGGATGCCTGGATAAGGGTCCATGGCAAGGATGCACTCCGTAGGATTAGAGAACGCTCGGAAACAGTCGGGAGAGTTATCAGAAGTGCTAAGAGGGCAAGCTTCACCACTCGTGAGCAGCAAGCCAGGAAGGACAAGCGGGAGAGAGAGCAGTCTTTCCTAGATGAACTAAAGTACAAAGACAGAAAACTAAAATCTTCGGATCCCTTTAGCCTTGAGGCTAAAAGTTACTGGGAAGATAAAAGGCCCGATGGCGCTTTTGCGGATTCTCATGTTATCCCTCGGGGAAGAGTACCCAGTCCAACAGATCACGTTAATGGCTCAGACCCAAATCCACCAGAAACTACAGACCCAGGAGTCCACTCTTTCTACGGCAACCATTTCAATCCATTCGACGTTTACTACAATAGCGACGACGACCCACTCCCGGCCGCAGAAAGTGGGTATACCTCAGAGTACTCTGCAGTCAATATTTCAGAGCAATATCTAGAAATTGAGCGCAATGGTGGGTGGATATAAATATTGTATGCTCCTTTCTTTCCTTCTTCCTGTTTTCCTAATACACCAACCATTCCTTTGCAACGTCACATTATACTGGGGCTCGTACGGCTTTACCCCGCGTCTTCATCTGAAAATTTATACCAATTAAAGCGGAGCCTAGGTGAGCTCGCACTATGTAGACAAGAATAGGGCCTTTTGGTCAGTAACTTTAATAATAATGGTTTTATGTTGCCAATAATATGGCTCTCTGTGGGTTCACAGAAAGCTGGGCATGCAGATAATGTGCTATGTCCGAGGTTATGTTTAGATTCATGAAATGTGAAATACGGTAATAGTTAAATTCCCGGTGGGGGGGTTATCATATGACCGACCCCTGAGGCATCGTGCTAGACAAGGGTAGATTGCGAATTGATGGCACGGAGCGGCGTGGCCGATGACAGGAGCAGGCAAGAGAATAAAACAGGCAACTGGTCGCTTTTCTAATGCAAAAGCTACCACACCTTTGCTAGAATTGACTAAAGATTGGGTTTCATGATAGATCTGGTCAACAGATGCCGTTTCAACTTCATGGACAGCTTTCTTTCTCTTTGCTAAAACTAACAGAGCGAACTGTTTTTCTTCAGGCGAACAGCATTTCGGCGCACTGTTTAGCGTAAGGCCTTCTCTTGCTAACGCTCCATCAGCCCATTATTTGCCCTTCCACGAGGAATGTAGGGGGTAGGTGGGAGGTAGTCTAAATATTGGGGCCGGGGGAGATATTCGTATTCCTCGAGTTCCTATAAACCCGTCCGGCAAACACCGCTCGTGGGGAGATTTTTGAAACGGTTAAGCACCCTTTCTTTCCCCTTGCAACTGGCACTGTGTATGTGTGTTTCCCGGCTCTAACCCTGGAATTGCCCCAAAAGTAGATTAAGTTTGAATTCGGAATCCAAGCACGATATCTCACTCGCCCCGTCAATTCCTTCCTTTCCCATGCGATTTCAACACGCAACCCTCACGGCCTAGTTTCCATGGATAAATTGCACTCATTATCGACATGTTTTTGATCAGCACGAATAGTGATCAATCTTGGCTCGTGATCGGAGCAAGCTTACCCCTATCTAAATACCAGGCCTCCTACCTGTTCCCTCGCATCGACCGTAAGGATTACACAGGGTGTAAAGTACCCAACCAAAACGTTTCGCCCGACACATGTTTCCACACCAAATTGGGGGAGAGGCGGGCGTCTTTGGAGGTGCCCCCCCCGACGCCTGCTTATTGAAGTAATTGGGATCTTTTACAATTGATTAAGAAGTCACTTGCTGCTAGGCCAGTAGAGGCCCCGATAGGAAAAGGTAAAATCGAGCTCATTATTTAAAACTGTATCAGATGATGTGAAGGTGACTCAAGCCTTTGTATGGGCATCATATAAAAAAGGTGCCAGCACGAGGGAGCTGAAGTTGGATACCCAAGACTGCAGGTCCCATACAAATTATCCAACCCCAACTCCGCCCCAGGAGCCACGGTGACAGCATATCTCCCAATTAACTCCCATTTTCTCCACAACTCCATACCTCCCAAGAGCTGACTAAAATTTTCCCAATGTCTTCTGACGACCCGACGATGCAGGGTGAGATTTTAGAAGCCCATAGCGATTGGTGTTCTCAAAACGAAGGGTGAAAAAGGCGCTTTGAGGGCAAAAAGGCCATCGGACGAAAGGCCCCGACCCAGTCTTTATTAATGCACAAAGCCTTTCTCGACACTTAATTTAGAGCTCCATCAGAGCTATACGACATCGTAGCATCAGTCTATATTCAGAACAGACGTTGAACATTGTGAATTTTTTCTTTCTTTTTTTTCTATGTTCTCAGGCACAGATGCAAAGGGCATCCATGCCTCCAGAGTGTAACACCATATCCACAGCCCATCAGCTTTACCGGAAACACCTCACCTGGATTCGGATTATTTTTCTCACAGTTTGATCTATTTCCGGTATGATAGTTCATCGGTTTCTTTAGCTAGCTAGGGGATTATTAATAGGGCCAGCAGTGTCCCTAGAGAGTCGCGGTTGTAGAATCTTTCGCTCTAGAGTAATTTTATGCCATGGGGGAGGTTCCGGGGGGGGGGGGGGGGTAGAAGCCACACAATGCGAGGCAACACGATCTAATAGTATATAGGTTATATCAAACCCACTGAGCGAGCTCACATTCGACGCTATCCAATTTTTAATAGATTTTTGCACCGTACGCCATCATTTTCCAATCGACCTCCTCACCGACATGCATGTTTATCCAACTTTCCTCGCCCCCACCCCCACCCCCTCACCACCGACAGCCCCCGCACGCACCCATCGTCTCATAATGAAAATGCATTATAGCTACCTGAAAATTCCGGAGGAGCAGGGGAAAGCCAAAAGAACCTACATCTCATGTCATGAACACAGCTCAAGCCTTTATGATAGAACTATCGATGACCTGAACTTTTGTTGGTTTTTGAGGCCTAGCTCGGAAGGTCTTCGGGCGGGATTTCTATCCTAAGAGCAACGTTTTTTCCTTATCAATTTGTGGGGACTACGTTTATCTAGGATTCGGATAGACGGGTTACGATTTCCCGGCGCTCCCCAAGGGGTTTCCGAGTCAAAACACTCATGATCCAGCTCTTGCGGGCAATCGGGAGTGCCTTTCATGATCCTGGAAAAGAGGAGTCTAGAAGAGCAGGAGCTGTTTTTTAGTGCGCATGCTCCCTGCAGAGCGACACAGCATTTTGAGACTCTCAGCGGGTCCTACTACATAGTCTCCCTCGGACAGGAGTCAACCGTCTTTACTAAAATTAAGGTGCCCATGGAGTCCCCTCTATCAGCAGAAACACTTGAGCTTTTGCAGGTTAAAGCCCACCATTTTAGGTTACTCGAAAGCACTTTTCCTATCACAATATTTGATATGCAATCACGAGCGCGTTAAGTCAGTTGACACTGACAGAGGGTAGGATTTCAGCTTGAGGGTTGGCTAATAGCTGGCAGTGGTATGGAGGATATCTTAAAGCAGCAGGGAAAGCCTCTCAACAAAGAACTTTATGGGACTGCATCAAGTGCTCTTCAAGGGATTATGTGGGGGCAACATTGGAGATTCTAAAAACAAGTTCCCTTTCGCCTACGAGAGATTGGTAAAAATAAATCTGCATCACATCTCTCGAGGTTGTGGGAGTAGAATTTTCCTATGTTCCGACGGACAGCGGGGTATCGGGTAATAATATGGCATTGAGCTGAGGCTGCAAGGGCTATTCTCGCACCTCTAGGCCAGGCGTTTGGCTCGGAATGAAATGGCAATAACTATACTGAGGCCAGAAAATACTCACTACGGAACTTTCCGATTTACTTTCACTCACTTAGTTCCCTTGCACTACTCACTACGATAGCCAGCGCCATCCTGAGTGTGCCGCTGAAGGGAAGCCCACTCTCCGGAAATAGCTCAGTTATGGCTCCATTTGACAGTATCTATTCGATCATCAGTGCAACCCAAAGTTCGCTAAGTAATGCTCACTAAATCCTAGAAAAGTTCGGCTATTGTAAAGCCAAGGGGAACCCAGGAGGAAGAACAGCTTTGGGGCCTCAAGCATCTCGAGATAAAAAGTTTGATGGACCTAGTGACCAAGAATATAGGGCCAGATCCGCAAAGAGAAATTGGAGGGACCCCCAACTCATGAATTGAAGCGATGTAGAAGGGGCTCTGTTGTGTAGCCATGAATAAGAAAGGAACAACTAAGTGAGCTAATTAATCGCTAACTAGATAGCAAATACAGATTCCGAAAACAACACAAAACTGTGAGGACATCAAAACATTAGCATGTCTGAGCCTAGCTGGAGTGCCTGGCAGCTGAGCCCATAGTGCTCTAATACAGGAGTTATATTTTTGAATCCATGGTTGGACAAGTCCCTTACCAAAGAGGACCGGCCATTCCTTGAGACGTCCCCGAGTGATCTGAAATGACGGGCGGAATAGGCACAAGGCACAACTGCCCGTGATGCCCGACTTGAAAGTTGGACAGAATGTTCTGAACGATGTCATGATAAACGTGGCTGCAGCCCTCTTCTACTACTGACTAGGGAGTACGTGGGTGGCGGTCTCCGGCTGCCATCCCCAGTTGTTTTAACATGATATTAACTCATGCTTTCATCGTCCATCCCTCCTGTGAGTAATAGTTCCTAGATTGTAATTAATCCAATCCTTTCCAGCCAGTTCTGGATCACAACCAAACATCTTTAAAAGCTAGGCTCCTTGCGTGACCAGGACTAGTTCTCCCTTAAGTATGATATGCCAAGTTAGCCCATTTAGGAAGCTTATAGGTAATAGGGTGTAAGAATTTGGAAATATTGAATTCCCTACTATATTAATATCATACCCCAGAACCCGACGTACGATAAAACAAATACCCGGCATAAGTATTTTGTTTAAAATTAAGCTTAGGAAAATCTTAGGACCCTGATTCATGGGATTGTATCGGTCCGGCGGCATTTTTCCCCTACTAGTGTGTGACATCGAGTGAGAGGCTGTTAGTGTGTGAAGGCTAGTTGATAGTATTTGCACCGTAGGTATCCACCACATTGAATAAACCTAGCCTTTTCTACTTGGATTCCCTCGTGGTTCAAGAGGGTATCGTTTGGCCACTATTCTTTTCTTTCATTTCCTCTATGGCTTTTGGGGGGCTAGCTCTCCAGTAGTCCTATAAAGTTGGCGGCAGTGGTTTCGGTGGAGTCAGTAACTCCACGAGAGCCATCACACCTATGATACCTTATTTGAGCTTTATAGATAGATTTCTTAAATATATACCACAGCCCGCAGTGCCTAATTCTAGAATAAGAACACGGGAGTGGCCTCGAAAGTTCGATAAGGCTCACACAGTCTGAGAAGGCCCGTACCCACGGGATCCTTAGGCTTCATAGGCTCGGGCAGCTCAAGGAGGATTAGTGGAACTATCCGCTGTTTGTGAGTGATGAAAATATGGATGTTATGCATGTTCTCTTTTTTATTTATTTCAGTCCCCCTTCAAAAATAGCTAATGGTGGGTAGAACAAAAAAGAGAAAGAAACTTACAGTCACTCGGCAACGATCTCGAAAGCCAAACAAATGCTCCCAATACAGGGCATCATGAGCAGGGCGATGGCGGGCATGCGCAGCCAGAGAACCTCCAATATCAAAACTGTGGTGGACTAAAGTTAGAATTTAACAGCTTGATCATACACTTTCACGGTTTCTCCCGGGATTTCCCGCTACACACAGCCTACTCGTCAACTACACCACCTCACCCAACACAGAGCAGAGAAAGATCTCGTCCTGATGGTAAAAATATCTGCGACTGGGTTTCACAAGTGTTAGCAGAAGAGCACTCGAAATATCCAAGACAGAAAGAGCTCACCAGGAATTCAAGAGGGTAAAAAAAAGCCAGTTCTCCCTCCTCCTCCATCTGTAGTGCAGTTAGCAGACAATGGTACTAGAGCTCACGTGACAAAATCGATAATAGGGCCGACTCCTACTAGATTCGCAAAAACTCTCGTGCCCTGATCACATACCCAGTGTCCAAGAATATTCAGCAGTGGTAGTACTACAGCTCTCAGGGCAACGAAAGAAGCAGCTCAGATGCTCACTGTAGTTATCTAGCAAGTGGTGAACATATTTGAGTGGTTGATATGCGCGGACGTCATGTGTGTTCGTATATGGCTTCTTGCTTCTCTCAAATATGGTTTCTTTCTCCTCTCAAATGTTTCTTTCAGCTCTTTATGTTTTCATACTCGTTACTGGTTGATTTGGAAGCCTATTGTGTGTTCTTTCATTGTTCCTTTTGTTACTCTCAGGAGACTTCTTTGATAGTCTTTGTTTTTCCTTGTTGAGGGAATGCGGTGGTAATAGCTGGACTCAACTGCTGTACTATATAGCTGAGCCATGTTTTTCTTATTATTCAATTAACAAGTGTTGTCAAAATAAGAGATCTTCACTACTTTCTATTATCACTTCTTCGTCCGAGTTCCGTTCACATATTCCGATCGCATATTACAACAATGTGTCGCAGCCTTGGAACGAGTGATACCAGGTGTATAAGTATAGCGCTACCACCTAGGATTAAGCAGAGAAATGGGAAGACAAAAAACACTAGACCCTTCCCCAAGCACCCTTTGGCGCCCTCACATGAAGGGAGGGCCACCCGGTAAGATAATCTGGGTGACTTTTCACTTAGTCCAAGGACGAAAATTGCATTCTTCCAGATATTCAAGGCACCGCCCCCCTCCCCGAAGTAGTGCTTCATATACTATGGCCCGCAAGAAAGCGCAGGAGCGTTCCGGAACTACACCCAGAGCTTTATATCCGTGATGCTCAAAAAGAAAAGGAGACAACATCCCGAGAAGCTCATCTCTCCCATGACCCTAAGCAGCAGCTGCCGGAAACGAAGCGGGACCGAAAGGACATCATGTAACTGAGAAATGGTGGAGGTGACGACCTAGCCCTGTAATATGGCTTACTATTATGGTATCGCCCAGGCTGTGTGGTTCCATATCCCACAATATGGCAGTAACGAGCACAGAGAGCATCATTTCTGTTTAAAATTATAGAGACCCCCCCATTAAAGACATCCACCGACCCCCACCCACAAATTAGGAAGAGATACACCGCCCTTCCCGTTAAGATCCCGAAATCCAGCTTTTAGTTGGATAAGTATTTGTTCTCAAGTTGATATTTGATGGAATACCTAGCTGGCGCAGTGGTTAACATGTCAAGAATCAATTAACCTCTCTGTACATTGTCTTGTAAACTACTTTTTCTTCCCTAGAAAAGAGAGGTATAGATACTGCCTAGTGAAGGACACAAGGTCCTCCCCGCAAGCCAGTACTAACTTGGCATTCCAGTATCTGATTGCTTTATCATATGATCGGATCGCACCTCCCAAAACTGTAATACTGTACATAAGTAGGATTATAGCAGCACCAAGGGGGTAATACGCTACATGCAATAGCGGTCATGACAAATATGGCGGAGGTGTCTAAGAATTATACAGTATATGGGTTAAGGGAGTGTTCATGGACATTGTATTTGAAAGGGGTGAAAATTACGTATGGAGAAAAAGCATACCGAGATGAAGGTTTGGAGGATGGGCTGGTAGGAGAGCATGGTCTTCTCTTCTGGGTCTTTTTCCGTGGGGCAAAGTGGTCTGATACGAGAGTTAGTTATGCAGTCATAAATTAGCACTCGTTAGATAGTTGGCATTTTGCCCGAACTCAAATAGTAACACGGAAAAATTCCATGCTTAAACAGACCCAAGGTTAAATTATTTATCATTACAAACTCAGCAAAATGCACTTTCGCCCAGCGCTTTCCTAATCTGCAGAAACCCCGGCTCATTTCCATTAGGATATCCATCAATAAACAGCCCAAAACAAGATAACCGTGGGAGAGATCCTACGGGTGACGCGAGTCAGCAATAAATCCGAAACTAAGACTATGGGGCGATTCCATCTGACTGCTATTTCAGTTGATAGGGCTGTATACTGCCGTTCTTGCGCATAAGGCTGGGCTGATCTTAGTCAATAGTTGATGCGCAGGTAAAGTGTATGCAAGGATTAAGTTAGCAGGGAAGCGCGATCAGCGGAGGAGCCGGGGATAGAAAGCAGCGTGAGGCGAGCTGACAGAGGGAAGTCTCGAGGCTTTGATAGTAGGGCGCAGCAAGCCGATCGACCGTGAATTGTGGCGGTGACTGAGGGCTAAAAATCGATGGCGGGCATGCGCGGATGATATTTGTCTGTGCATTCCCAATCGATAGGAACAGAATCCAGGAGGCATTCGGTAAACTAGAACCCTAATAGGGCACACAGAAAGACCCGTCGCATCGAACTCCAAGGGATGCTTGATGCCTACTGGTAGACTAAACGCTTTCACCCCGACTCCCACATCCTAGAATCGACGGCCTGACAGCCCTGTTAGTGAGTCCTTGAGCGCCTGGCAGCGTTAAAAGTAGGACGATGAGCACACGCCGTGAGTAGGAAAAACACATCATGTATTATCCCGCAAGGGCAATGGGGCAAACAAGGGCTGGAAGGCGCGATATCCCGACAATCCCCCCCACGTCATCCTTAAGGCCAAGGCAGTGAGGGGAAGGCATCCGTACGCTGTACACTACAGTACCGCACGGTACTCGACTCGCCAAGGTCAAATCCTATAGCAAACAAGAAACCAACGATATTCTGTAATCCAGATATTGCCGGTAACGGCGAGAAGAATTCAAACTCCCAGCTACATTCCCTTGTAGCAGCAGAAGGCACAAAGCACACAGACATATATGTAACGTATCGCGGCGCACTGCGCACGTGTTAGCTTGTGAACATCACTAGATCCAGTCCGCCAGATATCAGACATATTGCATGTGCAAATCTCGCCCGAACACTTCCGCCCGACTTCCGGTTCGATCACACTAGACGCTGCGCTATTTGACCCAGTAGATCGAAGGCAAAGCAGTGCAGTACCGTTGATATCGCAGATCTGGCATTCTATCGTGCTTACTAAACCTTAAGTTAATCACCACTTGGTGTGGAATGGTAGTCACAGTTGGTCTCGCGGGTTGCGATTGCGCTCGCTTGTGATGGTTCAACCGGAAGCCAAGCCTCGTGCGCGGTTGGAAATTCGCCACACTTGACCAACTTCTTGACCGAAAAGATCTACCGGTACCTAACCGACACGACTGACAAAGGGAGGCCGGGTTCGAAGTTCTCGGTACACCAATAGGGTACAGCCGTACTAGTATTCCTCAACCATTAAATTCGGATCTCAGTTTATCAACTGGAGCACACCTCCCCGAAGAGAGTGTGTACCAGACGGAGAGAAAGGACGCTGCAGATCACCTCTAGGCGAAGAACGTGGGCTGTGTGACGGTCGCCGGTACCGTACCGGCAGTTTCTAACCCCACTACAGTGATGTTAAGGAAGTGTTTCGCTCCCACATCCGCAGCCTTCGCCGAGTCTCGGATCTTGCATAGCTCAAACAGGAGATTTTTAGCTCGTGAACTGGAAAAATGAACTGCGGTGCTAGGAGCGGTCCCGGGGGCGGTTGACAAGTTGGTTTGGCGCAGCTGGTATACGGTATCCAGCTCGGTAAAACAGGAAGGGCGCAATTGCCAACGGGGAAAAAATTTCAAGCTAACGGGATTCCCTCTTAGGAACTCCAACTAACAACCCCACCTTTCTCTTCTCAGCATTAGTTCCCTGCCGATGAGCTTTATCGAACTGGCGGGGGAATCATGGTGAACGAGGAGGTTTCACCACGTGCTGCGACAAACCCCTTAGAATCGTAGCACATAGAACTATTCCAGATCTAAACCGGCACGGTGTTGATATCGTGGTACAGGCTTGGGCTCGCTTCGCACTTTCCCTATTAAGGCAGAAGGCTAGTACCGTGTTGTACTGTCCTGATCGAAATAGGAAGCCAATAAGTTAATTCTGTTTATTACCGAACGCCGCCCACTCCCGCTACCCCTATACGGTACTCGCCTACAGTTTTGGGTGAGGAATACCGTAGCTAGCCTTCGAGTAGAGTCGGTACCTGTGGGGTACAAAACAAGCACGAGTATGATACTAGAGTGCAGTTCAAATCATGCCGCATAATGTCGCCAGATTGAAGTCGCTTTGCTTCTGGTGTGCCATCACCAAAAGTAACGCTTTCAATAGGGCGACATGGGCAGGCGTATGCCGCTGCATTTGCACTATCGGGCTTTAGTTAGCTATCATGTCCCCAGTCTTACCAGTAACCTTATTAATCGTAGGGATACAGGTATAATACTTGCACTATACCAACATTGCAATGCTAGTGCTACGAGCAAAAGAAAGAAGTCCATGGCACCCCACTTGCTGTGTGCGCCGTATTGACTTGTACTAGTACTTTTGCAATATAGCACGGAATTCCCATAGGGTGGGCAATGCTACCCATTACGTCCCGTTGCCGGCAGCTGATAAAGTGCCTCTTGGGTGCTCTATATCTATCAATTGCTCTCGGTACTTTCAATAACCCCCACCAGCGGTTTCTATGAGTTCGTATTGAGTGGGTGTACGAATTATGATCTGTGGTGTGATGTTTTAAGGGCGATAAATTAACCCTCCCTCTCCTCTCGAGAAGTTCCGGAAACCGGGACTCGATCGGCCCTTGCCCTGGATTCGCCTCCCTCTGGCAATTTCCGAAAAGCCCGAAACTCTTCAGCTGTCCTAATTTTTCCACAGCATGGTACTCTGTACAAGTTTGCTCTAATAGCACAATCGCACCCGCAAAGCTCTCATACCTTAATTAGTGCTAATACCCGGCTTAGCTATAAAGGTATTATTGTTATGTAGTCACACATCGAAGCTTGCAAGAAATGGGATTATCCCCAGCACTATTTCGTGTTGTCCGCCCTCAGCCGAAATAGCACCTTGCGCATCATTTAGCATGTCATCCACAGGTCTACCAAGTGTGGTTTGATCGATTATCGATGCAATAGGTAGGGACTTTGAATGGCACGGAGTCATGATTACAAGTACCGTGATATGTTTTCTTGCAGCGCATAATACCGGTAATACATCTATTATTGCCAAGCTAGGCGCTCAGACATTGGGGCCTGAGAGCTTTGTGGAGGCAGCAGTGCTGGTTGGTGTCGGGTATAAAGGGTTTAATGAAGATCGCCCCGCTAACCTGGAAGTGGCGAGGGGCTATTCTTAAGCTCTTTAACTCGCACGGGGGGGTTGCTGTACCGGTCGGTATTCAAGTAGGAATTGGACGACCAGTATCGGTATGCTATCCATTAATAGCTTGATCATTTGTTTGTGAGAACAAAGGGCTGGGTGTTTGTCGAGAATAAGGATTCTAACCGACAGGCATTGTCTCTTATTGGGCCGGGACTTGGTGAATCAGCGGACTTGTCTATTTTGGGCGAAAGTTTCTGGGTATCGTAGTCGCGCGGTCTCCTAGCCAACCAACAACAATCTCCAGCGGCTGAAGACTAAAAGATGTAAAACACGCCGCCTTTGTTCTCGGCTCTGATTGGTTCGATTTTCGGGCTTGGGGCCTGTATCCTGGGTCCAAAGTGGCGGACCCTGGTTCGCGAGAAAAAAATTCCCCCGATTGAGTGTGAGGGCGGGGGAGAGGACGGGGGGGGTGGAAGTGACTTGTTCGTGATTCCTTTGTCCCAGATCAGTTCTACAGCGGAGGCAGCCAGCGTACAGTCAGACGCAGGGCAAGCCGTACCCAAACTGCGCAAGTTAGTGTGAATATTTCCCCAGAGATTTGCGGAAGGATCTTGGCTACATACCGGTACTCAAGCAATCGTTGCCTTGTGCTTGTATCACTCCCATTCGCACTCCCTGCTCCAATTTATGACCCGCTTGGCTAGAACCTAAAGGACACAAACAATCCTGCCTTTGAGGAACCCAATGATCGGTGTTGGGCTGACTGTCCTCTTGGGGTCCGCTTATCCCTGTTAGAACATGGGTAGCTAGAGGGTTTGTAGTTTGCCGGTGCCATTAGGGGGCGTGGTTTGGGAGGGGGGAGGGATCGGGGGTCTTGCGCCTAAGGACAATACGGTACGGTAGTCCTTTTGGGGCTGTTGCTTCCCTTTGACTGTATTCTCCCTTCCTGGACTGCGGGGAAGGAAATAAGTAGTTGGCACTGGCAAAATATGAATACTGCGTTCGAGTATGTGGTATCCTCTCACCGAATAGAAGCAAAAAAACTTGCGGCATTCTGCAACATCTTTTTCCAACTCCCCTCGTCCTGGCCAACGAACGTCTCTTGAGCCAGTGTCACTAAGGCCGAATAGGATCTGTGATGACGCCCGACTTGAGTCAAACCGAACCCGCAAAGCGTGAGGAGCTGCCCACCCGCAAAGGGCTTTGGCCAATCTAAACCACAAAGCGGGACAGATCAGGTCTCGGCCAGACTTGATTGAGAAATCTCCTTCGTCGTCTCCCGGTTCACAACCACTCGTCGCCCAGGGGGCCACTAAGTCTAATCACGGGGGTGCGGGCGAGGCAGAGAGAAAAGGCAAATGGAAGAAGAAAAAAAATCCACAAAAGCAAGTCCCAAACATCCCATGCACCATAACATCGTAATATAACCAACCAGCTCCCCAATTGTGTCTCGTTGACCTAGTCCGTTGACTAGCTTGCCTTCCAAACTTTGCGTGCTGCTGGCCGTGCAGCTTTCGTTCGCCAACTCGTCGTCAATCGGTCGCTCCTCCCCCTCTTCCTCATCCACCCCCATAGACTCCCTTTTTATTGCTTTAAGCAACTTTTTGCTCCCTGATACTTTCCACCCGCCCATCCCAGCTGGTGCTTATGTACTAGCGTTTTCCCATCCTCATCTTGGTGAAATGAACCATCGTTATCATCTTGACTCGGCTCCGGAATCATAACCGAATTTCGGTTGATTTTTCTTTCGAACTTCTATCACACTTACTGGCTTCCTGTCTGCTGGGTTTGCGGTTGCCTGCCACTGTTTTACTTCTCGAAGGTGTTTGCCTAACGAATTCGAATTGAACCGGGCGCCTGCATACCCGACTCTCAGTTTCGGAACAACCTTGTTGTCGAGAGGGAACTTTGGGAACGAATAGTAGCACTACCAAACTGGTAGCTGCGCAACTTGGAGGGATTTGCTAAAGCTTAAAATGTTTGTATAATTAATTGCTCGAGTGCTTCGGGATTCCAGATTCTTTTTAATATCTGCTTGTCACCTTTTCCTTAATCCAGGGTGGGAGTGAATGCTATCAGATTACTGATGGGTTTCTCTAGTGTGCCTAACTTGCTAGTATAGTGATTACATCTACCGGGGTTTTGGGGCATGCTCGAAAACCTAAAGACCGAATCACCCTCGAAATCGCACTGAAAGCAGCTGGGGGAAACATGCCGAACTCATTTCCCAATACGAAGGGCAGTCGAGAAATTAGAGATTCGGGGAGGGGGAGGGGGAGGGCTTTTGTCACATTTCGGATGTTTGTTTCTCCCATCCTTTTTGTCAGAATTTAATGGCTTCTGTTTTATTTTTTACAACGTTTTTTTTGTGGAGGGCGTGTAAACTTTTCTTGACACGAGCTTTTTTTTTCTCTCCTCAGATTGTGGACAGAATGACTAACGTTTTTCAGAGTTCTTCCCATGGATAACATACCCCAAACGGTGCATCTTATTGGCTCATGGGACAATTTCTGCACTGCTCTGCCAATGGATCATGATTTACGGGTTGGTCGTGGGGTTTGGAAAGGAATGGTTACCGAAAAAGGCGGTCTTGAAATGGGGCATAAATACACTTACTACGTTAGTTTCTCTTTGACTAAGCATGTGTCCTCGAACCCGTGCAGGGCTTCATTGACATATCAATCAGTTTCTTCTTGACTCAAAAACTTTCATACCAGACCCAGCATCCACACCAGACCTGACCGTAGTTGATCCAGCCAATGGACGGTTGGCTTCAACGCTGTATGTCCCATTAGAACTTCCGCCATCGCCAGAGAAGCCACCAAGTCCACCACCACATCTTTTCCTCTCGACCCGAACTCCTACACCACCCACGGCTCCGCTAGATGAGAAGGCCAAAACAATTTCTCCTGTTAGCGTTATTGGATCTTCCGTGTTTGCCGGTAGTAGTGACGAGGGTGGGTTGTTCGAAGAACCACGCAAGGTTCCAGAGCACCCATCTATTCAGAGTCCCGTTGAAATTGAAGCGCCGAATAAGGACCCCGGAAGTCTGCGAGGAAAGGCGGGAGGGCGGAGCAGTCGTAGGGTGTCGATTTTTCAATTCGGTACCGCTAAGGATGTTCCAGTATCGACGGAAGGGGTTGTGATCAAGAAGCGCAAGTGGACACTAGCTAAGAAAGCATCTGGCATATTCCGCGGGCGAAGCAAGGTTAGGTCTGAAGATGTTGATAACGTCTCCAAAGTGGTTGATCAACCGGGGGGGGCAACGGCTGTAGCGGGAGCCGGGGGGGTCGCAGTAGAGGTTCTGCCAAAAAAACAGGTACCTCCACCAGCATCGATAAAAAGCTCCAATAAGATCTCGGATATTGTTGGATATCTCAGAGAGACATCTTCAGAAGTGTCGATCAACGGATCAGGAGGTCTGCAGCCACACCCTGCACAGGCTTACTATCATTCTCCAGTGACTTCAAACCGCTCGAGTGCTCCCGGCCATCGACAAATTCAGCGGAATCAACAACCACAACCTGAGCCACCTCCGCAACTGTGTCCGATACCGCCACAGGACGCACTCTTATTCGAAATGACCAATATTGCCTCGAGTACAAAGGAAATTTCCCACTCGCCTTCCCTTTATCACTCGGTCGTCTCAGCTTGTTCTTCCCATGTTCCTTCGACTTGTTCTTGCTCTCTAAATATTTCCTCCCCATTTTCCCCCGATGAGAGCTGTGCTAGTGACGATGAAGTCGACGGAGAAGATGGCGATTCTTTTGAGATTGAAACCCCGATCGATGGCCTTGGGATCTCTGCCACGCAATATAACACACCTAAACAGTGCCGTTCCCAGGATAAAGAGCAGCAGGCCTTAGTCTCTCCAAAATACTATAATTTCGATGAAATTTCAGTCGACGTGCCAGGCGGAAACCGAGATATTGGACGATACGCCGGAGATGTGATCGTGAACGAAGCCAATAACGGGAATTATGGGATTGCGGTAGGCGGGATGAAATCTTTAGAGTGCTTGAGAGAAGAGGTTGCTGGAGAGCTTGCCTGGAGAGCTGAACTTGCCAATGAGTTAGGCTATCTTGGCGGCATTGTTGTTTAACGCTTCGACCGGCCTGAGGATCCAGCATTATTTTTGCCAACTCTTCACATACCTTTTTCTTTGCGTTCCTTGTGGTATACCTTTGCATTTCCCCTTTTTTTCGTTTCAGGTATATATCCTTTCCTTTGCAATGAGCTCGTAGCATTAATCATCTGCATCCACCCCTTTTTTTCTCTTTGGGAGCTTCTTATTTCTTTCTGGGTGTGGCGTATTATCGTTCTTTTTTTTTTCTGGCGCAGCGTATGTTAGCATTCTTTTCTCCTCGGGAGTAGTTGGGGAGCTCAAAAGGCATATACAAGGGTTTCTGGTTGTTTCGATTCAGCGGGATATCGTGGTTTGCATATAAACTTTCTTTGATTCTTTTCTCCCTTCCGATGATATCCCTTTGGTCAAGTATATACCTTTTAGTCGTTTATTTTCTAGGCTTTCGTTCATGAGCGTTTGGTTGGTTATATTACTGGTTGGTTTATTATTTGGAAAGGCAAACTCTCCTTTGTTCTGAGGGCTTTTTCCTGCTGTATTTTATAAGGGATGTTGGGTATTCTACTTACCTTGTTAGTTAGCCAAAGCTTGGCTTCCTGCTGGGGTCGTGGGAACTGCAATAGTAATTATGGTGGACAAGGGGGAACGGAGGCTGTTCAGGCGTCATAGTCGATCATCCGCTAAACTTGGAGCTTGATAGGCGTTGTGTAGGCAAAGAAATTGCCTTGGCGGAAGTGAGGCCTAGCTCTTTTGCCCGAGATGTTCTAGTTATTTGGGAATGGGTTTGCCAGTTTGGAGATGGTATGTGTGGTAGGGGAGATGCATTTGCTCGGGGCCCAGCGGGACAAAATTCTACTACGTACACGATCTAGTCTATCTCTTGGGAATCATAAGTGTCGGTGGATCCCTTTTATCTTGGGGATAGGGTAGCTGCCATTGAGTCGTGGAGGGTGCGGATCGGGGCCGGGTGTAAGGGCTCGTCCCTGGAACTAATGGAGACTAGCGCCGCCACGCTGCTGTGAAAGGGCGACTCTTCGGAGGCAGGATTTGAGCTCGGGAATCACGGGGGGTGGGAGTCGTAAAGCAAAACATGGTCAAGGTTGCTATCGGCTCCCTCCCTATCTAAAACATTTCAATTCATAGCGGCTATTTGGAAACTAGGAGGACTCAGTGCTTCAATAAGACATCCGGATCAATACTGCGTGGTGGCATCACAAGTCCCAACCTAGCCATTACCGATAGAGCTTGACTAACTTTGGATTAATAAGAGTTGTGTGATGAGGTTGGAAATTACCTATCTAGGAAATGCACATCACGCGGGTGTTTAGTGCACAGTGCAGGTTTGCTGTATATTTGAGTCTGGTCAGTAGTATTATTATACTCGACATAATAGAAAGTGTGGATTGTCTCTAAACCCGACCTGTACATGTGCAACGGTAACCTATATAGGGTTTAATAACGTTTACTAGGGAGAATATAGAGACAGTCTAAAAGGGATCTCTTATGATATAAACCTGCTCTGTAGTGATTTGGGTAATGGAAAAATGAAAGAGAAAAAGAAGAAGCGAGGTCAAGTTTGGCCTTTTAGTTCGAATTAAGGGCTCGGCTAGGCTTATGGATGACCTGCGCTTTTGGGTCCAGCTAGTGAACCGCGGGTATGGCCACGGTGAATTGTAAATTAAGATCCCCTGTGGAGCTGGGTATGGGGAAGGTAGGGGTGGACTGCTACTTGGGAATGGTCCGGACATATTTATCGAATTGGTAAATACATGGATTTATCTTGATACAAACTACGAGTGGCCGATGCCCCGTGTGGGGGCTTGGCCCGGCGTGGATTGAATTGCATAACTTCTATGATACTATACATACAGCTTGAGAAATTATCCGGGCGCAGATGGGAGCTGGTTCGGGGCTTCATTCTCGCATGCTATGCCTTCACCAACGCCCCGAATCCATACCCGAGAATGTGACCAAGCGTGCGGGAACGAATTCCGGAAATAAACGAGCGAAGAAAGGGACAAAGGTGATCAAGGATACAATTGTACCTCAGCAACCGCCGTCAAAGCTCTTGTACATCTTTAATAGCTGCGAACCCTCTAAACCCCACAACACACCGTTGGGGCATTCCTGTCTGTCCTGCCCTTAGGCAAACAATCAGTACCCGCACTACAATATCCCACCCTCAACCCAGGCATCGTCCATCTGTCGGCCAAATGTGTTATTCCTTGGCACTCCCGTCTTCCGATTATAAAAACGTCCGCCCCCCCCCCATTTGTGTCTTCTTTTGTCAATCAACTTAGAGCAGAGTTTTCTGCTCACCGATGGTCAACTCTGGTAGTTTTCCACCTCCATTGCACACTGGAGGCTGGATGCCATGATACTACGCCAGCTGTTTCTACCCAGTTGGGCTCTTTAATTTTTGATTTATTCCGGGGGTTCATTTCGCCCTTATTTTCCTTGTCTTCCTGGCCCTTGTGCGAGGGGATGAGGGAAATTCGAAGACTGAGTTGTTCTAATCCGGGTCATTGTCTAGGCGGAGACTATGCTATCTTAAACTCTGTCCTCCTCGGCCTGGGTGAGAGTGCGGGCTTTCGTCTGAAGGTTGGTATAGCTTCAAAGCCTTTTGTATGACCTTCGTGAGCCTATTTTTCTGTTTATTACTATACTCTGCGATTATAGCTGCGGGTCTGTGGGGGTTTGGGGAAATTAGACATGAAATGCTAATACTACTTTTAAGGACTGGACTATACATCCTCAATCGCTCTTCGCAGCTCTCCTAGAATGCCCTATGTGCAACTCAGGTTATACCATAGAAACTGCCTGCTGAATTGCGGAACTGGACCTTATCGACGAGTTCTATCTTCTAGTACTCCGGCACCATTCAATGATTTCACCCATATAAAACTGAATCACTTTCAGCGGCTCTTCCAATCCATCGAAATTACCCTCTTCGTTACCACAGATCCCTACCAATCAACACGTCTATGCCTAAGCTCCGCCTGCCCTCTTTCAACGCATCATCCATTTCCTCATACCTCCTCTTCACAACATCTCACTCGGTACCCATCCCCTACTGTTCATCAAAGTTTAAAAGGAAAAAACCCCCAAGCTCCAGCCTCATCCAACCTGCACCGCACTTGCCCTCCTTCTACTTAACAACCCCTCGCCCCAAAGAATTAATCACAGTGAAAAAAGCCGCAAACCTGAAAACGATGTCACCCTCCCAAGAAATTGCCGTGATCGCGGGAATCTCTGTCGGAGTAATATCACTTCTTGCACTCATTCTCACAGTGCTCATTTGCGGTTGCTGTAACAGGAAAACCTGCAACCGTGAGGGTATGCATAATACCATCACCCCTTTCTCCCCCGGTTTTGTTCCAACCAGGGTGGATCAAGCCTGTCAAACTAACGCCCTGTATGTAGAAGAACCCCAACCTGACGTTGAACTCGGAAATACCCAAAATACCAGGGGTTCCCGCGTCTGGTTTGCTCGAGACAGTGTTTCCGAGGTTGGGTGTGGGCAATCCCTACACCTACCCAAAGTGTCCGCAAGCGAGCCATGTCGGGGTGGGTCTTCTATTCAGGAAAAATCGCCTATCCCCATGTCAGTAGCTATAAGAGATGAGCATGATGCCGCTGTCGCCGGATCCTTCTCTACCGAAACTTGTTCTACTGGTGGTGATGCGTCTACTATGGGTGAGGGTATGGCCCCTGCGGAGGAGCAAGGCGATGGGCATGAGGTGGTTGTAGCAAAGGGAGGGCTGAAGGGTCAGGTTTTTCCGGTGGAGCTTTCTTGCTGAGCGATGAGAGGAGAGAAGGGTTGGGTAGATACTAAGGATGGTTTGAGGATGCGCTGTGAATGCTGTGCTGCATACATTAGATTGGAACCGAGTTGCTCATGGATTTAAAGCTCACGGGTGGGTCTTCTAGACAAAAATGTTCTTCTTTTACATTTGAAACTAGTTTCTTGGGTTGCGTTTTCTATCATGATTGCTTGGGTGGGTAGGATTCGCTAGAAGAGAGTATATTGTTTTTAAGAGGGAAGAACACGTGCAGCATGTGCACCAACTTTCACTGGTACCGGTCTCAAAAAGGTTGGTATCGCTGCTAGACAAAAGTGTTCGTTATGCACTATCTCAGATTTGTAACTCACTCTATAGCAGTTCGGTTGGCTAAAAAAAAAGACTGGGTTGTTGGCATCCGCCCGTTCATATTCTAAACATTATTAAACTTTAGTATTCCACTTGCTACAGTACTTAGTTTGGCCGAAAGGGTTTGCCGAATTTATGCCTTGATCATTTCAAAGATAGGCTACATTAGGAAAAATGTAGCAACCTATAGCAACCCCGCATTTAGTGCTGCGCGAGTACTGTGCTTGGTGGTTGCGACAAATGTTAAAAGGAATGATTGTCATCTTTCCAGAATCCGGTAGGAGAGTGCTTTCCCGCCTGTATCGACCTCGAGAAGAGCTGTGCTGTGATGCTTTAGGTTGGGTGGTATATAACTTAGGGGTTTCGGCTGATTCATTGATAAGGCTTGACGTACTTGTCCTGTATATGTGGGGATTCCGCAGTCGCTTTCTGCATCGCGGCGCAGGATTTGTGGTGTGCATTGCCGGTACTCAGCTCGTACAGCAGGCTGGCGCTAAAAAAGGGGTGGCATTCCCACTGTTGATGCAGTGGCGTAGGTAAGGCGCCGTTAGCAAGAATCTGGAGGAGATTGACAAGGCAAGCCCAAGGCATCAATGAGGTTCCACAAATGACCCCGCTTTTCTTCATCCCCAAAGCCCCAGCAGTCGACTAACTCTCTCTCCATCATCTACATTATCCTAACCTGCGAAAAAAGAGAAAATGCCGGAATCTTTCAGTCATAATACTCACTCCTTTAACACTACTGTTAGCGTGTCAAATCATTTTGCGGCTGCCGATGACCGGTCTAATATCCTAGCCTGGCTATCCCCGCTAGATCCCAAGCCACGGCACCAAGACATCCAAGACCGCCGGGTCGAAAATGTAGGGGAATGGCTCCTGCAAACCGAGGAATTTAGAAGCTGGAGTGCCAGTGGCGAGGAAGGTGAATCCCGTGACACAGTTTTGTTCTGCTATGGAGGGCCGGGGGTCGGCAAAACATATATTAGGTAACAACGACGAGCCTCGCGGAATAGAAGAAAAGGGCGAGTACTGACAAGCCGTGATATTAGTTCGTTGGTAGTGGATAGCCTGTGTGATCAGGCCGGAGGACAAAATGTCGCCGTTGCGTGCTTTTACTTTGACTTTGCGGCTCAACAAGAGCAGTCATCAACGAGTATTCTGGGCGCCCTGCTCAAGCAACTTGTGGTCGGGCTAGGAGAGGTGCCGGGGGAAATAACTCGAGCCTATGAGGAGCAGAAAA
>Ga0307509_10003890_pt1 | contig 22097 bp, 21 predicted proteins | sample 10_EM_MG_FD_202245 | JGI IMG/M metagenome (GOLD analysis project Ga0307509, IMG submission 202245) | Populus trichocarpa ectomycorrhiza microbial communities from riparian zone in the Pacific Northwest, United States - 10_EM | ecosystem: Host-associated > Plants > Roots > Unclassified | place... | reverse complement strand
GCAGAGCTCCAGAAACAAAAAAGCGCGGACTGAGCCGCGCCTTGAGTCGAACGAGAAAGGAAGAATCAGGCGTGAGTCAGGCGCGCGGCCAACCAAGCCTTCGTACTGAAGGTGGTAGTTCGCGGTGTCATAACCTGCATTGCCTTTCTCGCCCTTGTAGTTCGTTGAGGCGCCAATTCTACATCGGCAGGATCGACACATTGGCCGTGCGCTCGATCAGCCACAACGCGACGACGAGCATCGCCGCCAACGACCCGCCGCGGATCACGAGCCCACGGTAGCGCGGCCGGTGCCGCAGCAGGAACAGCAGCGCGGTGACGCTGACGACGATCAGCAATTGCCCCAGCTCCAGCCCGACGTTGAACTGCAGCAGCGCCGCGGCAAACGCCCAGGGCGGCAGGTTCAACTCGGCCAGCACGCCGGCAAAGCCGAAGCCGTGGATCAGCCCGAAGCAGAAGGTCACGACGACGCGCCGCACCGGGAAGATTGGCCAGACATTGTCGAGCGCCGCCAGGATGATGGTCACGGCAATGGCCGGCTCGATGAACTCGGGCGACAACGCGACCAGCTTGGTCGCGGCCAGCGCCAAGGTGATCGAGTGCGCGACCGTGAAGGCCGAGACGATGCCGACGACCGGCCACACGGCCTGCGACAACTTGTCGACTGAGCGCCAGCCTTCGGGTGTGCGCCGCATCACCGATGGCAGCAAGAGGCACAGCAGGAACAGCACATGGTCGTAGCCGGTCAGGATGTGCAGCAGGCCTTCTTGGATGAAGCCCGCGGCCTCGGGGGTGGCAGCGCCTGCGGTCGAGGCGGCCGGTCTCGCGGCCCCCGGCGTCAACATCGTCAAGGTCATCGGCTGCTCGGCACGCGACACCTTGGCAATGCCGCGATGCGTAGTGTCGACCTCGCGCAGCAACGAGTACATGATCGCCGGTGCGTGCGCGAGCACGCAGTCGGACGCCATGAACATCACCGCATACGCGCCATCGTTGCGTCGCTCCAGCGCCGTCGAACTCACGCGCAGCGGGCAGCCCGCAATCGACAGCCGCGGCAGCGCGTAGCCCTGGATGCGCGGCCACGCCGTCTTCACTTCGGCCCAGCTGAGCTGGCCATCGTCGTTCGCATCCAACCCGAGTGCGGCATCCAGGTCGCGCAGCGCGATGTCCCAGCGCACGGCCAGTGCCTTGTCGCCGACGTCGATCTGCAAGTAAGCATCGCTCGCCTTGTGCGCCTGCGCGGCGGCGCCGAAGGCGAGCAGCGCGAGCGCCAGCACGCAGCGGCCGATCACAGCAGCACCTCGATGCGGCGGTCGCGCAAGCCCATCTCGTGCACGACCCGCGTTGCCTCCTGCACGGCCGCGGGCTCGCCGCTCGCGCGCGCCGCCTGCGCCAGCACCAGCAGGTCCAGCGGCTCGCGCTGCCGCGCCGCGTTGCCGCGCGCCAGTTCCCACGCACGCTTCGCGTCGTGCTCGACCGCAAGCGCGAACATCGCCTGCTCGCGGCCATGGAAGACCTTCGCATCCGGCCGCTCGTTCGCCAGCGCGATGCGCTCGCGCATCTCGGCCCCATCCGCCGCCGCCGACGCAGCGCCGGCCTGCGTGCCGGCGATCGCCAGCCGCAGCAGCACGGCATCGCTGCGCGTCTGGCCCTTGAGCAGCGCCAGCGCTTGCGCCGGCCGCTTCTGCTCGATCAGGAAATCGGCATACGCCAGCGTCGCGTAGGCATCGAGCGCGAGCCGAAGCGCCGCCTGGTACGCGACATCCGCGGCGCTCGCATCGCCCGCGCGCTGTTCGAGCTCGGCCAGGCTCGTGCGCAGCCACGCCTGCGTCGCGGCAGGCAGAGCGCGGTCGGCGAGCAGCGCATTGAACGCGGCTCGGGCACGCGCCACGTCGCCGCGCAGCGCCGCGTTCTCGGCCGCGCAAGCCGTCGCGTGCAGCGCGGCGCCGGCACGCGCAAGCTGTCTGCAGGCCGCATCGGATTCGGCATAGCGCCCCTGCACCCGGCGCACCGTGGCGAGCAGCAGCCACGCTTGCGGACGCGGCTCGCCCGGCCGCGCGAGCAGGCGCTGCAGGCTCGCGGCGGACGCATCGAACTCGTGCAGATACTGCTGCAAGGTCGCACGCATCAGCAGCACGGCGTCGGGCATCGCGGCGTCGTCTTGCCACGGCTCGAGTGCGGCCATCGCCATGCCGGCAAACCGCGGGTCGCCGAGCGCATGGGCTTGATCGAGGTAGCGCTGCGCGGCCGCCAGCGCCAGCGCCGGATCGCGCGGCGCCTCCGCGAGCTGCCGACGCAAGCGCCGCTCTTCGGCACGGTTGCCGTTGATGGCCGGCAACACGTCGATCACCTCGTCGTCGCGTGTCGGCACGATGGGGACGGCGTGAGCCGACAAGGCGGCCGCTGCCAACGCAACGGCCAGTGCAAATGCGGGTGTGCGCATGATCGCTGCTCCGGCCGGCGGCAGGCCTGCGCCCACCGCCGGCATCTGCCTTCAGTTCACCGGGCTCGGCTCGGCGGCATCATCGGTCGCCGGCGTGACCGCGCTCACGTCCACCGGCTCCAGTGCATCGGCCGCCGACGCGAGCAGCGCCACCAGATAGCCCATGAACGACGTGACCGACGTGTTCACACCCGGCGGCACCTGCTCTGTCACCGGTGGCGTGGCCGGCGTGCTGTCGTCGTCGCCGCCACCACCGCAAGCACTGAGCAGCGCCGCGGCGCACAGCATCGAAACAAGGGTCTTGTTCATGTCGTGCTCCTCATTGCGCGCCGGGCAGCGGCGTGCCGAGGTACGGGAACGCGGGCAACAACGGCCCCGCGGCCCGGACCTTGGTGCCCGCCTGGTCGACGCCGTCGTGCAAGCCGAACACGGCGCTTCCGAGCGGCACGGCCGACGGCTTGCAGGTCGCACCGAACTTGTAGGTGTCGGTGTCGCCGTTGGCCACGCACAGCCCGCCCATCACCGCGATCAGCGAGATGTCGACGACGTCGTCGTTGGGCCGGCGGCCGTTCGGGTAGCCAGCCAGATCCTGCGGCGCGGGGCCGAGCAAGCCACCGAGCAGGCCGAGCCGGTTCTGGCTCGCGTACGGCGTCGCGGCGATCGCGGTGTTGAGACGCAGCATCTCCGAGCCGGTCACGCTCGCAGGCTGGTTCACGCCCTTGATGCCGGTCAGGAAGGTCGTGACCAGGTCGGTGCGCGGGAAGTTGGTCGGCGCGATGCCCGGCGCGGCGAGCGCGATCTCAAGCAGCGCAGGCAAGGTCGGGTTCGTCACGTAGGTCGCGAACTGCGCGTCGTCCTTCGGCTTCGAGGCGTTGAACTTGTCCTTGTCGCCGAGGCCGATCACGACCTCGTTGACCAGCGGCATGCCGAGTCGCGAGACCTGCGTCCACGCCCCGCCGCTCACCGACGCCGTCTGGTAGCCGGTCTTGGGCGCACCGTTGAGCAGGCTGCCCTGGCGCAGGCTCGCGGTCGTCCAGCCGCCGATCACGGTGTCGGTCGAGCCGCTGGCCAGCAGGCAGCTCGTCGGCACTTCGAGTGCGAGCGTGGTGACGTTCTTGTCGCTCAACGAATCCGCGCCGGCATCCTTGTTCACCGGGTCGAGCAGGAACGCCGCACTCGGCACGTTCACGAGGTCGAAGATCACACCGAGGTTGACGGCGAACGGGTCCTTGCGCTGGCCGACGAACACCTTGCCCGGTGTCGTGCAGCCGGGGATGTTGACGTTGTAGATGAACTGCGCCGCGTAGCTCGCGTAGTTCGGGATCGTCTTCGTGCCGATGTTGTCGGAAGGCTTCGCGAAGGTCGCGCTGCCGCCGCTGGCATTGGTCAGCGCGCCGCGCGTGCCGGTGCGGCGATCGCCGCGCACGACGTCGACCGTGAAGCTCTCGGTGACGTTGAGCGCCGCGCCGGCCGCGTCGCTGACGCCGCCGAACTGCGTCAGTGGGATCGCCACGTCGGTGCCGCCTATCGTCAGCGTCTTGCCCTTCGAGGTGTTCTTGAAGCGGAACTGAAAGGTGAGGTCTTCCTTCGCGTCGCCGTTGTTGTCGACGTGGATCTCGTACAGCGCGTTCGGGTCGAGCTTGAAGTAGTTCGGCCCGCCGTACGCGTCCTGCAGCGGCAGGTAGTCGGCGATCAGCGTGACGTAGCCGGCGCGGCCGGTCTCGTAGCTGTTGAACAGGTAGAAGTCGGCCGCATCGACCTTGGGTGTGGTCGTGATCGCCGGCGCCTCGCGGTGGCTGGAGGCCAGCGCCGCGGTCGAAGCCCCGAACAGCGCGGCGGTGGCCGCGCACAGCGGCAGCAGCCGCCTTGATGAGAGTCGTTTCATGGTCGCATCCTTGTCAGCGTTGATGTTGGACGCGGCGTGATCGCATGATCACGCAACACGTCTGCAGGGCGCTTACGCGCGCCCTGCGCCGCTGGATGCAATGCCGAGAAAGAAACTATGCGCGACGACGCGCCGACTCAGCTTGCGGCTGCGTCGGGCGAGCGCGCCTTCTTCATGCGCTGCGCAATCTCTTGGCGCAGCTCGCGCCGCATGCGCGCAGCAACGTCGCGGCGGCGCTGGTTGTCGGTGACGAGCACCAGCGGCGGCACCGCGACCGGCTGGCGGTTCTCGTCCACGGCGACCATCGTGAAGAAGCAGCTGTTCGCGCGCCGCATGCTCTGCGTCTGGATGTTCTCGGTCATCACCTTGATACCGACCTCCATCGAGGTCGTACCGGTGTAGTTCACGCTGGCCATGAAGGTGACGAGCTCGCCGACATGGATGGGCTCGCGAAACGTCACCTGGTCGACCGACAGCGTCACCACATAGCGCCCGGCGTAGCGGCTCGCACACGCGTAGGCCACCTGGTCGAGCAGCTTGAGAATCGTGCCGCCGTGGACGTTGCCGGCGAAGTTCGCCATGTCGGGCGTCATCAGCACCGTCATCGTCAGCTCGTGTTTGGGAAGGTTCATCGCGGGCTCCGGTTCAGACAAGGGGTTTGACGTCGATCTGGGCGCGGCCACCGACCCATGCGGCAAATTCATCGCGCAGGCGCTCGCTCTCGGTGAGCGCACGCGACCATGTCGCGACGCGGCCCGCCACATCGTCGCCGAAGAACTTGAAGTCGGCCCGGTCCGGCAGTTTGCCGTTCGGCAAGGTCGCGATCCATTCAGGGTTCGGCGACAGCACGATCACGTTCGACAGCGCCGCGGTCGCGCGGTGGCGATGCTTGAAGAACTTGTCGAGCCAGCCCGGGATGACGCTCTGCTGGAAGTGCGGGTACAGCACCAGCGCGGGCTCGGGCCCGTCGGGCATCGACGCGTAGTTCAGGTGCAGGTGGTAGTCGGTGATGCCGCCGTCCCAATAGGCACCGAGCGGCCCGCCGGGAATGTCGTGCACCGGGTCCAGCCAGTACGGGATCGAGCAGCTCGCCAGAATGCTCAGCGGCAAGTTCTGCGCGCTCAGCGCCGCGGTATGGGTGCGGTAGTCGCGCAGTGAAATCGGCATGGCCTCGCGCGGGTCCGAGAAGATCACGCGTTCCCACCAGCCGCTCATCGCGCGCCGGCTCAGCGCGTTGGTCGCGAACGCGCCGGCGTAGCTGAGCGGCGTGCTGATGCTCGACAGCGCGCGCCCATGCCGCCGCAGCAGATGCCGGCCGCGGCTGGTGAACACGTGCAGCCGAAAGCACGGGTTGCTCAGCAGCTCGTGCGTGCGATCGCCGAAGCGCGCCGCCAGGTTCGCACCGAACACATCGCTGACATGGCGCGGCGTCGGCGGCTTGCCGGGCGCGTGGTCGTAGTCCTGATGAAGATAGTCGTCGGCCATCTGCGCGAGCGCCTTGGCCGGGTCGTTCAGGCACGCGGCCGCCATGCGCCACGCGCCGATCGACGCGCCCAGCAGATGAACCGGCGCGGTCGCGCGCGTCAGCCACTCGCCGAAGATGAACTGGTCGAGCGCGTTCAGCACCAGCCCCTTCGGCCCGCCCGCCGCGGCGGGAATCGCGCGCACATGCTGTGGCTGCAAGCCGTGCTCGCGCAGCGTTTGCAGCGCGCGCGGGCCGGCGTGGATGCTCAGGGCTTGCATGCCCCGGACTGTATAGCGCCGCGCCGCCGATCGATCCGTCAGCGCTTGGTCTGCAGGCGCGCGAACGCGTCGGCCATCGCCGAGCCGCCGGCTGCCGGCGCGGACGGACGGCCCGCCGCGACACGCTCGCCGCGTGCCGGCGCCCGGTACGCGTTGTTCGCGCCGCGCTCGCCGGCGGGCACCGGCTTGGCATCGAGCTTCATCGTCAGCGAGATGCGCTTGCGGGCCAGATCGACCTCGAGCACCTTGACCTTGACGATGTCGCCGGTCTTCACGACCTCGCGCGCGTCGTTGACGAACTTGTTCGCGAGCTGGCTGACGTGGATCAGCCCGTCCTGGTGCACACCGAGATCGACGAAGGCGCCGAACTGCGCGACGTTGCTGACCGTGCCTTCGAGCGTCATGCCGGCTTGCAGGTCCTTGATGTCTTCGATGCCGTCGTTGAAGCGCGCGACCTTGAAGTCAGGGCGCGGGTCGCGGCCCGGCTTCTCGAGCTCGGTGAGCACGTCCTTCACGGTGATCGCGCCGAAGCGTTCGTCGGCGAAGGCCTCCGGCTTCAACGCGCGGATCACGTCGCTGCGGCCCATCACCTCAGCGGCGGGCTTGTTCAGCGCGCCGAGCAGGCGCTCGACGAGCGGATAGGTCTCGGGATGCACGCCCGACTGGTCAAGCGGGTTGTCGCCGCCGCGGATGCGCAGAAAGCCCGCGCTCTGCTCGAAGGTCTTCGCGCCCAGGCCGCTCACGTCCATCAGCTGCTTGCGGTTGCGGAACGCGCCGTTCGCATCGCGCCAGCGCACGATGCTCGCCGCGACCGCGCTGCTCAGGCCCGACACGCGCGACAGCAGCGGCGTCGACGCGGTGTTCAGGTCCACGCCGACCGAGTTCACGCAATCCTCGATCACCGTGCCCAGGCTCTTCATCAGCTCGCTCTGGTTCACGTCGTGCTGGTACTGGCCGACACCGATGCTCTTCGGGTCGATCTTCACCAGCTCGGCGAGCGGGTCTTGCAGGCGCCGCGCGATGCTGACCGCGCCGCGCAGGCTCACGTCGAGGTCGGGCAGCTCCTTGCTCGCGTACTCGCTGGCCGAATAGACCGACGCGCCGGCCTCACTGACAACGACCTTCTCGAGCACCGTGCCCGGCGCGATCTGCTGAATGCGCTTGATCAGGTCGGCGGCGAGCTTGTCGGTCTCGCGGCTCGCGGTGCCGTTGCCGATCGCGATCAGGTTCACGCCGTGCGTCGCGCACAGCTTCGCGAGCGAATGCAGCGAGCCTTCCCAGTCGCGACGCGGCTCATGCGGGTAGACCGTGTCGGTCGCGAGCACCTTGCCGGTCGCGTCGACGACCGCGACCTTGCAGCCGGTGCGGATGCCCGGGTCCAGCCCCATCACGACGCGCGGGCCGGCCGGCGCGGCGAGCAGCAGGTCGCGCAGGTTCTCGGCGAAGACCTTGATCGCCACAGCCTCGGCCTCTTCGCGCAGGCGCGAGAACAAGTCGCGCTCCAGGCTCAGGCTGAGCTTGACCTTCCAGGCCCAGGCGATGCACTTGCGGATCAGGTCGTCGGCCGGTCGCTTCGCGTGGCTCCATTTCAGGTGCAGCGCGATGCGGCCTTCGGCGAGCGAGATCGCCGGCGAGCCGGCCGCCGCTGCCGCGTTCTCATCGAGCACGAGCTTGGCGTCGAGCAGCTCGAGCGTGCGGCCGCGGAACACCGCGAGCGCGCGGTGCGAGGGCACGGTGCGGATCGGCTCGGCGTAGTCGAAGTAGTCGCGGAACTTGGCGTTGTCGGGGTGGGTGGCGTCCTTGCCGTCCATCAGCTTGCTCTGGAACAGCGCCTCGCTCCAGAGCCACTCGCGCAGGTTGCGCACCAGCGCGGCGTCTTCGGCCCAGCGCTCGGACAGGATGTCGCGCACGCCGTCGAGCACTGCGTGCGCGTCGGCGAATCCGGCGTCGGGATTGACGAACTCGGCGGCCTCCATCAACGGCGTCAGCGTGGGGTCGGCGAACAGCTTATCGGCGAGCGGCTCGATGCCGGCCTCGCGCGCGATCATCGCCTTGGTGCGGCGCTTCTGCTTGTAGGGCAGATAAAGGTCTTCGAGCTCCTGCTTGGTCGGCGCAGCGTCGATCGCGGCGCGCAATTCGGGCGTCAGCTTGCCCTGCTCCTCGATGCTCTTGAGCACCGCGGCGCGGCGATCTTCGAGCTCGCGCAAGTACGACAAACGCGCTTCGAGTTCGCGCAGCTGGATGTCATCGAGGTTGTCGGTCGCTTCCTTGCGGTAGCGAGCGATGAACGGGACGGTGGCGCCGCCATCGAGCAGCTCGACGGCTGCATTGACCTGCGCCGGACGAACCTTCAGCTCGGCGGCGATCTGCAGAAGAATCTTGTTCAAGGGACGTGGCCGCGGCCCATGCCGCGCGGGAGCAAATTGAAGCGGCGCAGTGTGCCACAGGCACTGCGCCGCGGATCGATCACTGCGGCGGCGCCGATGCGGCCGGCTCGATCGTCCTCAGCTCGCGGTAGATGCCCCCGGCGCTTGCGCTGCCGCTGACCGTGCCTGCGCCCTTCATGCGCAGGCGGCAGTCCTTCGCTTCGTCACCGCTCAGCGCCTTGCAGCGGTCCAGCTGGTTGCGCCGGTAGTCGGCGTTCCCTTCGTCGAGCAGGCCGCGGCGCGCCACATCGCGGGCCGCACCGGCTTCCTTCAGGCAGGTGGCCTGGTCTTGATTGGACTTGCCGCTCAGGCACACCGCGCGCTCGCGCTCGTAGCGCGCCTGGATCTCGGCCGATGTCGCGCTGGGCGTGGCGGCCATGACCGCCGAACCGGCGCTGAGCAGCAGGCCCGCCAACAGGCATCGCGTCGGGAACTTTTGAATCGTGGTTTGCATGACGAACTCCACATGTCGTTGACATGCCACGAATCTAGGCGCCGTATCAGATCACGGCTATCGGACACCCGCTCGCCTGCCGTGCGCCTGCGCCGACGCCGCTGTAGGACATCGCCGCATTCGCGTGGCGGCTCGTCAGCGGGTCACAAACCCACATGCATCAGCACACCACGCGCAGCGGCGACGCCGCTGGCCATGCACGCGGTCAGCAGGTAGCCGCCGGTCGGCGCCTCCCAATCGAGCATCTCTCCGGCGCAGAACACGCCGGGCAGCGCGCGCAGCATCAGCGCCTCATCGAGCGCCTCGAAGCGCACGCCGCCGGCACTGCTGATCGCCTCGTCCAGCGGCCGAGGCCGGACCAGCGTCAGCGGCAAGGCCTTGATCGCCGCAGCGAGCCGGGCCGGGTCGGCGATGATTTCACGCGGCAGCAGCTCGTGCAGCAGCGCGGCCTTGACGCCGTCGATGCCGAGCCGGCTCTTCAGGTGCGTGGACAGCGAACGCGAGCCGCGCGGCCGTGCGACCTCGGCCTGCACGAACTCGGCGCTGCGGCCGGGCAGCAGGTCGATGTGCACCAGCGCGCTGCCGTCGGCCGCGATCAGATCGCGCACGAACGCCGACGCGGCGTAGACCAGGCTGCCCTCGACCCCGCCTTCGGTGATGACGAACTCGCCAGCCTGCTCGAACACCGCGGCGCCCCCGGCCTGCACCGACAATGCGACCGTCTTCATCGGATGACCGGCGAAGCGGCTGCGGAAGAACTCGCTCCAGCCCGCCACATCGAAGCCGCAGTTCGACGGCTGCAGCGGCGCGACATCGGCACCGCGCTGGGCCAGCAGCGGCACCCACGCGCCATCGGAGCCGAGCCGGGCCCAGCTGCCGCCGCCGAGCGCGAGCACGACGGCATCGACGCTCGGCGAGGTCACCTCGCCGCGCGGCGTCTCGAAGCGCAGCGCGTTCGCTGCGTCCCAGGCCTGCCAGCGGTGCCGCATGTGGAACGCGACGCCCGCGGCGCGCAACCGCGCCAGCCACGCGCGCAGCAGCGGCGCGGCCTTCAGGTCGGTCGGGAACACGCGGCCCGAGCTGCCGACGAAGGTGCTCACGCCCAGCGCCTGCGCCCAGGCGCGCAGCTCGGCCGGCCCGAACGCGCGCAGCATAGTCTCGATGCGCTCGCGCCGCGCGCCATAGCGGCCGGCGAACGCGTCGAAGGGTTCGCTGTGCGTCAGGTTCAGCCCACCTTTGCCGGCGAGCAGGAACTTGCGCCCCACCGAGGGCATCGCATCGAACAGCTCGACCTGTGCGCCGCCCGCAGCGAGTGTCTCGGCCGCCATCAGTCCGGCAGGGCCGCCGCCGATCACGGCGACGCGGGGTGTTGAAGGCAGGGATGACATGGGCGGCGTGATGGTCAATGAACGAAAGGCGGCGCAGTGTGGCATAGCACCACGGTAAGAATGGCGCGACCGACGCGACCTAGCGCATCCCTCACGTGCGGAGCATCTTCGATGGCCCTGATCCCACCCCACGCCCTGCCCTGCGGTCTGCTCGCATTCGCGATCCTCGCGCCGGCCCAGGCCGCACCGATGTGCAGCGCGCGCAGTACCGCCACGATCACGCCGGTCGTCGAGCTCTACACCTCGGAGGGCTGCAGCTCCTGCCCGCCGGCCGACCGCTGGCTTTCGACGCTGAAGGCCGATGCACCGGTCGTCGCACTCGCATTCCACGTCGACTACTGGGACCGCCTCGGCTGGAAAGACCGCTTCGCCAGCCCCGCCTACACGCAACGCCAGGCCGCGCAGCAGCGCAGCAGCGGCGCGCGCTTCAGCTACACGCCGCAGGTGATGATCGATGGCGCGGACCGCCCCGATTGGCCGGGCGCAGCCGTCGCCGGCCCGCGGCCGCGGCCGGCGGCAACGGTCGATGCGCAACTCGTGCGCGACGGCAACCGCGTCACCGCGTCCATCACGCCACGGCCCGGCGCGCCGACGCGGCTCGCCGCGTATTGGGCCGTGACCGAGCAGGCCCACGTCAGCGCGGTGAGGGCGGGCGAGAACGAGGGCGCGACGCTGCACCACGACTTCGTCGTGCGCGACTACCACCCCGTTGCCGCGTGGGCCGCGCAGCCGGACGCCACCACGCTTCAGTTCGAGCTGAACGGGGCCGGCGACCCGACGCATCCGCGCCAGGTCAACCTCGTGATCGTCAACGCCGACACCGGTCGCCCGGTACAGGCCGTCAAGCTCGGCTGCTGACGAGACGGGTGCCTGCCGCAGCGTCGCGGCGTCATCCCCAATTTGCAGAAGCCCGCGGCTTCTCGGAGCGCGCGAGTTGTGCGCCAATAGCGTCCATGACTGAACACGCACCCCTCGCCCAACGTGCCCTCACCCACCCACTCGCTGCCGCACTGATCCAGCACTCGCTCGCGCGCCTCGGCGAGCACCGACTGCCCGGCCTGCTGCAAGCCTATGCGGCCCAGCCGGAGGCCTTCTTTCAGGACCTCGAAGCCGACACCCACGCGGTGCTGCGCGCGTCGGCACAGGACCTGCCCGCGTGCCTGCGTGACCTCGACGCCTTCAATGCCCTGACGCCCGACACCGAAAACGACGCCTGGTACGACCAACCCGCCGCGTTCACCAGCATGCACCTCGATGCCTTGCTGCTGGGCTTCTCGCGACGCCGATTGGAGATGGTCGCGACACACCTCGGCGAGCCCGCGATACCCCACGCCGCGGTCCTCGACGTGGGCAGCGGCAGCGGTCGGCTTGCCGCCATGCTGCTGCGCGAACACCCCGGCTGGCAAGCGGCACTGGTCGACCGCAGCGCGGCGGCCATCGCGTTCTCGGGCGCCTATCTTGACGCGGCCGGGCTGGCTCGCCGGGCCGAATGCCGCCGCGGCGATCTGGCGGCCATCCCGTTCGCCGATGCGAGCTTCGACGTGGTCATTGCAGCCGAGGTGCTGGAGCACACCAGCGACCCGAGCGCCAGCGCCGCCGAACTGCTTCGGGTGCTGAAGCCGGGCGGCCGGCTCGCGATCAGTCTGCCGGTCGACCTGGACATCGCGATGCACCCCACGGTGTTCGCCACCGAAGACGCGATCCTGCAATTCTTCAGCCGGCTGCCGCTTGAAGTGTCGCGCAGCGATGCCGTGACAGCCGACCCCACGCTCGATGCAATCTGCGATGTCTTCCCCGACTTCAAGGGCTGCTTCAACGTGACCTTTGTCCGCACGCCGGCAGTGCAGACGGGCGCGCCATGACGCGGGCTCGATGGCTTGCGCTTGTCCTCCTTTGCGTCGCATCGCGCGGCTTTGCGGCCGAGCAAGACGCCGCACCGGCTGCTTCCCCGAGGTGGTGCCCGCCTGACAGCCCGAGACTCACAAGGCAGCTGTCCAGCGACAACGCGGGGTCGTTGAAGTCAGGCTGGATCGGGACTACATGCTGCCTTCAGCCGAAGGGAATCGCATCGAATTCGATTGCAAGGTCAGCCAAGGCCTTGTGTCGTTCTACGACAACTAGCGCCCGCAAGCTCGCCCGTCCATATCACCCGTTCCGGTCACCGGACCCCGACACCCACCAGGAGTAACTCGTGCAAAGCGTAACCATGCCCTTGCAGTTGGCACCGAGCAATCTGACGCAGCCCATTCTGCCGAACTGGTCCTTCAACCTGTTCAACGTGAACCTGGGGGCCTCGTCCAATGCGGCGGTCGAACAAGAAGCCCTGGAGAAGGTCGGCAGCTATGGCCGGCAGATCGGGCACCTGGCAGAAGCGCTCGAGCTGATCGTCGGGCGACTCAAGCTGCTTGAGAGCAAGGAGCTGTCGCAACAAGAGAAGGATGTCCTGCGAGTTTTCCTTGGCGATGTGTCGGCCATCCGGCAGATCAAGTCGTCACAAGCCAAGGACTGACTGGCCATCCGGTCACTGCGTTTCGCGCAGCTGCGCGCGCAGCGCGTCGCCCAGTTCGGGCTTGTGCGCGAACGGGTCGGTCGGGTTGCGCGGGATCATGATGTCCTCCAGGCGCACCTGCACGCTGGCGAGCGATTTCGGGTGGCTGTAGACGTAGAAGTGGCGCGCGGCCACCGCGTCGAACACGAATTGCGCGACCTGCGCGGCCGTGACCTTGCCGCTGCTGACGGCCTTGTCGCTCATCGCCTTGCCGATCAGTTGGCTGCGCGTGAGCTTGCGGTCGACGTCGATCATCTCGGCTGGCCGGTTGCGAGCGCAGTCGACGATGCCGGTGGGCACGAAGAACGGGCACAGCACCGAGGCGCTGATCTGGTCGGTGACGAGCTTCAGGTCTTGATACAGCGTCTCGCTCATCGCGACGACCGCGCTCTTGGTCGCGTTGTAGACGCCCATGTTCGGCGCGTTCAGCAGGCCGGCCATCGACGCGGTGTTGGTGATGTGGCCCTCGTAGCCGGGGTCCTTGGCGGCAGCGGCCAGCATCATCGGCGTGAACACGCGGATGCCGTGCGCCACGCCCATCAGGTTGACGCCGACGACCCACTCCCAGTCCTTCAGCGTTGTCTCCCAGATCAGCCCGCCGGCACCGACGCCGGCGTTGTTGAAGACGAAGTGCGGCGCACCGAAGCGCTCGAAGGTGGCGGCGGCTAGCGCCTCGACTTCAGCGGCCTTGGCCACATCGAGCCGGAACGGCAGCACCTGCGTGCCGAGCGCGCCGATCTCGGCCACGGCCTTGTCGAGCGCGTCCTGCTGGACATCGGCCATCACGATGTTCATACCCAGGCCCGCGGCGATGCGCGAGGCCTCGAGGCCGAAGCCCGAACCCGCGCCGGTGATCACGGCCGTGCGGCCCTTGAAGTTCTTCATGAGAGTTTTCTTTCAGACAGTGACTTGTTTCTTGATCTGGAATGCGATGCGCGGGAAGTGCACGTGCACCGTACCGGCTCGCTGATCGCTGCGCGCGATCACGACCTCTTGCGGGCCGAGGCCGACCAGGCGCCCGACCACCGGGTCGTACGCGTAGTCGGTCGGCGTGACGCTGACCTCGTCGCCTTCGGCGAGGCCAGGCTCGGCAACGAACGAGGTGGCCGTCGTCATGCCCTGCGCGGCCACCGCGATCGCCTCGGTGCTGGTCATGCTCGTGGACTCGCCATGCCCGAATGCGCTGACCTGATCACACCAGGCCTGCACGCGCGGATAGGCCTCGAGCAGCGTCGCGACCGGTGGCGCGCGGCGGATGTACCAGATCGATTGCACTGCCGAAAAGTCGGCAATGCTCGGCAGCGCGCCGAGCAGAAACGGCCGGCCATCGTCGAGCAGGTGTTCGAGCCGCGCCAGGTAGCTGTGCAGTTGTGCCGCACCGTCGGCCAGCGTCGCGCGCCTCAAGTTCGGCGACATCGCCGCGCGATCGGCAGCGAAGGCTTTCAGCACCTCGGGCGTCGCGCCTGCGAGCAGGTACGCGACGCCGGCCGGCTGCATGGTGTACGGCACCGCGGTCCAGAACAGCGTCGTGTCGGCCCACTGCGCGATGATCTCGGCCACGCCCGAGGTCGACTCGGGGTACAGCGGTGGCTCGGGGTTCAGCGTGTCGATCACGCGGCACATCAGCGTGGTGTCGCAATAGATGTCGGCGCCGATCTGCATGAACGGCGTGCGGCGGTAGCCGCCGGTCAGCGCCATCACGTCGGGCTTGGGCAGGATCGCCGGCACGATCACCGAGCGCCAGCTCATGCGCTTGAAGCCGAGGATGAGCCGGACCTTCTCTGAGAACGGCGAGCCGGCGTAGTGATGCAGGATGAGTTCGGTCATGGTGAGCTTCAATGCGGCATCGCGCGCTGGATGATGGAGTCGAACGCGATGCCCGGCGGCAGCGTGCCGAAGACCTGCGGCCCGCCGCCGGCGAGGCGCGAGCGGCAGAAGGCGTCGAACGTGAAGTCGGGCGCGTGGCGGCGCAGCAGCGAGGCCTGCACTGCCAGCGCCACGTCTTGCGCAAGGCGGCGCGCATCGGCCTCGTCGCCGGCGCCATCCGCAAGGCGCAGAAGCAGCGCATCGGCGAACTGATCGAACGAGCGATTCGCGCCGCGCGTGGTGGCAAGCTCGGCCTCAAGTGCCTGCACGGTGTCGCTGCCGCTGCCACCGCCGCGCTTGCGCAGCGCGCGCATCAGGTCCAGCGCCATGATGTTGCCGGCGCCTTCCCAGATCGAATTCAGCGGCATCTCGCGGTAGATGCGCGCCATCACGCCCTCGCCGTGTTCCTCGACGTAGCCGTTGCCGCCCAGGCATTCCATCGCTTCTTGCGCGAGCGCGCTGCCGCGCTTGCAGACCCAGAACTTCGCGACCGGCGTCAGCACGCGCCGCATCAAGGTCTCGAACGGGTCGTCCTGCTTGTCGACGGCACGGGCCAGGCGTATCGCCAGCGCCGTCGCGGCCTCGGACTCGAGCGCGAGATCGGCGAGCACGTTCTTCATCAGCGGCTGATCGGCGAGCAACTTGCCGAAGGCCTGGCGCTGCGATGCGTGGTGCAGCGCGAGCGCCACCGCGCCGCGCATCAACCCTGCTGTGCCGAGCGCGCAGTCAAGCCGCGTCAGCGTGCCCATCTCGAGGATCTGCGCGATGCCGCGCCCTTCTTCGCCGACGCGCCACGCGATCGCGCCGTCGAACTCGACCTCGGAGCTCGCGTTCGCCTGGTTGCCGAGCTTGTCCTTCAGGCGCTGGATCGCGATCGCGTTGACGCTGCCGTCGGGCAGCACGCGGGGCAGGAAGAAGCAGCCGAGACCCGCGGCCGTCTGCGCGAGCACCAGGAACGCGTCGCTCATCGGCGCCGAGAAGAACCACTTGTGGCCAGTGAGCCGGTAGCGCGCGCCCCACGCGTCGTTGTCGACGAACTCGGCGTGCGTCGTGTTCGCACGCACGTCCGAGCCGCCCTGCTTCTCGGTCATGCCCATGCCCATGGTCACGCCGGTCTTCGTGCCGACAAAGGCCAGGCGCGGGTCGTAGCGCGTGCTCGCGAGCTTGTCGAACCAGGCGGCGAATACGGGCGCGTTGTCGCGCAACGCAGGCGTCACCGCATACGTCATCGAGACCGGGCACAGCACCGAGGGTTCGAGCTGCGTGAACATCAGGAAGCCCGCGGCGCGCTCGATGTGCGCGCCAGCGCCACGCGACCACGGCGTCGCGTGCAGGCCGGCCTCGACGGCCGCGCCGAGCAGCGCGTGGTAGCTCGGATGGAACTCGACCGTGTCGCTGCGATGGCCGAAGCGGTCGTGCGTGTGCAACTCGGGCTTGTGCACGTTCGCGAGCCGTGCATGCGTCTGCATGGCCTCGCTGCCGAGCAGCGCGCCGAAGGCCACGCGCGCCGATTCGTCGGCGCCCGGCAGGTGAAACGCGAGCGCGTCACGCAGCGCGCGGTCGCCCGCGTACACGTTGTGCCCGACCAGCGGCGTCGGCTGGTTCGTCACCTCATGCGTGGCCGTGCCCATGGCTCACACCAGCTTGACGACCTGCTTGCCGAAGTTCCGGCCCTTCAGCAAACCGAGGAAGGCCTCGGGCGCAGCAGCCAGGCCCTGCGCCACGGACTCGCGGTACTTCAGCTTGCCCGTAGCGACCAGCGTGCCCAGTTCCTTCAGCGCCTCGGGCCACAGCGCCATGTGCTCGCTGACGATGAAGCCTTCGAGCGTGAGCCGGTTCGTCAGCAGCAGCTGCGGCTGCTTCAGCGGGATCGGTTCGCCGTCGTAGCCACTGATCATCCCGCACAGCGCGATGCGGCCGAACGCGTTCATGCGCGGCAGCACCGCGTCGAGCACCGCGCCGCCGACGTTCTCGAAGTAGCCGTCGACGCCGTCCGGCGTGGCGTCCTTGACCGCATCAAACAGCGACTTCGCATCCTTGTGCGCCTTGTAGTCGACACACGCATCGAAGCCGAGTTCGTTGACCACGTAGCCGCACTTGTCCGCGCCGCCGGCGATGCCGACCGCGCGGCAGCCGCGCGCCTTCGCGAGCTGGCCGACCGCGCTGCCGACCGCGCCGCTCGCCGCGCTGACGACGATGGTCTTGCCGGCCACCGGCTTGCAAATCTGCGTCAGGCCGTACCACGCCGTCACGCCCGGCATGCCGACCGCGCCGAGGTAGGCCGACAGCGGGATGTGCGTCGTGTCGACCTTGCGCAGCACGCCCGGCGTGCCGGCGTCGACGACGCTGAACTGCTGCCAGCCGCCGAAGCCGACGACCTTGTCGCCGACCGCATAGCCCGCGTTCTTCGACGCCACGATCTCGCCCGCCGTGCCGCCCTGCATCACCGTGTTCAGCGGCTGCGGCGCGGCGTAGCTCTTGGCATCGTTCATGCGGCCGCGCATGTACGGGTCCAGGCTCATGAAGTGGTGGCGCACCAGCACCTGGCCGTCCTTCAACTCGGGAACGATGGCCTCGACGAGCTTGAAGTTGTCCAGCGTCGCCTCTTTGTCGGGACGAGACACGAGATGGATCTGCTGATTGGTCGTCATCGAAGACTCCTTGGAATTCAATCGGTGGAAAGCGGCGGCTGCAATGGGTGCACCGCAGAGGCGCCGACCGCCAGCCGCTTGACATACTTGAACGTGCCGGTCGCATGCGTGCAGGCGCGGCCCTTCGCGTCGAAGATCGTGGCTTCGGTGAAGGCCATCGTCGCGCTGCGGTGCATCAGCCGGCCCTTCGCGACGAGCGGGCCGGTCGCGGGCTGCATGAAGCTGGTCTTCATCTCGATCGTGACCACGCCCATGTCCGGCTGCACGCTGCGCGCCGCGGCCGCCATCGCGACGTCGAGCAAGGCCATGCAGGCGCCGCCGTGCGTCACGCTGAAGCTGTTCAGGTGCTCGGGCCGCGCGCTGTAGCGCAGCTCCGATTCGCCGCCCTCGAAGCGCTCGAGCGTGAAGCCCAGGTGCTCGATGAACGGGACGTGGACGCCGAACGGAATGCTCATCTCGACACCGTGTCGCGTGATCGCGCGCTCAGGCCGCGCCGAGCACGACGCTCACGCCGCCGTCGACCGCGAGCCATTGCCCGGTGACGTGCTTGCCGGCCGCGCTTGCGTACAGCAGCGCGATGCCCTTCAGGTCGTCCTCGTCGCCGAGGCGGCCGAGCGGCGCCTTCGCGGCCATCTTGTCTTCGCCGAGCGAGGTGATCAGCCCGGCGGCCATCTTCGTCATGAAGAAGCCCGGGCAGATCGCGTTGACGTTGATGTTGTACTTGCCCCATTCGGCCGCCAGCGTGTGCGTGAAGCCGATCACCGCGGTCTTCGAGGTGTTGTAGGCCAGCGTGTTCATCTCCGGCGGGTTGCCGTTGAGCCCGGCGATCGACGCGATGTTGATGATGCGGCCGCGCTTCTTCGGGATCATGCAGATGCGTGCGACCTGCTGCGACAGGATGAAGTAGCCGCGCACGTTGAGGTTCATCACCTTGTCCCAGGCCGCGACCGGGTGGTCCTCGGCCGGCGCGCCCCAGCTCGCGCCGGCGTTGTTGACGAGGATGTCGATCGTGCCCATGCGCTCCATCGTTTCGTCGGCGAGGCGGCGGGTGTCTTCTTCCTTCGAGCAATCGGCGGCGATCCAGCGCGCATCGATGCCGGCAGCCTGCAGCTCGGCCGCAGCCTGCTCGAGGTCCTCGGCCTTGCGCGAGCTCAGCATCACCTTCGCGCCGGCCTCGCCGAGCGCATGCGCCATCTGCAGCCCGAGGCCGCGCGAGCCGCCGGTGATCAGGGCCGTCTGGCCGGTCAGGTCGAAGAGTTTGTGGATGGATGTGCTCATGGTGTGGACTCCTAGGGTTGATGTTTATCGGCGCTCATGCGCGAGCGTAACCAGATCAGCAGCACACCCGCGGCGACCAGCAGGCCGCCGATCGTCGCGACGACAGCACCGAACGACGCGTCGCTGTGCCGCACCGACAGGCCCAGCCCGAAGACGATCAGGCCGACATAGACCAGGATCCAGACCCAGGTTTCGATGCGTGCTGTTTTCATCTCGGTGGCTTGAGGCACTCTGATGCGGGGGAAGTTTGCTGACGGCCCGATCCCGCGCCAACACTGGCAAGGCCCGCATCCAACGACCGCAACGGGCCGAGACTTGACCGTCGCGTCATCGGCAGCAGTGATGCCTCCAGTTCCATGGTCAGAACCACGCCTCATCCATCGTGCGACAAACAGCATCTCGCGTCTCGACGACTTGCAGCCACGCAGCGATGCGCGGCAGCTCGTAGTGGAAGAAATACGTGCAGGCCGCGAGCTTGCCTTGCAGCAACGCGGCGTCGCCTTGCGCTGCGTCGAGCTGCTTGCGCACGCACAGCGCCACGTCGAGCCACACCCACGCGATCACGGTGTGGCCGAAGGCTTGCAGATAGGGCGTGGCGTTGGCGAGCGCCTCGTCGGGGTTGCCGGTGGACCAGGCCGCGCGCGTGGCCGCGCCCAGATGCTCGAGTGCCGCCGCCAGCGCGTTCGCGTGCCCGACCAGCGCGGGCACCGCGCGCGCACGCTGCAGCGTCGCTTCAACGGTGCGCGCCAGCAGCGCGAGACCGGCGCCCTCCTGCATCAAGACCTTGCGGCCGAGCAGGTCCAGCGCCTGGATGCCGTGCGTGCCTTCGTGGATCATGTTCAGGCGGTTGTCGCGCCAGTACTGCTCGACCGGGAAGTCGCGCGTGTAGCCGTAGCCGCCGAGCACCTGGATCGCCAGGCTGTTCGCCTCGAGACACCACTCGCTCGGCCAGCTCTTCGCGATCGGCGTGAGCATCTCGAGCAGCAGCGCCGCATCGCGCGAGGCTTCTGTCGAACCGGTGTGCTGCTCATCGACCAGCCGTGCGCAGTACAGCTCGAGCGCGAGCGCACCTTCGCAATAGCTCTTCTGCGCCAGCAGCATGCGCTTCACGTCGGCGTGCTGGATGATCGGGATCTGCGGTTTCGCGGCGTCCTTGCCGCCGACGCCCATCGGGCGCCCTTGCGGGCGGTTCTTCGCGTAGTCCAGCGACGCCTCGTAGCCGGCGTAGCCGAGCATCGTGGCGCCCATGCCGACCGCGATGCGCGCCTCGTTCATCATGTGGAACATGCAGCGCAAACCCTCGTGGGGTTGGCCGACGAGGTAACCGATGGCGCCCTGCGATCCACGCACCGGGAACTTGCCTTCGCCGAAGTTCAGCAGCGTGTTCGGGATGCCGCGGTTGCCGAGCTTGTGGTTCAGGCCCGCGAGCGCCACGTCGTTGCGTTCGCCGGTGAGTTCGCCGTCGGCGCCAACCAGCTTCTTCGGCACGATGAACAGCGAGATGCCCTTGGTGCCGGGGATCAGCTTGCCGTCCGGCCCGGGGATCTTAGCCAGCACGAGGTGGATGATGTTCTCGGTCAGCTCGTGCTCGCCGTTGCTGATCCACATCTTGTTGCCGCGCAGGCGGTAGCGTGCGCCGAGCGGGTCGGCCTCGAAGTCGGCACCATCAGGTGTCGCGCGCGTCGCCACGTCGGACAGGCTGGAGCCGGCCTGCGGCTCGCTCAGGCACATCGTGCCCGAGAAGCGGCCGGCGAACTCCTGCTTCGCGAACACCGTCTGCTGCAGCTTTGTTCCATGCACCATCAGCAGGTTGGCGTTGCCGCTCGTGAGCATCGCGCCGCCGGCGACGTTGCCGCCGGCATGCGCAAAGAAGCCATTGGCCGCCATCTGCACGACGCAGGGCAGCTGCATGCCGCCAATCTCATAGTCTTGCGCCGCGGCCAGCATGCCGGTTTCGGCGTAGGCCCGCGACGCCTCGTGGCTGGCCTGCGGCAGATGGACACGCTCGCCATCGAAGCGCGGCTCCTCGGTGTCGGCGACGCGGTTGAACGGCGCGAACTTCTCGCGCGCAAGGCGCTCGCAGGTGTCGAGCACCGAGTCGAAGGTCTCGCGCGAATGATCGGCGAAGCGGCTGCGCGTCTGCAGCGCATCGACCGCCAACCAGTCGTAGAGCAAGAAGTCGATGGTCTGGCGGAAGCTCATGATGTCACGCGGATCAGAGCACTTCGAACACGCCGGCCGCGCCCATGCCGCCGCCGATGCACATCGTCACGACGACCTTTTTCGCGCCGCGGCGCTTGCCCTCGATCAGCGCGTGGCCGGTCAGGCGCTGGCCGCTGACGCCGTACGGGTGGCCGACCGCAATCGCGCCGCCGTTGACATTCAAGCGGTCCATCGGGATGCCGAGCGTGTCGGCGCAGTACAGCACCTGCACCGCGAAGGCTTCGTTGAGTTCCCACAGATCGATGTCGGCGACCGTCAGGCCCAGCCGCTTCAGCACCTTGGGCACCGCGAACACCGGGCCGATGCCCATTTCATCGGGCTCGCAGCCGGCGACCGCGAAGCCGAGGAAGCGGCCGAGCGGCTTCAGGTTGCGCTTGGCGGCGAGCGCTTCGCTCATCACGACGCAGGCGCCGGCGCCGTCGCTGAACTGGCTCGCGTTGCCGGCCGAGATCAGGCCGCCGGGCAGCGCCGAGCGCAGGTCCTTGATGCCGTCGTAGGTGGTGCCGGCGCGGATGCCTTCGTCGGCGCTGATCGTCACCTCTTTGCTGCGCAGGCCCAGCACCGGATCGACGACGCCCATCGTCACCGTGCAGCTCACCATCTCGTCGTTGAACAGGCCGGCGGCTTGCGCGGCAGCCGCGCGCTGCTGGCTCTGCGCGCCGTACTGGTCCATGCGCTCGCGGCCGATGTGGTAGCGCTTCGCGACCTGCTCGGCCGTCTGCAGCATGTTCCAGTAGATCTCAGGCTTGTGCTCGACCAGCCACGGGTCGGCCAGCATGTGCTTGTTGGCTTCGTTCTGCACGCACGAGATGCTCTCGACGCCGCCTGCGACGATCAGGTCGGACTCGTTCGCGATGATGCGCTGCGCGGCCATCGCGATCGTCTGCAGGCCACTCGAGCAGAAGCGGTTCACGGTGACGCCGCTGGTCGTTACGGCTAAGCCGGCGCGCAGTGCGATCTGGCGCGCGATGTTGCTGCCGGTCGCGCCTTCGGGCGTGGCGCAGCCCATGATCACGTCGTCGACCTCGGCCGCCTCGATGCCGGCGCGCTCGACGGCGGCCTTGACGGCGAAGCCGCCCAGCGTCGCGCCGTGGGTCATGTTGAAAGCACCCTTCCAGCTCTTCGCGAGCGGGGTGCGGGCAGTGGAAACGATCACGGCGCTGGTCATGGCTGGCTCCTGGTCAAAAGACTCT
>Ga0307509_10003889_pt1 | contig 22099 bp, 17 predicted proteins | sample 10_EM_MG_FD_202245 | JGI IMG/M metagenome (GOLD analysis project Ga0307509, IMG submission 202245) | Populus trichocarpa ectomycorrhiza microbial communities from riparian zone in the Pacific Northwest, United States - 10_EM | ecosystem: Host-associated > Plants > Roots > Unclassified | place... | reverse complement strand
GTTCCGCCGCCGCGTCGCCAGCGAGCGGGTCCCGTCGTGAGCCGGGCCGTTCCTCTCCCCCGCCGCCGGCCCGGCTCGCTCTTTTCCCGCCGCCGGCCCGGCTCGCTCCTTTCCCGCCGCCGCTTTGCCGTCGTGAGGGTGTCGTCGTGAGCCGCGCGCCGCTCGACCCCCGGCTGCTGCGGCACGCCCGCGCGAGCCGCTCGGGGATCACTCTTCTCGCCCTGCTCGGCGCTGGGCAGGCCGCCGCCACGGTCTTGGTCGCGGTCGCCCTGACCGTCTTGGTGGCCCCCGGCCATTTCGCCGTGCCGCACCGATCGGGCCTCGTCCTGCTGGCCGCCGCCTATGTCGCGCGCGCCCTGCTGTCCTGGGCCGAGCAGGTGGTGGCCGTGCGCACGGCGGCCCGGGTGACCGACGAGCTGCGGCGCCGCCTCCTGGCCGTCCTCCCCCGCCGCGGCCCGGCGTGGGTCGCCTCGTTCGGGGCCGGGCGTCTCACCGCCGTGCTGACCTCGGGGCTGGCCGCCCTGCGCCCGTGGTTCACGGGTTACCTGCCGGCCCTGGTCCTCGGCGTGGTCCTCCCGCCGCTGGTCATCCTGGTGATGGCCGCCGTCGACCCGGCGTCGGCGCTGATCGCCCTCGCCACCCTGCCGCTGATCCCGCTGCTGGGCGCGCTGATCGGCTGGGCCACGGCGGCGCGCGCCCGCGAACGGTGGCAGGCCGACGCCCGGCTGGCCGGCCACTTCCTCGACGCGGTGCAGGGCCTGCCCACCCTGCGGGTCTTCGGCCGGGCCACCCGCCAGACGAGGGTGATCGCCGACCTGACCGACCGGCACCGCTCGGCCACGCTGCGGGTCCTGCGCGTCGCCTTCCTCTCGTCGACCGCCCTCGACCTGGTCGGCACGCTCTCGGTCGGCCTGATCGCCGTCGAGGCCGGCCTGCGGGTGGCGGCCGGCCACCTGTCGCTGGCGCCGGCCCTGCTGGTGATCCTGCTGGCCCCCGAGGCATACCGGCCGCTGCGCGAGATGGCCGCCCGCTACCACGCCGGCACCGCCGCCACCGCCGCCATCAGCGACGTCGACGAGGCCCTCGCCCCACAGTGCGGCCCTTCGGACCCGCCCGCCTTCGAGTCGCGCCGCGTCAATTCTCCCGGCGGCTCCTTGCCCGAGGGCCCTTTCCCCGGCGGCCCTTTCCCACGCGGCTCCTCCGGCGGCGGGGGATCCTCGGCGGGCGGGCTTGTCGGCGTGGCCGTGTCGGGGCTGCGTGCCCGTTATCTCGGCACGACCGTCGACGCCCTCTCGTTGCCCGCGCTTGCGGTCGCCCCCGGCGAGATCGTCGCGCTGCGCGGCCCGTCGGGCGCCGGGAAGACCACCGCCCTGCGCGTGCTGGCCGGTCTGCACCCGGCCACCGCCGGCGAGTTCACCGCGCCGGGCCCGCTCTACCTTCCGCAGCGCCCTACCCTGCCGCACGCCCGACGGGTGGCCGACCTGTTCCCGTCCGGAACCGCCGAGTCCGCCCTGGCCGCCGTGGGCCTCGCCCTCTCCCCCGACACCCCACTGGGCGAGCACGGGTCCGGCGTCTCGGCCGGCCAACGCCACCGTATGGCCCTGGCCGCGATCCTGCAGCGGGCCACCGCCGCTCCGGCCACGCTCCTGCTCGACGAGCCCACGGCCCACCTCGACGCCGACACCGAGCGCCTGGTCATCACCCGCCTGCGCGCGGTGGCGGCGGCCGGCTCGGCCGTCCTCGTGGTGGCTCACCGCCCAGCGTTGCTGGCCGCCGCCGACCGCATCGTCGATGTCACGGCCCCCGACCTCGCCGAGAGCTCGCAGCCGGCCGCTCCCTCGACCGACGACCGCGCCCCCGCCGACAGCTCGACCGACGACCGCGCCCCCGCCGACAGCTCGACCGGCAGCTACTCCCCCGCCGGGGAGCCCGCACACGCCCCTTCCCCGCGGCGGCGTGCGTTGCCGTGGCCGGTCGCGGTGGCGCTCGGCAGCGGGTCGTCGCTCGCCGGGCTGCTGCTGACCGGGGCGGCGGCGTGGCTGCTGGTGCGGGCCGCGACCTTGCCGCCCGTGCTCACCCTCTCGGCGGCCGTGGTGCTGGTGCGGGGCAGCGCCGTCGCCCGCCCGCTCCTGCGCTACGCGGAACGCCTGGTCGCCCACGACGTGGCCTTCGCTCGCCTCGGCGCCCGGCGGTCCCGCGTCTACGCCGCCCTGATCCCCCGGGTGCCCGGCCGCCGCCTCCGCCGCCGGGGCGACCTGCTCACCCGGGTGGTCGACGACGTGGACGCCCGGGTCGACGGCCTCCTCCGCGGACGCCTGCCCGCCCTCGCCGCGACCGTGACCCTCGCGATCGCCACCTTGGCCGCCGTGGCGATCGCCCCGGCGGCGGCGGTCCCGCTGGCGATCGGCCTGCTCACCACGGCCGTCCTCGCCCCCGCCCGCGCCGCCCGGCAAGCCGGCCGCGAGGACGCCGCCACCGCCGCCGCCCGGGCCCGCCTGCACGACTCGATGGTCGAGACCGTCGACGGCGTCGAGGAGTTGCCGGGCGGCAGCCGCGTTCCGGAGGAGCGCAGCCGCACCCTGGCCCGCCTGGAGTCCCGGGCCGCGCGGGCAGCCGGCCAGGCCACCGCACTGGCCCACCTGGGCTGGGGAATCGCCGTGACCGGCGTCGCCTGGGCCCTGGCCCACGCCGCCACCCTCGCCCCCGAGTGGACGGCCGTCCTGCTCCTGACCGTCGTAGCCCTGGGCGAGACGGCCCTCACCCTCCCCGACGCCGCCGTGGCCCACCGCCGCGACGCCGGCGCCGCCGCCCGCTTGGCCGACCTGACGTCTTCGCCGATCCCCGCGACGTTCCCCACACCCCCGGCCGAAATGACGTCCGCGCCTCTCCCCGCACACCGGGCGGAAATGACGTCCCCGCCGACCCCCGCACACCCGGTTGGAGTGACCTCCCCGCCGACCCCAGCGGCCCCGGCTGCCGACATTTCCGGATTTAGCCCCCGCCGGGCGATCGGCGACATCGCGGTGCGCGGCCTCAGCGCCGGCTGGGACAGCGCGCGGGCGCCCGCGCTCCACGACTTCGACCTCGACCTCCCGGCCGGCGCCCGGGTCGCGGTCGTGGGTCGCTCAGGGTCGGGCAAGTCCACGCTCGGGGCCGTCGTGGCCCGGCTGCTCGACCCGCGGTCCGGCACGATCACCGCCGGCGGCCGGGATCTGCGGGCGCTGCCCGAGCAGGAGATCCGCGGCCGGATCGTGTTGGTCGGCGACGAGACCGGGCACGTCTTCGCCTCGACCGTGCGCGAAAACCTCCGGCTGGCCCGGCCCGCCGCCACCGACGATGAGCTCCTGGCCGTGCTGCGCCGGGTGCGGCTGGATGGCTGGCTGGCGACGGTTCCCGGCGGGCTCGACAGCTGGCTGGGCACCGGCGGCGCCACCATGTCCGGCGGTCAGGCGCGCCGGCTGGCCACGGCTCGCGCGCTGCTCGCCGACCCGGAGGTGCTGATCCTCGACGAACCCACCGAGGGCCTCGACACCGACTTGGCCGAGGCCCTGATGGCCGACCTGCTCGATGCCGCCGCCGGCCGCACCGTTCTGCTGCTGACCCACCGCCCCGAGGGCCTGGACCGGGTGGACAGGGTGATCGACCTGGAGAACGCGCCCGTGGCCGCGTAAGGCGGGCGGACGACCCCGCGCACCGCCGCGGCACCCGCCCGCCGCTCGCCCGTCGCCCGGCCGCCCAGTGAGGCGCGCGGACCACGCCGCGCACCGGCGCGGGTGGCGGCTACGGGGCGTGCGGAGTTTGCCGCAGCCTGGCCGCGGCGTCCACTCGGCCTTCCTGCCGGCGGACCGCGCCGGCGCTGCCGATCAGCGTCCCGAGCAGGCCGATCACCAGGGCGACCAGGATGCCCAGCCCGGCGTACGCCCAGGCGCCCTCTTTGCCGCCCAGCCCGAGCGGGCCGAGCAGGTAGCCCTGCCAGGAGAGCCAGCCGGCGAAACTGTTGGTGACCAGGCCCCAGCCGATCGCGGTGCCCACCAGGACCAGCGTCAGTGGCAGCACGCGGACGTTGCCGTAGCGGCCGCGCGGGTCGAACAGCTCGGCCTCGGCGTAGTCGCGGCGGCGGAGCGCCACATCGGCCAGCATCACACCGCACCAGGCCGCGATCGGGACGCCCAGGGTGATCAGGAAGCCCTGGAACGTACCGATGAAGCTGCTGCCGAAGAAGACCACGTAGATCGTCCCGGCGATCATGATGACGCCGTCGACGGCGGCGGCCACCGGCCGGGGGATGCGGACGCCCGCGGTGAGCAGGGCCAGGCCGGACGAGTAGATGTCCAGCACCGCCCCGCCGATCAGGCCGAGCACCGCGGCGATCGCGAACGGCACCAGGAACCAGGTGGGCAGCAGCGTGGTCAGCGCGCCGATCGGGTCGGCGCCGATCGCGGCCGACAGGTCCTTGGACGAGCCGGCCAGCAGCAGGCCGAAGGTCAGCAGGACGACCGGGCCGAGCGCCCCGCCGAACGTGGTCCAGCCGAACACCCCCCAGCCGGACGCCGAGCGGGGCAGGTAGCGGGAGTAGTCGGCGGCCGCGTTGACCCAGCCCAGGCCGAAGCCGGTCATCAGGAAGACCAGCGCGCCGATCACCTGCTGGGTGGAGCCGGCCGGCAGCGCGGAGACCGTCGACCAGTGGATGTGATCGGCGGCCAGCACCATGTAGACCACCGTGAGCACGGCGGTGACCAGGGTGATCACGGTCTGCAGGCGCATCACCACGGCGAAGCCGGCCACCCCGGCCAGCACGGTCACGGCCGAGACGACGATCAGCGCGACCACCTTCGTGCCGGTGCCTCCGCCCCAGCCGAGCCGGGTGAAGACCGTCGCGGTGGCCAGCGTGGCCAGGATCACCAGCACCGTCTCCCAGCCCACGGTGAGCAGCCAGGACAGTGCGGCGGTGAGGCGGTTGCCGTTGACCCCGAAGGCGGCCCGGGACAGCACCATGGTCGGCGCCGAGCCCCGCTTGCCGGCCAGCGCGATCACGCCGCACAGCGCGAACGAGACCACGATGCCGATGATCCCGGCGATCACCGCTTGCCAGAACGAGACGCCGAAGGCCAGCGTGAAGGCGCCGTAGCTGATGCCGAGCACCGAGATGTTCGAGGCGAACCAGGGCCAGAACAGCGAGCTCGGCCGGCCGGCGCGCGAGCTCTCCGGTACGACCTCGATGCCGATCAGTTCGATGCCGGCGCCGGGCGCCACGGCCGGCGTGACTTCTTCGGTACGGGCCATCGTCCCACCGCCTCGTGCGGCCCTCTCCACAGGGCATCCACGCTCATCTTGCGCCGCGGCGGCCCGAGATCATAGATGTTTACGGCTGTCTCGCGCGCCACCCCGGGCGCCATCCCCGGCGGCCGCCCCGGAGGCGGGCGGCGATCTCGTCCAGCCTGGCGATCAGCTCGGCCGGCACGGCCACCGGCGGCAGCGCCCGGGTCTGGAGCAACTCGGCCGCCCGCGAGCCGTGCGAGGCGACCTCGGCGGGCAGCGACGCCACTTCCCAGACCGCCTGGACCCGGCCGGTCCGCTCCTCGAGCCGCAGGTAATGCTCCTGCTCGGCGGAGTCGGTCTCGCCGAGCGACCGCCGCCGCGCCACCACGATCGGCACCCCGCCCCGCCGCTGCACCAGGCGAACCGTGGCGCCGGCGTGGGTGATGACGATATCGGCCTCGGAGATTCGCTGCCGCATCTCGTCGAGCGGGACGTATCGCTCGTGCGGGCACGGCGGAACCACCGACGACGAGCCGGTCTGCACGAACACGTCGTGATAGGCGCAGAGCGGCGCCACCGCGGCGACCAGGCGGTCGAACGGGCGTGACCCCATCCCGACGGTGACCAGCAGGACGGCCATCAGTAGAGCTCGCCGACGAAGACCCCGGAGCGGGACGGGCGCTGGGTCAGCACCTCGCCGGCCAGCCGGGCCGCCCGCGGGCGCGGCCCGGTCCGGGTGAGCGACTCCACCCAGAGCGTCGGGATCCCCAGCAGGCGCGCCGCCCGGAAGAACGGGGTCGCCATCCGGCCGGCCGACACCAGCAGCTCCGGTCGTTCCCGGCGCAGCAGGCGCAGCGCCCGCCACATCCCGATCGACTCCGGCGCCCAGGTCACCGGCAACCCGTCCAGGGCGACGGCGGTGTCCGCCGCGCGCATCGCCACCCAGGACGTCTCGTGCCGCTCCCACCAGGGGCGCAGCGCGACCAGATCCAGCAGGACGCCGCCGGTCCCGGTCACCAGAAGCAACCGCATGTGCGCAGACGCTAGACCGCCGCCGGCTTCCTGTGGATCCACTGTGGAGACGGCACCGCTCCGGCCGATCAGGCGATGGTCAACGCCCCCCGGATGAAGATCACGCCAGCGCCTCCCGGATGAAGATCAGCTCCTGGGTCAGCAGATCGACGCCGGGCGGCATGTGGCTCCCGCCCGGCAGCGGCAGCACGGTGTGCGGGCGGCCGGCCGCCAGCAGCGCCGCGGACAGCCGCAACGTGTGCGCCGGATAGACGTTGTCGTCGCGCAGTCCGTGGATCAGCATCAGCGGCCGGGTCAGCCCGGGCGCGTCCGCGATCAGCGAACTGTTCTCATAGGGTTCGGCATCCGTCCGCGGGTCGCCCAGGAACCGCTCCTGCCAATGCGTGTCGTACAGCCGCATGTCGGTGACCGGCGCGCCGGCGACCCCCACGTGGAAGACGTCCGGCCGGCGCAGCACCGCCAGCGCCGCGAGGTAACCGCCGGCCGACCAGCCGCGGATCGCCACCCGGCCCAGGTCCAGCGCCGGGTACCGCTCGGCGACGCCGTGCAGGGCGGCGATCTGGTCCTCGAGCAGCAGCGTCGAGCGGTCGCCGTGGACGGTCCGCTCCCAGCGCGGCCCGCGGCCGGGGGTGCCGCGCCCGTCCGCGACGATCACGGCGAAGCCCTGGTCGGCGAACCACTGCGAGGCGTAGTAGAAGTCCCGGTCGGCCACCGCCCGCCGCATGGCCGGGCCGCCGTAGGGATCCATCAGCACCGGCAGGCTTTCGCCCTGCCAACCGGACGGGAAGAGCACGGCCGTCCGCAACTCGCGCTCACCGATCCGCAGGAGATTCACCAGGGGTACGACCGGGGACGTCGCCGAGAAATCCTTGACCGTACGCGTCTTCGCCGTGACGGCGTGCCCGTCCAGGGTCGAACTGCTGATCACGGTGGTCCCGGCCGTACGGATGCCGGAATGTATGCCCGCCGTAGCGGTGACCCGGGTCAGGCCGTCGGCCGGTGACCACGTCCAGAGATGCCGCTCGGTCGGCTCGTCGGTGGCCGAGAACAGCACGGTCTCGTCGTCGGCTCCGTGCACCTCGAAGACCTGGAGGCCGGGCGGGGTGACCGGCGTGCCGTCGACGGTCAGGTGCCGGGTGTCCTCGATGTCGGCGGTCGCGACCAGGGCGCCCGCGGCGGTGCGCACCGGCACACCGGGGACGATCTGGGTCCAGGCCGGGTCGCGCGACTCGGCGAGAGTGGTGACCCGGCCTGTGTCGGGGTCGACGGCCACGGTCCGCAACACCGTCTGCGGCCGGTTCTGCAGGACGGCAAGCAGGCCGTGCCGGTCCCAGACCACGTCGACCAGGTACTCGTAGTCGTCCCAGCCGAAGTCGACCGCGGCCCGCTCGCCGCCGACGCCGTAGACCCACAGCGTGACCAGCGCGTTGTCGGTGCCGGCCGCCGGATAGCGCTGCGCGGCCGGTGGCGTCTCGGGGCTGGTCGGGTCGCTCAGGTACCAGACCCCGACCGGTCCGTTGTCGACCCGCGCCACGGCGAGCCGGTCGCCGGCCGGGGACCACCAGTACCCGCGGTGCCGCTCCATCGACTCGGCCGCCACGTGCTCGGCCAGCCCGTACGTCACCGCCGGCGACTCCGGGGTGGCCAGCGCCCGGTCGTCCGTGCCGTCCGTCCCGATCAGACGCAGCTCGCCGTCGTGCACATAGGCGACCCGTGCGCCGTCCGGGCTCATCGTGGCGTCGGTGAGCGGGGTCCGCGCCGCCAGCGGGGTGACCGTGCCGGTACGCATCCCGACCACGTAGAGCTCCTCCCCGACCGTGCACGCCAGCACGCGTACCGCCTGATCGAAGTTGTAGGCCGCAATGCCGGAACCCTGGTCGCGTGCTCTCTCCCGCCTGGTCCGCTCCTGCGCCGAAGGCGCGGTCTCGCTGGTGGCGAGCTCGCGCGGATCGGCGAGCAACCGCTCCGCCCCGGTCTCCAGGTCGAGGTGCCAGAGGCACCGAACCGGGTCCTCACTCCCCCGCGAGCGCAGGAAGAAGACCCGGCGCCCGTCGGGGGTGAGGGTGAGGCGCTGCGGCCGGCCGAGACGGAAGCGCTGGGTGCGGGCGAGGAGGCTCGGGTACGAGGCAGACATGCCCGCCAGTCTTCATCATTTTTCCCGGGTCGCGTCGATCGGGCCGGCGAGCTGTTAGCCGAGGCCCGGTGACCGATCCGGGGCCGAGCCGGCGTCCCGCTGATGCGGGATGGCGGTGTCCGCCACCTCGGCCGGCGGGCGCACCATCGTCAGCGTCGCGTGCCCCTCGGCCAGCAGCGCCAGGTCGGTCCCGGGCGCCGGCCGCTCCGCCGTCCGCAAGAAGTCGGTGCGCACGTAGCCGTCCCCGGACTCCAGGATCTGGATCTGCACCTGTCCGAACGCGGCCAGCGACGCCGCCCGCACCGAGGTCACCGCCGGCCGGTTGGGCACGTTCAGGTTGAGCGCCACCCCGGCCGGGGCCGCCGCCGCCCGGTCCAGCAGCGACCGGGCCGTCGCCGCGGCCGTCGCCCAGTGCAGCGTCGAGCCGTGGACCGCCGCCAGGTAGTCCAGCGAGACCGCCATCCCGTGCAGGCCGCGGGCCACCGCGGTCAGCGCCGCGCCCACCGTCCCCGAATGCAGGACGGCCCGGCCCGCGTTGGCCCCCGGGTTGATGCCCGAAAGCACCAGGTCGGGGACCGGGCCGAAGACGCCCAGGGTCGCCAGGATCACGATGTACGCCGGGGCCGCCGGCACGGCGTACCCCAAACTGGTTTGGTCTATCAGCACCCGGCCCTGGGTGGTCACCGCGGCGAGGGCGGCGCTCATCCCGCTGTACTCGGTCGCGGGCGCCGCCACCACCACCTCGTGGCCGGCCTCGCGCGCCGCCGACGCCAGAGCGGCCAGCCCGGGCGACTCGATGCCGTCGTCGTTGGTAACCAGGATGCGCATCAGGCCGCCCGCCCGGTGGAGTCGATGGTGACCAGGATGCGCATCAGGCGGCTCGCTCGGTGGCCTGGATCGGTGGCGCCGGGCGCCCGAAATGGTAGCCCTGCAGCACGTCGAACCCGGCGTCGCGCAGGATGTCGGCGGTCTGCTGGTCCTCGACGCCCTCGGCGACCAGGGTCAGCCGCAGGCCGCGGGCCATCGCCGCGACCGCCTCGACGATCGCCCGCCCGCGCGGGTCGTGGATGCGGTGCACGAACGAGCGGTCCAGCTTGAGCTCGTCCAGCGGCAGCTCGGTCAGCAGCGCCAGCGAGGTGTAACCGGTGCCGAAGTCGTCCATCGCGATGCGCACGCCCAGCTCGCGGATCGCCCGCAACCGGTCGGCGCTGCGCTCGGGGCGGGTCATCACGGCGCTCTCGGTGATCTCCACCTTGAGCGCGGACGCGGGCAGGTCGTACTCGGCGAGCAGCCCGGCGATGACCCCGACGATCCGGTCCTGGGCCAGCACCGGAGCCGGCAGGTTGACCGCCACCGGCACCCGCCAGCCGTCCCGATGCCAGCGGGCCGTCTGCCGGACCGCGTCGGCCAGGATCCGGTCGGTCATCGCGGTGATCACCTCGGAGCGCTCGGCCTCGGCCAGGAACGCGGCCGGCGTGAGCAGCCCGTGCCGCGGGTGATCCCAGCGGACCAGGGCCTCGAGCGACTCGACCTGGCCGGTGCGGGCGCCGACCAGCGGCTGGTAGTGGAGCACCAGCTCGCCCCGGTCGATCGCGGTGCGCAGCTCGGCCAGCAGGCGCAGGTCGGTCGCGCTCTCGGCGGCCAGCTCGGGGCGCCACAGCTCGACGGCGGTGCGGTGCCGCTTGGCCGCGTACATCGCGGTGTCCGCGCCGGCCAGCAGGTCGCCGAGGTCGCGGCGGCCGGGCCGGGTGCGCGCGACGCCGGCCGACGCCTCCACCGTGATCGGCACACCGGCCACAGTGAACGGTCCCTGGATGTCGTGCAGCAGCCGGCGGCCGAGCTTCTCCAGGTACTCGTCGGACTCGTCGGCCAGGTCGTCGAGCAGCACCACGAACTCGTCGCCGCCCAGCCGGTACACCGCGGCCGGGAACGCCTCGGCCAGCACCGAGGCGACCCGGCGCAGCAGCTCGTCGCCGCGGGAGTGGCCGAGCTCGTCGTTGATCTCCTTGAACCGGTCGAGGTCGACCAGCAGCAGCGCGACCGGCCGGTCGTCGCGGGCGAGCAGGTCGCCGGCCACCTCGGCGAGCCGGCGGCGGTTGCCCAGGCCGGTGAGCACGTCGTCCTGGGCCACGCTCTCGTAGCGGCGGCTCAGGTGCTCGACCAGCGGGCCGACCGAGGCGATGCCGAGCCGGCCGTCGTCGAAGCTGACCACGACCGGCAGCGACCTGGTGCCGGACGGGCGGTTGAGCACCGCGCGGGCGGCGTCGTCCCACGCCGTCGCGGCCGGCAGGACCAGCGCCGGTTCGCGCAGGATGGACCGGGCCGGGCGGCGGAACATCAGCGCCCGGCCGTAGCCGAGCCGTCCGGCGAGGACGGACTCCAGGTAGGGACGATCCAGCACGTACGGGGTGCCGTCATCGACCGCGACCAGGCCCGGCGTCTCGGGCTCGGCGCGGATCAACGCCTCGATCTCGCCGACACCGGTGTCCGCGTCGATCACGGTGGCCGGGGTGGCGAGGTCGCCGAGCACAGGCGCGTGCGGCATCCGCGGGCACCACCCTCCCCCGTCCGGCGCGGCCCAACATTTCGGCACATGTCAGTTGGTGGGCAAGAGTACGTGAGGTACCCGGACGATCTCGACGAGCACAGGAAGAATTCACGAACCTGCGACCCGCCGCTCCCGGAAGATCAGATCCGATCACATAGAGTCCGCCCATGGCCACATTGCACCAGGCGACGCTCACTCCCACGAAGCTCGAGTTGCTCTCGGCCTGGCTCCCGGGCCGCCACTGGTATCCGGAGGAGGTGGTCGCCGGCCTCCAACGAGTGGCCGGCTGCCGGCTCGACGACCCGACCGGCGAGGTGGGCGTGGAGCTGCTGGTGGTGCGGGCCGGGGAGGACGGGCCGATGGTGCACGTGCCGATGACCTATCGTGGCGCGCCGCTCGAGGACGCCGACTTCTACCTGATCGGCACCATGGAGCACTCGGTGCTGGGCAGCCGCTGGGTCTACGACGCGGTCGGCGACCCGGTCTTCGTCGAGGTGCTGACCGCGACCATCCGCACCGGCGGGCACCAGGCCGAGGAGTTCGTGGAGACGGACGACGGGCCGCAGCGGCGGGAGCCGTCGATGACCGTCCGGGGCACCGGCACGGCCGGCTCGTCGGAGCCCGCCGGGCGCCTGGTGCGGGTCGAGGACGGCGACCCGGCGGTGGTGGTGGCCGAGGCGGCCCGGCTCGATGTGCGGCGGGTGCTCAACCCGGTGCCGGCCGAGGGGCCGTTGGCGCTGGTCGGGGCCTGGGCCGGGCAGACGCCGACGGTCCTGGCCGACCTCTACTGAGCCATGCCGATGGTGTGGCCGATCGTCTCCGGCCGGGTGAGGCAGGCCAGCATCTGGTCGGCCACATCGGCGCGGGAGACGGAGAAGCCGCCGCGGATGTTGCGATCGATCGCCGTCCGGTAATGCCTGGTCAGCGGGCCGTCGGTGAGCTTGGGCGGGCGGCTGATCGTCCAGTCGAGCCCGCTGTCGCGGACGGCGTCCTCCATCCGGGCCAGGTCCTCGTAGTGGGTGCGGAACATGGTCTTGGCGAACGGGGCGCCGAGGTGCCGCATGAAGAAGCCGTCGCCGGGGTCGTGCTTGGGCGGGTGCGGGCGCTCGGGCGACGGGAACGTGCCCATCGGAGCGGCGCTGACCACGATCAGGCGGCCGACTTTTGTCTCTCGGGCGGCCTCCACCAGCGCGGCCGTGCCGCGCCAGGCAACGCCGGACTCGACCTTGGTGCGCGCGCCCAGCGCCGACAGGATCGCGTCGGAGCCCTCGACCGCCTCGGCCAGCGCCGGTAGGTCCGGATGGGCGAGGTCCGCGCGGGCCACTCGGACCGGGTCGGTGATCTTCTCCGGGCTGCGCACGACCGCGGTCACGTCGTGCCCCGCCTCGAGTGCCTGCCGCAGCAGGTGGCGCCCGATTCCGCCGGTGGCGGCGACGATGCTGATCCGCATGACGTTCCTTCCCAGGTGCGTCCGTCAGTTAATATGAGAACCATATCATCTCTCTTTGAGGTTCATACCATATGAGTTTCAAATCAACGGTGCAGCGGCGGCTCGCCAACCGCGTCAAGGACGCGCTGCGCGACACCACGCTCCAGGTCGCCCTGCTCAACCACCAGGTCGGGGCGCGGCTCAAGATGCGCGACGTCGACTTCGACTGCCTCAACCTGCTCAACCAGCACGGGCCGCTCGGGCCGGGGGCGCTCGCCAAGCTGGCCGGCCTGCACCCGGCGACGATGACCGGGGTGCTCGACCGGCTGGAGCGGGCGGGCTGGGCCACCCGCGACCGCGACCCGGAGGATCGGCGGGCGGTGGTGGTGCGGGCGGCGCCCGAGCGGGGGCGGGAGATCTTCGAGCTGTACGCGGGGATGAACGGCTCGATGGACGAGATCTGCGCCGACTACACGGTCGAGCAGTTGGAGATCATCGAGGAGTTCCTGCGGCGCACCGCCACCGCCGGCCGCGAATCGACCGCGAAGCTGACCTCGTAGCGCCCCGCCGCCCGCGCGCCTCGCCGCCCGCGCGCCTCGCCGCCCGCGCCCCTCGCCGCCCGCGCCGCCCGCCGCCCACGCGCGTGGTCCCCACCCTCCGGGCGGCCGGTTTGTTGCTTCGGCGAAGTTCCGGGACCCAGAAAGTCTGGCGTCTTGCCGATCCCGCCGAACCGGCCCCCGACCGGCTGTTACCCTCGCCAACCGTGGGCGAGGAACACACCGTGCGTACGGTCGGCAACCGGAATTTCGACTTCGCGCGGCAGGTCGCGGTGATGGCGATCGTCAACCGGACGCCCGACTCGTTCCACGACAAGGGCAGCACGTTCGCGCTGGACCACGCGGTGGCCGCGGTCGAGCGGGCCGCCGCGGCCGGCGCCGACTGGATCGACATCGGCGGGGTGCCGTTCGCCCCTGGCCCGGAGGTGAGCGCCGCCGAGGAACTCGACCGGGTGCTGCCGGTCGTGATCAAGGCCCGCGACCTGGCGGTCGTCTCGGTCGACACGTTCCGCCCCACGGTCGCCGCCGAGGTGATCAAGGCGGGCGCCGGGGTCATCAACGACACGTCGGGCCTGCGCGACCCGGCGATGGCCGACGCGGTGGCCGGCACCGACGCCCAGCTGGTGATCACCCACAGCCTGGCGCCGCCGCGCACGGTGTGGCCGAGCCCGCGCTACGACGACGTGACCGCCGAGGTGGCCGAGTTCCTGCGGGACCGGGTGAAGGTGGCGCTCGACCGCGGCGTACGGCCGGATCAAATCATCATCGATCCAGGCCACGACCTGAACAAGAACACGCTGCACTCGCTCGAACTGACCCGCCGGCTGGACGAGATCGCGGCGATCGGCTACCCGATGCTGGCCGCGGTCAGCAACAAGGACTTCATCGGCGAGACCCTGGACGCGGCGCAGCCGGACCGTTTGCCGGGCACGCTGGCCGCCGTCGTCTTCTGCATCCTGCATGGCGCCCGGATCGTGCGGGTCCACGACGTGGCCGCCACGGTCGGCGCGGTCCGGATGACCGAGGCGATGCTGGGCTGGCGGCCGCCGGCCTTCACCCGTCACAACATCTGACTCATTTGATGTCGTCTCATTTGATGTCGTCGAAGGTGCCCAGCAGGTCGGCCATCCACGGGTCGTACGGCACCGGGTCCGGCCCGACCACCCGCATCGCGCCCAGGCAGGTGAGCAGCATGCCGATCGCGAAGAAGTCCCGGGCCTCCACGGCGCTCACCCCGGTCAGCTCGCGCACCACCGAGTAGAGCCGGCCGAAGCAGGCCCGCACCGGCACGCCGATCGCCGGGTCTGCGCTGGCCGTGAAGCCGTGCAACAGCAAGGTGATCAGCTCGCGCTCGGCCAGCAGATCCTTGTACGCCTCGCCCAGGCTCGCCAGCGACGGCTCCTCCGCTGCCGCCGCCCGGAACCGCTGCTCGATCCGGTCCCCCGCCCGGTTCACCGCCGCGATGAACAACTCCTGCTTGGTGCGGAAGATCCTGATCACGTACGGCTGGGAGACGCCGGCCAGGCGCGCGACCTGGTCGGTGGTCGTCCCGGCGTATCCGCCGAGGCTGAACGCGGTAACGGCGGCGGTCACGAGCTGCTCGTGCCGCTCCTCGGCGGTGAGGCGGGTGCGTGTGGCGCGGGTCATGGTTGACAGATTATCAGTCGATAACTAACGTTGCCCAGAGAAGTTATCAGTCGATAACAACTTCCCTGGGGGAGCAATGACCACCACCGCCGAGCGCCCGGCCTCACCGTCGGCGCGCCGCCGCACCTCCCGCCCGCTGGCCGCCGTGCTGGCCGCGGTCGGCATTCCCACCTTCATGGTCACGCTGGACAACCTGGTGGTGAGCACGGCGCTGCCGGTGATCCGCACCGACCTGCACGCCTCGATCACCGACCTGCAGTGGTTCGTCAACGCGTACACGCTGCCGTTCGCGGCCTTCCTGCTCACCGCCGCGGCGCTGGGCGACCGGATCGGCCGCCGCCGGATGTTCCTGGCCGGCATCGTCGTCTTCACGCTCGCCTCGGCCGCGGCCGGCCTGGCCACCGAGTCCTGGCAGCTCACCGCGGCCCGCGCGGTCCAGGGCCTGGGCGGCGCGGCGGTGGCGCCGCTGGCCCTGACGCTGCTGGCCCAGGCGGTCCCCGACACCATGCGCACCCTGGCGGTCGGCATCTGGGGCGGCATCAGCGGCCTCGGCGTGGCGGTCGGCCCGGTCGTCGGCGGCGCGGTGGTCTCCGGCCTCGACTGGCACTGGATCTTCTGGCTGAACGTTCCGGTCGGCGTCGTAGCGGTGATCCTGGCCGCCACGGTCCTCGACGAGTCCCGCGGCGGCGCCCGGCGGCTCGACCCGTTGGGCCTGGTCCTGTCCGCCTCCGGCATGCTGCTGCTCATCTGGGGTGTCGTCGACGGACCCAGCAAGGGCTGGTCCTCCGCCCGCGTGCTCACCATGCTGATCTCCGGCGCCGTTCTGATCGCCGCGTTCATCGCCTGGCAGGCCCGCAACAAGCAGCCGATGCTGCCCCTGTCGCTGTTCCGCTCCCGCGGCTTCAGCCTGGTCAACGTCGTCACGCTGACCTTCTCGGCCGGCACCTTCGGCGCGGTCTTCCTGCTGGCCCAGTTCTTCCAGGTGGTCCAGGGCCTGAGCCCGCTCGACTCCGGCCTGCGCACCCTCCCCTGGACCATGGCCCCGATGGTGGTCGCCCCGCTGGCCGGCCTGTTCGGCGACCGCATCGGCCAGCGCAACCTCATCTTCGCCGGCCAGGTGCTGCTTGCGGGCGCGATCCTCTGGATGGGCCTGACCACCAGCGCGACGGTCAGCTACTCCCACCTGGTGGCCGCCTTCGCCATGGCCGGCGTGGGCATGGGCCTCACCTTCGCCCCGATCAGCACCATGGCCCTGGCCAGCGTCACGGACCAGCAGCGAGGCGTGGCGTCGGGCGCCAACAACACCGTCCGCGAGCTGGGCGTCGCGGTCGGCGTGGCGGCCCTGGCCTCCATCTTCAGCTCCTACGGCAGCTACCTGACCCACGACTCCTTCGTAGACGGCCTCCGCCCCGCAGTCCTGGCCGGCGCCGCCATCGTCGCCGCCGGCGCGGCGGTGGCCTTGTGGCTCCCCCGCCCCAACCGCTGACCACCCCGGAGAGGCGTCAAGCCCCGACTCGGCGCCCGGCCCCGACCCAGCACCCAGCCAGCGCGACCGAGCCCGCACGACCAGCCCGCACGGCCCCGCGCGACCCAGGCCCCGCGCGACCGAGCCCGCGCCACTCAGCGACCCAGCCGCGACCCAGCGACCCAGCACCCGGCCCGCCGAGAACGTCGGCGGGCCGGTTCATTTCCCCGGCACCTTTCGATTGTGGCCTGTCGTCTCATCTAAGACATCGGACCGTGGTCCCTCATACCGTGGTCCGATGTGCTCGGAGCCCGCCTCTGGCAATCTCTTCTGCAGCGGTTCAGAGCCGGAGCTCAGCGGGCCGCTTGCCACCACAGGTAGGCAGCCAGACCCAGCGCGGCCACGGCTATCGCTACGCGGAGGGGGCGTTCGGGGGTTCGGCGCACCAGGGCCGGCCCCAGCCAGCTGCCCAGCAGGACGCCGGCGCCCAGCACGGCGGCAGCCGGCCAGTCGACCGGGGCGACAACGGCGTAGATGACGGCGGCGGTCAGGTTGGCGGCGCCCAGGGCGATGTTCTTGACCGCGTTGGTGACAGCGTGGGCCTCCGTTGCGGAGACCGAGAGGACGGCCAGCATGAGAACGCCCGCGGCGGCCCCGAAGTAGCCGCCGTAGACGCCGATCAGAAAGACGGTGCCATTCAGAACGGGAGGTGATGGGGAACGGTGTCCGGCCCACCGGCGGATCGGGTCGCGCAGCAGGAGCAGGGCCGCGCCCAGCGCGATCAGGGCCGGGACGATCAGCTCGAACGCCCTGGACGGGGTGGCGAGCAGCAGGACGGCCCCGGCCAGACCCCCGGCGGCCGCCACGACGGAGAGATGGATCAGGCGGCTGCGATGGCCGCGGAGTTCCTGGCGGGCGCCGACCGCAGTGCCCGCGGTGCTGGAGAGGAGGGCGACGGTGTTGGTGACGTTCGCGGCGATCGGGGGGAGGCCCACGGCCAGCAGGGCCGGATAGCTGACCAGGGAGGCCAGCCCGGCCATGGAACCGGTCAGCCCGGCCCCGAACCCGCCGACAGCGAGCAGGACGGCATTGCCTGGCTGCACCCGCCCACCCTAGCGGCGGCGTCCCGTCGGTCCACCGGCACCAGCGACCTGCCCACATCGCGAAACGCAGCCGACCCGAGCCGAGAGGTGCGGGCCGGCGCGGCACCCGATCCAGCGCGGACCGCCCCGGGCGCGCCAGCCGAGCCGAGCCGAGCCGACACGAGCCGAACCTGTGGCAACACCCGGCAACGCCATCGATGGACGACAGACGCTCAGCCCGGCGGTCGCGTCGCGGGCGCGACGGCGCACCCGGCTCGCGGCGAGCGGCGGGGACGGCCGCCGTGCGGTTGGGCGGCGGCCCTCACCTCGTACGGGCAAAGGGTTTTCCGAAAACCGATGAGAATGACCCGGCCGCGTCGTACACCCTTCAGAGCGCGCCGTCGTGGCGTGCGAGGGAGGAGATCATGACGGACGAGGGGACGCTGCGGGACGCCGTCGTGGCGGAGCGCCGGGAACTGGCCGCGATGCTTGCGGAATTGACGGCCGAGCAATGGGGTGCGCCGTCGTTGTGTGCCGGGTGGCGGGTGCGGGAGGTTCTGGCCCATATGACGATGCCGTTCCGGATGTCGGTGGCGCAATTCGGGCTGGAGATGGCCAAGGCGCGCGGGAATTTCGGCCGGATGGCGGATCGGATGGCCAAACGGGACACCGCGCGGCTGAGTGACGCGGAACTACTGAAAAGTCTGAACGACAACGTCGAGCATCCCTGGCGGCCGCCGGGCGGCGGAACGATGGGGGCGCTCTCCCACGACGTCATTCATGGGCTGGACATCTCGGTGGCGCTCGGGCTGGAACGCCGGCCGCCGGTGGAGCGGGTCGGGCTGATTCTGGGGTCGATGCGGGACAAGAACGTGCGCTATTTCGGGACGGATCTGTCCGGCGTGCGGCTCGAGGCGAACGATCTGGCATGGAGCCTCGGCGACGGTGAGCCACTGCGCGGGAGCGCCCAGGATCTGCTGCTGGTGATCTGCGGGCGGCGCCTTCCGGAAAACCTTCTGGAGGGTACGCCGTCGGCGCGCTTCGCCGGCCGAGACGCGGGCGGTGGCGGCATCTCCTAGCGCCGGGCACGCGCCCGACCGGACGCCGGCCGCCGGTCGGGCCGGCCGAAGAACGCCGGACCGGAGATTTCAGCGCGGCGCCGAATGGGTAGAGACCAGCCTATGGCCCTCCCTGGACAGGTTCTCGGTGATCGATATCGGCTGGACGACCGCATCGCGGCCGGCGGCATGGGCGAAGTCTGGCGGGCCACCGACACGGTGCTCGGCCGGGACGTCGCCGTGAAGACGATGCACGCCGGGCGGGCCGAGGACCCGGGCTTCCAGACCCGGTTCCGGCACGAGGCGCGCACGATGGCCGTGTTGCACCATCCGGGCGTCGCCGACGTGTACGACTACGGGCAGAGCGGGCCGGACGCCTACATCGTGATGGCCAGGGTCGAGGGCGAGCCGCTGAACGAGCGGATCGCCGCGCGGGGCCGGCTGACCCCGGCCGAGACGATGTCGATCGTGGCGCAGGCCGGGCGGGCGCTCGACGCGGCACACCAGGCCGGGATCGTGCACCGGGACGTCAAGCCGGGCAACCTGATCATCCGGCCGGACGGGACCGTGGTGCTGGTCGACTTCGGGGTGGCGCGGTCGGCCGAGTCGGCCGCCCTGACCGGGGCGCAGGAGGTCGTGGGGACGGCGCTTTACATCGCACCGGAGCAGGTTTCCAAGGACAAAACCGGGCCTTCGGCTGATGTGTACGCGTTGGGCTGCGTCGCCTATCACTGCCTGGCCGGACACCCACCCTTCGAGGGGGACAGCGCGATCGCGGTCGCCATGCAGCACCTGAGCGACGAACCGCCCCCGCTGCCGGGGGACGTGCCACCGCCGGTGCGGGCCGTGGTCGAGACGGCGATGGCGAAGGACCCATCGCAAAGGTTCACGTCGGCGGCGGCGATGGCCCAGGCCGCGGAGCTGGCCACGGTGGGCGCGGCGACCACGGAGATCCTGGCGGCAACGGGGGCTGGTTTCCCTGGGGCCGGTTTCCCTGGGGCCGGTTTTGCGGCCGGGTTCGCCACGCGGCCGGCCAACCCGACCGGCTCGGGCACGGCCGTCCTTCCGGCAGTTCTCCCGCCAGGCGATATTTCGGAAAAGTCGGGTGGTCGGCGGGGTCGCGTGCTGCTGTTGACGGCCGCCGCCCTGGTCGTGCTGGGAACGCTGACGGCGATCCTGGCCCTGGCCAACCCGGGCGGGATCCTCCCCGGCTCGAAGACGCCCAGTGCGAGCGTCTCCCCCGCGGCTCCGGCCGGCGCGGGTCAGCAGACGAAGCGCACTTCCCACCGCCCGACCACCAAGGCCACCCGGCAGAGCGCCGCCACGACCGCCGCACAAACTACCGCCCCGACCCCGAGCCGCGCGCCGACCACGAAGGCGACCACCACCGCGCCGCAGACCCAGACCACCACCACGGCGGCCACCACCGCGCCCGTGCAGACCACCGCCGCCACCACCGGAGCCGCCGCGGGCAATGGCGGCTCCGGCGGTGGCGGCGGCGATGGCGACAGGCAGGGTAGCGACGGATAACTCAGCCGATGTGGATCCAGATGTCGTCGACACTCCCGTGGAACTGGTCGTTGTCGGCCCCCACGCCCTTGCCGCCCACGCTGAACGGCTGCGCCGACGAGATCGACAGATCCTCGGGCACCGCCACGCTCGCCTGCACCTGATCGTCGACCAGGATCGACAGCGTCGGCCCGGTCCGCCGGCACTCCACCGAGTGCCACGACCCGTCGGCGATCGACTGCCGGCTCCGCGCCAGGTGCAGCCCCTTCTCGCCGACGCCGCTCATCCCGCAGCTGGGCTTGCCGGACACCCCGTCCACCTGCAGCTTGTACTGCCCACCCCCGGTCGAGTACCCCTTCTGCAGCACGTTCTCGCCGGTCGACGTCTCGGCCGCGGCGAGCAGCACCTTCGCCCCGTACTGCAAAGGTCTGGCGCCGGGGTTGAGGTCGGGAGTGTCCACCGCCTGCAGCACCAGCCGCGGGCAGCCCACGCCGGTGCACTTGGGCGGGAAGGTCAGCGCCTGCCCGGTCGCGTGCGGGGTCAGCGTGATCTGGCCGCCGTTGCGGAGCACCGCGCGCAGCAGGTGCCCGTGCCCCGACCCGTCGTCGAAGGTCCCGTCCGCGATCGTGGTGTCGAAGTTGTACGAGGCCACATAGTCGCCGGCGACCACGTCCTTTTCCGGCACAGCTTTCTCCTGCACCACGGTGGCGCCGTCGAACTGCGCGTACCGCTTGCGGGTCAGCCCGCCGACCACGGTGAAGTCGCCGACCGCGCTGACCGCGCCGAGCGCCGGGCTGACCGCCAGCTGCCGGGTGCCGGCCACGCCGTTGGCCTGCGGCGACCAGTCGAGCAGGTTGCCCTGGCTGTCGACCGCGGCGAGCTTGCCGCGCGGCACCGAGCCGTCGGTGCAGACGCCCTTGATCCCGTTGTTCGACGTGGTGCACGCCTTGTCGAAGTGCCCGCCGACGTAGGTGGTGCCGTCCAGCTCGGCGATCGCCTGCGCGTCACCGTCGAAGACCCGGGTCCAGCGGGTGGCGCCGGCCTTGGTGTAGGCGATCGCCCGGCCGCCCTGGCCGCCGAGGGCGGCATAAACCCCGGAATCATCCGCGGCCAGCGCGAACACCTGCGACACCGGCTTCGGCAGAAAACCCTTGTCGAGTACGCCGGAGGCCGGGTCGACCGCGCTCAGCCGGAGCGTCGAGCTCACGCCGTTGGTCTTGTGGAAGCGCCCGCCGAGGTACACCCGGCCGTTGGTGAACGCCAGCGCGCTGACCGTGTCGTCGGCGGTCGGCGCCCAGGTGGCGTCGAGCGCGCCGGTGGCCAGCGAGAACGCGGCCAGGTTGGTCCGCGGCACGCCGTCGACCGAGGTGATCCGGCCGGCCAGGTAGAGGCGGCCGGCGCCGGTGACGATCGCGTTGGGCTGGCCGAGCACGGTGTGCCGCAGCGCGGTGGCCTGGCCGCTGGTCGCGTCGATGCCGGCCAGCGCGTCCCGGGTGTCGCCGTTGATCGTGTCGAAGTCGCCGGCCGCGTAGACCGTGCCGCCGTCGACCGCGAGCGCCCGGACGTTCGCGTCGGCGGCCGGCGCCCACGGCAGCAGCGCCCCGGTCCTGGCGTCGAAGGCGGCCAGCCGGGACCGTGCGACGTTCTTGCCGCCGGCGTTGGCGCTGGTGAAGTTGCCGCCGACGTAGACGGTGCCGCCGTGGTACGCGACCGCGTAGATCGGACCGTTGAACGACGGCGAGGTGACCGGGTCGGGCGAGACCACCTCGGCGAGGGCGGCGCCGCCGGCCGCGACCAGCACGGTGGAGATGCCGACGATCAACCCCCGGCGCACGACCGATTTACCGCTTATTGGCAAGTTGAGCACATTGCGGGTCAACGCCGCCGCCGCCGCGGAAGATGCGTCGCCGAACGGGTGGCAAATCGGACCGAACGGGCTAACCCCGGAGCAATGCATCGGAGAGGTTCGATGTCGCGGGCGCGGGGAATCTATGCTTGCCCAACGCGTACGCCGGAAGCAGAGGGAGAAACGCCGTGCCGCAACGTCGCCTCGCCGCCCTGCCCCTCGCCCTGCTGGCGACGGCGGCGCTCGCCGCCGGCTGCGCGATCGAGATCTCCCCGGAGTCGGACCTGCCGGTGCCGTTCAGCGTGGCGCCGACCCCGTCCGCCTCGGCCGGCGTGCCGAAATACGTGTGCACGGCCGCCTACAAGATCCTCACCGACGGCGCGGTGCACCTGGCCGAGGGCCTGACCGCCTCCGGCGACAAGCAGCGCCAGGAGTTGCAGGACTCGCTCACCGACATGGCCACCAAGCTGAACACCGAGGCCGCCGGCACCCCCGACGCCCCGCTGCGGGAGGCGCTCACCGCGGTGGCCGCC
>Ga0307509_10003888_pt1 | contig 22104 bp, 26 predicted proteins | sample 10_EM_MG_FD_202245 | JGI IMG/M metagenome (GOLD analysis project Ga0307509, IMG submission 202245) | Populus trichocarpa ectomycorrhiza microbial communities from riparian zone in the Pacific Northwest, United States - 10_EM | ecosystem: Host-associated > Plants > Roots > Unclassified | place... | reverse complement strand
ATCCTCTTATCTCGACGAAGGTCGAAGAATCTGGTGAGCATGTGATCTTGGGCACTGGAGAGTTGTATATGGACTGCGTTCTTCACGACCTTCGACGGATTTTCTCCGAAATGGAACTTAAGGTCTCTGATCCGGTAACGCGTTTCTGTGAGACTGTTGTGGAGACATCGGCCATCAAGTGTTATGCGCAGACTCCTAATAAGAAAAACAAGATTACGATGGTCGCAGAGCCATTGGACTCGGGGATTGCGGAAGATATCGAGAGCGGGAAGGTTAGCATCAAGTGGCCGATCCGGAAAGTTGGAAAATTCTTCGAGGAAAATTACGGATGGGATTTATTGGCAAGTCGCAGTGTGTGGGCCTTCGGGCCCGACGAGAGGGGACCGAATATCCTGCAAGACGACACCTTACCTAGCGAGGTGGACAAGAAGCTACTGAACCAGGTCCGGGACAGCATTCGGCAAGGGTTTTCATGGGGTACTAGGGAAGGTCCTCTATGTGAAGAACGTGGGTTTTGGAAGGAGTTACTTGATCGTTTGTTAGAGATATACTGACAAAATCCTTAGCTATCCGAAATACCAAGTTCAAGATCATGGATGCAACGCTTGCCCCGGAAGCCATCTATCGTGGAGGTGGTCAGATTATTCCGACTGCGCGAAGGGCTTGCTACTCGTCGTTCCTGATGGCGTCCCCTCGACTTATGGAGCCCATGTACTCTTGCTCTATGACTGGGCCTGCCGATTCAGTTTCCGCTCTTTATACTGTTCTTGCAAAGCGAAGGGGGCATGTGTTATCTGATGGGCCCATTGCCGGAACGCGTGAGTTGATTCCCTTTGACCCTGTTCAGAGTTCGGATAATAATATGATTGCCTTTTGCAGCATTGTATCTTGTAAAGGGTCTGATCCCAGTCATCGATTCCTTTGGCTTCGAAACCGATGTCAGGGTAAGACCTTCCAACCCATTTGACCTTCATAGAAACCCGCTAACAAGTTTACAGATTCACACGCAAGGAATGGCCTTCTGCTCCCTCGTCTTCGACAGGTGGAGCATCGTACCCGGCGACCCCCTTGACAAGGAAGTCAAGCTACGGCCGCTGGAGCCCGCCTCTGCGCAGGCCATGGCCCGAGATCTTACCCTCAAGACTCGTAGGAGAAAGGGTCTGAGCGAGGATGTTACCATCGCTAAATTCTTGGAGCCCGAATTGCATGCTATGATCGAGAGCTCAGGGCTACTTGATGGTTAGACCGTTATGAGTGAGTGTTAGAGCTTCTGGGGGGGGGCGGGTAATGTAAAATAGACGTGTGTTAGGGTGCTTGTTATGGAAAAATGGATACAAACGTAATACCTGATTTAATATATTTGGGTTGGAATGTGTCTATTAACTTAGAATTTGGTGTTGTGTACGATACTCGAGTATGTTTTGTGAAGCAATTTATTGTATCATACTCGTACAAGCGCGGTGAAGTGGTTTCCTGGCTTTTGTTTTTGTTTGTTTGATGGTGATATTAAGTTGGGGATTGAGACGCAGTGATTGGGTCACGAACCATCGCCGCTAGAGAGCACGCAAGAGATCTGATCCACTAACATGAAGTGGGCGGTGGTGGTGGGGTATCCGATCACCAATCCATCTAATACACCAAAGGCACCTTATATACATATCGAATAACCCTCCGGGCCGTCTAAACTCCCTACTTCCTTCCTCCCCCCTTCTCTTCTTTCTCTCCATCTCCCCAAATATAATACACCCTCCCTTCCTCCCATGCGGAAAAAGAAAAAGAAAACCCCCCATCTACAACCTTCTAAGAGCCTTACTCCTCGTCCCCCCAAACTTAACCCTAGTAGTATCCGTAACCCTCCTGATACTCCCCCGTAGGAATTGCCCCTCCCTCCCCATGAGCGCCTTCATAAACGCCTCCCGCCCGGGCCCGTAATCCCTCAAGAGCAATTCCACATTCCTGGGGACCGCATCCATCTCCGCCATCTTTCCCAAGACGTGCGAGGCGAGCTGGAACGCCCCGTCGAAGCTCCCCTTGGCAGCGCCCTTGATGCCCACATTGCCCGTGGATTTGCTGATGATGCAGTCGCCGTTCGGCTTCGTGTACGCGATGTGGCAATTGTGGCGGGGGGAGTACACGTGCAGGTGGTAGAGGTCCGTGCTTGTGCTGGTTTCCGCGAAGGATGGGTAGTCGCCGGTTGGGAAGGAGTCGTCGTCGAGCGGGTCGGGGGTAAAAGGGATTGGGCTTGTGCGGGTGGAGGAGAAGGTGGTGGTGGTGGTGGTGGCGGTAGTGGCAGAGGCGGTGGTGGGATTTGAGGAGAGGGTGGGGGTTGCGGTTGCGGGCTTCGTCTTCGTCATGGGCGGGAGGAGGATCGCTGTGCGGTGGTGGAGGATTGATTGATGGTTGGGCGGTGGTGGGAGTCCGGGACGCGAGAGCCGGATGTGTAGACCATTCCGGAGGAGGGGCGGTATTTGGAATGGCATTGTGTGTGTTGGTGTGGCTCACCTGAGGGGGGGCTGCGGAGTGGATTGCCGGGGAGCGGTTTTCTCAAAGTCGTGTCGAAGGTGAGGGAAAAAAGTGTTTGGTGGGTTGAGGTGCAGGGTTAGGGGTTCAGGTTATCCTGAGAAGTTGGGAGCTCGGGCACTACGGAGTGCACATGCTTGAGATGGTTCAGGAAGTCATGAAAACGCAATTAAGTGCAATTAAGTGCATTTATATTGCGGGACAAATGGAGTTGGGTGAATAGTTCCGATCACGATGTATCTTATTATGGTAGAATTATATCCCCACGGTGCAAGAACATATAGGAAGAAAATAATAATTAAAAGGCATTGCATAGCAATAAAAAACATACAATCAGGAACCCCATTTAGTTGCCTTCCTCATCCATAGCTTTCTGTGATACGTGTGTGTCGTCCCTACTATACGACAGGCCGCCGGTGATTCCCAACGACCCCAGAGGTATCTGGAGAACCTGCGTCCAACAACACCTTCACAACATCCTTATGTCCGTACCAAGCAGCAAGATGCACTGCAGTTCCTTGATCTGTAGAATCTGGCATTTCCTTTCGCGCCAAAATATCCGCCCCATGATCCAGCAAAACCCTGATCACATCCACCCAACCATACATCGCCGCCATATGCAGTGGAGTAGCCAAGTTCGCAATTCTTCCATCAACATCCGCCCCTCCATCCACCAACAGCTTGACCATTCCCGCCCACCCAAATCTCGCTGCGGAGTGTAGGGCATCCCGAGTGCTTGCCCCATTCTCCAACAAAATTTTGGCAGCAGCCTCATTGCCAATCATAGTGGCCCAAGTCAATGCGGTCCTCCCGTCCAGACCCCTAGCTTCCAGGTTTGCACCCTTCGAGATCATGAATTTGATGATGTGGTCGCATCTGTTCCGTGCAGCACATTTGAAAGCTGAAACAGCGTAATTGTCGTGCAATGTCAAAGAGTATAGTGGGGAGGTCAAAAGAGATGCAAAGCGACGATTCACGCGGAGGAAAGCGCTAAGGTCTTTTGGGTCGAGCACTTCCGTGATCAGAAGCAGCAATTCGTTCGGAACCTCGAGGAGGGACATTTTGTGGTAATAAGTTAGAAAGAGAATTATTACGGCGCACCGGATTCTTTCTATTTATCTACCCAAGTAAGGGGTAGAGCGGATCGGGTAAAACAGAAGCCCGTGACCCGCGGATGATTAATCTCGTCCATAAGAGTTAGAGGAAATGTCAGTAGGCGCAAGCCTGCAGAAACTCTAGAAGATGGATTAGGGAGGGTTCCACTATGCGGCTAGGTATGCGGTGCATTGTTGTCCTACGGTATCATACTCGCCCCCCTGTGATAGGCAGCATAGTAATGAGATGGTGAGATAAGTTGAATGAGGAATGCAGATTGCGCTGTCTGTGATAGCGCGCAGGAAAAAATATAAGGCACGTACCGGTACTTGCTGCAATCCTCACCCCATCCACCACATAGTATTTATTTCTATGTCAGACCGTCGACCGAAAGGGAGGACCCTGGCCCCCCGCTAGGGGACATGTCGGGGGCTACAGAAGAATTCGCTTCTCGCTGGGAAATGGTCACTTGAGTAACTGTTGATCTTGGGCGGTACCGGTATTTCGCGGGGGTCGAGCGGGAGCAAAGCAATGTACCGGCAGGCAGTCCGGGGAAGAGAGGCAGGGGACACCAAGCGTGCCAACCTTAAGCTTCACCCTCTCCAAAGTAAGCCGGGTAACGCCAAGACAATTCACGACACCTTTCCTTTCAGCACAATTCACGTACGGTAGCTCTCCTGGCCAAACAATAACCTCATACCCTCTCCTTCATATTTCCATCCTAAGTTTTGACAAACCCCACACAGTAAACATGGATGCTTTAGGTTTCTCTGAGCTACGACATCTGAAGCCACGACAACTCCTTTCCCAAGTTTTGAACTTCGCTTTGATACTCTCAACTGCGTTTATGTTATGGAAGGGTCTTTCAGTCGCAACTGACTCGCCCAGTCCTATCGTCGTGGTGCTGTCGGGGAGTATGGAGCCGGCATTTCAGCGTGGAGATCTATTATTCCTGTGGAACCGGAATTTGGAACTCGATAACCCCCCTACACCTGGAACGCAGGTCGGCGAAATCGGTATGCTCATCGTCACGTTTGCTATAGCTGTGGAGGTATGCAAACTTATGTACTAATGGGTGGGAACACAGTTGTATATAATGTCGCTGGGAAAAACATCCCCATCGTCCACAGGGTCGTGCGAAGGCACCAGGGACCGTGCGTATTCTGTCTTGACCATCATAGTAAGCCTACTAAGTGGGATATAGTAAAACTCCTCTCCATCTCCTCACCAAGGGCGACAACAATCACGCCGACGATACCGAGCTCTACGCACGCGGTAGGTGGTACCTTGATCGCGAGAAGGAAGTTATTGGAAGTGTGGTTGGATACGTGCCTTTTGTAGGTTACGTTACTATTATGCTCAGTGAACATCCCTGGATGAAGACAGCATTATTGGGCATCATGGGATTATTAGTTATCGTACAGAGGGAATAGCTGTGGTCGGATTTTAGTTCCTGGTGCTGGTTAGTGGTTGACATCCAGTTGTATAGAGGGGTCTGTGGTGCCACGCAAGGACCTGGCGGGGGCATGTATTATACAATCTCATACAAGGGTTCATTCACTAGGATATTCTTGTGCTAGAAACTACCGTGCTTTGGGGGTCGTTTTAGTTACCGTATCTGACGCTTGCAGATACAGTAATGGCAATGTCAAGTCATGTGATATCACTCGGCAGATGGCAGGATGCCGCCCCCAGACCACTAAAGCACCACATAGGGCCGGGGTGAAGCCAACTCGAGCCACCTTGTGATAAAGTATCATACGCTATATGTTTTTATACTCCCCGGATTGCAAAGCCTTCATCCGCTCCGGACCTGGTAAGACTTCTGTTGCAACCTAATCCACTATAACAAAACCGCTCTAATAACAAACCGCTATCGCAATAAATTCGAAGCAGTAATGATAATAATCACGGACATGCAAACCCAACCTTTAAACCCAAGGGCCTATTATTCGGGTAGCTGTTGTCATGGAGATTTATGGATACGGACTTTGTGATTCGTGGAGTAAATAGATGTCTAGCAAATGACATGTGGCGAATAAATATCGAGGGAGAAACAGTGAAGTATTGTTCATATCTAGCACCCAAGCATCCCTTGTCCCTTAGAGAGGTGAAACAACGAAACCCAATACATCCAATGATTGCGCTCGAAGGGGTATCCCCTCTAAACGGACCGAGCTTCTCATATCGCGACACAAAAGGCGGGATTTATGGTTCATTCTTGGGGCTTAAAGTTGTTCTATCTACTTCAGGAAAGCCGTTTTCGAGGATTGGGATCAGGTCTTCCAAACTACGTAGCAATCCCCAATCAGCTAAATTAGGTCCCGGAGCTACAGGAAGTAACTTACTTTTCGACCACGCAATCAGTATTCTCATGGTTCACTAGGCTTCTATTAGCACCGTTTGCAAGAAGAACCGTAGCTGAGCCAGCCCTTCTTCCAGCAGTAATATCGTCTACACTATCTCCAACCATGATCAACCTCTGACCTCCATCTTCAAGCTCCCAACTCTTCGAGATATGCAAGATACCAGCAGGATCAGGTTTTGGGGGACGGAATTCTCTAGTGATAATAGGGGAGAACACATGACCCCGCATGAAATTTGAGATGAGGTAATTGACCGGAGTCCTGTGTTTGATACCTATTAGTCTATATTTAAATGTTAAATGAGGGAAAAGCGAGGGAAGTGCACTCAAAGTTACGGGTGCAGATAGCCTTCCTGATGCCCTTCTTATCAAGATACTCCATGAGCGGGATCAGCCCCTTCTGAGGAATCATTTTTAGCATCGCCTCTTTTTCGACATTCCGAATGCTTTCCATCGCGGCAGATTGTTTCCCAATTGCGAGAGAGTAAACGTGGTCTAGGATGTCAACACCTTTAGCAATTCCTAGAGCAGCTCGCATTTGTGCAAACATCCATGTCTGGGGTTCACTTGGGAAGCAAATGTTAGGCAGAAGTTCCAATGCAAGCCAGAGAAAGGAGAGGGGGTACCATAGCGTTCCATCGACATCAAAAACGATACCCTGGAGCTTTGGAGCTTCTACCAAAGGAGTCACTGAGGTATCGAGAGGAGCAAACCTGAATCTGGCTGGGATAGACATTGCTGCGAGGGAGAGATTGCGGAAGGGAATGGAGGATGAGATGCAGCGATATTTTGTTGAGAGGATGCGGGGAAGAGCATCGTAGGCTGAGGCATAAATCATAGTAGGGGTAATGGGCAAGGGTTCAAGAGTGCTTGTGTCTGCAAGGATGAGGAAGCAACGTCCCAGACTACGTTCCTGGCCACCCTGGCGCAAAAATGTTTCTAGAAGGTATATATTACTTAGACAACTCAGAAGAAATATGATGGATATACCTCTAGTGCGCTATGTACTTAAAATGAATTATTTTAAAAAGCCCCTTACGATATATGATATGATACAGCCAACCACAAATGCGGCAACCACAAATGCGGCGACCCTAGAATGGCAGGCATAACACAGGTAAGTAGTGGGAGGAACATACGTGCAGGGCCCCTCAATAAGCAAAAACACTACTGTGAGCCAATGCTCCTGTAAATATGGTACTGATGGTGAAGGTCTCGAGTGAAGCTTTGCTAGTTCTCGAGGATTGTCTAGGACCAATAAGGCGTTGTGAATAACCTCACTGGTTGCATGGTTCTTGCACCTGTCGGCAATTTGAGCCAGTTTTCGAGCAGTGATTATCTTCAACCGAAAATTGTCAAAGGTTTATCTATTACATACATCGACAGTACTTACTCACTAATTAGAGCAGTAGAGAGGAAATGAGCTATCCCTGTGCAAAAAGACATGATGCACGAAATATGTCTGCTATGCCTTTGGGTATCAGTGCACTCTGCTTGCTATGATAGATTAAAAGTATTTGGAAACGGTTAATAATAAACTTGGCGCTAAGAGATTATCACCGCTGAGAATTCAATATTATTCGTAAAATAGCTACGGGAGTGACTGTCCATGCATGCACGACCCCACGGCATTACAACCCCGAGGTACTGTACATAAGCCAACTCATCCTGCCTACCCAGCCGTACAACTACATCTGGGGAAGGAAGTACTAGTGGACACAAAAAGGAGTTGAACAGGAAGGCTGAAGGGTAGGATAAAAAGAATAAAATGGAAATGGAAGAGAAGGAAGCTATCAAAAACATAAGTAATCCATGCTTGAAATGGTGTATTGTGGTATTGCAAGAAGTAAGTGTAGACATGAGCAGACAGAGCATCAAGTATGAGTACCAGCACCGGCACTAGCACATAGTGTACGAGGCTGGCGACAAAAATCACCGGCAGAAGAGCATGTACTTATACCGCCTAAACTAGTCTACTTCGCACTCTCCATTTGATACATTTTGAAACTGGAAAAAAATCAAAAATTGACAATACGGTCCAACCCACCTGCAAATATCTCCTCAGGTGCTCACAGGTCATTCAAGAATTGCAGGCTACTTTGGCATGCAATGTTTGAAAGTTGAAGTTGAAAACAGTGCCAAGCCTTGCCATTGCCCATGCAAAATAGCTTGAATTGCACTAAGAGTGATGCACGAACCATAGCTCTCTTGATAATTTCTCAGCCAGATTAGATACAGAGTTCTCAAGGGCTGGAAAGTAAAACCCAGGGAATTGCTTCACATGTAGATAAAGATTTTGTTTGGATTGCTTTACTAGATTAGTGGTTGGAGAGTCGTGAATATTGCTGTTTTCAGTAGAACACCCTACTCGAGTACTGTACTCTACACTGCTAATGATTTTTATTACCAGCCCCGTATGATATGGTATTTATCATCCCATACCATAAACCACGCAATGCTGTGATAGTAATTAGGGAGTAACAAAGCGAAATACTAACTATGATGGCAGCCCGTCCTCAGAATCTCCCCGCCCATTATGTTTTTGCACTAGCAATCTAAAATTAGAATAGAATTTCAAGCAACAATGCTGTAGGCTCGCGCCTACTATCGTGGTATTGATATTTCAGCAGCTTTCATCAGATACTGATAATCATACCTGTTAAGCGACCGACCTAGCACATGTGGCTCGGCAGCCTGACCCACACTGCCTTGTCGCCGTGATAGCCATTCCTAGCCCTGGGCGTGACCATTCTTCCACCACATCGCCTATGATACCATCCATGGTATCCATAATAATCATATCAACAAATTCTGCAATCCTCATAGGGCGAGAATTTGCGCCTTCCCCATTTTCGATATCATCGCCAGTATCCCCACTTCATCTGAGAAACCCCAAGCAGCTGCTATGGCTCTCAAAATCCATGACCAGGATTGACTTTCTTAGGCATCCCAACTGTCGATAAAAACCTAGTCATGTATATCACAAAGGCCTTGGGCAACCCACAAGCTCCACCCCAAGATTATGAAAAGCCACAGGCCTTCCCTAGCTATTCAAACCCAGTCTCAAAGGACATAGTTAGAGCCCTTAGATTATAGATATTAGGTGGGATATACCAGTTCTCCACCGAGAAATATATGAGGTGAAGATGCTCTTCCATTTCGTGAAAGATGTTTGTATGCGTCAAGCGGTGTTACCCTCAAGGGTCCCGAGTGGATCTGTATGCCGCGTTCATAGCGTTGGATGATATATACCCCACTACTCGGCAAGTGTCAGAGAGAGATGGTCGCTTCACAATGGTAACTAGGAAGTTGTGTGTTTGCAGAGCACTGAGGCAGATCCCTAAGTACGCGGTGCGCTCTGGAGTGGCGTGGATCAATTATGAAAATTTGGCTCAAAGAATACATGGTTGGTATCACTTTTCCTCCTCGTTTGTCATGAGACATAACTCTAATTCCCTAGATCCGTTCCTATCGGCAAACTCAAGGACCGGAGTGGACCCTTGCTACCCTGCTATGCGCCGGATAAACTGATAGGCTTCCCTAGACACTTCAGAGACCTAGCCCAGTTTTCCCATGCCCCACATTCCAACCAAATCCTACAATACAAGTCATCCATCATTGCATCATAGTCCCAGAGAAAGTCTGTCTCCCCCGATCACCAAAATCCGTCTCTTAACGGAAATTGACATTCAGGTCCGCGTGTACCTGCCCGAACTACCACACTTACGACAATCAGAAGTAGAAAAACTCCGCGAAATATTCCCTCTGGGGGACCGCGGATACCCAGCCCACGGCGGGATCTAATTGATTCAGCGCCTGGGCACCAAGCGCGGCCGCCCCTAGGACTTCATCCACTCGGTCGACCGTTTTGGTATATGAAAGCGCGCATAGAGAACATGTCAAATATAGGTTGAACCACTAAATGAACTCGATGATTGACAATCGGTGCAGCCTTATGCGGGGAACTTCTGGGAGGTGGGCGTGGGGCTGGCCTTAGGGAGTCCGGAATTAGTAGACAAAAGTTGAAGATTTCCGTAGATGGTAAGATTGCTGATGAGTATGCAATATACCGAAGATAATTGAAGGGCGGTAAGGGTTTCTTGGATGGCCTTGATGAGCTTTCCCAGGGGCTGGCGGTTTAACTGTGTGAGGTAGGGATATTCTTGCTGCTGGTCGTGCTGAGAAGGAGTGGGCCTCGAAGGGAGGGTGGAGCTGATCAGGTATCCCCTGAGGGATGGCGAGCGACGGATAGGATATATTGGAGTAGGTCAGCAATGTATAATCCTATCTAAACAAGTTTAATAGAAAGAAGGCGTTGGTAGCCTTTCTGTAGCTGGGGCCACTCCCAGAGAACACCCTTTCGATCAGCCACAACGGCATAACCCAACAAACCCAGCAGAGCTAACGCTGGTCACTGAATAGGGCTCGGAATTCCTACTGGGATTTGGCTTTGTGTACAGCATAGTGTCCCCGGCCCCCAACTCTATCCGAACCTCAATTTGCAAGCAACAAACAACCTCTCGAGTGACAATCGGTGATGTTTTAAATTAGCCTAGCTCGGTTACACCAGAGGCCATAGCTTCAGATTTCGAAAACAAACCAAGCCCTGCTGTAAACACTCCCGCTCCTCGAGTACACAACCACCCACCACCACCACCAAAACCCACGCCCCCGAGCCCAATTCCTCACTCCAATGCTTTACTCTACGAAACGCAAGCTCCACAATTTAATAAACGGCCCACCAGCTCCATCAAGCATATCAGCACCCAACACACCAGCAAAACAACCCACAGATCTCCCCGCCATCACTTCTGCCGCCCTCGACGACAACGATGTTGTCCTAATCACACCGGCGGTAGGCGACGCAGCAAAGAAACGCCGCTTGGGGGGTCTAGGGAACCGCTCAAGACCGAGCGTCCGCGCGGTCTCACCAATGGGATCGATCCGCTCTACTGTTTCCACCACCTCCTCTCAGCAGATGCCGACTTACTCGCCCTGGGACCGGAACGCATTTTTGGAGAGATTGAGGACGTACAGATTTGTGGATAAGTGGAGTGCCAAGCCGGTGGATGTTAATGAAGTTGAGTGGGCGAGGAGGGGGTGGAGCTGTGTCGACAAGAACAGGGTCCGGTGTGGGGTTTGCAAGAGGGAGGTGGTTGTTAAGGTTGAGTTGGATGAAGAACAAGATTCGGATATTAGTGAGTTCTGTTTAACGATCCCAGGCGCTACCATGAAGGGGAGGCTAATTGGGTTGTAGCTAAAGCGGTGGTGGGAAAGTATAAGGAGATGGTTGTCACGGAGCATGAGGATCGGTGTCTTTGGAAGAAGCGTGGCTGTGACGGTAGGTTGTTCCTTTCCGTCCTATTCCTTTTATTCCAACATTTACTAAGAACCGTAATTGATGTGGATGTGGGTAACTCTAGATACTATCTACCGTCTCCAACTTGCGAACCCTTCCGTCTCCCGTCCTTCTTTTGTCTCCCGTTACTCTTCCCTTCTGCGTATCCGCCCGGAAATCCCCCCATCGCTCAGCTACCCCACTACCGACCTTCCAGAGCACATCCTGGAAGCCATTCACGAGAACACACTCTTGCTAGAAGAGCAGCACCCCGGGGCTCTTGTCCTTGCGTTATTTGGCTGGCAGAACGAGGACCCTGGAATTCCGAGTCTCGTTACGTGTTCAGCATGCTTCAGGCGATTAGGCCTATGGCTATTCAGGAAGAAGGTCGTTTCCATCTTCGACTCAGTTGACGAACAGGAGGAAGCCAGTGTTTGCAGACTAGACGTTATTGGGGAACACCGTGATGTACCCTATGCCCTCATCTTTAATTTAGAGTGCATGTGCTAACAAACTCTAGTACTGCCCCTGGATAAACGCCGCAAACCAGGGCACAGAACCCGGCTGGCAAATCATGCTCCGCATCCTCCAACAGCCAAGCAAGGGTCCGGCACTCGGCTCCTACAGTACCCAATCCTCACCACCGCCCCAGGACCTGGAGCCCCCCGTGACTCCAGCAGAAAGAGACGCGGAAGATCAATCGAAGCTGAAGAGACTGAGAAAGCTCGGCGCAATGTACCTCGGCGCCACCAAGAAGACCAAAGGCAAAGGCAAGGAAAGCAAGGAACGCCCAAACACACCGAAAACCCCAAAGACCCCAACTAAAGAGGCGCCGCCGCCGAAAACCCCCAAGACTCCCAAGACCCCCAGCAAAGATGCCTCCAAGAGGCCGAAAACTCTGAGTAGGGACCAGCCGAAGACACCGAAGACACCAAGTCGGGAGGCACAGAAGACGCTAGAGAGAAGTGAGGAGTAGCAGAGTAAGTAGATTCGAGTCATGGAGGGGGGGAAGGGGTTGTCATTAATTGGCGTTGTGGGTTGTTGTAGTGAGGGTTTTTAATACTTTGCTTTATCATTATTTTCTTCCTTCCTTTTACCCCATTTCCTTTTCTCTCCGTAACGCCCCTTGGCGACAGACAGTTAGTGTAATTTCTAGGCAGGAAAAAGACAAAAAAAACTTATCTTTGTGAGTTCAGTTTTCTTTTTATTGAGGTTTGTTACGACTACATGACCTGTTATATACATCTTTTAGTACTGAAGCCTATCTTGCGTATTAGTCCCTTCATTTATTAAATGTTCATCCCTACCATACAGATATCGTAATATGAAGGGAAAGAATAAAAAAGTTCATATTGAGGGGGTATTTCGTGTCCGATAGGTATGATATCGTATGATCTAGTACAGAATAGACAAGAACATCATCCAGCCTATTTATTTCCTATTTAATCTCGAGCACTGATGCTCTGCAAATTGTTATACGAATAGACTTTTTTATTTTTATTTTTACCACTTTGCTTATTTCCAATTAGTATGTAGCCCAACTCAGTAGGCATATCATAATTATCATAGTTTCTAGCTTTATTATTATTATCATTTTACCACCTTCCTCCCCCCTCTCTTTCCTGCTCTCGAAGGTTCACAACGTAGCACTAACTTACATCTCCTTTTCAACCTTTTCACAATAACTCTATATTTCCTAGCATTGAATTTCGTATCGTGAATATATTCTACAAGTCAATTGCAAAGCCCTTTACTCGCATCTCTTTTTTTTATTATTCTACCGTGCTGGTATTGTAGAAATAAGTCCCCCTCCACAATCTCATAGCAACTCTCCTCATCGAAGCGCTTATTGCAGCATGAGAGATCACTCGAGGCTATCATCAGCCATGATTTTCTTCTTTTTCTTTTTCTCTTTTTTCTCCTTTTCGCTTCTTGCAAATCGTTTAGGAAGGCTTTGTTGTCGTTGTTGTTGTTGTTGTTATTATTATTATTGTACTCCCTGCCCTCTTCTATCCCTGATATCTTTGCGCTATGGTAGCCCTGTAGAGGAGAAAGAGGAAGAAGAAATGGTCTAGCATATCTGTTATATTAGGGGACAATCATGAATGCTCTTAGAAGGTGATGAGCAGAGAGCGATGGCCACGCACATGCTACAGTATATAAGAAAGACGTAATGAAGGAGGAGGAGGGGGGGAGGAGGAGGAGATAGATGGCATGGACATGCTCATCTCCACGTACGCCTCATAAGCATAAAATAATAACAGAGGTGACAGAAAAAAGAGCCCCTAATATGCCTAAGGAAGGAGAGGAGAGGATATTCTAGGACAGTAACGTGAACCCCTAGCTCATGAGGCTCGACCCTATGAGCGAGATATGGAGTATGTGGAAGAGGAAGAAACTTTTTCTATACGAGACAAAATAAAAGAAAACACGACAAAATTTAATAAAAACAATACAAAACACCTGCATCATAAGGTGTATACAACCAAACAATCCATGCGTGTATCTACTGCATCCTCGACATCCGGAACGCGACCTCAGACTCAATCCTTGCTTCCAGGTTCCGCAAATTTGTGGTAACCCCCCAAGTGATCGGATACATCTCCTGCAGCTCCCCAATCTTCTCTTCGGCCTCCTGGCTGCCGTTACGCATCGCGTTATCCAGACCCTTGAGTACAACGGCTAACGCATCAAAAGTTCTGGAAAAAGGGTACACAGGCGGAGTCTCCCACGGGGGCCTTTGCTCCCTCCGCGCAATCCACCCGGGCATCAGTTTTGTCTCGAACGTCTGCATTGCAAGGCTCAGGTCCTGGCAGAAGATGGCGGCTTGGACAAAGTTGTTCCAATTAACGTTGTCGAGTTCGTACCCCGATTCTCCCATGTCTACTGCAGCCTTGACGAGGGTTTCCAGTTCGTTGGCGTGAGCCAACGACTGTGTCAGGATGCTGAAGGGCTGGCAGAGGAGGTGTCGACAAGACCAGAGGACTTCGCGTTGAAAGGGGTTGTTGTCAGATGGCCGAGCGAGTTTGTTTGCGAGGTGACGAACTTGCTCCCAGATTATCTTTACGGCTTCGGTGTTTCGGGCCTTCATGTGAGCATTCATTACGGCGATGTAGAGCTTGATCGATGGGACCGTCCCACCAGGTTTCTGGGCCTCGGAGATTTCTAGGAAGCGGTTATAGACTTCCTGAGAGCGAATGTATGAGCCTTCTTTTCCGTAGATTGAGACTAAGGGTGCAAAAAGCCAGGGGGGTGTGGCGGATTTGACCCTGTCTCTTGATGTGAGGTCTAGGACGTCTAGGTTCTCTGTAACTTGTGCTAGGATACCTTCTGCCGAATTAAGGAAGAGTGCGCCACCGGTAGAGCGCCATTTGGCATGTTCTGAAAAGGCAGACGCCTGCAGGAGGACAGCTTGCGTAGTGAAAGTTGGATTGATGCCATAGTCTACCATTTTGTTGAACGTTGCCCACACCTGCTCTAAATCCATATTCTTCATGTGAGCTACCATGATGATAGCATAGTGTGTAGAATTGGGTTTGATTCCCTCAACCTCAAGAGAGTCGAGAACCTTCTCCGCTGCCTCAACCTTCCCAATAAGACACAAGGCATGCATCAAGATGGCATATGTGTATTGATCAAAAGGCACCTTAGATTCCCGCATCCTGTGGTAAGTCGCGCCCAACCGTTCCGGATCACAGAGAACAGCATAGCCACTAAGAAGCTCGTTCCAGAGAGTGGTAGTGTCCTTTCGAGGGTCTGCTCGCACCAACGATTCTAATATATCTTCGGCGCTCTCAAGGTCGCTAACGGTAACATAGGATGTTATTAGCGCAAGGTGCATTGGCTCAGTTGGCTCGACTCCTGAGGCCTTGGCCTGGTCAAAGTATTTCTTGGTATTCTCGGCGTCTCCACGGTTAGCGGCTAGCGTCATCAGCGCCCCATAGGTATATGCGTCTGGAGAGAGCCCGGCCTTAATCATCTCTTGCACTCGCTGGAGGGCCCCGTCAACATCTTGAGCCTTTGCATAAGCGTTGATGAGAATGTTAAATGAGTAGCGGTCTGGAGAGAGCGTGAGCTTTGGAATTGCATCGAAACACTTGACAACTTCCTCAAGCTCCCCTCGCCGAGAATGTGCGAACATTAAAGAATTGAGTGGTGATAATTCGGGGCCAAATCTCCCTAGAAACTGATCTAATAATTCCCTCACTACCCCCGCCTCTCCGTGACGTGCCATTTCAGAGATGAGTAAATAATAGGCCTGCTTATCCGGCTGGGACCCCGTGGTGAACCAATCGTCAAAGACCATCTGCATGCCTCGGAAATCAAGCAAATTCCGGAAAGCTCTCAGCGCGCCGTTGAAGAGGTCCGGGTTTGGCTTGATCACTGGGATCTCGCGGTATTCAAGATATATTTTGACTGCCTTTGCATCTCGTTTCTCACGGTAAAGTTGAAATAGGGCGAGAGAGTAAGCGTCTTGGTTATTGGTGAATAGTCCCCGCGAACGCCCCAATTCCCAGACTTTCCAAAACCTTTTCGGCTCTCTAGAATGAAAGAAAACTTCGAGAAGCGCGGCCATCAATTCCTGAGCAAAGCGCTCGCTATCAGAGCCTCTAGCGCTTTTAGCAAATTTCATTATCGAGTCTTCCTTGATATTGCCCATTTGCTGCAAGACAGCAGTCAGGCTGAGTCTTTCTTCATCACTCAATGCCTCGCGGTCGAGTCTCAGAGTCTCTATGGCGACATCCCATAAATTCCCCCGGATACAATAAGTCATAACCTCCACAAATCCCACAGGAGTCCTAGGGGAGCGCTCCATCTGATCGCGTAAGAGCGCTGTTGCGTCGCAAAAATACCCCATTTCCAGTAGGGCTTTCAAAGCACTGTTGTAATCTGCCTTGGTTCTCTCCTCGTACGACAGATCCAGAAGAATAGCAACAATGCGCTCCTTGTCGATACTCCGTGGTGACATATTCAAATAGTTCACAAGCCAGGTTCGGCGGTCGATCTGCTGCCATTGAGTGCCCTCCCTCCTCTCGATTGAATAATGATACCATGCCGAGTCTTGATAAGTCTTCCTCCCGTCATTCCTCAACTCGTCGAAACTTGCAAAATACGGGTCTACAGGTAGTGATTCTTTCAGCATATCACTCAAGCGCAAGAGACAGCTATCCTGGCTTCCATTCCTATTGCAATTGGAGCCATTTCCGTTGGAGGACTTCGAACTATAAAGCCTCTTGCAACCATACGGAAACATCGTGGGGAAAGCCAAAATCTCTCGCTCACTCCGTGCCGAAGGTAGCGTAAGGTGCCGTAAAAAAGCGAGAGTCTTTGAAGGGTATAAGAAATCCAATTGGATATCTGCCGGGAGTCTTGTGCTCTTGGTTCCTCGAATATGCTGACTTTTCGTCCCTGTTCCTCCATTTACCCCAAACTCTCTCGGACCCCCTCGTTCGGAATCCACCTCAACACCACCAAAACCAAAGCTAAACATATAGGCAGGATTGATTTCTAATTCCCCTACACCACGAGCCCAAAACGCTGAGTGTAACTTTCTTCTTTTTAACCTTCCGCGCAGAAGACGCCATCCTCCACTTTCAAGGCGCAGGGCGACCCGTTCGAGCATACCCTTCAAGTGCCTCAACTAGTAACCGTAACCGAGATCGCAAGGAGGATTCGAAGGGGGATTCTATTCCCAGGGTTTGTGTTAGAAGGTGGTGAGTAAAAGATTCGTTGCTAGTATAATATCTGAAATTTGCCTCTCTCTCGGTGCCATTAAGGAGTGGTTTTCACGTAGAAAAGGCCTAAAAGAAGCAGAACAAACCTTTGGACATACCCTCAAGACATAAACACGAGCGTTTGTGAATGCGGAAAAACTCCACTCGGTGACGCCCTTGGATCGCAAAACTCAATTGCGAGCTTTTATGCGGGAAGGACGGGAAAAAGAAAATTGGACCGACAAATTGGCCGACATCTTCCAGGGGCTTGGCATATTGCTGACTAACTAATTCTAGCACTGTGTCATGCTCAATTTGAAGAAATTCATCTACAATCAGGATCATCCACTTTGCTGAGGGATCGAAATGGGTTGTGACTACGGTAGCCCAGTTACCATGCCAAATTGCAATGTCTCTACTAGAGCAGGTATAACGGCTTACTTGAAATCCACCATCTCTGGCGCCCTATGATATTCTCGGGATTCTCAGCCAAAGGCTCCGGAGAAAGATTAGCATTTCCCCGAAAGGGTATGAGATCTGCCTACTACTACTATCTAGTAGAGATACCCATACTTTAGATCTCATCTACTAGTATTGGCAATCCCGTAAACCTGTCAAACTAAACCCATTGTTGGCTAATGGGGTGGTTTCCGCTGATAATCTAATAGTGGATTTCAAGAATCTTTACAATTGCGGCTTTAGATACTCTTCAGGAACGAGGGGAAGTTGTTTTTTCAGGCCGTCAGGTCTCAGATAAACATTGTCACTTGCAGAATTGATGAGGCTTTGTTCCTAAGGGCGGCTCTAGCCCCCCCAAAAACCAATACTCTACGGTACCCGACCTTGCAAACCCACTATTCCCCGTGACCAATCTAGACATAAAGTTAATGACCATCGCAAACGCCTAAGATATATCTAAGACACAGAGAGCGGTCTCTAAAGTCGCTATATCATACCATCAAATAGTCATCACTAGAATCGTGAGTCCTCTTTTGGATCACAGGGAATCTATTTACAAGCTATAATAGTTAACATGACACATGGCAATACAATACTTACTCGAGCACAGTACTGTATGGTACCCATCACACATGGCATCCACAATGCATAAATATCATTGTGATTGTTTGAGTGAAGTACCAGTGCCGCAGTATTCGGGTATAAGCAGGAAATTAGGGGGAAAGCCCAAGCCACTATCAAACAAAAATCGTGGCCATGATTCTCCCTATGAGGTGAACGCCTCTTCATGAACGCCATGCCAACAAACCGCATTTTTGAGTCACCCTAAGAAAATCCCCGACTGACCAGCCCCTTCGTATGCAAGCCAAAAAGATGAAGGGAGATATAAGTGAAAAAAGAAAGAAAAACTTTTGCTGGGATAAACCAAGGACTGTCTATCCTAGTATAATATTTTCCGTCTAAGACGCCTGGACGAACGAGGGAGTGAGCTGAGACTTCTATTCGTGAGCCTCACTTTCGTCATCATCTACTTCTTCTTCTTCTTCTTCAACACTTTCGTTGTCGTTATCACTCTCCCCAGAGCTGTCGTTGTCTTCCTCTTCCTCATCTTCAAGCCCCTCTATCGGTTTCCATTCATTGTAGCAGCATTGGATCCATCGTTTGCTCCGCTTTAGGTTGTATGGGTCAAATGGGAAATAACTATCCAGTTCCCCTTGGCTACTCAACCCTTTGCGTTTGTTCTGGTTGATGATGGTAAAACAGTAGACCAACTGAAAGTGTGATGCAATCTTTGCGAACGTCTCGACAACAGCTGGTGAACAAACCTTTATTTTTAAAAACCAAACCTTTAGCACGAGAAAATGCCATAAGCCAAGTTACACGTAGGGAGCATACCTTTAAGGGGTTAAACTTGGAAGTGATAGCCTTGTTAAGATTCTGGAGAAATCCCATCCACCGCTCTCCGATAACACCAAACTCATCTTCCTCAACCTCTCTGAGATCCTTCCATCTGAAACAGAAGATATACATAACAGCCTGACAGACACTATAAAACCCACCCCATTTTGAAACGTCAGGGCCTTCACATTCTGCAGACCGCTGATCTACAAAAGCCCCGAGCCATCGGCACATAATCTTCGTGGAAATTTGGACATATTGCCCGGGCATTAGTCTAGCCCTAGCAATGAATGAAGCGACATAAGCCGCTGCTGCTTGCCTAGCACCAGGCTGAAGCGTATTATCCAATGCCTTGGTGATAGCAGTAACGCAGAAGCTGTCTGAGAAGCGTGGAGCTTTCTGTGCGGCCCAGAATACAAGAAATTGTGTGTAGCGAGAGCGGTACGTGGGCAGGATAATGCCACTGAAAAGCTTCATGATAAGCCCAAAGCTTTCAATGGACTCTTGGGTAGGGTTCTCAACACTCTTGTTTGGAAAACTCTTTGAGTAATACGAGAACAATATGTCAAGCATAACGTCGAGCTTATCCACAGTGTCCTTGATATTTGCCACAGCGTCTAGGCCATACTCCTCGCCTGAGCCGTCGCCCTCTATCTCCTCCCCCTCCTCCTCCCCCCCCCCCTCCCCCTCCTCCTCCATCTCCCCTTCAGCTCCAGTCATGGCCCCATCCTCGTTTCTCTCCATTCCGGCTCCCACAATCTCAGCTTCTAACTTCTCGCCTTGCTCGTCTTCTAAGTCGTCGAGGTCGGCTTGAATTTCGGTGTCGATTTTAATGACCCGGTCGGTGATGAAGGTCAACAACTTATTCCGAAGTGAAGGAGCATACTCGATAACTTGTAATAAATTCGTGACATAGGTAACGTGGGCCCTCTTGCTCTCGCTCTTGTGAGGAAACTCGGATATCAATGCTGGGAAAAGGGTAGAGAATGCTGCAGTCGGGACTAGGTCAAGAATGAACTGCAGTGCATAGTGAACACGCTGATATATGACACTTCTCTTGACTGGCGAATGGTTGGGTAGTTTGCCTGCTGAGCTATGCACTATCCGAAAAGTCAAACCTAGAACACAAAAGAAGTAAATCAGGGGAATATTTGACTTACACCAGACCAAATGTTGAACGAGCATGTTGACAATCAAATCCATATAATTTGAATGTGCACTGACTAAATTACCCAAGAGTCTCACATATGATCCAACAAAACCGCTCTCCCTTGCCACCCATTGGCAGTTGATAATGTCTTTTACTAGTTGGGAACACGATCCGTTTAACCTCGAGACAGCATTTGTAAGAGCCGAGATGGTATTCTGCAGCTCTAGAGAGGATAGTGCATCTTCACCGCCGGGGTCTGCCGAGAACTTGCGCCGGAGAAGCTCAAAGTTGGCATTGTTCCCCTGTGAAACGGATCAGTGTCAGTTGCGATGATCTCGGCAGCGGTTTCGAGAGGATCAGGAAACTTACAGCAGCTCGTTCATCCAGAGCATTGTTCACAAATTTTCGGAACAGGGAGTTGGTTGAATTTATTTCAGTAGTTTCTGCCTTCACACCCGTATTCATCTTGACCCTCTTGCTGGAAGGGCCCTTATCCTCAGCATCGGACCCGGAAATTGGCTGCCCACGCTTCACACCAATGATGGATTCCACTTCATTCACTTTGGAGTGAGCCTGGCGGCCCACCGCAGGCGATTCTAACATGACCGGTAATTAGTTACCTTAGGCCAAAGTGCGGGAATGAGGGGCCAAGCAGCGGGGGGTTCATATGTGTGCGGAGAAGAGATGTGTGAGGAAAGGGACGGACGGGGATTATGTACTAGTATAAAAGTTCAGGCAACTGCCCTGGTTTTCCTCCCCGCCCTTGTGCGAATTTCTCACACAACATTTGCCCTAACCCTGCTGTTACCCTGAAGTCTTGGCATTCGCTTCTGAGCACTGGCGCGTAACTTATCATACTTGTACAAATAGTACCTACAAGTACGCCAAGGAGTACAGTCAAGGAGTACCTTAGATCATCAGGTTAGGACATATGATACATCTTTAACTTCAAGTTGAGAATTTCCTCAACCACTCCTCAATCTTCTAAATCATTTTCTTTATTCTTCTCAAAACACAAAAAACTTTCTTATTTTACCGCAATTGATAATCAACTCCGTTTCAAACTCAAATCTCAAAGGTTAAATTACTATATTGAAGTAGCTGTGCACTGACATTAGCCCCTATTTTAATTCAACCTATATATAGTATGTATGATACAGTCGCACCTGGCTATAGTGAACCTCGTTATAGTGAATCCCTGGCTATACTAAACGGGACATATAGGAAATTTGGGTTCCCACAAATATCCTGTTGGCTATAGTGGAAAAAATGCCCATAGTGTAGTGAACAGAGGAACAGCAAATTATCCAGGTATAAAAATGAAAACACATATAAATTTAATTGGCTATAAGGAACAAAATGAGAGACAGCCAGAGGCTATTCCATTTTGGGACATGTGAAGTGCCCTGATTTAGAGTTTGTTAGATTGCTTTCCTACTCATATTGGCCTTCTCAAGTTTCCCCGGATCATGGCCAAAACTCAGTATACTTTGTGTCACAAATCGTGACTAAGCAAGGCAGATTTCACATGACTAATAGTTATTAGTCATAAGGTATGTTTCTATGACTCACGATTGTGAGTCATAATTATATTTCACGCTATGCAGTCAGTTGACTCATAGTTCTCACATGACTCGCACTTGCGTGTTATCGTTATGTTATGATTGGTTGATGTTTCTATGACTCACAATTGTGAGTCATAATGATGTAATGACTTTCGCGCGTGACTCACATTATGAGTCACGAGTTTCACGCAGGTGACGCGCTTTGCACACCTGACATGTTTTATGTTTTATGATTGGTTTACGGCATGTTGCGCAGTGACTCATAGGAGTCATCTGATGGATTTCGGGTATGACTCATTATGAGTCATAAGACCGCGTGGCTCAAGTTATGAGTCACCAGGGTTAGGGTTGTTGGCGTGAAGAGTCTATAAGTAGGAGACTCAGTCACAGTAGTTAGAGCACGAACCATCTCCCCTACACCTCCGGCGATTGAAATCTCAACACCAGGGAAATCATCGTGGGATTCCACCACCACCCCCTCTCCTCCCCCTTGATGGCTT
>Ga0307509_10003887_pt1 | contig 22107 bp, 19 predicted proteins | sample 10_EM_MG_FD_202245 | JGI IMG/M metagenome (GOLD analysis project Ga0307509, IMG submission 202245) | Populus trichocarpa ectomycorrhiza microbial communities from riparian zone in the Pacific Northwest, United States - 10_EM | ecosystem: Host-associated > Plants > Roots > Unclassified | place... | reverse complement strand
GTGAAACTACTGCTCGCACGGAACGATGTCGATCCTGATAAGCCAAGCGATGATGGTCGAACACCACTCTGGAACGCTTCATCCAGTGGGCATGAGGGGTTGGTGAAACTACTGCTCGCACGGAAAGATGTCGATCCTGATAAGCCAAGCGATGATGGTCAGACACCACTCTGGGTCGCATCTTACAGTGGGCATGAGGGGGTGGTGAAACTACTGCTCGCACGGAACGCCGTCGATCCTGACAAGCCAAGTAACGATGGCCGAACACCGCTCTGGAACGCTTCATACAATGGGCATGAGGGGGTGGTGAAACTACTGCTCGCACGGAACAGTGTCAATCCTGACAAGCCAGACGTCGATGGCGAAACTCCACTCTGGAGGGCTTCTTACAGTGGGCATGAGGGGGTGGTGAAACTACTGCTCGCACGGAATGACGTCGACCCAGACAAGTCAAGCGATGATGATCGAACACCACTCTGGATTGCATCTTACGGTGGGCATGAGGTGGTGGTGAAACTACTGCTCGCACGGAACGACGTCAATCCCGACAAACCAAACAACAAGGGCCAAACCCCTCTCTTGAGTGCTTCTTACAGTGGGCATGAGGGGGTTGTGAAACTACTGCTCGCACGGAACGACGTCGACCCAGACAAGTCAAGCGATGATGATCGAACACCTCTCTGGAGCGCCTCTTACAGTGGGCATGAGGGGGTGGTGAAACTACTGCTCGCACGGAACGACGTCGATCCTGACAAGTCAAGCGATGATGGTCGAACACCTCTCTGGAGCGCTTCTTACAGTGGGCATGAGGGGGTGGTGAAACTACTGCTCGCACGGAACGATGTCAATCCTGACAAGCCAAGTAACGATGGCCGAACACCGCTCTGGAACGCTTCTTACAATGGGCATGAGGGCGTGGTGAAACTACTGCTCGCACGGAACGATGTCAATCCTGACAAGCCAAGCAACGATGGCCGAACCCCGCTCTGGAACGCTTCTTACAATGGGCATGAGGGGGTGGTGAAACTACTGCTCGCACGGAACGACGTCGATCCTGACGAGCCAGACGACGATGGCCGAACACCACTCTGCGTCGCTTCTTACGGTGGGCATGAGGGGGTGGTGAAACTACTGCTCGCACGGAACGACGTCCATCCTGACAAGCCAAGCGACAATGGCCAAACCCCTCTCTTCAAGGCTTCTTACAGTGGGCATGAGGGGGTGGTGAAACTACTGCTCGCACGGAACGATGTCAATCCTGGCAAACCGAACGACAAGGGCCAAACCCCTCTCTTCAGTGCTTCTTACGGTGGGCATGAGGGGGTGGTGAAACTACTGCTCGCACGGAACGACGTCGATCCTGACAAGCCCAGAGACGATGGCCGTACACCACTCTGGACCTCTTCTTGCAATGGGCATGAGGGCGTGGTGAAACTACTGCTCGCCCGCAGCGATGTCAATCCCGACAAATCAAGGAATGACGGCCAAACACCTCTCCAGTGTGCTTCTCGCAATGGGCATGAAGGGGTGGTGAAACTACTGATGGAGCGATGTTAAACCCGACAAACCAAGCAACGACTGTAAAAAGCCACCCGGGCGTGCTTCTCTCAGTAGGGATATCGACTAGCATAACTACTACTCGCACCCGCGATGTCAATCTCGATGGGCCAGACTATCGTGGTCGAACACTACTCCTTATCGTCTACATCCCCCCGCGCGTAGCTAGTGTAACACTCTTCCAGCCTCTAGGGCCCCCACTCTCTCCGGGTTAGACTCAGAAAGCAATTTTCCTGCACCCCTCTTCCGCCCACCCGTATCCATATCTTTCGCTATCTGGTTTCCATATACATACTCTCTATTTGCGCAGCTCCAGTCCTCTCTGCGAATGTCTTTGCAACCACTTGACCTGTCTGCCATATCCTAAAAACACTCTCCCTCTCCCTATATTTTCTTCTCTTTGCCTAAACTCTAATCCCTCCACATATTTCTAACAAGTACCTCTCTCTGGAAAACACCATTATTTTGTATAATATACACCTTTAATCTTCTCGTGTCTTTTGTGCCCATTTTTTTCCTAATCGAGGTGCTTGTTTGGATCCTTTGGATTGCCCATTGATATGCTACCTCTTCATAATCGCCTGTTTGTCTATGCCCATAAATTATCTCTCCCTCATTATGTACTTTATTTTCCTTCGTCTATTTTTCAAGAATTCCCCTCTTAATTCTAATTACCTTCATCTACATATGCCTTTGTTCCCTTATCGTGGTGCAGGGGAGTGTACTGTACTCGAGTATAGTCAGTAGCCACTTAACAGCTAACCGAGCGATTTTGTATGGCATATGACAGATGTGCTTAGCTAACCTACTCATTCTGGCCTTTCACTACACGGCATAAAGGGGAGGATCTGGGAATATCGTAGACTAGACCGCTCTTTAGCCCGATTCATATATGCTTAATATTTAGTTTTGTGATAAATATCAGCATCACCTAGGGCGCTGCTGCCTTTCCCTGCTGGACAGAAAAGAAAAAATAACAAAACCTGAACTCCGCCCTTGTTCTACCATCATTCCACCCGCGAGATAGGCGGGCCCTTTTCATGACGGTGCCAGATTGTCACCCCGGGGCGCAGACTTTAGGATATGTGTATCATGCAATGTCTTGTATTGCTTGTGGTATTCTTTCTTCCTTACTTTTTTCTTCTCTTTTTTAGCCTATGGAGGGATCTTGAACAAACCCGCCACAATGACGGGCAGGAACAGCATTTGCCGGCGGCCAGGTTTCATGAATTTCTGGTGGTTTTGGCAGGCTTTCGGCATATCGCGCCTGAATAGTAAATATTTAATTTATAGGCGATAGTGATCTTCAGCTACTTGCAAATATCTGAAGATGCCTACAGATATCTGAGGATGTCTACGGGTATCTGAAGATGCCTCAAGATACCAGAAGATGTCGGAATATATCTGAAGATGCCTGCTCCAGAAGTGGATCCACGACAACAGCGAAACGAAACGAAAGACAAACTCCCACTTTACATACAGTCCAGGAGTGTGGAATTCTTGTTTCCGCTTCTCTTATAGCGTTCCAACCTTTTCCTTAGCCTTCCTAGTGGCTGCACGGTTCTAAAACCCTCGTATACTCCGGCATTCGAAATGCACTCCGAAAACAAACAGATGGCCCAAGCTAAATTACATTCAAAGCGACAAGCAAGCGGGCCCCCAGGAGCCTTCTGAACAACAAAGATTGTATTACCAGAGCATTCTGAGCATCGAGTCAAGGTTTCCAATAACAAAATCCTGGGATCCTATCAAAACCACACATTATCACTCGAAGGACTGCAGATATCTGTTGGAAAAATGGAGTCAATGTGACGAACGTAGGTCGGGCAGGAAATAGTCGGACTCAAATCATTGGCTCTGTACATACATACCTCCTCTCAGCATTCCTCCCGTTCGGACCTCTGAGTCACCTTATAGCCACCCTGTGTCCCCCTCCTTTCCCCTTTTGCTTTTGCCTAAACACCGATGTTGGAACTTATTTGTCCCATGTGCTGGTCATAAGCAAACACTTCGTTATGTGTTATTATAATAATATACATTTAATCTCCTCCGGTCCAATGCCCTCGTGGTTTGATAGACCAGGGTACTTTTAGTGTATTGGGATGATCAAGATCACGGCTTGACATACTATATCTGGAAACGTGTTTATTTTCCTTTATTTGCAACACTGCAGAACCGTCCGGGAATCCTACAGGGATGACCAAGATAATGCGAAGATCGGAGGGAATAGGGAATTACTTTATCAATATGATACAGTGAGACACAAGGGAGTGGGGCGACTCAGGGGGGTGGCGAGATGGTGTGGCGGCCGGGACTGCCCTAGGGACTATCGGGGGTATTAAACGAAAGTGGGGTGTAGGAAAGGACTTTATGGTGTTGGGAAGGACTGCGAGGGAGCGGCGACCGACGGCAGGTATTGGGGACGATGGTCGGATGCAGGCAAGCAAAAAATGAGAGGGACTGTAGGGAACGGCCCGGGATGGCAGATGACGACCGGGAGCCACACACAAACTATGAGTGATATACTATGATGAGGGTTGCGGACATAGTAAAGGATATTCCTGCAGGAAAGAGAAGAAGGTTAAATACATCATCAAGTACTCCAAGTATGAAGATAAGACCGGACCAATTCATCCCTCTACAAATGTCATTTTCTCTTTTGAATATCATACCACTCTACATCTTTTGCTTTGAATGATATATTAAGGGCCCGTTTACCAAGAGAAGGCGGTCTAACAGCCTGCGACAATGGCGGCCGTTAAGTGGTGCTTGACAGCCGAGGGGGGTGCGACAAAGTAGATGACCTTTACCTAGAGTAGGCAATGTAACTTTTTGACGGGCTAGCTACACAAATCTATGATAGTGGAAAATTGGCCAAACATTTTCTCACTGCTATCAGAAAACGCTCGAGACGCCACCGTCTAGTTTAATCACCTATTATAAACTTAATTTTTAGAAATAGACAGTTACATAAACGGGCTTTAAGCTATATACTAGACACTATATTAGCTAAACATACAACTATTCTATTTTCTTTACACACCTTCATCTGTATAACTTTCTTTGACGGTCGGCACTGTCTCTGGTTGCTAGACGGCCGTCTATAGGTAAACGGGCCCTAAATTTAGTGATCCCGCGACAATGTTATGATGATGAAAAAGAAGAACCCGGGCAACAGTGTATCTACTTTCCGAAGCGGAGGAAACTACAAATCACCAACTATCATAGATGAAACCCCTCACCGTAAAACAAGTCACACAATTCGCGATCAATTCAACTTGCTCAAGCTAACTCACAAGCCCTTCACCCAATTCAACCCGAGAGAAAAAGAACAAAAATGCCAAAGCAAAAGAAAGTCCAACCTTTCCCGGTTGTCCGACTATCCATCCACAGGGAATCATCCCCTTGTTCTGCGCGTCTAAATTTCCTTTCGACTGTTGACCGTCTAAACTGTTGCTCCGTTCACTGTGATGGTGGTTGAAAGGAAAGAAGGAAGTGAAGGATAGTCAGTCACCCCCCTGTCTGCCAAGCCTGAATTAACAACCCCCCCCGTAATAGACATGACCCTCTTACGGTATGAAAGACAAGTACCATGTATATTCCCCCCCCCAAGCAAAGACCTATCCTCAACAATCAATAAAGCTCTTCTGAACGATTCCAAAATAACTAAAAATATTCTAACTAAGCAAAGGCGAAATTTATTCACAACAGTACCGATACCACAAACCCTTACTCTCAACAGAATAGATTTGAAATTTTTGGGAGATTTGCGGAGATCAAATTGTGGACGGGAAGTCTCTATTTGTAACGGCAGAAGAGATGTAACAGAAAAACTCAGTTACGCTATCGCTTGCTACGTCCGTCGGCCCTAGTCCGTCTATGGAGTACAAAACGGACTGACTGCTAGCGGTCCATCTGGCCTCCAGGACCGATAGATTAGACGGTTTGGAACACTACTCGTAGTTCATAGATTGCCTTCCTTACATGATATTATTCTATTCTGTTCCATCTTCTAGGCTACCCACCCACCACCAACCGGCGGCACGAGCGCCTACTTGTACAAATCCAAGCGATAATAATAGGAAAATCATGTCAACGCGTAGGATGCCATCACTGTTAATTCAGTTTTAGTGAAGAGCAGTGAGTAGAGTGAATAAGAGAAGCGCGAACGGTCAAACTTACATTCCATATCCTTCCTACGAGGTGTCTAAGTTCGAAGTGAATTCGCTTAACCGATCGTCGACTTCTGTGCAGCCCTCATTTTTCTCATCTCGACAGAGCGGTATGCGGCTCAACCAGATATTCGAGGCGCTAATTTCGAGCGAGTTTTATCAGGGTAACCCAAAGAGTCTATTGATCTTGATGCAGCCTCAGATGGAAATCGAGGCTTAACAAAATTTATTAAGCCTTTTACACGCTACTTTTATCTTTGTACTCGACCAAGTAAAACAAAAAGGGTTGACCATACCACGCTCGCACTCCATTGAGACCGCACCTTCCAACCCGGCTTTTTGGGCGCGCGTAATTGTGCAGGGGAGGGGGGGGGGCGTAACTTAGTATCATACTCGTGGCACCAGGGAATTCAAATATGCATTCAGAGGTACAGGTAACGATATTTTGGCTACGGCAAGCAGACTCGCAGCGGATAGCAGCGTTGTCGAATAAGAATGGAGCGGGTATATTCCTTTATCCTACACGAGTACTCCGGCGCAAAATAAGTCACGGCGCACTCTTCGGTCTGGCCCGACAACCGGAAAAGTACCCTCCACCCAATATTCCCGAACCACCAGCCTCAACAAATTCTACAGCGGCGATGACGTAAGTAGCGACAGGAGCAGTTAAAAGGAGAAAAGGGCAGGGGAAAATAGAGCAACCATGGTTGGAGCTTGGAAAGCATGGAGCCATGGTGAATGGTGGCATTGTATTCTAGGCCATAGTGAGAACCCGGCATAGCGACTTACTATCTTAATACTAGTAACTATTTAAAACTGGACTGAGATTCAGCTAATCACATTGCTAAAGCCTGCAGACAGCTGGCTATGTTAGGTGCTCGCTATTGCTTGGAATATGGGAGATAGTGTTGTGTGACTGAGAAGATGTTTGGCAGGGGAAGTGTGGTGCGAGCCCCCCCACAAGGAAGTGTTCCGGAACTTATTTTCTGCGGAGTACTTTGAAGAATTTGATTTTTGCCTGCCGAATACTCCTGGATAGGAATGCTAGCTTTTGCCCGTTAGCAGTATTAACCGCTAGGAGTATTCCTCCTTTCCCGGCCCCCTCCCCACACTCTGATTGTTTTTTGCTCACGTCAAATATGACGGACTGGTGCTCCTACCGGTAGTCGTCGACAATTTTATACTTCTCAGAAAGGGTGAATCATAGAACAAAATCTGGGATGGGCCACGCAGCTTGCCTGATCTTTAAATAAGGCTATGATCGGTAGAGAGTATATTGGGATTCTTATTCTTTCTACGTCTCCGGACGTGTCCTATATATGCACAAACTTGACTTTACAGAAAGAACTCTTCGTCCACAATACCTTCCACCATTTTCTCCTATCTTCGCTCCATCAATCCAACTCCTCTAAAGTTTCCCGAAAATTCTATTGCCTCATCGTATGCTTTTTTGTTTAATCCTCTTACACTGTTTCTTGCATCTTTCGTGATTCTTCAAAGTCCTGACATATCCGTCTGTTTCCTATCTCTCATAGTGCAACACGAATACGTTCCATCTCCTGAGAAACCTTAATCTCTGACCACTAGTCCCGCTAGTGCCTATTTCCAAAGCATCTCCGATGCTCCCCCTTTGGCTAAAATTACAACTCAACACACCAACATTCCTCTGATACTATACTAGGGGTTTTCAAAGTTAAAATGTGAGATTACCGTAAAATGATCTGCATCAAGCCATGCATTAGGGTACATATTGTGAGTAGCCAATAGTGTTTAAGAGAATGGGGTGAGAAATTTGAAGCTCCGGAAAGTATGATTGGATAAAGTAAGTGAGGGTTGGATATGATGTGAGACAAAATCCTGTTTGGTTCCTTGAACTGTATTTTAATGAAAACAACCAACTCTCTCTTCACGATCATGAGTATGCAAAACAGCAGCAGAATGGCAAGAAACCAAACTGAGCATTGTGTTTGAACTTAAACTGAGCAAGAACAGCTAACCAAGTGCCGGGAAGATCCAGAGAATCTAGTGAATACAAAGAAAGGCTCAGTCATTGTCAAGAAGGCAATGATCCCAGAAAGTACTACCCAGATTCCTACGAAGATACCTATTATAGTGTTATGCACGAGCTGAGCGGGTGGAACAGGGGTCCATGAGCCGACTCGACTCTAGACATGAGCCTCTTGGCGGGTTCTTGGCGGCTCGAGCCTCGAGTCCAGGAGTGCAACGAGCCAGCTCGTGAACAACACTAACCTATTAAGGTCAGTTACAAGTATGATAATCTCAGGAAATTATACTAAGCAGAAGCAAAACTCAACAATCAATCAGGATGGGAACTTAGGGAGGGGGACTTGAACTTTGGGAGACGGTATGTGAGAGATATGTATAAAAACTACAAAATTATAATATTTACAAGAAGCCAAAAAAGAAAGAAAAAAGAAAAGAAAAGGTAGAAGAAAAAGAGAAATAAACAAAATGAGAAAAGAATCAAAAAGGAAGGAAATAGTAGAAAGAAAGAGAAAAAAAGATATTTGAGATAAAATAAGCGAAGAGAAAAGGGAAAAATGAAGGAGGAATAAACAAAAAAAGAGAAACAAAAGAAATAAAAAAGCAATATAAACTAATTTGTAATAGATAAACTACGGTCGAGATGTCTTTATTTTTCATTTGGAACAGATTCTCTGTGATCGCCCCAATGTATGTCTCCCTGTACTCTTTGATTCTGAAAGTAGTAGCCAAGAAACAGCAACTAGTGTTGAGAGGCTATTGAGGCAGATTGAAGAACCGGCTGGGAGTAGAAGGAGAGAGGAAGCGGGACTGAATAGAGGGGAAGAAGAAAGGAGAGAGGGAAGGAGGAAGAAGTTGAAGAATATGAAGAGAGGGAGGAAGTGTATAGGGAAGTGGAAGAAAGAATAGAGTGGGGTTTAGAAGAGGAACAAGGAACAGAAAATATGAAAGAGGTGATGCGGGAAGAGGAGGAGTATGGAGAAGAAGAGTATTTGGAGGAAAGAAGTAGACTTAGAAACGGAGAAGAAGGGATTAGATTAAGAGGTATGACAAGGGAGAATAGAGAAGAAAGTCAAAGGAGACACAGAGGTAAGGTGAGCTGAGATTTTTTAATATCTCATTGATCGTCATTAGTAGGTAGTAAAAGATATAAGAGAATAAGGAATAAATTCATACCTGTAGCATTAGCGATCCGTTCAACGAGGAAACATTGCTTTCCAGAAATGATAGAGTAGGATGATGATGGTGATATCTTATGATAAGAGCAATCAGTGGGCCAGCACAAGCTAAAAAAGCCGCTTCAAGGGGTACAGTACTTGTCAATGTAGTCAGTATTCTCGCTTCGGCAAAATCAGTAGGAGAGGAACAAAAGTTCAACTTTTGAACTGAGTAGTTGCAACAACAACAACAAAGTGAGTTCTGTAGGAGGGAATTGAACGGCAAAAAAGAGGGATTGGATCTGGAAAGAGAGAAAACTAAAATAGAGTAAAAGAAGACTATATTAATGATAAAGCAGTTGGAAGTGTTAGTTGAAATGAGACTTAGTAGAACAAATGAGTTATTGGGGAAGGGAAAAGAAATTATGAAAGGAAATAAGGAAGAAGAAACTGATCATCTTTTTAACCTCAAAGATATTTGAGCATTATTCTCAATCTTTCTTAATTTACTTTGTTATTTCTTTCTGTTCTTTATATAATCTCTTTTTCTTTTTCTTTACTTTGCACTCTTTTACTGCAATTTGCTCCCCTTTGCACTTTTGCTACTTTTTCTTTTCTTCTTTTCTACTTACTTCAATTTTTTTTCTTTACCTGAGACTTGAAATTTCACTCATTTGCATCAATTAAGAGTGTTAGTTCACTTGGATATTAGTTGTAAGAATGTTATAATCTGTCTTCATAATCCTGTGCAATACTTTGCACTTCAATATACCACACACACTATACTGCACTTCCCCTGACCCCCTTTCATACTATCATACTCTCATGTACTAGCCCTATACTGCAAGACACCTCTATACTTACGGGTAGTGATCTCTACTCCCCCTAACTGCCCTCTGACTATAACCGGGGAACCCTATAGAGAGGTGAACTCTATGGTTGTAACTGCACCAAAGACTGAAAGTAGGAGATAAAGATTAATAATTCAGAAGAATCAAAGTGGTAAAACTTAATATTGTTAAGCTGAAAGCTTGACTCAATAGGTTCTCTCAAGGAAAGTCGGTTATCGAAGTAGAATGCCAAATGCTTAAACTTAAGTAGATATCAGATTTAAGCCTGTGAGATTCACCACTACTTCGACCCTGTTCGAGCACGCTGTTCTTCTCAGGCCTGTCTGAGGTCTACCCTCCATGAGGAATTATGCTGCCGGAAGTATCGTACCAACTTGGGTATGCTTAACTCCATCCAGAGGGTTTGAGTTCCTGCAATGTTTCTCCAATACAAGAGCAGGTAGAAAAAGGCTTCTGATCGAAGTCATGCCAGTAGCTAACTGCCCTGACAACAACCAGAGTCAATACTTAAGTGGTGGACTCACTGGCCCTGTGGTAGCATCATCTATACAAGCTATGCAGTCCATCATTTAATCTACTTGACTACTCAATACAATATTTAGACATGGAAGCTCTCCTAGTGAGGTGTAGCCGATAGTTGGCTCAATGAGCTCTACCCATAGCTACCTTCTCGGGACATACTCTACTATAATAAGACTCATACCGCTAGACTCCACAGACAACCCATAGTAATTTTAAATCAACAGGAGAAGGTTCCAGCTAGTTACTTAGGTAATTGTCTCGAAAGCACCCTCGTCTCCAGGCACTATACAAGTGCCTCTCGCAAGCCTACTGTACTCCCTGTAGGCAGAGATAGACTCCTAGGTGACGGAGCAACTATTTATTTGTGACCCCATATTTGATGATTACCTATACTCCCCTTATATATCCTATGAACGATATTCAGTCGGACGGACGGCAATGAAGTATAGGGTGTTACAGCAGCTGCTCCAATAACCTCTTTTTATTGGCAAATGAGCAACTACACTGCCGTCTGCCCATGGCGGGCAGTTCCAATCTTGGGCCAGAAGGGTATGTTACCTAAATCCTCCCAAGTTCAATATCATGTTCGGGCCACCCCTTCTCAGGCGTCTCACCTTTCTGCGCAGATGCTTCTTGGCCCATAATCATCTAAGAGCCCGTAGAATATGCGGCAATTGACCTCTATGTTTCACGATTACTTTGGCGGTGAAGGTAGGGTAACTGGGATTCAACAGTAGGGTAACTGAAACCTATAGGCATAATGGCTAGATTCCTAAGATATCGTAACTTTGCTCTCTTATGCGTTTAACCTCTTCACAAGCCTACCAGGGGACATCTAACATCACCTTGGAGTCTTGTATAACCTTCCTATTTTTTCGTAGACTTTAAGTGAACCTACTTCCAAAAGGTTACCCTACTTAGTAGAGTACCTGAGGGTCCTCTATTATACCTTTGAACTTGCTTAAGGTTAACTAGCTATTTGCATACTAAGTATACCAGACAGTACCACCACTGGCTACCACTTGGCATACCATTTGGGCTAAGGTGGTACCCATTGTAGCTACCTTTCATAGTGTCATTACACTCAGGATGCAGGACATCAAAACTGATATCCAGACTTTCAGTGGTGTTGACTTGATGGCAGACGATCAGGTTCAATAAATCTAATCATCATTTGGCTTGGCAGATGTCTTGCTAGAATTTAGTTCGCTCACGGAAACTTGTTGGGGCTAGTTTTTGCCTAGGCTCAGACATTGACGATGCCTCCTACCTTAGGCATAACCATAGTAGGTCAAACCTTGTCATACCATAGTCTAGGTGAACATTATACCTGAGCTCGTCTAGAGTACCAACTTGATGATGAACCTGTAGAATAACCCCTTTTTGAAGAGCATAGTTTTTTCAATACCGAGTGACAGTAAGAGATTCCCACCCCCCTCCTACTACCAGCTCCCAAGCCCTAGTGTATAAGACCTGATTTGTCCTATTCTACAAAACAGCAAACTCTTCTCCTTGGCAATGTAATATATGGCATTTTTCTACATCCTGATTCCTATCTCATACTATATTACTTGACCTTTATAAAATGTTCACAATTCAAACATGAGACAAACACAAGCTAAGTCACGCAGCCAACTCACTCTATGGGTAGGTAATCAGAATGGACACAGGTGCCACATCGTAATGGATAATAATGCTCCCAGATCAGGAACACAGCTGATCGAATCAGGGAGCTCTCAAAGGGCCCAGTCGATATTTCAGAATTCTTCCCCACTGCCAAATGGAAAGTGTCTTTTGCATGACCAGCAAAGCATCCCCGCAAAGGCACTTTACACACTGTAGCTTATACCAAATATGAGGTCAATCAGGAAGAGGATGGACAACAAAGAACAGAAACTCTTCCTCAGAGTAATCATAGCTGGAATGAGTACCAAAACTCCCAGATATCTAATAATTCCAAATTAGACACTGAGCCAAACACAGATGAGATTATTATTCCAAATGGCACTACATCAGAAACATCTTGTGAATCACGAAGAAGGGTGAAATGAAACAACAACTAGTGATCGACTGTCAGAATTTCGACCACCTCCGAATCGCAGGAAGCAACCCTCATCAGACATAGCCCTGCCACATGAGCACGTAAAATACCAAGTAGTATATACAGTGCACCAAGTATTTTGTTATCCAGGGTATCACCGTATTCATCACCATTGGCTTCACATAGAACCACAACATCAGCAGTTCAATTCTCAAGTCCTCTGAGTAACCAAAGCATGCTACGACATGAGCACATATGGCCAGTTACTAACTCACGACATAATACAGCTATAAGAGCACAGGCAGCTGTTGTAGCCAGGGCCAAGGGACTTATTTTTGTATACAACATTTTTGATGAATCTCTTCCTGGCCCCGGTAGTGTTGATGACTGAGGTGTACCATGTTTAGCTTCCGGCGCTTAATCACATTTCTGATACAGGGATTATAGAAACATCTGAGGAATATGTAAATGTCGTAAGTAGACTTAATTAAAATGAGAAGAAAGATTGCAGGGGTAGTACTAACCTTTTAAGATATGCCAAAAACACGCTGGTGTAAGATCCCAGTTTGTTTACCATATAGAGCATAAGAATGTACTAGGGGGTAGGTAAAAGTCGGGCGCACCCCATATACAGTAACTATGGTTTTCTACCATACAAACGGCTTTTTGTGGCTTTTTTTTGTATGTGAGCAAAAGTCGGGCGCACCCCCAGAATAGGAAATAAACCAAGAAAACCCGTGGCACCGCGCCAGACTTACCCTTGTACCCGAGTACAATTGTACCATCTCCCTGAAAGCTCAACAGCAATCATAGGCCGTGTGGACTGCCTTCTGGAAAAGGATAGATTTAGATGCTCAGCGAGAGTATATGAGCTGGGTTTGAGCTGATTACCAGACAACCCATCATATTGCAACTAATCTGACGGAATTAGACACAGAAATCAATTCCTTGCGTCCTATCCCTCAGAGGTCATATGAGGAGCGTACTTCAAGGGTAAGAAAATACGTGGGATTCTCAATTCAGCATTTCTTGACTGTATCAAGGGTATCATGATTTGCTTAACGTATGCTAGAATCTGCCATATACTGTGAGCATGACAGAACAGAGTATATCAGTATGAAGTCAACTGCAAATCTGAAGCGGTTGGAGGTGAGTTGGAACCCTATCCAATCTCCAGCCTGAAAAGGCTAACCTAACGGCAACTATTGAAGATCTTTTTGCACACCTCAAGCAAACGGAGCTACTTGCTCTGACATTGATCAAATCATGATTCTTGAAAAAGTTTGAATGACCAACTAAGCAAAGATTGTGAGCGAGCATGGCATCCGCCAAGATTGCTGTGAAGGTTTCACTCATAACTAGGCTACTGTAGCTGGGGAATTAGAAAGTGAGTGTTTGACCAACCTTCCGCAATAGACAGGACCAGGGAGTTCAACTCCCATTAACCTACGTCTCGAGGCCATGGTCAATAACCACAACCATTCACAGACAACTGATACATCATTCAATTTAGGCACCACATCAGCAGCAGGGCTTCTCAGATATCTTGATTCAGATTCTCTCAGTCTGGACAATTCACCAAAGGAGACAGTGAGACTAACTTTGAATGGCGGGGTGATCCCAACCCCATCGTGTCAGCCCTCCCGGAGCCTAGAGATCTTGTAACCAGAACTAAAGGAGAAAGTTCATAGTGACCCTGAAGTGAAGGAGGAGGGAAATGGGGGGCGTATATAAGCAGGCATGTAGGGCAAAAGGTGTTTGTAGAGTACGATATAGCAACAATAGTCACAAGTAATTCGTATTGTTATAAGAACATAGAACAGAATGAGGAAATAGTAAAACTCATCCTCACAATATGGGGCATGAAAGAAAATACAAGCCGTGAAATATTGTGATAGTGTCACATGATGTTTATCGGGTGTCAAAGGACTTCCTAATAGAATCAGAATAGCGCAGCGCAGCGTCAGAACATGTGATGTTAAAATCTGGAGATGCTTAGAAGAAGTAACCACTTATTTGAAGTTAACAGATCAGGATCGTGAGATCCTGATGCAGGACTCAACAACAGAGATTGCCCAGATGCGATGTGTCAAGATGAAGGAAGTCTTGACAATGGGCGAGAGGGCTCCGGCGTCAGGAAGGAAGAGGCCAGAATCAGAAGATGAGAGAAATAGGTAAGGGTAATTAGGAGCGGTAAGAGTAGAACGATGTAGGACTTAAGTAGATGAGAACGAAGATGCAGAGTACCAGACGCTGACAGGAGACAGGAGCAGGGCACTAGATATAGGCACGGTGCACAGGACATAGAAGTTTGTGTGCGGGTGGCCTCCGGGCCCAGGGTACTAGAAAATGCAGAATTGAGACTCAACGTCAGATCAACGTTCGGTCCTAATTTGGGATTGACATTTTCTGCATCAGGTGTGTCAGACCCATGGGATCCTCGGGAGGCAAGCTATTTTTTTTGCTCATATGACTTTAATTGGAATATAATATATTAATAATATTATAGTCCAGTACTAGTAATAAAAGAAATGTATAATACCCTCTTGTAGTCCATGAGGGGTGCCAACCTCTTATACCTAATAATTTACTGGAAAGAAAGTGTAAGTTAGGCAGTACCATACTAATAGAAAACCAACTCTTGGGCCACAACTACAAATAATTTATTTTGACTTAACTACATAGCTAGTCATTTAGAGTATATATTCAGCAGCTTAGAAAAATATTATTCATAACCCAATGACCTCTGTAGAACCTATTATCTGAAAAAAACTAAAATTTCATGAAATACACTTTTCATCATCTAAAATCATTCTAGCATTCCAGCTATCTACTAAACCAATAATTGGAGCTAGAAGGCAAGTAGTTGTTGAGGTATTTAGCTTTAAAGTTAACTGTTGCAAAATAGTATGATTGTAACATCCTTCTTGTTGATATAAAACAGGTGGATTATATAAGATTTGTAACTGGTACAGGCTACCAGTTGAGGTATGGATTTGTTTTATGTATTGTTTCAGGATACGAGTTCAGGAGACTTGTAAGCCTTGTTATTAGTTACTAGTATTGTTTCAGGATACGAAATCCCGAGGTTTGTAAGCCTGGTTTATTGTTTGATTGTTTATGGGTTAGGTATTATTTGATGCCTTAGGATTGAGATATAATTGATGTGAGATGGGTCATCGCAAGTGTATTTAAAGACCTCTATCTCTCCAGACTTAGAGGGATCAGACTTCGACAGACAGAGTTTTCAAAATACTTGGTTCAACAGTTATCTTCTATTCTGTTCAATTTGAGAATCTTTGAGCATTTCACAGGCCTAAAGTACTTGGCCTTCTCTTAGTAGATTTGATAAAGTAAGAGAGTCTATTCAATTACTTGTTGGTGTCTCTGGAAGTTGATCTCGTTTATACCACCAGTTTGGTTAGAGTAAATATCGATACCCCTTTGCAAGACAGCTATCCTACAGGAAGTGGTTACAATATTACTGTTTAATATCCATCAAGATTGTTTACACTCTTTACTTGTAGAAAATTAATCTAAACTTATTTAAATCTCTACCTTTTTTCATTTTATCTTGATATATTAAGACCATTCACATTAAATTAGATTTCAGCACTTTCAAAATAATATTAAAGTTTTTCTGGACCTTGTGGTTATCATTTAAAAGTACTGTTTAACAAAAGTATGTTTATCTCAAAACTTTTAGATGTGGTTACCTAGTTTGAAAAGCATTTTCCCACTCATGACAAAAGGTTCAAGAGGGGGTTTTCTATTCATACAACCCCAACTTATTATTTTTTGATTCTGTTTATTCCAATCATCAACATGATAGTAAACCTCTGGCTAGAAATTGTTTCGGTAAAGCCTGATACTTGGAGCCCTAAGTAGCAAGATCACAATCTATGCCAAGATCACTAATCATGATGGGTACAATCAGATTATTGAGTTTTGCAGGACCACGGTATGTATGGTCGATCACGTCGGTTATAGGCAGCTTTGTCAGTAGCCAGTCTGGTCAAGCTTTCAAGTCATATGATGTGATTAAGATAGGATAAGCAGATGAAACCCCAGAGTGACAGCTATAAACCACGGGAATCACCAAAGCGCGATGGAGGAAATTCATTTTCCTATTCACCCTTGATATGATATAAACTCACATCGGGCAGGAACCAAATCAACCACGTATCAACGAAAAGGGAAATACTTTGGGCATGAAAACATCACTTCCCAACCAACTCTATGATTGTAAAACCCTGGAGTAAAAATTCAAAAACTTAGGTAAAGGGTTAAATACATAGTAGATATTGGCAATGAGTTAGATAAAGTTCTTTAGGTGAGATTGAAAGCGCAAAGAGATGAGTGCTGTTGCAGTGCTGTCGCTTGTTAGCAGGGGGTTAATATTGTCTACGCCCAATATTAGCGATACTCGTGCCAAGGTTGTGGTGGACCACAACTCACGATTGCTCGCCGGCTTACAACCATGGGCACTCTAAAGAGTGCCTAACAGCTCAACACAAATTTACAGCTCAACGCAAATTTGTGGCTTACCATTCTAATAGTGTGGCTCAACACCACTATGTGGCTCAAGACAACTATAGGGCTCAAGACAACTATGTGGTTCAATACAATTTTGTGGCTGTATATACCTTTATTGCTGAACACAACTTTGTGGCTTAATAAAACTGTGTGGCTTGATCTAGATGCTGTATGCAATAGTTATGTAAAGTTCACCCAACTAGGAATTTTAGCTCAAGATCAGTATCCTCTTGTTCCACAACTTACGAAATATCCCTTGTGAAGCCAACAACAGACATAATACAAAATACGAATCAAAACAATCATGCCCCTAGTAGCCAAATCAGCTCTGATACTGCCCACCGAACGGGGAGAACCATATATTGATATTGAAGCCCAGATTCAGGCAGCACTTACCTTTCTTCAAACAACTGAGGAAGATATTCCTAATCTTTCGGCAATTGCAAAGCGCTATGAAATACCATACCACCAATTTCGAGCTCATTGGCTTGGACGTCTATTCAAACAAGAGCGATTTTCAGGCAGCAAAAAGCTCTCAGATGATCAAGAGGCTGCAGTGTACCAGTATCTCGACCGTTTGGACACAGTTGGCACGTGTGCACGGATACAGACGGTCTCCGGATGTGCAAATGCAGTTCTTCAGCAGGCTCATCAAGCTCCTGAACCTCCTCCACTTCTGAGTGAGCAATGGGCAAGGCAATTTCTGGCAAGCCATCCTGAATGCTTTCTCTGCAAACAGCAAACTATCAATGGAGACCGCAAGAATGCCCACCAGCCTGATGATATTCTTAGATAGTTTGAGAAGTATAAAGTGATATGTAATCAGTGCAAAATTCAGCCAGCAGATACGTATAACTTTGATGAAAGCGGATTGCGTATCGATATTGGAGGAGACCAATGGATTATTAAGCGAGATCCAAACCGGCAGGCCTATCTTGGGAGCAGTACAAATCGAGAGCTAATTACTATTGGGGAAACAATTTCTGGTGAGGGCTGTGTTCTTCCACCAATGATTATTGTTCCTGTTGCTATTCATCAGGATCAGTGGTATACTAGGACATCAATACCGAACCACTACCTTGTGGGACTATCGGAAACGGGTTATAGCAATAATCAGTTAACAATAAAATGGCTAAAACATTTCGAAGAGTATTCCTCAAAGCGGCAAGTTGGCATCACTCGGCTTCTTCTACTCGATAGTTTCGGGTCTCACTCTACCAAAGAGTTCATTGATTTCTGCCATGCTCACAAAATTGTGGCTTTCTGCCTGCTACCGCATACCAGTCATTTATTACAACCTTTAGACGTTGTAGTCTTTCAGCCGTATAAGCACTACCACTGAGGCAGTTGAAGCAGCCACTCGAACCAGATGTGGTGACTTTGATAAGGTGGAGGTCTTGGACAAAATTCATTCAATATGTCAGCAAACCTGCAAAACATCAACCGAATGTTCCGCATTCCGAGCTACTGGTTTAAATCCCTACAACCCCGACATTGTACTCACAAAATTTCGTGAAGCACCTGTTCCTCAAAGGGAACCGAGGACACCTCCACCAGTACCACCTCTTACAATGCCACTCACAATTCGCAGTCTAAAGAGACAGGGAGAGGAACTCCAGCATGAGGCAGCAGCTTTTTCCCCCACTTTCCAGTGGAGGTTAAAACTTGTTGTTCAAGGTGGACTGGCGCAAGCCCAGTCTGGAGCATTGGTATTGGAGAACTTGGAACATACTCGTGCAGCAGAGGAGGCCAGAAGCGCAAGACGCAAGTCAGCAAACAGGAGACAGGTACAAAAAGGTGGAGTTATTTATGCCTCTGGGGCAAGGGAAATGGTGAAAAGAAGAGAGGATGATGAAGTGGAAAAGGCTGAAAAGCAATTGCGTAAAGTCGAAAATGCTAAGAAAAGAGCTGATACTGCAGTACATAAACCTTTTTTGGAGGAGATAAAAGCTGTGTGTAAAGCCAGGTAGGCCAGACTGGTAGCAAAAAAGCCAAGAATGAGGCAGCATTCTAGATTGTCAAACCCAATGTAAATTAACATGCTCTTATTATATATCATCCATGTAGACCTTGGATTTTACATTTAGCTACAAAATGATTCTAAGTCACAAGTTATATTGAGCCACATAGTTGTCTTGAGCCACATAGTTGTCTTGAGCCACACTATTACTATGGTAAGCCACAAATTTGCATTGAGCTGTAAATTTGTGTTGAGCTGTCAGGCACTCTTTAGAGTGCCCATGGTTGCGAGCCGGCAAGCAATCGAGGGTTGTGGTCTACGACAACCTTGGCATGACTAAATCGAGTGATAAGAGAAAATGGGAACCTATCCGATCACTGTTTATGACAAGAGCTAGGAGATATCCGCAGGCATTTTCAGATATCTGCTGGCATCGTTGAATATCTGTTGGTATCTTGAGATATCTGGACTGTACTTGTATTCTGATCATGTATTCGGAATTTGGTTCATATAAACATGCAACAAGATGTGCCAGACTTATGTGAAATATCGAAGATCTGATGTATTTAATACAAAGAGGACCATGTAGCCGATTGGGCGTAGCCATCGCGAACACATAAAAAGTATAGTGTTCCTTCTGTTTGAAAGATTGTGGTGAATACTGCTAGTAGCCAGCGCGGGCCATATATGAGAATGACCTCACACTTTAAAATTTACTGTCATGCTGGAGAAAAGGAGCATCAAGGCTATCCTCTGATGTAGTTAAAATATAATAAAGAGAAGGAGCTTGACTGAATACAAGAATTAATGATGCAAGTAATAGTAACTACAGCTGGCCATGTTTGGTTATGGTACTAAGACATAAATGTTTAATAATACCAGATTCCGAATCCATGATGAAATTACAAGTATACTCGCTTTTGAAAATTCCACTTGACCACACAGGTGACTGTGGCTGGGTTGCAACACATGCCATGTATCACCACCACAATCAGATGTAGCCTTAGGAACTGGTGGCATCTTTGTAAACTCACGCAATATGGTACCCCTACATTTGAACGTTCACAATTCCCACAGCGCCCAATATGATAATTCATACTAGGTGGTAGAAGTGGTATATTTAGATTATAGGCATTATTGTTTAAAAGATATTTATTGCTCACTGCGACCAGTACTCAAGACCACATATGATTATAAGTGTGGTACTTGTCACGTGTTAGAGCCCAGCCACAGTCACCTGTGTGGTTACAAGGACTTTTATTTTTATTTTTTATAAACTTTTTCCATTTCAGGCACCCCAGCTACACTAAAGCATACAACCTGCTTCAAACAATACCTCCAGTCCTAAATTCCCGTGGACCTTGGCAAAAAAGCTTCCTCTACCCCAAGTCTCCTCCCCCACTCCAGATCAGTTAGTGCCGCATTGGCCCCTCCACACTGTACATTGGCGCCAGCCTTCCAACCCCACATGCTCCACCTGAAGCCACCATGCTCCAACTTCTCCAAAGCAAACAAAACAAACTCAAAACATGTTCCGCAAAAACATCTCCTCAAAAGACCCCACAACCACTCCCAAACCCTATCGTCTGGTACTTCTTCCGAGTAGCAGATACAATGGCAGATCCACAAAACAAAGAAAAATCCACATATCCAGCCGTTGACCGGAACCCTCATTTCCCAGTTACCGCTCACGGGCAAAGCCTTGGTACTACCATCCATGAGTCACATACACGGTGGGGTGGACCTTTGCCTTTTTTACTCACCCATACCATACTAGAAACAAGCAGGAGGAGACAAAGATTCTTACAAAACGGAGGTCCTAAATACCCCCACCCCAGAGGCCTAAACCCCTGTTTCGGGTGTAAGCCCAGATCAAAAGGTACCCTACCATTGCTGGCAAAGCCCCTACGATGTCCCCTGCCTATCATTGGACCATCACCCAACCTAGTACTCACATGTCTCCTAGGTCCAGTCGTTACCCCAGATGCCACCCTCCCATCCCTCTCCACTGACCCTCTCGGACCCAACGGTGCTTGCACAACTGCCAAATCCTCAGTCACGACCAAACACCCACTGTCCTTATCCAACCTCCTCTTCTTTATACCTCCCTGTAGCCTCACCAAAGCTACCATACCCCCCTATTCTTCATTATCCTCAACTAATACAGCAACATAGCATTAGGCACACCCGACACCACCACATCCTCATCACCTATTACCACAATGCGGCACACCATCACGGGGTCTCAGACCCCAGCCTCCTCTTCTTCATGAGCCAGACCCCTCTCAGGCACAGCCACCTCCTCATTTCTCTCCCCCCTATTCCTCCCCACCAACTCCTCACCAAGCCGCAACTCCAGCTTGTGATTCCCCTTCAACAACACCGAAATGTGGTGCTGAAGCCTCAAAACCTCTGTCTCCAACTCCACAACACGTTCTAGAGCTTTCGCCGTAATCAAACCAGATCTGGCAACCTTGGTCGCCGAAAACAATGCAGAAGCTCGCTTAGCCATATTAACCAATAAAAGGTAGGTCGGTTGTCACGAATCGTGACTAAACAAGGCAGATTTCACATGACTAATCGTTATTAGTCATAAGGTATGTTTATGTTTTTATGACTCATGATTGTGAGTCATATACGTTTATGTTTCACACTGTGCAGTCAGTTGACTCATAGTTCTCACATGACTTGCACTTGCATGTCATCGTTATGTTATGATTGGTTGATGTTTCTATGACTCACGATTGTGAGTCATAATGATGTAATGACTTTCGCGCGTGACTCACATTATGAGTCACAAGTTCCACGAAGGTGACGAGCTTTGCGCACCTGACACGTTTTATGTTTTATGATTCGTTTACCGCATGTTGTGCGGTGACTCATAGGCGTCATTTGATGGATTTTGGACATGACTCATTATGAGGGATAGCACCGTGTGACTCGAGTTATGAGTTACCAGGGTTAGGTTTGTTGGCGTGAAGAGTCTATATAAGGAGGAGACTCGGTCACAGTAGTTACCACGAACCATCTCCCCTACACCTCCGGCGATTGAAATCTCAACACCAGGGAAATCATCGTGGGATTCCACCACCACCCCCTCTCCTCCCCCTTGATGGCTGCTGCCTAGGGGAGTGATGCTACATCCCCTCCTCTCCCTCTGGGGTCTACCCCCTCCTCCATGGGGTTCTTATTCCTGTTCATCGTTGACTCCCGCTCATGAAGTTCAGTTCTCCCCTTTACCCCGCACTTCCTTTGCACCTCGCTTAGGTTTTGCACGGTCGGCATTCTGTCCTCTTCGCTCACGGTC
>Ga0307509_10003886_pt1 | contig 22112 bp, 22 predicted proteins | sample 10_EM_MG_FD_202245 | JGI IMG/M metagenome (GOLD analysis project Ga0307509, IMG submission 202245) | Populus trichocarpa ectomycorrhiza microbial communities from riparian zone in the Pacific Northwest, United States - 10_EM | ecosystem: Host-associated > Plants > Roots > Unclassified | place... | reverse complement strand
GCGTTGAAGTGGGGGGAAATGAAATGTCGGACGAATGTGACCCTTACCCTGAATCATTTTCGCCACAGTCGCTCTGGGCAAAGACAAATCGTCATCGTTCGGAACACTGCGTCCCTCTCTGTCGGACATGGCTGAAAGTGTGCAATAGGTGCAATATGGGGGTGACAGGCGTGGCTCGCAAAAGAGGGGTGGTCAATTATTAGAGGAACGAAATTGGTTTCCTAGTGGTCCCTTATATACCCTTCCCCTCACGTGGAGCCCGGAAGGTGAGAACAAGGCGGAGGCTGCTCTCGATCTCGAACAATCATGGTCTGTTCCTTCTTTTTGGATATCGCTCGGAATGGGTTGGCCTGACCACTTTACTAGGCCACTCCAGTGAACCCCAAACCCTTCATGCAGGAGCTGACGGGGAAGGCTGTCTTCGTCAGGCTCAAGTGGGGACACGAATACAAGGGTTTCTTGGTCTCGACTGATGGATACATGAATCTCCAGGTACGCCGTATTTTTGTCCTTCCCGACGCGTATTTCCCCCTCGCGATTGTGCTAATCTGTTTTGATTAATAGCTTGCCAACACAGAAGAGTTCCAGGACGGTGTATCCAACGGTGCCCTTGGTGAAGTCTTCATCCGGTACGCCACACGACCAATGTGATTGCGATCCTCGTACTGACTTTTTTGCTCACAGATGTAACAACGTTCTCTACATTATAAGTCTCTCCGTATCGGTTACCCACAGTCGGTCCTGACACCCCGGTCTTGTCTTTACAGGGAGGTGCCTTCAGATTAACCCCATCTCAAAAGGCACACGATGGTTTCGAAGGGGCGATTCGTGTCCTCGATTACGCATTAGTCGTTGTGATTTGTTCTAAATGTACTCGCAAACTGCACAAAACCACATTCTCGGTTCAGCGGACGAAATCCATAAGAACGCGAAATTATACTGACAGTAAAACACCCTACCCCCGAACACCAGCAGAGATCTCAGACATCTTGTCTGGTGAATCCCTCAAATAGAACAACTTGGCCCTCCTCATCCTCCTGCCCTCCTTTCCGCCTCCGCCTCCAGCACGCTGGACAACCTTGATTTCCTTCAGGTGTGGAGAATTGACGAAGAACTGCATCTCAACACCCGTCCGCTGAACCACGTTTCGTAGCACAAAAGATGTGTCGGGACCCCTCCGCCTGATCGACAACAACACCCCGGAGAACGAAGTCGGGGCGTGTGTAAGCGCGACCGTCAGAACTGACCCTGGTAGAAGCCTCTTAGGGTGCCGGCGCGAGAAAAGGGTGGAGATGAGAGCTTGCTTCTCCGGGGTCGGAAGTGTTTTGTGGATGTATGCCATTATGCCCTTTCCCTTGAGAAGGGATGGCGTTATGGGGGCCTTTGGTTTGGGTGGGAGGATTGCGACATTCGAGAAGGGGTAGGGGTTGGTTGTGGTCGAGGCGGAGCGCGCCAGCGACTTGGTCACCGCCTGGAAGGAGCGGAACATGGCGAGGCGAGATGTAGGTTGGGCGTTGGTGGGTGGCGGACCGAACGGGATCGGCTATTTCCTTTCCGCTCTCTCGGCTCGCGATCACCGAAGTCCGACCAGTGGTAGGTATTCAAACAGCTGGGGTGACTGACCGCCGTCGTGTATATACGGACGGCGTAAATATCTAAAGATACAACAGGCGGTTCTACATGGGTACGATAGGGGCACTGCCCTTTTCAGCCGCCGTGCGCAAGCTGCGTGCGATCTCATCAGCCGGCTGAAGTGCAACCCTCCAAATCGGAACGTACCTGTAGTCATCACCGTTTTGTGTGATGTATCTCACCCAAGGCAGGGCTTGGTAACCACTTTTTTCGACAATCTTGAGGTAGCGGACTTGGATACCAGATACCGTAAAGTACGGAATCTCGAACTTCACCGTGATTGGTGCTCGTTTGTCGACCTCTTGCTCTGTGTTCGACCAGTCAGTACGTTCCCAGAGAACAGACAACGACCGGCACACCCCCTCGAACGCTCGGTAAACCAAAGTGGGCACGCATCAAGAACTCCCGACTTCCGGCCAACTGCTTGATCTTCCATACAAACGCTGACTTGTCAGGGGCGTACTGCACACTCCCTGTTGAAGCCTGAAATAACCAATCCCATGGACGTTACTAAAACCATTGGGGGTCGGTTGAGAATGTTCACGCACCCTGAACTTCGGACTGTCTGCGTCATCCGGCACGGGGACGCAGATTTCCACGTTGTTTGCAGTGCTCCGTCGTTTGAATTGAGCCTTGCATTTGACCATGTATTCCACACGGCTCCCTTTGTGATATTCCACCGCAGCCTCAACCCATATCAGCGGCTTGACGGGTGTTGACAGCCGGTAGGACATCAACTCAAATTCACCGTCGGGGGGGATGAAAGAAATCGTCCGGTCGTTCTCGAACCGGGACAACCGGACACATTGGTGGAACTTAACGTCCTCCATTTCAATTGCTTTACCCCTCGATGCTGTGATTGAATCATCATCGACAGACGAGAAACGAATCAAGGAATATCTGACTCACTTCGTCCTGTGCTTTCAAACATGACCTTGTCATTCAGACCAAGTCGGAGCTCGGGCATCCCGGATAGGTAGCATTTCATCTTCACCGCCCCAAGAATTTCGGACCGGACAACGTTACCATTGGCGTTTACCTGACCGCGAATTGGGTCACATGGGAGACCAGCTGTTGAGGGAGAGAAACGTACAAGGAGGTTTACGCTCTCGATAACGTCCAAGAAGACCTCGTTCTTACGGTACCGGATACCCTCTGATCGCCAAGACACCGCGTTCGTGACGGCAATTGGGGGCCGGACCTGAACCTCTAGCTTGTAAGACTCTTGAGTAATGTACCTGTACAGGCCGGCGGTCAGGCATATGCGTAGGGAAGTCGCGGTGATATCCACGTACTCTTGTAAGATCTTGCTCTCCGTCGTCTGAGGATACCCAAAGTCCATCATCTCGTCCATCAGTTCGTAAATGATAACAAAGTTGTCTCGGATAGACTCTTCCTCCAACTCCTTGAAGTATTCGACGAGCACTTGAACAAGCCGATGCAGGAAGATGATGACCTCGGCGGCGTTGGTGTTCCGTTTCGACATGGCCAGCACTTTCGGGCCATGTTAAATCAGCCTGGAATGAGAGCCGTTGGTGGAGAGAAAAACGCCTCACAATAAAGGTTGGAATGACGGATGTGCATGTAGTTGATACCCTGGTTGGAGAAACACGGTGTGAGTTGCTGACCCTCCTCTTCCATCTCGAGGCATAGCGGGAGAAATCTTTCGACGTAGGTGGCCGGGACATCGTCTCTGTAGGAACGTTGGATGAGAGGCTTGCCCTTGAGGTCGAGGATTGCGATTAAGCTAGCCATGGATGCGGACAATGGTGGATGAGCTGTGATATGAAATGGTTTGCTGCCGATATCGGGCCCGGCTGTCCTTGTTCACCGTCTGGAACACGGCGGTCCGAAACAAAACTTTTCTTGACTTGCTACGCTCTCTTACGTCTGTCGCACGCACTCCCGAGACAAAGTGGATCGTGGTCGTCGCCGTTGTTATCGTTGAACGTAACCGGCACGGTGCACTTGTCCATATCTAGCCACTCTTAACTAACCTCCTCTCCACACAACCACCATGACCGCTGAATCTCCCTCCCCTACTCCTCAGAAGAAGAAACGTGTCAGCATCAGCGAGCAACCCCTCCCCGATACTAAGTCCTTCCAAGTACAACGACGCAGGGTCTGGAGGGCTTGTGAAAGCTGCAGGTGCGTTCTTTCCCTATCGTGACTCCCCTAATTCAGAATCCATCTCCAGGCGAAAGAAAATAAAATGCGATGGAAACGAGCCAACGTGTACACAATGTATCACCTCCAAATCCCAATGCACTTGGTTGCAGACGAAAGATAGAGCTGCGCTCAGCAGGCAGTATGTCATCATCATCCGCAGATCTTCGGCTTTATCCCTCGACGCTAATCTACCGCACCACAGATATGTCCAGGAACTTGAAACCAGGCTCTTGCACATGGAAACTCTATTCAACCAGGTTACACCCATCCTTGAGCAAGTCGGCCATTCAGAGAACACCAGTGCATCATCCTCCTCATCTCAGTCCCCCGCCCTTATCGGTCCATCCTCCGCCGCCGTCATCCAGAAAGTCCTCCCACAGATGCAGGAGATGCGGGGCGTTACCCCGCCCACCCCACCAGAGCACAAACGAACCGTAAAATTTGAAGAGGAACCAGCCGAAGTGGTTTCAGAAGCCTTTGAACAGCTAGCTCTCGATGAACACGGCCACCTCCGGTGGATTGGGAACTCTTCCACGATGTCACTCATACAATCTTTTCGTGCGTTAACCGCCTCACCGCTACACCGGGTGTCGCCCATGGAAGATAATGACCCCCGCTCGCCGATGCCGACGGCCAACAAACTGTACTTCCCTGCGTCCGTGTTCTTCGGTCAGGTTCGCGCTCTTCCCGGGGTCGAGGATGTCGAGTATCCGAGCCGAGATCTGGCCGACGCCTTGGTGAGTGTACCTGTTGATTATCTTCATCATTGCCTTTGTCGGGTATTTTGTGATGTAATCGAATCTGACCATTCCAAATCGGAAATAGGTTCAAGCTTATTTCTCCCGCTTCCACTTCCTACTTCCCGTGGTCGACAAACCGTCTTTCTTGAGGCAATACCATGTCTTGATGGACAACACTCACGACCCCCAGGCAGTGGGAATCGATACAGCTTTCGTTGCGTTGACTTTCTCTTTGTTCGCCATCGCTTCTCGGTTCCTTGACGATCCCCGTCTCGCGACAGGAAAGGCGGATGAAGGGGGGATGGGAATGATTTATTATGAACGGTACGTAGCAGACTTTCATTTCCGATCCGGGGAACGAGGTTAAGGTTTATCCAATTTGCAGCGCCCTCATCCTACAATACATATCTCACGCGTCCATTCAACCAACTCACGTCCAGACATTCACACTTATGGCCGCACTCCTATGTTCTGTTAATTGTCTACCCCAAGCCTGGCTTTTGATAGGCCAGGGCGTCCGCGCTGCGCAGGACCTCGGTCTACACGTAGGTAGCCTTTTACATTGATCCTTGGACGCGCGTTGATGCCGGTCCTCTCCCACTCAGCGCTCTCCTCGCCGCCTTCATATTTCTCCGATCGAGAAGGAAACACTTCGCAAAATCTGGTGGGGCGTCTACACCCTCGACCGAATGTTCGCCCTCACCCTCGGTCGACCGCTGGGCATAGAAGACTCGGACTGTGACGTGGAACTCCCCGTCGATGTTGAAGACGAGTGCCTGCCACAATACTTCAGTGGGGCCCAAATGACGGATAAACAACCCTCGTTGATGGCAGGCTTCATTGCTTTCATCACGCTGTACAAGATCGCTGGTTACATGCTCCGGAGAGTCTATGCGTTGGAGACCTGGAAGGGGTTCATGACGCTCGACAGAATTTCCGAGCTCCAGCAAACCGTCGAGATACTTGATCAGGATCTCACGCAATGGATCGAAGATCTCCCCACGATTTTCAAGTCGGGCTCCGTGAACGAACAGCAAGTTTCTCTGAGCACAGTGCTGTGCAGCAACTATTACTGCGTCTTGACTACACTGCACCGCAACTTCCTTCCTGGAAAGCGAGAACAACCGGCTATCGCCAAATCTGTGGCCAAGGCACTTTCCTCGGCGAGGGGATGTATCAGACTCGCACCAGCGATGAAAAACGTCGTCCCTTCCTCGATGCACTCGACAATGTACCTCCAGAACCTCTTTAGTTCCGCGGTAATTATTCTCCTTTACGCGATGCACGTCCACGATCCCAAGGCTTCCGCGGTTGCGATGGAGGAAGCCAAGGCGTGCCTGGAGGCGGTCGAGTCCTGGGAGGGTGTTTGGCCGGGCGCGAGGAAATGCAAAGAGTTATTGCTGGATTTGATGAATACTGCGAGGGAGGCAATCATGAAGGCCAGTCACAGTGGTACCACGGGTGGAAGTGGGATCCCAGCTTCGTCCCCACTGAACCCGTCTCCCCAACCGGGACCAGCGAATTTGAGACAGGGCCCGACGGTGCAGGCGTTGAGACAAGAAAGGGTCGCGAAGAGGAACGTCCGCCCTAGGTCACAGGACGCTAGGAGGAATGCGCATGAACGAGTCGTTGGAAGTGAAGGTAATTCCTCCCTTTAGTTTGGCACGATTTTGCACTCACTTCCCGCCTAGCCTTGAGGACAAGGTCAACCTCTCGTAAGCGTGTAATGGACGATGACGAACCAGCCCACTCTCCGGTCCGCGCGCACCACACTTCACCATTCAGCCCTTACGCGCGACGCGCCGCCATCAGTAACCACAGTTCCCCAGGTTCCGCAGGAAGCATTCCGTCGCCACCCATGTCCCATGCAGAGACAATTTTAGAAGAGCAGCAGCCGACCTTTGCTGAACCGCAGTCTCCGACGTTGCAGGTTGGCCAAGGGATGTATGCCTATAATGGTCTTGACGGAGGTCAACAACCACAGTTTTCACCAGATTGGAGCACGAACCCGAATATTCTTGGTCAGGGCTCGTCCGCCCTCCCTACTGAAAGCTCGCTAAGTGGCTACAGTGGCTCAACATCGCAGGTGTACGACAACGGCGGCTACCCTTATGGAGGATCATATGGCGGTATGGTGGACATGACCGCCCAACCAGAGGCCTTCCCCGCCATAGGGTTGCCCTTTAGCGGGTTGGAGCTCATACAGAACTACCCACCAGACGGGTACTCAACGGATCCAACCTCAAGTAGTCTGTGGCAGACATTCGACGCAGGGTCGTTCATTCAAGACCCCGAGATGCCCTTTTCGTTCCAGGACTTCCAGGATCCGAACGTGGGAGAATTTTTGCAGATGGATGGGCAGTCGTCCCAATAAACGCAGCTCGGGGATTGTAGATAAGTTTTCGAATATCGTTTGAGTGGTGGCAACGTTTTGTTTTCGTTCTGTGCCCCCCTATCTGTTTCCACGTTTCCACTTCGTTCGCCTCTATGAAACTTCCGGACTTGTACCGATAATCTCTTGCATTTGTTGAGTATTTGACCATGACCTCTTGTTACAGACTACACTACGAGGTGTATTTTATTCCGTGTTTTATGTAGTTCGTACTCCCTCCCATGGCCTGTTTTGATCGTCTCATCCAGCACTGTCCTTGATGGCTCGTGTACTCGGTGGCCGTGGAGACCTTTGCTAATGATTATTGACCCTTTAATTTCCATCTAAGATCTGGGTGACCAACTCTGCGCGGGGGTGGCCGTTGTGTCGATGGCCATGGGACAGGTACCTTTGCCACCACAGACCGAGATCACAACATTAACCTGCGCCACCTACTGATATGGTGAGCCGTTGCTGATGATAGACGTTCGGATGGTGACCTTCGTACAGCGTTGCTCCCAGCCATCCTGAGTCAGTCAAGGGGCACACTCTACACGGCTTCCATTAACAACAGGGCCACCGACCGTTCCACACCCATCGAACCGCCCCGCTACCTGGTGCGAGAACCCCATGGGCTCGTCACTCGCTATGGCCCTCCACCGTGGTCACCCCTGGTCCATTTGTATGAACCGTTCGGTACGATCCCCAATGCTCTAGAACTCGTAGGGGGGGGTTGTGTCTTCCAGGTGGCCGGTGCGGGAATCCAACAAACTTACCGATCGAACGCGCAGTTCGCGAGGTTTGTCACAGCGTCCGGGGGCTGAGCGCTGAGCGCTGAGCACTGTCTGGGATACAGACCGAAGGGTCCCTGCCTGCCCCTGCGGTCCGGAGCTGACTGTCCGGTGAACGGCAGCAGTGTGAGTACGAGCTTGCGGCTACTGGACACTTCAGACTTGTTAAAGGGTGTGCATCTACATGACAGGTGATGGAGCTCAAAGGTTGGTGGGACGGGGCATGGGACGGTGTGTGAGAACAGATAGGCCACCGAGTTATAGTTCCCTTCACGTGTCTGGCCTGCCAAACAGGTCCATGGAGCTGGAGATGGATTATCTGAAACGCCAGCTGAATTTGAACGGTAAGACCGTGAACCCTTGTGCCGGTCCAATGGGGTAAACCATTCGCGTGCTGCGTTGGGTAAATGGCCGTGGGATTTGAAGCGAGAAGGGCGACACCGTGCAGCGAAATGAACGGTGGGAAGAGGTGGCCCATCACAACTGATAGTCATGCTTCTGGAGAACGAACGATCTGCACGATTCAATCCATCGTCCGACGAGAGCCCCGTCACAGGGGAAATAGTCCTGGGTCGGGATATAGTGCAACTTGAGCTCCCCGGTGCACTGGCACGCCTCAGCCGCTATCCAGGGCTGGACCATTTGTGCGCCGGCGTTGTTTTGACATGTTTGGACAATAAATGTTGAGTTCCTTTGTTCTTGATCAACGCGATCGGTCCCAGTGTGGCAAACCTGGACGCGTCCGATCCCACGGTTCGCGGCGAAGCCTCTCGCACCCGTTTCACCACCATCTGGCGATCGCCTGAGAGGGTCTTAGGCAGTCATGGCACTGGTCGGCTTCTATCAGCTCGCCGTCCTATATAACCTGTCTCGCGGTGATGTGGGGGTGCCTCCCAACCGCTCGCATCCACCCCCCATGTCCACCACCTCATCGTCGGGTTCACGTTCGCCGACCGCTGAATCTGGTCAGCCCTATTCACCTCTTTCTTCCACCACCCAATTCGGGTTGAAGACGCCAAAGCGTAAACCCAATGCCACTCGCCCCGTCCCGGATCCAACTCCAATTGCCCTTGGGACATCCGTCCTGCAGAAGTTACAACTCGACACGGACGAAGATCAAACATACGACATCGACAAGTACGAGCAGTTTATTACCCAAGATTTTCAACGACATCGGGTTTTCGTTGGCATTGACGTTTTCATGACGCACGTCCTACCCGTTCCCGAAAACTGGAAGGCACTTTGGGGACGGACTATCAGGCAAATCAAGCGCGACGCAACCTTTTCAACCGCCCGCTGGGACTACTACCGCCAGTGCGCAACCCGAGGCGTCAAAGAATCCAATTTCTACGGACCCTTGGTAGACATGGGGAATGCCATTCTCGACGTTTCGAAGAATAGTAACACCGTCTCCGTCCGGCCCCAAACACCTCAACTTTATCTCAGAAATGACCCCAAAAAGGTTCTCTGTGGGGTGATGACCGATCTCTCACCCGATATTGTAGCCGTCCACGATGGTTTTCTCCCCCACATCCGCTCAGGGGAGCGCGATGGGCGACGCCTTGAACAATCAAACCTCACCTGGGCACAACCCCTCCAGGCGCTGGAAGTAAAGCCCTGGGATGGCGCTTTGATCGACGGATCGTGCATGCCGAGGTTGAAAGTGAACGGTACGCCCGCAACAACCTCTCGTGACGTCCTATCATAACTGACGGGGAATAGGACGAGACCCACAGAAATATCACGCCCACCCTTACACGCCGTCGCGGGCCCGGGGGAGAAAGGTGGCCATCGACACACCAACGTTCGGCGAAGTAGCCTCAGCACCAGACCTCCCTCTGTCCCGAAAGCGGCCTGGGGATGATTTGCTCGAACCCAATCGGAAGATACGGAAAGCGCATCACAGGTCGACTCCAGGTGGTGCCGGCAGTCGAGCCGCGGAGAGGAAACTCAGAAAACCCCAGGCGAATGAAACCGATTGTCAGAGGAGTGTACACCTTCAAGTTGGGCGATACCTCCTGGAACAGTTCTCCGTGCCAGCCTTCCGTTCCCACGCAACCATCGGCCTGGTAGATCGTGATCGTATCCAGTTCTACCACGCAAACCATTCCGTCATCCTCGTGTCTTCCGCAATCAATTTCTCGATGTGCGACCGGACTGGCGGACTGGACAAGTTTATTGCCATCGTGATTGCTTTCAGCCGCCTCTCTCTCCGAGATAACGGTATCCTCCACGATCTCCACGACGGAAAACTCTTCAGGGACAACGGGAACCTACTTACCTCCAAGATCGCCCATGTGGCAGTGCGGATACAGGAAGGAAACAAGCTGGAGTTTGGAGGGGATGAACGTACTCAACCGTTTATTCTCACTTACGGCGAGGTTATCTCCCACGAGTCATCGCTGGCCGGACGATCTACAGCAGTACTCCATGCCACGTCACCCAGGTGGAAGGATACCGATCTGGTGGTCAAGATCAGCTGGCCGGGTGCCGAAAGGGTTGCGGAGAACGTTTTCCTTGACGAGGCGGTCAAAAAGGCGAAGAGTACTGCCGGAAAATGGGCTCTCAACCACCTGCCTCAGGTTCTCTTCGCTCAAGACGTCGTCTTCGATTCTGATTCAACCCACGAGAAGGTCGCAAGTCTGTTTGATAACGCCGAGTTCGTCGATGAAGAATACAAGTATGAACGGCGCACTCTACGAATTATTATCCAGGAACGACTGCACCCTCTCAAGACGCTGACGAAGGCGAAGGATATCGCTCAGGTCCTCCTCGATGTTGCATGCAGTACGTACTTTCCATTTGCTTATTGGTTGCAACGCACTCACGCTGAATTAGTTCACCGGTGGCTCTTCGAGGACGCTGGGATCCTGCACCGCGACCTCAGCTTGAACAATATTATGTATCGGATCGTCAATGAGAAGGTCTACGGTGTGCTGACCGACTACGATCTTTCGTCATGGACGGCTTCTCTGACCTCCGGCTACACCAAGACCTCGCAGCAAAGGACCGGAACCCCTCCATTTATGGCAAGCGGGCTACTCGATGGAACCGACGCCGTCCACCTGTATAGGCACGACGTGGAGTCCCTTTTCTACATCATGTTGATCCTGGCCACACAGAACGAGATCCAAGCTCCTAAGAAGGGGAAGGGCGGAGGGGTACGGGCACGAGAGGGCCTCAAAACTCTGCCTTATCAAGAATGGTTTGATCAACCCTCCTACAAGTCTCTTGCTTCCTTCAAGCAGACTTTCTTTTCGAGTTTGGGACATCTTGATCTCTCTCCGACCTTCGAAGACTTCCGTGGTTGGTTAGGGGTCCTCCGCCTGTCTTTCCGGCGGGGCGTCCGTGCCAAGCAGATCTACGAGGAGGAATTGATGTTTCTGCAGCAGCAAGATGGAGCGTCGGAGGGTGAGGACCTCCCGACGTTTGATGACGAGACATTAGCAGGACACATCACCTATTCCGCGCTGATCGGCCCAGTTCGGAACCTGAAGGGGAGGCTCAAGGGGCTCGCTATCCGCTACGACCCTGAATCGTCCCCACTTGCGACTTCGACCGATGCCTCTCAAACGGAAACTTGAGTGGGCCCCAGTGGATACCATACTTCCCCCCAGATCGCCTTTCCTCTCTCCATATTTAAACCCACCCACAGCAATGTACTTAACACTATACCAGTAGCACGGACACTTGTAATACATAACCCCATTATCTGCTTTCCTGGACGATGCGACACAGTCACGACCAACCTATTCCATCCGCTGGGATCAAACTGACAGGATATATAGCCACCTCATCCGGGGTGCGCTGGGTAACTGTGGGCGTCCAGTTGGACATTTATTATTATTATCTGAGCCAACGCCATGTCCCCGGGCTGTTGGACGAAACTCACCCCGCAAGCGAAAGCCCGGACCCACACGGGATGCTTGTCTCGGAGCGTCCGTGTAGGTTTCTGCGTTCTCGGAGTTCGGCTGGGAATGACTGTTCCGCACCTTTTTGCCACCTTTTCTTACGAAAAGGCGGGGGAAAGTACTTCTAGAAGTTATGTCATGAACTTACAAGGAAGTTGGTACCCAAATATGGTAATTACAAGACATGATAAGCGGTGCCGGTGAAAAGTCATGAAAGGTGATGAAAGGAAAACAGTCGTTGCCCTTCTCCCTGATGCGTAGACCGGGGGTCCTCCACAGGGACATACCGGTACGCTTCCATGGACCGGGAATTCCAACGGAAGTGCATGGAATTGCTCCGAATCTCATGGAAGTGCGTAAAGCGAGGGCCGGTGAGAGAAAAGGATTCAGCCGTGGTTCCACGAACTTCGACACGCTGGAACCGACTGTCAATACAGGGAGCGCTTCCAGGCGCTTGCATGATTTCCCTATCGTTCCAAGCCCTTCCAACTTCATGGAAGCTGACTCCGTTTTTTTTATGCTGTATAAGAGGGGACCCCAGATTTCCCTGGCCAGATTACCCCTCAAAACATGATCCCAGATCTGAAGAATCTCCCAGCGATATTTCCCCTCCTCGGGCTGCTTCTCGCTCTCTACTACACGTGGGGAGCGTTGGACTTTATCTGGTTCCATTACCTCCGGCCGGCGAGTTGGACCAGATTCTTGCATTCCACGAGACCATACGCCCTCATCACCGGCGCCACGGATGGGATTGGGAAGAGTACGGCGAAGGAGTTGTATTCGAAGGGGTTTAACCTGATTCTCCATGGGAGGGATGAGGAGAAGATGGAGCGGATGGTCGAGGAGGTGAGGGCTGCCAATCCCGCGAGCGGACTGGACATCAAGTACTTCATTGCGGACGTCGGTCAACCGGACATCGATTTCGAAGGGATTGCAAGGCAGTTTGAGGGTCTTAACATCACGTTATTCGTTAATAACGTCGGTGCATTGTTCCCCACCACCGAGGGGTACGCATCACCCTTCCTCCTCACTCGACGCGCTCACTGACTGTTGTGACAGGATTGACCAGTCGACCGAGGATTTCATAACGAACATCCTGAACATCAATGCCCGGTTTCCCTACTTCATCACGAGGGCTTTCCTCCCGTCTCTCCGCAGGAATTCCCAGAAGGGACCAGTAGAAGTCGTATTCATCGGTTCGTTCGCCGGAGACGTCGCCTTTCCCTTCACTTCATCCTACGCCGGCTCTAAAGCGCTGATGAAATCTGTCTGCCGCGTTTTGCACGCCGACGAGCGGGTTTGGTCCGGATCCAACTTGTCGTTCGTGTACGTCAATATTTCAGAGGTTCTGTCCGCGAGCTTGAGAGTCGCGGTTTCGCGTACTCGACCGCATCCGGACGATTTCGCGAGCCACCTTGTCAAGAGTTTTGGGAGTGGGAGGAGGGTGGTGATCCCCTATCCCGTTCACCATGTTATTTATGCCGTAGTGACTAGCGTGCCAGAGGCGCTCTGCGATTACATTGTGTTGGCCGAGGCCAGGTGTTTGTTCAAGAAGATTGTGGCGGGAAAGAGGAGCCGGTGAAGGGGTAACAAGTGTTGGGCGGAGGAACTCAGTCCGGCCCAACTCTCCCAAGTAGTAGCTATTCTTTTTTTGACCAGCATGCCAGGGATTCGTGGAAGGTTTACTTCCGTTTGTACGTCTACAACCTGGTACCAAAATTGTCGTAGACCTCGCAGCTTAGATATCTGCATAAATCGCATGTACATCGCCCTTTACCGCCCAAGGGACATAAACTCTTAACCACCTATCTCGAGTCCCCTTCGCTTAAGGCGCTGTCTTTGCTTTTGATTCAACCCACGAGAAGTTGCAAGCCTGTTCGATAGCGGCGAGTTCGTCACCACCGCATTCGATCCTCCTGGAATCAAACTCACAGGATGGCTGGCATACATCGCAATGTAACCGTGGGTCCTCAGCTCCAGTCGACTCAATCAACACTACATCCCCGGGCCGCTGGGGGAAGCTCACGACCTACAGACAAAAACTCGGACTAACGCGGGATGCTCGTCTCAGAGTGTCCGTGTAGGCTCAATGTTTCCGACGTTCGGTCGGAATCCAGCCTCAAGTTCAGAGAACCACGAGCTCTGAGGTGTTCGGCTCGGGTTCGGTTCAAACCGATCCTTAGGGACATTGGCCCGGTCCAAGTTCGAACACGCCCAACAAAACGGCGGGTGTGGACCCATAATGGCTAGAAGATCACAACCTGCCAAGACTGAATCGGAGAGGGCGCGAAGGCGATGGTGGAAATGTTTTTGTAAGTAGCGAGGCGGACGTGCCCGGACGGCAAAGGCGTTGAAAGGATACTGCCCCATGCCATGGGCGTGGTACGGGGTGTGAGCACTGCGTGGCAGCAAGTATGTGCCACCTTTTGAAAGCCCGACGACACAACTAAATATGATCCACGACCTGAAGAATCTCCCAGCGATATTTCCACTCCTCGGGGTGCTTCTCGCTCTCTACTACGCGTGGGGAGTGTTGGACTTTATCTGGTTCCATTACCTCCGACCGACAAGTTGGACCAGATTCTTGCATTCCACGAGACCATACGCCCTCATCACCGGCGCCACGGATGGGATTGGGAAGAGTACGGCGAAGGAGTTGTATTCGAAGGGGTTTAACCTGATTCTCCATGGGAGGAATGAGGAGAAGATGAAACGAGCGGTCGAAGAGGTGAGGGCTGCCAACCCCGCGAGCGGACTGGACATCAAGTACTTCATTGCGGACGTCGGTCAACTGGACATCGATTTCGAAGGGATTGCAAGGCAGTTTGAGGGTCTCAGCATCACGTTATTCGTTAATAACGTCGGTGCATCGTTCCCCACCAACGAGGGGTACGCCTCATCGCCCTCCCCGGTCATTTTACGCGGTTACTGAGCATTGCAACAGGATTGATAAGTTGAGTGAGGATTTCATAACGAACATCCTGAACGTCAATGCCCGGTTTCCATACTTCATCACGAGGGCTTTCCTTCCATCCCTCCGCCAGAATTCCCAGAAGGGCCCGGTAGAAGTCGTGTTCATCGGTTCAATTGCTGGCGACGTCGCTGTTCCCTTCTTTTCGCCCTACGCTGGTTCTAAAGCGCTGATGAAACGCGCCTGCCGCATTTTGCACGCCGACGAGCGGGTTTGGTCCGGATCCAACTTGTCGTTCGTGTACGTCAATGTTGGAGAGGTTCGGTCGGGGACCATGAGAGTTGCGGTTTCGCTTACTCGACCGCATTCGGACGATTACGCGAGGCAACTTGTCAAGAGCTTTGGGAGTGGGAGGAGGGTGGTGATCCCCCACCCTGTTCACCACGTTATTTATGCCATCGTGACTGGCATGCCAGAGGCGCTCTGTGATTACATTGTGTCGGCTGAGGCCAGGAGTCTGTCCAAGAAGATTGTGGCGGGGAAGAAAAGTCGATGAAGGGGTGCCGAGCGCAGGGCGGAGGAACTCATTTCGGTCCAACTCTCCCCGAGTAGTGAATATTCTGTTTGGCCAGCATTCATGGGAGGTTGTCTTCCGTTTGCACGTCTACCTGGTACCAAATTGTTGTAGGCCTCACAGCTTAGCTATCTGCATAACTCTTTCCGCACATCGCCCGGTACCGCCCAAGGACTCCCATCAGGCGGCTACTTATTGTTTTACATCAAAAACACTTCTCGATCACTCAACCCTCTCGTCCGGCCACACACGAAGGTAAACATCCTCTTCCCAGGATTCCATCTTCGCCGCACACGACGTCAACGTGGGACCACCCACGCCGTTCTCAAACTGGCCGCCTGCGATGGGGGGATTTTCGACTACGGTTCCCCACACCCCGACATCTGTAATACCGCTTCCCCCGCCGGACGTGGTCCACCACGATGGTTCCTACGACCCTGAAAAGGATGGCCTCGGCGACATACCCGGACTTCGCTACGCCTTGGATCTTTTCCTCTCTTCCCATATGGTCGAGTCCGAAACCTTCTGTAGGGAAATGGATCCCGCCATGTAAGTCACATCCTTAACGTCAACCCCCAAGGGCGTTCCGCTGTCGTGCGAGTAGACTCAACGACCTTCGCGGCGCGTATAGGGAACGTCTCTACTACACCACAGGATTCGGTCTGATACAATGCGTCAAGGCACTCATGTCGTACGAGGACGAGGTAATGCCCTCTCCGCGTTACCCCCGAGAGCGCCGGATTAACTTATACGCAGGACCTGCTTCAAGCACTAGTACACACGAAGCATGGAAACGTTGTTGCGAATCGACACAGGAAGAAGAACGCGTATCTGCCGACTAGGTTGGTGGGCAGAGTCATCAAGAGTCTTAATACGTCAGGAGTGGGGTGGTACAAGACCATGACTCCTATGGAGCGACACGCGGAGTTGGTCTACGCCGAGAGTTTGTTCGAGAAGGCGCTCCTTGGCATCGTGTACTCGGGAGATTGGCTGGCTTTCGTCAAGGAGGCGTGAGCCTAGTTATATCCCCCCATGTTCATCCGGGACTGATTCAAACGTGACAGGCTGAACCTCAAGACGACCATTGGGACTTATCGGGAACTCGGAGAATTCATCGAGGCCATGGACGCTGACGCGCGAACTCGTGGCGAACCGGAAGACAAGTCCATTGATGCTGATTTCCGTAGCGGCGTCTATCTCGGAGTCGGGGTTTCCCATCTCATCCTCAGTTTGATGCCTGGGAAGATTCTCACTATCATGGAGCTTTTTGGGTACAAGGGAGACCGGACGACCGGACTTGAAAACCTGAATAAATGTGGTGGCTGGTCGTCAGACTCGCTCGAACCCTCCGTTTCGAAAGGTGGCCCAGGAGACACCCGTTAGACCTGTTACTCGAGTTCTAACCCAGGCTTAGAAAATGAAGGGATTCGAAGGTCAATATCCGACATGTGTCTATTGATTTTCCACCTCGTCCTTTCGGGAATTACTTTCAACGGGATTGATATCAACATGGCCCAGAAGGTCCTCGATTGGAATCTTGCGCGGTACCCAAATGGTATGTCGTTCCTCGCGACAACCGCTCCCACTTCGTTGACCTCCGGCAACAGGTGTATTTTTCTTATTTGCCCAGGGCCGGATTAGCCTCGTCCGCGGTCAACCGGCCAAGGCAATCGAGTACTACAAGAAAGCCGCCGCCGCCCAACAGCAGTATAGAAATCTACACCTCATCTCGTTTTGGGAGATAGCTGTTGCCAACTTGGCCCTTTGGGACGTCCAGCAGTCCCTGGAGTATTGGACGATTTTGAAAGCGGAGGGCACTGTGAGTCGATCACGATCATATATACGGCGGTTGACTCATGTCGTTGCAGTGGTCAAAAGCGATCTACGCTTTTGGTGTGGCAATCTGCACGTCACACCTTTACGGGAACGAGAAGAAGGCGGAGATATCCAATCTTTTTGCAGAGGTTCCAAGGTTGATACAACGGATCGCGGGCAAATCTATTCCACTAGAGGTTAGTCTGTTTCTCCGGGTAACGGTTCTTGTGTTCACACAAGTTCGCCTCAGAAATACGCCGCGAAGCGAGCCGAGAAATTCCAGGAACAAGGCGGACGCTTAACCCTGGCTGCATTGGAATTAACCTACGTTTTTGGTGGAATTGCGAATGCGCAGAGGGGCGTGATTGTCAACGAAATGCTTCCCCAAACCAGGGCGGAACTCAGTGATCTGAAGTCCTTCCAAGATAAACCTGAAGCGTGGGGTAACGGTAAAGGCTACTGGGACGATTACTGCCTATGCCAATTCCTGGGGGGTGTCTGTGAACGGTACCTGGCGTATCCGGTGCGTGCTGGATGGAGTCCCCCCGCCCTGGGTGCTCCCTGACCCTCACACAGGACCCGGACGCTGTAGTGGAAGGCGATGGAGAAGAGAAATCCCACATCGGTGCCGAGGATCGCGCGACAATTGCGTTTGAGGCCGTTTTGTCGCATGGGTCGAAGATTCAAGGGGATCATCATTTGGTTTTCCACACTCGTACGCCTTCCCGGACTTGCCTATTGTCACCCAGACAGACTGATTGTGACACGTAGATTATGAATATGGAAGGCTACTTGCTTGTCAGGGCGACAAAGCGGGGGCGTTGAGGCACTTCGAGTATGTGACCACTGGGAAGGCTCCGGAGTCGAACCCAGTAGGATGGAGAGGCAAATACAGTTTGGAGGTGGGATCCTCTGTTAGTTCGTGCTCGACGCCACTGACTTGTGCCTTCCCCAGAACGCTTTGAACCTCAAAACACACGCTGCCACAGAGGCTCTGGCGCTAGGCCGGCGACTCTGATCGCCGGCCAGTATCCAGTGCTAGACCACGAACACGAACCCACACCAAATGGCGATATTATATCACGATCACGACTAATCTAACGTTTGACTGTATTTGCTGTCTTTCCTCTTGTGACGGCCCATTCCGCTTTCTTCGATTTACCACCGGGCCTTGGATATAGAGACGCCCTTGTTTGTTCTTCACGATGCTTCCCTACGGGTGTTTCGGTCATTTACCCCCACGATATCACGAGTATCCACGTAGCTTACTCCCCCCGCGTTGCTGGGAAGGGCGTATAGAAATGGAATGTTGTTGTTTTCCGGCTGCGTTCTCAGGTGATGTGACCTGCAAGCCGGTGATCGGGTGGAAGACCTGCCGGTTGGGATCCATCATCACAAGTTGTAAACACAAGCCGACCTTCCCCCTCCTTTCTCTCTCATCCTACCTATTCGCTAGTAAACGAAAAGGTTGAAAGCATGGCTCCCCATCCTATTGAGGCCATTACTTCCCCTTCGTCGTGGGGTATGGTGTGTGTTTTCAGCCCTAGATGGTGAGCTACGGCCCCGGAGACGGGTATTTATACGTTCGGCTGGGGTACAGATCGAGGACAAGTTCTCGCCATACGCAAAAGAAACACTCGCGAAACTGATCGCGTTTGTCGAGGTATGGTTCTCACACCATGTGTGCACGAGCTCATGTACCCACGGAATTGACAATCCCAGGAAGAAGTCATCCCCGCACAGAAAGTCGCTCACCATCAACTCCCTGAGGGTGAGGACCGGTGGAAGACGGTCATTCCGATCATTGAAGAGTTGAAGATCAAGGCGAGGAAACTTGGGTTGTGGAATTTGTTCCTGGGCAACAAGCATTATCCGAGACATGGAGTGCCGCTGACAAACCTCGAGGTATGATTCCTGGCTGAACGCGTTGGGTTGGCGTTGAGTGACGATGGTCGGTGTTCAGTATGCTGTTATGGCTGAGGTCCTTGGACGAGGGGGTCATATGGCTTCACAGGCGGTGAACTGCTCTGCGCCTGACACTGGTAACATGGGTGCGCCGACTTTGGCTTGATTCTCCGCGTCTTTTCTGATCCGCGTGACTACGAACAGAGGTTCTCGCTAAGTACGGGACCCCTGAACAACAAAAACAATGGTTGGAGCCCTTATTGGACGGAAAGATTCGCTCGGCTTTCGCCATGACGGAACGATTTGGTTCGTGCTCGCATATCGTGAAGGTGAATCGTTAACTGACGCCGCACCAGTCTCGTCTTCCGACGCAACGAATATCCGCACGTCTATCAAACAGGAGGGAAACGAAATTGTTATCAATGGTCGCAAATGGTGCGTTTCGCAATCCGATCTCCCCCTTGCCCTGGGAGGTTCTCATCGTGTGTTGCAGGTGGATTAGTGGGGCCGGAGACCCGAGGACGAAAATTCACATCGTCATGGGCAAGAGTGATCCTAATAATTCCAACGTTCACCAGCAACAGAGCGTGGTCCTCGTCCCCGCTGATGCTCCAGGTGTGACTGTCGTCCGCCCCATGAAGGTTTTCGGATACGACGATGCTCCAGAGGGACATTGCGAGATTCTCTACGAGAACGTTCGCGTTCCTTTAAGCAACCTGGTTCTGGGGTGGGGCAAAGGGTTCGAGGTGTGTGTCGGCTGGCTCTTGCCCCCCTCTGCTCACCGTGACTCACATGCCTCTAGATTATCCAAGGCCGCCTCGGGTGAGGACTCATTCCCTATATCCCCTCCGTTTCCTGATCGCTAATCGTGTTTCAAGACCCGGACGCATTCACCATTGCATGAGGTCGATTGGCCTTGCCCAGGTGGCGTTGGATACGATGATCCAACGGGTGACGGACCCGTCTCGCAAGACTTTTGGAAAACACTTGTACCAACATGGTACGATTTCAGTCCTACTACCTTCCTTCACGAATCTCACCCCGTTCCAGGCACGGTTGTCTCTGAAATCGCCAAGTCAAGGGCAGATATCGAGGGGGCCAGGCTGTTGGTCCTGAGCGCCGCTCTGCAAATCGACAGACGCCAGGCGAAGGGAGCCATGAAGGAGATCGGGATTGCAAAGGTTCGTGGCTTGCATTTAGCAGGAGTTCAAGATGAGCGAATGCAAGTTCACTAGTTCGTCGTGCCTTCGATGGCACTTCAAGTCGTCGACCGCGCCATTCAAGCCTTTGGAGCGGAAGGCGTGTCCCAGGATCAGTTCTTGGCCGAGACTTGGGCAGGGTTGCGTACTCTTCGCCTGGCTGATGTACGTGTTTTCCACAATCGTTTTGTCAGTTGGCGACGGTATTGAGGCAACGTGTTCAGGGACCCGATGAGGTTCACATCCAACAAATCGGCCAACGCGAGTTGAGGCGCGCCCCTGGCTTGGTCAAAAAGGCGCAAGAGATTAAGAAGAGGGAGGGCGCGTTGTTGGAGAAGCATGGCATCAAAGCATCTTTGTAGTTTTGATCTATTGTAACGACTATCGACAAATCTCAGTGCTGGTTGAGCGTCTCAGCTTCCCACGGTCGCTCCTTCGATCGCGTCCAGCACATCCACTTCCGGTGTTCGGAGACCCTCCTTTCAACGGCACCATGTCCCTGACTACGATAGCTCGGCGCAAGTTGCTGCTTCGCTCTTCACTCGCACGTCATGTCTCCTCTTCCTCTCCTTCAACTCCCTCCTCTTCAACGGAGACAAAACCTTCCTCGACCCAACTACCACCCGAGAAAATGCGAGCTCTCATCTCCCTCTACCACCAATCCAAGGATTTTATTTCCCCCTCCAACTTATCCGACAAGATCGACGAAGTTTTCGCGAAAGACTTTTACACAAATAGGACCTCGTTCGCCGGATACAACAGCTTGGTTTCTATGATGGCGGAACGCAGGGACGCTCCGGCCATTGGGAATGCGCAGACAAAGGAACAGATTGTGACTAGGACGTGGTCCTTGGGACCGGCGGCGAAGAGAGAACAGATGGTTGTTGACGCGTTGTATGGTGTTAATGAGGACCTGCCCGGCCTAGAAACTTTGTTGGATGAAGAAGGGAGGATTCGGGCGGCTGCTAAAGAAGACAAGACAGCGGGGAGTTCGTCATGATTTAGTAGGTGTGCCCCCTCTGGTGATCATTACAACCGTTCTGTGGACTGACCCATGCCATGACAGGATACTGTGCATACTTTATTTGAGGCCCCCGATTCTCTCATACTCTACCTAATATCAATCGGGTTGGAGGGTACTTACCCTTGCGCTTCCTGGGTCCGCCATTCAAACGTCCGACTCAACGTTCGGCTTGATTCGAACACTGCAAGTCAGCTCGGATACTTCGGACCGCATGGGATGCCTTGGACCCGTTATTGGCGTGTCTCCTCGACGCTCGCGAACAACCACTTCCCCACACGAATGTTTGTTGCGTTAGGGCTGGTCGCTTCCCCCAGTGATTTCGTGCCCTCAATCTCACCCAGATGTCCGGTCCAGGACTCGGCGGGTGCGTGCGATCACGCCACAGATTGTGGATTGCCAGTGCCTATCTACACTAGTCTCATCGTCCAGTCTCTGTGTCGTCCGTGCAGAGGAGTGAAAGGGACGTGATCACGTAAACGTCCGGCAACAGCATGAAGAACCATCCTTCCGGGTTACAAGTTAGGTTTCCCGGTGCGAAATTGCTTACAGTTTGGCTTGTCCTTCACTGCGGGAAACCATTTGGTCGCCCTCGTTGGGTCGCCCACATTCGCGTTCTCGTTGACTGTCCGCGCGCCACGACTCGACTAAAATTTCATCGAAGGACAATGAAACATGCAGGGAGGACAGTCAGGACATCCTTAGGAGAGAGGGGATAGGGAGAGTAGTGATAATGAACAATACTACGCTCGGGAATGAGGCACCCATCTAGATACGGGGTTGGCAGTTGTGGAAGCACGGATTGAAACCCGCCGTGACTTTGGGAGTGTATCCCCATTGGGGTGAAGGGTCTCACAAGTCTGCGAGTGCCTACAACGGGCGCACCAAAGGGACGTTTGGTGGACTCTGGAGGGGATGGGGACGTCATGTGACCCGGGTACTGTACTGACACGACCAACCCGGCAGTCACTGGTCACCACAAATTCTGCCGCTGCCGAAACACCCCCCCGGTCACCGGTCACCAGAAAAGTTGCCGCTAGCCTAGTGGCAGGTCACCGGTCACCACTAGAACT
>Ga0307509_10003885_pt1 | contig 22113 bp, 10 predicted proteins | sample 10_EM_MG_FD_202245 | JGI IMG/M metagenome (GOLD analysis project Ga0307509, IMG submission 202245) | Populus trichocarpa ectomycorrhiza microbial communities from riparian zone in the Pacific Northwest, United States - 10_EM | ecosystem: Host-associated > Plants > Roots > Unclassified | place... | reverse complement strand
GCTAAAAAATGATGGTTTTTTAAAAGCTTAAAGTTTGGCAAAATGAGAACAACATTTAATAATTTCTATGTTATTGATTAGTACTCATTTGATTTGGTATTTGGTATGTTACAAAGTTGAATACATAAATTAATAATTTTCCTTACCTATATAATGAATTATAAATTCCATCTAAATACAGGATACAAAACCTTTTAGTCCAATTAAAATTTTAATGCTTTCCGAATCCATTACTATGAATAATGCCACTACTCCCCGGTAAACATTGCCTATTATGAAGTATGAGATAAAAGACGCACTGAGACTTGTGGCCCAACAGCAGAGGCAAGGTTTCTTTGCCTCTGTCACCTGGGTTCGAGCCTCAGCGTGCATGTCTGTCACCCCCGCGGTGTCTTACCTGTCTACTGGGCTTGCAGGGTGTTCAGTGGGTCCATGGATTAGTTGTGGTGCGCGTAAGCTGGCCCGGACACCCCGGGTTACCAAAAAAAAAAGTATGAGATAAAAGACTAGTAGTATCCTAAACAATTTGGTTTGTATCTTTCACTAAATTTTATGAAAATAAGGTTTGATATGGCAATCGAGGAGAAAACTAGCTACTTAGTTATTTGCAACTTAAAATAATAGCTTCATCAAAAAAGAATATATTAATACTCAACACTACACATCTCATAAAAAAAGAATATATTAATACTTAACACCACACATCTCCTCTTTGATTCTTCTTCCTTTGAATACTTTGTTTAGTTTGGTCGGAACTAGTTACTCTAATTGCATTTGTTTAACTTCTAAATTAAATTAACGTTGACATGTAGCTAAAAAAAAGAGAGATAACTTAGATGTTGGTTATCTAATTTTGTGGCTTTTTAGAAATAGAATAATACTGTTAAGAAAACCACGTAAGATAAATATTCTTGATAATTTCCTAATTAATAAAAGGAAGAAATCAAGGAATTGAACAAATCAAGACAATTAAAAAAAATTTATATCATATAATCAAAAGAGATGACCAAACATTTATTGATTAGAAAATAGTTAAGAATACTTGTGTTATATTATTTTCTTAAGAAATACTCTTTTTTTTTTTTGAAAAAATGGAATTAGAAAAAGAAAGATTAAGATTATATGTTCTAATGCAATATCTCTCCATCTAGATAGTTGAAAAACTAGTTTTAAAATTTTATATAGAGTTTTAAAATACATTGTAGAGGTTCTCGATAATTTTTCAATATAAGTTTTTCATAGATTTTCAAATGAAGAAAAAAACATGAACAACATATTTTTTGTTTTGTTTTATATACAAGCACTTTTATCAATGTAATATTATTAAATTTATTTTTTACATTTAGTAGTGTCATAAATTTAATTTTTATTATAAATATAATATAATCTTTTTGAGTTAACAACATGACTTTTTTTTTGTTAATTCTAAATCTGAATGAAATAAAACTAATATTATATAATTAGATTATAAAAAATATAAAATATTAAAAAAAGTATCAGATAACGCGTCGTTTGCCACTATACATGACATATTATTTGCTAGTTAAAATCTGTCCACCTCAAGTGGTTGAAAAGTCGAGCTTCTTATTTTTTGGTGTAAAAAGATCTATTTTCACTCAATTTGTTTTTTTTATTGAAAACAACATAAGCATCTCAATAAAACCATTTAATTAGTTAAAACATTAAAAATTAATTGGAATGCAAAAACATTCCCAAACTCTAATTTATTTTTTTCGTCAAGATAAAGAGAAAAAAAACCTAAATGGAACTTCTCTTATAAAAAAACCCATTGACAACAAGAACGACTAGTTTCGTCACTAAAAGTGGTTATATGCTAGCTTTTTCTCTGCTTCACTTTTTTTTAGTGACTCTCTCTCATCTTTCAAACTCAGGAATTAAAATGTGAGCAAAGTAAAGTTTTGGACCAAATTATTTAATTGTCAAACTAAAATGACAAAAAAGGAAATTGGATAAAATTCTAATGAAAAACTAAGCGAAAAGGAAATGACACTAATATTATATAATTAGATTATAAAAAATATTAAATATTAAAAAAATTATTAGACAACATGTCGTTTGCCACTATAAGTGACACATCATTCGCCGGTCAAAATCTGTCTACTTTAAGTGGTTGAAAAGTCAAGTTTCTTACTTTTAGGTGTAAAAAGATCTATTTTCACTCATTTTTTTTTACTAAAAATAACCTAAACACCTCAATAAAAACCATTTAAATTAGCATTTAATTGGTTTAAAAATGAAAAATTAATTGGAATGAAAAAACTTCCCGAATTCTATTTTTTTTCATTAAGATAAAGAAAAACAAATACCTAAATGGAACTTCCTTTGAAAAAAAACCCATTAACATCAAGAACAACTAGTTTCATCACTGAAAGTGGTTGTTTGCTAATTTTCTCTCTGCTTCATCTTTTTAAAATGACTCCTTTTCTTCTCTCAAAATTAAGAACTAAATTGCGAGCAAAATAATTTTTTGGACTAAACTGTTTAATTGCCAAAATAAAATGACAAAAAAGGAAATTTGACAAAATTCCATGGAAAAACTAAGCAAAAAGGAAATGAAACTATTTTTTCTTTTAAAAGGACTCCTATTTTTTTCTTAGTTTTTATTTTGGTTTCTTTATTTTTAATTTTTTTCAAATAATAAATTATATTTTTTTTTATATCGAGCATCAACCCAAAATTCAAACGTTTTTTTGAGATAAATATAACTACATAAAAACAAATTGAAATAAATTATAAATCTCAATTACAACTAATACAATATTAAAAAAAAAATTTAAAAGAAAAAAAATCATCAAAGACAAAAAAAAAAACCCACAGATGACATAACAATTTTTTTAATATAATAAAATGACTTATTTTTTCTTTGTTTTGATTTTGTTTCTGTCATTTTTAATTTTTTATAAACAATAAAATATAATTTTTTTCATGAATTCAAATACCTGATATCAAGATGTTATTTTTGATACTTTGATAATCATTAAAAAAAAAAATCATTAACCTTTTTTCCGGATCTATACAATATGGATTAATGAATTGAAAAAAAAAATGATGTAAAGAAATCAAAATTAAAAAAATAAAATAATAATGTATGTGTATACAGGAAGAGTGTTTTTTTTTTTTTTTTTTTCAAAAAGTTATATATTTTGTTAATTAATAAACTTACCCTAGCAATTCACAGTGGCGGGGAACGACCAGTTTGACGCTGCCAGATAAATAAAGCAAGAAAGTCAGAAATGGTCACGTCAATGACCCACAAAAGAAGCCTTGTTTTTATCCAAATAAACGGTGGGTGATGAGGCTGTGAGCAATGCATGGTCACAGCTAGAAGGTGACACAATGGGTCCTGAGCCTCTGTCCCGTTGCATTTTTGAATTGAAAGCTGTAAACCGGATTGGAGCAGTATTTAAATTGAAAGGAAAAACAAATAGATATAAATTGGATTGCAGAGGGGCACAGTGACAGTGTACTGTGTGAAGTGACTGCATGGGCAGATGTTCCGCCCGCGTCAAATCTATCTAACACCCTTTGGACGGTAAAAATAAAAATAAGAGAGCTAACCCTTTTGGTTATTGACCAGCCTCGCCCTCTTAGATTCAACCGTCATTGAAGAGAGGGATCATAAAGTTTGATGATAATATCTTCTGGGTATTTTTTTCTGGCTACTGAGGAAACGTACGTATATACTAGTAATTATTTTGTTAGTCGCTGAAAAGGGGTTTGGTAGCAGTGAATCTGGGTTTTTCTCTTTTCTCAAGGGGATAGTGCTCTTTTAAAGAAAAAAACATAAAGTTAGTAAAACAAGAGAAGGGAGGGAGATGAGAGATATGGAAGCAAAAGACGGGGTCTTTCTCATGTACACAGATCCCTATGGAATGCTAGGGTGCTCCCCGGCATTGCTTGCTAGAATTCATTCCTTTTGTTTAGTTTAAAGAGACCAATTTTGTTCTCTCTTAGAGAGCAAGAGAAGGGTTTTTTTTTAGCTAGTGTGTGTGAGTGGATAGAGTGAATAGCTTTGGGTCAGGAAAAAAAAAGTTCTCTTGCAATGAGTTCTGGCTGCTAGAGAACAAAAAACCAAGCTTTCACATGGAAGGAGGCAAGAGATTTTGGTATGATTAGTTTATTTCTTTGCCAATGATTGAGTTGCCTTGCAACAAGTGAGAGACACTTCTAGGGAACCTCTGGAAGTAAGAAAAGGAAGAGAGAGAGAGAGAGAGAGAGAGAGAGAGAGAGGGGTAGAGAGAGAGAAATTGAAGATGAAATCTATGAGTAATAATAACAATGGAAGTAATAATAACTGGTTAGGCTTCTCTCTCTCGCCCCATATGAAAATGGAGGCTGCTTCTGACCCCCAACATCATCATCAGTACCATCATCAAACCCAAACTCATGCTCCTACTGCTGATTCTGTTTCTGCTGCCGTTCCAACAAGTTTCTATCTTTCTACTTCTCTCTTCAACAGTTCTGGAATCTGTTATGGAGTTGGAGAAAATGGTGGCTTTCACTCTCCTTTGTCTGTTATGCCCCTCAAGTCTGACGGCTCTCTTTGTATCATGGAAGCTCTCACTAGATCACAGCCTGAAGGTTTACTTCCTGCTTAGTTCCTTATGTTTTGTCTTTTTTTTCCCTTTAGTTTGAAAACCTGCTTTAAAGCATATTCTTTTGTGTTTCAAGGAATGGTGTCGAGTCCATCACCAAAACTGGAGGACTTCCTAGGTGGTGCAACCATGGAAAGTCATCAGTACAGTAGCCATGAAAGGGAAGCCATGGCCTTAAGTCTAGACAGCATATATTACCAGCAAAGCTCAGAGCCAGAAACTAATAGACAACATTCTCTCAACCTTTATGAACCATATAGGCAGCAAGACCAACAGTTTTCAGTTCAAACCCACCCATATTATTCTGGAATAGCATGCCAAGGATTGTATCAGGCTCCACTGGAGGGAGAAACCAAGGGTACTCAGCTTGCAGATTGTAATTCACCTATTCCTCTAATGGGAGACGATGAGCTGCCTTGCTTGAAAAACTGGGCTGCTAGACACTATTCCTCGCAAAATGTACTGGAGCAGCAGATTAATAGTGGCATGGTTAATGATGGTGGGGCTTCTTGTTCTGCTAGTGCTGTAGGTTGTGGGGATTTACAGTCTCTCAGCTTGTCTATGAGCCCTGGTTCGCAGTCAAGCTGCATTACAGCTCCAAGGCAGATCTCACCTGCTGGCACTGAATGTGTGGCCATAGAAACAAAGAAGAGAGGCCCTGTAAAAGTGGGTCAAAAACAGCCTGTTCATAGGAAGTCTATTGACACATTTGGCCAAAGAACATCACAGTATAGAGGTGTTACAAGGTTTGCCGGAACTGTTACTTTAACACTACTTTTTTGTTTTTGTTTTTTTTTATAATGAATTGTTGGAATAGTTTTGCTCTTGCCTATTTTCGTTTGGATGTTTCCATTCACCCGTACATTTCTTGTTCAGTTATCACTGCTACTTTGAATTATTTCTTGTACTATATATTCTATTCTATTTTGGTTTGTGCTTTCCTTGAACTTTTTTCTCCTTTATGTGTCCCTGTAACCATTTTGAAATAACCCCCGCCAGACACAGATGGACTGGTAGATATGAAGCCCATCTCTGGGACAATAGTTGTAAGAAGGAAGGCCAGACCAGGAAAGGAAGGCAAGGTTGGTTAAGCAAAGCTTCTACTATTTTCAATTTTTGTTTGGAGGTGTTGCTTTTTTTTTTACTGTGATTCTTGGTCCCTTTGTCTTCATGACCTGACTTGTGCAATTTAATTCTTATTTGGCTCCACATACTTCTTGGAATGATGCAATTCAGTTTATCTGGGTAAGCCTTCGCTTAAACACTAATGATGATTATGCTAGAAAGCCTTGCTGTTCATTTTTAACATTATTTCCATTTCATCGATCGCATATAGGGGGTTATGATATGGAAGAGAAAGCTGCAAGGTCTTATGATCTTGCTGCCCTTAAGTACTGGGGACCTTCAACTCATATAAATTTTCCGGTAATAGTTAATCCTGTTTGTTTGAGACTTTGTCAATTTGATTGTTTTATAGCCACCAAGATCATGCTTTTACCTTCTCTTTTCCAGTTAGAAAATTACCAGGAAGAACTTGAAGAAATGAAAAACATGGGCCGCCAGGAATATGTTGCACATTTACGGAGGTAAGGCAATGGCTTGCCCTTGAAATGGTTCCTGAGTTCCTAGTTTACGAGGGTGCTAACATTTCTTCTCCTTTGCTTTACAGAAAAAGTAGTGGGTTTTCTAGGGGGGCCTCAATCTACAGAGGAGTAACAAGGTTTTTATTCTTCTTAACTTGTAACTACCAGCCAATTTTATTGCAAAAAGTTCAATCCAATTGATATTCTAGTTCTTGTCCTGTTCCCAAATTTTCCATCTTGTGTAGGCATCACCAGCATGGAAGATGGCAAGCAAGGATAGGCCGGGTTGCAGGGAACAAGGACCTTTATCTCGGGACGTTCAGTAAGTTCTTGCTTAAGTTTAAATGCTTTCTCGCTTTGTTTGCCATTTACTCTTCATCCACTCATTTCAAGTTCAAAATTTTGTTGGACTCTTTCTGGGCATAAAGAGCTTTTAAGGGCTCATTTTATGACATGTTTGCCCCAATGTCCACTAAAGACTAGAGATGCTTTTATAAGGCTGATGGTGTATGCTTACTTTGAGACTATGCGATACATTACTGATTTCAGTACTACTAGAACTTTTATAAGGCTGTTTTGCCAGTTAAGATGCTAAAGAGGAATAAAAGTATTTCCAGACTACAATGCTTGATTAAAGGCAAATTTTTTTGAAGTGGCTGTAGTGTTTTATAATTTATACTAAGCTGTGGATATTGTAATTTGCTCAAGTGTTTAATGAAAACATATTTCAGGCACCCAAGAGGAAGCTGCTGAAGCTTATGATATTGCTGCGATCAAATTTCGGGGGGTTAATGCTGTGACAAACTTTAACATAACAAGATATGATGTTGATAGGATCATGGCCAGCAACACGCTTCTAGCTGGAGAACTAGCCAGGCGAAACCGAGACAAAGAATCTAGCATTGAGGCCATTGACTATAACACATCAACACAGAACAATTGTGTTTTATACCAGTCTCCGCAGGAACAGCCAAATGCCAGTGGAGAATCTCTTAATCAGAAGTCAATGAGTGCTGGGAATTATCGAAGCACCTCTTTCTCAGTGGCAGTGCAAGATCTTATGGGTATAGATCATTCAGTGAACTCTAGCCAGCCAGTGGTAGATGAATCAGCCAAGCTAGGAGGAACTCATCTCTCGAACCCCTCATCTTTGGTGACCAGTTTGAGCAGCTCTAGAGAAGCTAGCCCTGACAAGACCGGAACCCCTGTGCTCTTTGCTAAACCTCCACGGGCATCAAAGTTCATAGGCCCTACAACCAGCGTTACTCCTTGGATCCAAGCAGCAGCCCAATTGAGGCCAGCAGGAATCTCCATGGCTCACTTGCCAGTTTTTGCTGCATGGAATGATACCTAAAGCCTTGTGTTAGCGGTTCCCATGTGGAGTTTTTGCATGAACTAAGGAAAAGGAAGAGTTACTGTTTAAGGAGGGAAAAGGAGGGGTGAAGGCAGGAATTTTCATGATGTTTTTTTCTTTTTAGGAGGTTAGTGGAGGAAACCGGGGATTAATGAAAGACAAGGGTGGGGGCCAGTAATTTGTCTGTAACCCAAGTGTAAGAACCTTTGTCAAATTGACCTTTTGGGCTCGATATTGGAATGAACATTTTGCAAAATGGAGAGAAAAGGGATAGAGAAGTAGTAGTCTCATGATTAAATTCTGTGCTGTGAAATGATGTTGGCAATATAGTAGGAAGTGGCTGGCCCTTCTTATATTATTGAATCTACTTTTTAGATGCTGTTAAGTACGAGCCCAGCTCGATGTTAATGCAAAAGGGTCTCACTTTGACCACAAAATCTCCTCGACATGTTCCTCAATCTGCGCCACACCATCACAATTCCAACCTTTCGTATCTGAGCTTTCCTCGAAGGGAACAGACATTCCCGCATCACCATTAGAAACAGGTGGAGGGAGAGATTCCGAGGGAGGAAAAAGACTAGCTTGTGTTTATTTTAGGATTTTATTTGTCATAATTAGTTAGCACTTTGTCTCCTCTTTTTTTTTTTCCTTTTTTAAAGTCGCCATGGTTAAAAATATCTTTGACTTTTCTAATCCCTCTTTGATGTGAACCAAAAGATAAATTGCACCTAAAAGCGACTCCATGTCCTTGTGCGGACGCTAGAAAATTATAGTGGCATTGTAGAGGAAGAACTCCTTCGTGGGCGTGTGTGAGGCCGAGCCTGATAGCAATCTTTGACCTGGAAAGGGAGGATTAAGTGATATACGGCCACACCAGAAATTGACGCCTGAAGAGATGGAGATTATAAGCCATGTTAATCCAAACCAAAAGACAATATCGTAGAAAATGATAAAGCATTCCGACTTGTAATCACTTTTGCTGATTCTTGCTGGCTTCAATCAAATTTTCACTTTGTTCAGTTTCTTGTCGACGAAGAAAAAGATGACCACGGAACTGCCGTTGTGTATATGTATATGTAGCTCCCAGGTGATTCCATAGATTGGAAAAAAATGAGCAGGAAACATATATACTCATGGTGTTTATCTTTCCTTAATTCTTCGAGCAAATTGGGCAGGAAACATCTGAGATCTAACTGTTTGCTGTCAAATTAAGTGCCCTACAAATTAATCTTATCACCGAAAATATGCATTCAATTCATTGCAAGATAAAAAGGCCAAGATGTTTGGAGAAGGAAACGAGTTTGATTAGACACTGGAAGAGGCAAGGCATATGCGTATAGAGAAACGAACATACGAGCTATAACATGGCAAAGAAAAGATGCATAACTGAGCGCTTGGTGGTCAAAAAGGTGGCGATTCATGAAGAAAAAGGTTGCAAAGTGAATAGACACTTCTCATTTTTAACGAAAAAAGGCAAAAACATTGATCTGAATTTCAAACCCTCTTTGTATTTAGTCATCAACTATGATTTCATGCTTGGTGTTGACAGGTTGGATTGGGCAAGACAAAGTTCGTGCAAGACAGCATCGGAAAAGCAATTTGTTTAATCAATCTTATTTTAAAACATTCAATTACGAAAAAGCCGTGAATGTCAAAAATACGACCATATGGTCTTTCTTTCCACTCTTATTTAAGGATATAAAATTTCATAATAATATTAAGCCCTGAATATACGTACCTTGAAATATGATTCAGTGCAAAAATAATAAATTAAGTTTACGTAGATTGAGATATATATACTACATAACATTTTAAACTAATAAGGTTATTTAGTTATTTCATATGGTATCATAGTTTTGCTGGCTAAACGGTTACGAGTTCGAATCTTATTATTTTTATTTTATTTAATGAAAATTAATAACAATACAATATAAATTTGTGTAAATTTCAAACCTAAAATCTATCTTTTTGAACCTTGAGCTCACCGCTTAAATTAATTACAAAAAAGGCATACCAGATGTTCTTCCTTTCTTTCAACTCTTATTCAAGGATAGAAAATCTCACCTGAAAATTCAACGCAAAATTAAGCAAGAAAAAAGAAAAGAATTAGCCAATAATAGTGAGTGGTTGTCGTCTGCTATGTATGGTACAGCCACCATAGCTTGAGACTATTGTATGTTTGAGCTGTGGTTCAAATATCAAGTGCTCCTCCCATTTGCTGATTAAATTAAACCAATGGATGGATCAAAAACTTTGCAGCCCAGGGGAAGTGCTTCCATGCCAACGCTGCAAGAAAACAAATAAAAACGCAGTGAAGTGAATTATTTAGGCATATGGAGGCCACCAGTCCAAAACTGTATCGTATAGATGGAGAAAATCTCAGCACGGCCCTTGATATTTAAATGGTCCCAACGCAACAAGTGTTTTAATTAGGTCCCCCATTGCCATCATGTTATGGCTCACTGGAAGGCCGTGAATTCCAACGCACGCATGCAGGTGTCTGTGTTGCTGTCCGATGCTACTTCATGTGTGTTTGAACAAGGGGAGTCTGTTTCTTCTGGGGAAACCTGTAGCTACTAGCTCTTGGCTTTTGCTCTAACCTTACCTGGCTGATTTGGCCATGGACCACTACGTACTCTCTCATCATCTAGCTGCTGCTCAGTGATCAGAACTTGGCAAGAGAAACTGACCTGAGAGGCTGAGACCTAACATATATGTACAATCGCAAAGGATAATTAATACATGAAAGGGAAGAACCCTTGAGGAAACAGATACAGGTCACGTAGTACGGGGCTGTGATAATTCTATCAGTCCGTTTGGGAATACGGTTATAATTATCTTTTAAAATATTTTTTATTTATAAATATATTAAAATAATATTTTTTATATGATTTAAAAACACAAAAAATATATTAATTTAAAACAAAAAAAAATTTTAAATTTTTTCAAAAGCACTTTTGAAATGCAAAAACAAACAGGACCACGTGTATTTGTTCTGTTTAGCTTTAACTGGTGTAGCTGCACGGTCGCGATGTTGCAATAACTTTTTAGAGTTTATTTTTATTTAATTATATAATAAAAAATATACATTCACATAAAAAACAATCAATGAATAAAAATATTTTTTTAATTAGCATCACAGTTTTTGAATAAAAAGCAACAAAATAAAAATAAAAATTTGTAAAAATTACAATAATTTGAATTAAGTAGGGTAACATCATCTCTTCAATCTAAAATCCTCATTCTTATTACTCTATTTCTTAATTATTTTAACGAAAACTTATTTTCTTTTTATCATAAGCATCACTTTTTAAATAAAAACTTATAATAATCTAAAAAGAAAGTTTTAATAAAAAACATTAATATAATGCCTCAATATTTTGTATGTGAATGAAAAAAAAAAATAACGAATTAATTAATATGATAAAACCATGCTAAAAAATCTATTAAAAATAAAATAAAATATATTTTATTTCATGTCTTTTGGCTAGACTTTGGCCTCAATTTTTTCTCCCCTGCCCCTTCAAAAAAATGACAGAACATACCATTCCTCTCATCTAATTGTGAACTCCATTATTGAAAGAAAAAAAACATGTGTTCTTACCCTCTAAAATAGTTGCAAAACTAGTGTAACGAAGCCAACCTAGGAGAAGTGAGGGTACTTTGAGCTCTAGAGTATAAAGGAGGAGGAATAAGAAAGAAAAACAAGAAAAACCTAGGAGAGAGAGACAAGAAAAATAGAGTTTTTAGGCTAGAAATGGATTTAGTTTGAACCAAGAAGTTGTAGAGGGGGACAAGAAGAAGAACAAAAGAAAAGGGGAAAAAGAGAGAGAAAAAGAAGCTAATAGGAAGATAAATAAAGAAAACCTATAAGTAGATAAAAAGTGATTAAGAAAGAGATAAAAACCACTATACACTAGCACCATTGTTGTCTCCGCCACAAATAGCAACCACAATAACTTTTTTATTTTTATTTTTTTATCTTAGAAGAAGCTGAGGTAGCTGAGCCCCCTATGAGCCCCCTATCCTTTCTTCTTCTTCTTCCTGAAAGTTTTGCATGCAAGTTTATTTTCACATTAAAAAAATGAACATGTTACTATTCATCATACATGAACACTACTCAATCATGTATTTTTATTTTATTTTATTTTTACCATATTCACAATAGTGTTAGCTTTATTTTGTAAAACTATATTTTCACATTTTTACATAAGAATGTGTGTGAAATAAATTCATTTATGGAAATCTACAACTTTTCTCCTATGCTTTATATTAATTTTATAAACTTGTGTTGCCATCTTTTAAATTATGCATGTGTGCGAATATTGTTTTTTATTTTATCTTATTTTTATTTTTACTAGCTTTGCAATAATGTTATTGTCATTTTGTAAAATAATGTTGTTGCCTTTCTAAATATGTATGTGTGTGTAAATACTTGTTTTTCAAACAAAAATAAAAATTGCATCGACGAGTTTTCATCAAGTTGCATTATGTTTTGATCAAAACTTTGTTTTTAAATAGATAGGTCAATGTGTCTTCTAGTTTTTAGAGACCGATGTAGGCCTAGTGTGATTTTTTGACTTTAAAACATGTTAAAAAATGCATCGATGAGATTTTATCAAGTTAACGACATGCTTTGCTTAAACTTGGATTTTAACAAATAGGTTAACTAAAAAAAAAATAAGAAAAAAGATAGTTGAGTTTTGAGACTTATTCAAGGCCTAACGCTAATTCGGTGAATATTGATCAACAATAAATGACTTGAGAATAAACTTAGAAATAATTTGGACAATAGATGGCATATGTAAATTAAACTTAGGAGAAAATAAATAGCTAAGGTAACATTTTGTTTGAAAGGATGTTGTAAGGGTGATTTCCATCTTCTCTTAACCATAATTGTAACAACCCTTACTTTTATATGGCTAACATACAACAATAGTCATGTGTCAAGTACCAAAAAGGCAACCATTTATATATATCAATCAATCAAATTGTAACATTTCATAAAATATGGAATAATTAAGACGTACATATTATAATAACACTAGAATTGAATAATGATAATAACTTTGGAAATTGAAATGATAATAATGAGCAAATTTAAACTTATTATTCTTAACTTCATGATCAACTAAAACATAAGTTTATAATCTAATTTTGAAATAAAAACATAGTTCAATGATTCTAACGCCTTATTATAAATCCTTGAGAAAAACACATGAGAATCTAAACCTAAAATACTAAAGCAGATAATTCTCTAGTCATGGTAGATATGAGAGGGTCCTGAAAAAAAAACAACATATACAAAGATAATCAATTAAAATCAAAGACATAGATATAATTGACCATTAAATCAATTGCTAAGTTCCAACAAAATAATAAGCATTCATTGGTACAATATAATCATGAAGATCTTAAATTCTTACACCTGAATTGGCAATTCTTTTCTAACATCTTCAACTCTCACTAATGTGAAAATTGATATTGCATTTTCCCCCACACCTGTGACCAGCTATACATCTAGTTATTTACCCCTCAAATCCTGGGCTCAATTACCAAATCCTTTCCCCTACTCTTGTGGTCGGCTACTATACCCTTCCCCCCACTCTTGTGGCTATCTATTTCATGTCTGCCACCACTCTTGTGGCTAGTTAATATATGTTTCCCCCACTCATGTGGCCAACTATTATTTATTTTTCCTCACTCTTATGGTCGGCTATACACATCATTGCCCCTACTTATGTGGCCGACAATTCATCATATGCCCCTACTCATGTGGTCAACTCTCATAACAACAAGATTAATATACAAAGTTAATCTTTGAATTTTTTTTTATCCAACCTGATAACAATGATGCAAAATGTGTAATGTCATAATATAATGCTATGACATGAAATTGTTATGTCAACGTTAGTCCAATTCCTTAAACACTTAGATATTCCCTTTTCATTTATTATCATTTGGTAATAATCAATAAGAATTAAAAACATAACAAAATTTTAGAAGGACAAGGATGAGGTGGTATACACCTACATGTTCCTCTTAATGGTCTTGTTTCGCTAGCTTGTGATTTCGCAGTCGATGCCTCTTTTATTTCATACAAGGCCATCATTAAACATCATTCTTTATTTTCAAGGATTTGCATCCCATCATTCTTTATATTCACATTAATTTATTTTTAACATTTCTTATCAACATACAAACATCATCATACAAATGTATATAAAATTTTCATATCTACACTAAACCATTATTTCATGTTCACATGGCTTTCCATTTACCTGAAATGCATAGACTTTTCTAAGCTAATACCTTAACCCAAGCTGACCTCATCTTAATTACTATATAGAGGACTCTATATTTTTATTATTTATATTTTTATGGCAGCCCAAACCAATCCCCTCATACTCTAGTAGCCTTGCTTTTTGTCTATTGGAGACATTTTTTATCCCTAAACAACTTTGCACCCAAGGCTATCACTCCAGCCCCCTTTTTTTTTAAATTGTTTTGGAGGGTTAATTAGTCCCATAAACACTGACTTTCAGAGTTGTTACAGTAGCCCTAAAGTCTCTTAAAAGTAAGTCCCTCTAATAAACTCCTTTTCCTTTTAAATTATGGGGTTGTTTCGACAACCCCTATTCCATCATTTAGAGGCATTCAACACATCATAATTTACATATTAATACTCATCAATAACAACCCTTACAACCCTTCAAATATTGTAATACAAATCAACCCCAAATTACTTTAATACATCCATCTATCTTACACAATTGCAAGAGTTCTTTCATCTTGTTCAATCATAATGAATTAACAACTCATTGTAAATTATAGGTCTCACCTCTCCCATGGTGGCTGTAACCACCACTTCTCCCCCTTTAAGGTTTTTTCTTCCTTTTACATCAGCAATACCTATAATTTTAGTCCTAAACATGTCTATTCTTTAATTCCTTAACTAAACATGATGTTCACTAATTTTTAATACTAGGATCTTTTAAGAATTCAAGAAACCCTTTCTTTCCACACTTTCTCATGCATTAACTTAATTTCTTTACTTTCTTGATGTGTACGTTAACATCCCTAATTACATACAAGAATTAACAAGAATCCCCCCCCCACAATTTTCTTCCCTTGGCCAAACCAAGGGATCCTTGTTTCTCTTGGATTTTCTTCAATTTTCTTGTTTCTTTCACCCTTTTACACATTCCAAACTCAATTATTTATTAAATTCCAAAGGACTAATGATTTTCCAATTCTTGCATGAACCCTAGAATTCAAGATTTGAGGGTTTTTTTTCTCATCATTCTACAAATTAGCATGCAAAAACCCATTCTAATTCATTACATATTGTTGGTAAGCCTAAATTCACAGGATTTAATATAAGAACATCCTTCCCCATATGAAACCTAAAGTTCGTTGAACCTAGGGGTTATGATTTCCTAGGGTTTTCTTTTTCAATTTGTGAAAATTTCTCTCGCTAACAACACATAATCATCATTCTATGTAATTTTTTTTAAGAATTAATAATTTTTCCAATTTCTATATGAACCCTACTTTCACAAATTTTAGGATTTTCTTATTTTTATTCAAGAATCACATAATTATTCATAACATCATTGTTTAGAGAATCATTGTTTAGAGAACTTACCTAGGATTCTTGAAGTGATAGAACCTTCTAATTGTTGCTTCTACCAATCCTTCTTCTTCTCCCTATTTATTTTCTTCCTAGCCATGATTCTATTCTTTCTTCTTTCTTCTTCCTTCAAAACTTGCTCTTCAATCAAAATTTCTCTCCCTCACCTACGATTTGGAATCTCCCTCCCCCTCGCCCTTTTTTTTTTCCATTTTTTTTAATCAGAGAAGACTTACAGAGTAGGTTCCTTTCTGCTACCAACCTATCCCTTCTATACATATATTCGGCCTCGCTTAAGGAAACCATTCGGTTTCTCCTTTTTTCATTATTTATTTATTATCATTATATATATATATATATATATTAAAAGCCCGGGTATACAATAACTAACCCCTTCTTGAATGTCTGAAACAAGTGCATATTTTTGAATTCTTAGTTTTTTTTTAATTTTTTTTTTAAAAAACTAGATGGTGACTTTATTTTCTTTTAAATTTGAAGGTCCAATATTCATATCGGGTGGCGATAATATGATAGCTCCACTGGGAATAATAGGGTTAAACCTATATATATGTGCTTTATCTTTTAATACCTTTATTGCCTTTCATAGTTATTTTATCCATGTTGTTTAATTTTATGAATTTATTTAATTTGAGTTGTTTATTATTGCATTTATTTTAATTTGCTAGATTAAATGTGCATGCATATTATTTTTTGAGTTTCATGAACTTCACAAAATCCTAACAAAAACTATAGATCTAAGGCTGTCCTTTTTAGAATTAGATAGAGAGATTTATATGGCGAGTATAATTATAGACCTAAGGATTTTTTTGAAAACCCTAACAAAAATATTATTATTTTTATTTATCCACAACCATTCCAAACAAATTCATGGTTCAACTATCTCAGACCTTTACTATTATATCACTATTCAATAATAGAATTCAACAAAAAAAAATCTATATCATGCACTCAATCATAAAATTCTTACCACTTAATGTCATAAATGCAATTTACCACTTTTATTTAACAGTTGGGTTTCACCCAACATTTCATTAACAGTCAAATAAGTTGGTTTTCCATGCAATGTTAACTCCACACAAGTTTATTTAAATCAAATTACATATTCTAATCATCATACAAACTGATGCTACCAATCCATTACTGGGCACTAGCCCTATTACTAGGTAACTAGTTCATTAACATAACCCATCACTAGGCACTAGCCTGATTATCGGGTAACTAGTTCCACAACATAGCCCATTACCGGGTAACTAGTTTCTTAACATAGAATTTTTTGCCTTTATAGTTAAAGTCAATTATAAATATTTTACCGTCATTGTGATCAATGATGCAACCATATTATTCGATAGTTTCACCCACATTTAACTAGTGTTTTGCCTATGTTTTTTATATAAAATGCCTTGATATTTTTTGTTTTATGTTTTGAAGGCACTTTTGGATGAAAGATGCAAAAATGAGTAAATTGGAGGTAATTGGCAATTTGACCTTCAGTCGATGTTTTATGCAGAGCGTGAGCTCTAGAGGTCAAAATGAAGTGATTCCAGTGGCATTAAAAAGCTAACATCCATACCTTTCTGGAAATCTAAGGCAAGAAAATAAAATAAGGAAGAGCATGGAAATTGCAGCCTTCAAATTCAAATCTCGCAATCTGCCAATGTTGACCTTCATCCATTCTGACTTGAATATCTGGAGCTACAGAAGTCCAATTTATGCAAAATCAATTTTGTTGGATTTTTGACTCAAAGGCCTATAAACGCTCTAGATTTCAGCCGAAAAAGATGTCATATGAGGGAGATATGAGTTTTCAAAGATAACAACTGAATTCTACCAGCAAACAGGTTTCGTGAAGAAACGAGTCCAAATTACGTTCCGAAGCATCTAAACCGATATCTAAGTTTTTATTTCAGCAATTCAGCTCCTCTAAGTCAAAGCTTGAATATTTCATGCAAGGCTATTTCTCCTTTTTTAGAAAAATAGTTATTGAAGTACTTGATTGTAAATTGTCTACTTAAGGGATGACTATTTTGTAAAATAGAGACTAGGGTTTCCTAGGATATAAAAAGAATGAGAGAAGAGAAGGGGGCAGCCAACCAAGAGGAGAAAAATGCCCCCCTCCTCTAAGAAACTCGAACTTATGCATTCTTTCTTCTTTTTGATTAGTTGTTCAACAAACATGCAAGGCTAAACACTTTTTCTTGGTTGCAAGGATACAGAAACATTCGACTTTCAAGAACTGTGAGATTTATTTTACCTTTTCTTTTCAGTTTATATGATGAATATGTTTGTTCTCCCAAGCTTATTTTTCCTATGATTGTTTATTTTAATTGCTAGAGCGGACTCTAAGTTATTATTGTAGACAATCTATTACTAAGTTTGATATCAAAACCAGAGTTATGGTATATGAACTTGTGAAGCAACTGAGTTTAATAATTGTGGTGGATCTATGTTATTATTCTTAGGGAGAACATTCAATCAAATCAAACATAGACTGCAGAAAATTATGTTTTCTTGATTAATCGACTTATCTAGTTCTTAAGGCTGCCATTGAATTAAATTACTAGTGCGGACACTGTGGTTGTTTGATGGTTAGGGTTAGTTATACGGCGGATCCATTAACTAACCAATGTTAAGAAGAGATAAATATTCAGAATATAAATTGATGTTTCGTTTCCATGATCAGTTCTGATTTCTGTAGGTGGATGTGTGCTTGCGACCAAGGTTTGTTCTCTTGATAATTTTCTGATTTTATTTAATTTCGCTTAATATTTTTCTGTTTTCTTTCGCTTTAGCCTAGATAACGTCCAAACCCCCCTAAATTGCATATCATCTAGCATAAAAATTTGACTTGAACCTTCCTCGTGGGATCGACCCCTTGCTTGCTCTATATTATCTTGTGTGTTGTATTTTAAGCTAGGATAATTAATTGTGCGACCGCGACATCGCAACAATCAATCACCTTTCATAACATATTATGTGTTTTTTTGCCTATGCATTTAATTACAACACATACTGATTTCTATCTCGAAGGCTTAAACCTTCAATTATTAATAACAATACACAACATAACCAAATAATCATTGTAAATTGAATATTTACAAAAGAATGTTTAATTAAATAAATAGGCCAGGGTGAGTCAATCTCTTACCTTAAACTCCTAGTGCACATCTCCTGCTACTGTATGTCCTCTTTCGGTTGTGCTTACACACCTTAATGATACAAATTCAATAACTCATCATCTTTCATTATACTTTCTATAAAACACAACATAATTATAAAGCATTTATCCCATTAATTCAATTATATTCAATTTCAATGTTAAATTTCATTCCAATAATCATATTAATCATATTATAATACATAATTATACACAATGATAAGCATTAACTCATTCAACCATGTGGCATATTTCAACAAAACATTTCAACTTATATTATAAGTAAAACACATAAATTTCCTTTAAACCCAGTACAATTGTCGTTAGGTTCAAAACATGCTTTTTATGCTATATACACCAATTTCTCATTCAATATTTCTCAAACCAAGCTTAAAATATTTTTTTATAAACTCATTATTTAGTTAATCACAATGGTGAAGTTATACATTATCATGTTTAGCATAACATATCTAACCTTCAGAAAAATCCAACTATTAAATTGTCCTATATGGGAACCAAATTGGATTGACCTAAAAATTTACAGACATACTGTTTTGGGAGAAAACTTTCTAGTCAGAGTGTTGGTTTTTGCTCTCCACCATTTAGAATTTATCAAACAACTGGAGTAACAACATATCCAAACATCAACCTGATCCAACTATAGATGAAGGAGAAAACAACTGGCAACTAAGATTGTCTAGAAGGGTGTTTTTCTGTAATTGTTTCCTTTGGAGATATCTCTCAAACTGAGAATGATAAATCAAATCCCACTAGTGAGAAAGTGGAGGACATTGGGCAGAACAACATATCCAAAACTCAACTTAATCCAATAGTGGAAGGCGGTGATATGGCTGTCGTAATGTCTACAATCAATGTGTTTTCTCTCTAGTTTCTCTCTAACTCTCTATCTAATGATTTAGTAGACTATGTGTTAGTAGACTCATCGTAAAATTTTGTTTTTCTGTTAATTGTAATTCTCATTCTTTTGATTGCTTTTATTAGTTTTGAATCCTTTTTTTATTGATTTTTTTTCTTCAATTTCAACCCTTACCACTTGATTTTATTTGATTTTTATATTAAATATGATCCTTATTCTTTTGATTGCTATTTCTTTGTTTTTATATCCTTTACTTAATTAATTTGTTTTTCAATTCCATCATTTGTCATTTTATTTCATTATATTTTTATGTCAGATTTGATCTTTATTCTTTTAATTGTTTTTTTTTTTTTGTGTAGATCCTTTTTTGAAATTGATTTTTGTTTTTTAACTTTGTCATTCAACATTAAATTGATTAAGAATTAAACTTCGTAATATTTTTCGGTGTCATGATCTTCGTCTTATGATCAAAGTCACGGGTAAAAAATGTTAACCCATATTGCAACCGATTCTTTAAAAAAAATAAAATTGTTTACATATATTTAAATTTGTTTAATATTGAGTTTATTGAAGATTGAGTTTTTTTTTAATTTGCTTTTGATTATAACCCAGCCTCACGACCCGATCACAAATTTGACATGCTTACTCAGATTGGCTTGAGGCTTTTACATAAGTTTATTCTTACATCAAATTTGATCCCCATTCTTTTAATTGCTTTTTTCTTTGCTTTGGATCTATTTTTGAAATTGATTTTCTTTTTTGAATTTTATCCTTTAACATTGGATTATCAAGAATTAAGCTTCGTAATTTTTTTCAATGTTGTGATTCCGGTCTCATGACCCGGGTCAAAGGTATGAATGTTAACCCGAATTGATATCAATTCTTTTTTTATATATTTTTTGCATCAATTTTCTTTTTTTGATTTCATCATTTAACATTGAGTTTATTAAAAAATGAGTTTCTATATTATTTTTTTAATTTACTTTTATGAGGATGACTTGGCCTCGAGACTAAGGTCATGAGTTTGTCATGCTAACTAAGATTGACTCACAATTGTTTTTGTTATTTTTTTTAATTTTTTTCGATTTACTCCTTTAACATTGAATTAACTTGGAATTAGCTTCCAAAATTTTCTTCTTCTAGCATTCATTCTTTTTTTTGCCGGTCATGGTTATTGTTTTTTCTCTTTAGATCTAGTACATTTATTATTATTGTTTTTTTAATCATATAATTAAATTAAACCATCTTGTTGAATTTAATAATGTATATAACTCAGGTCATATAATTTATGTTAGGATATTTAAACATCTTTTTTAAGTTAAAAACCGACGCGGCTTGCGGTGAAATAAAAACCACCTATCTAGTCTAATTTTATAAAATGTGGTGTTGTTAAGAGTGTTTTTCTTTACATACTTTGTTAAATTTTTTGATAAAATAATAAACTAAAAAAACATTTAAAAAATAGCAAAATTTTAATAAAGATACTATTAGAATTCACGGTTTTAACAAAGACCTACTGGAATCCCGGCTTCGAGAAAGGATCTATCAGTAGTAAAAAGGGTGGAACAAATTAGAAGCTCTGGTATTTGGGTCAAATTACCATAATAATAACACATCAAAAGTGATTAGCAGACAGAAATACGTGATGCCAAAGGGACATGAAGAACAAATCTGCCCAGTCTGCTGATTCCATGAAGTAGTACCACCGTAAATTTTGTTTTACAAAATAGAATTTTCTCCCAAAAGCACCATATTAAGAATGAAGTCAGAAAGGATATGCATGATATAGACTGCTGAGAAAAAGGAAAGAAGGATGAGAAGGAAAGACTAAATCGAAGAATATGAGAAAATCAACACCACCTTTTCTAAAGCATGCACCGATTCTTCCTAGCATCAGAGAACTTCCATGGTATTCCCTGTTATAGTTTTTTTTCCTAGGTTTATGTGGCTGTGTAGGACCGACAAACAAAGATTTATTTGCATTTGTTTTGTCTTGATTGTTTTTAATTTCCTTTTTTTTTTCCTAGGACATGAGAACATAAAGCCGCGCGTATTTATTAGACCCCCTATTCCTCCTAATCACCACGTCTGTATTATTTTTTAAATATATTTTTTGATCAATGCTATTTTATTGAAAATCTTGACAGAGCATGTTAGAAAGGAAAAATACCCTGTCGTTGCAGCATTTCAATTGCTAGAGCATTACTTGTTAAACAGGAGACGACAAGACGCGAGGGATGTTAAGCCTTCCGTACAAACCTGGAAGCTACGGTCGAGATCTCAGTTAGCTAGGGTCAGGACTCAGGGTTCTTCAGGGTGAGATCTGGGCAGAGAAAATAGGAGAAGAGGGTCCTGTCAACGTCCCGTATCTAACGTAGAATCTTTGGCCCCAAGCCTTGACTTTTGTTTCATTTCGCACTCGTGATCCATCTCCCTCCCTCCCTCTCTTGTTTTTCGTTACTTTCAATGTACTGATTCCACGTGGTATCCGTAGCCGTCACAGTTACTGTTTCCGTCGTAGCCGCTGGTGGTTGGCAGTGGCTGTCTTTTCATTTTAACCGTGTATGTAGTAGAGAGAGAAGCGTAGACTCGGTCCCTGGAGGCTAGAGAAGCCACGAATCTACAAGCGATGCTGTTAAAAACTAGTGCTGTTATTTTCAAGGTTGTAAATTCTGTTTTGATAGGTGTTTTGTTTTTTTAATTGGAATAAAATATTTTAGTTTTAGAGTATTTCGGCATGCTGTTTCGGGGTTTTATTATATATATATATATATATATATATTCAATAAACATAATTCAAATTCAAGATAAATTAATTATAAATTATGCAATACAAACACAATGCCAAACAAATATAATTTTAAAATTTAAAATA
>Ga0307509_10003884_pt1 | contig 22119 bp, 18 predicted proteins | sample 10_EM_MG_FD_202245 | JGI IMG/M metagenome (GOLD analysis project Ga0307509, IMG submission 202245) | Populus trichocarpa ectomycorrhiza microbial communities from riparian zone in the Pacific Northwest, United States - 10_EM | ecosystem: Host-associated > Plants > Roots > Unclassified | place... | reverse complement strand
ATGTGTAGATTTTACCAGCTTAGCTTCTGGTTTAACAAGGATTCTCTTTTGTTTGAATTAATTTTCCAGGCCCTGGATACACTAGGGAATACCAGATGGAGGGTAAATAAGAGGGTACTTAGTGTTGTTGATAGAATATGGAGTAATGGAGGCTGTCTTGCTGATTTGGTAGACCACAGTGATGTGAGTATCTTTTCTAACTTTCCTCAATGTAACTTTTTTTTTTCTGAGAAACTCCTTTACCTTTACCTTTGTGTTCCAAGAATTGATCATGATGTCTATAGCAAGTAAAAAACCTTTCTTGTTTAATTTCTTCATTTCAGGTTCCTTTACCTGAAAAGCCAGAAACAGAAGATGAAGCACTACTTAAGAAGTGGAAGTGGAAACTCAGAGGAGTGAAAAAAGATAACAGGGAAAGACATGCACAGCGTTGTGACATAGAACTTAAACTTGCTGTAAGACTCAATTTACTTTATTTTAGACAGTACACTTTCAATCTTCTTGATGGCGTTCATGCCATCATTCTTAATTGGCTCCAGGTAGCACGGAAGATGAAAGATGAAGAAGGTTTCTATTATCCACACAATATTGACTTTCGTGGGCGTGCCTACCCCATGCACCCATACTTAAACCATCTTGGATCAGATCTGTGCCGGGGGATTTTGGAGTTCGCAGAGGGACGCCCTCTTGGAAAGTCAGGCTTACGGTGGCTGAAGATACACATTGCGAATCTATTTGCTGGTGGTGTAGACAAGCTATCTTACGAGGGACGAATAGCTTTTACGGAGAATCACCTTGATGATATATTTGATTGCACAGACAAACCACTTGACGGAAAGCGTTGGTGGTTGCATGCAGAAGATCCATTTCAGTTCTTGGCTGTGTGCATTAACCTAACTGAAGCTTTGAGAAGCTCCTCGCCAGAAACATATATTTCACATATTCCTGTTCATCAGGTATATCTTATCAATGTATTGCATTGTGCTGATATAAACTTTTTATGGACATTTTTTAAGGATTGTAAAGCATCCTACCCAATTGAGCACAGTTTTACTGGAATGGTAGGGAATGGATTGAGAGAGGCAGAGGTGTTAGGAAGATGAATGGTAAAAGGAGAGTCAAGATTCTTTGTTATTGTACCTTGCATGCTTTAGGAAAACAAATAAAATGATAAGCTTAAGTGGTTTCTATTGGTTCTATTACATAAAAAACTGTTGGACTATGTGGGACAATCAACTTAAGTACTCTTCCCTGGGCTTATCTTTGTTCTTCTGGCCTATAAATTTATTTTGCTCTCATATTTCTGTATTTTTCTCATAACCTGTTCTGCCTTCTGATGTACCCCTTCCCTCTTATGGTTTTCTGTAGGATGGTTCCTGCAATGGCCTACAACACTACGCTGCACTTGGAAGAGACAAGGTAACGTCCTTAATTTGAATTGGATGATGTTATGAAATTTTTCTTTTCTTTATGATTACTGCTGATAAACAAAACCCAATATGTGCAATCTGTTTGTCTGATTTTCGTTTCCTAAGGCACTATGCTGATGCCAATCATTGTTGAATTCAAGTCGTGTTTTTTAGAAGTGGTCTGCATACTTTTATTTTTTGAACTTCGTTTTTATTTTTGAAAAAGGAAAGTAATGCATTTGATTATATTTTGAATCCCTCTGCTTTTGTTAAATCATTGGAATCTTGAACAGTTGGGAGCAGCTGCTGTTAATCTAGTTGCAGGAGAGAAGCCTGCAGATGTCTACTCGGGAATAGCTGCTAGGTAAGGGGTTTCCTCATGATACAGTAGAAAAGATTTGAGCTAAGATGAGCTTTTGTTGAAGCAAACCAATGGAGCTGGTTGTTTTTACTCACACTGATTTAAGATTAGGTCAAAGATTTGAAAACGCAGAGATTTTTTGAGAAACTAAAAAGCTTGTGCTGAAAATTGTGGAAACTCTTGGTTAGTAGGCTTAATAAAGGGATACCCTTCTTTAAATCTGAAGTTCCATTTAATTACATGAGGACAGAATCTGAACTTTTAGATTTATAACCAACTCTTAATAGGATGACCCGCAAGTATGATCCTAGGAATATAAACCAAAAATGCTTCCTAATTGGGTCCCAGTTTTTCTGAAACATACCTACCAGCATGTATTGGATCGAATAGAAATCTGCAATTAACATTATCATCTCAAAGACTAAGAGTTTGGAAGCACTACTCTCACAAAACTAAAAGAAGAATGTATTTCACTGGCCGAGTTTTCTGGCTTTCAAGGAAATCCAGGTATTTGTAATGAAGTAGTAACATCCAATCAAAGGTTAATATTTCTGCTTAAATTAGGAACTTTAATTTGATTCAATTCAATCAAAGCAAAACTTTAGTCAGCAAAGCTCTTATTTCATGGCCTATGACCAGATCCATATGTTTGCCCTTCGTGTGCAGTAGTCAAAGTCCTGTAGTATTCATTGGATATGTTTGATTGGAGCCAAATTTGTATAGGCTCTACAAGAATTTTTCTTTTTCAATCCTATATTTCTGTGATGTGAAGCAAGCAGATATCTGCAAAAGGATGCTGTGATTAACATGCACTTTTGCGATGCAGAGTACTTGATATCATGCGGAGGGATGCACAGAAAGATCCAGATGTTTTTCCTGATGCATTGCGTGCAAAAGAATTAATTAACCAGGTTTTCTGCATGCTTTGATTGTTGATCATAGTGGTCTCCTGTCACTAAGGGATTGCTTAGTTACTATCGGGTCAACACTGTTTCATGCTTTTCCTTTTTTTTGGCCCATCAAAAGATAGGGCGTACCCTGCCATTTTTCAATGTGGATAAGTTCTTTTACTTTCAAACTAATGGTGGTTTGATTCCATCTAGGTGGATAGGAAATTGGTGAAACAGACAGTGATGACATCTGTATATGGTGTAACTTACATTGGTGCTAGAGACCAGATCAAAAGGAGGTTAAAGGAACGTGGTATCACAGAGGAGTCAGATATCTTTGGTTGTTCTTGCTATGCTGCAAAGGTTTGAAGGGAGCGTCCCTACAGTGATGATTCATAATTCCTTAGCTTTACTCTTTTTCATAAAACATGTCACTGACAATATTTTATATTGTTGCTTGATCAGGTGACCTTAACTGCCTTAGGAGAGATGTTTGAAGCTGCACGAAGTATCATGAACTGGCTTGGGGATTGTGCAAAGGTGAGTCTGTCTCAATTTATTTGTTTTTCCTTTATGTTGATTTTCTTTTTTTGGTTATTTTTTTATCTAGTTTCTATACCAACAACTGAAATTCTGTTTACATTTTCTCTTTGCATTTTACCTGACCAGATTATCGCATCTGAAAATGAGCCAGTGCGGTGGACAACTCCCCTAGGACTTCCTGTTGTACAACCTTATCGTAAATTAGGGACGCGAAGTGTGAGTTCTATAACATTTGCAGAAGCATAGTAGATCATATAGTACTGACAGGGAAAAAAAAAATGATTGGCATTTTGTTACATTTGTATCGATAGAGAGGGCATTTTGAGTACTCTTTTCTTCCTTTTGTGCAATTGCTGCAGATCAAAACTTCCCTACAGGTTTTAATACTACAAAAAGAAACTGACAAGGTAATGTTACTTATCTTTGTTGCTCGTTTCTGCTTTGTTAATCAAGATTCCATAATATTTACTTTGACTTCGAGTCTGTGCTAAGATGTTGATGACACATGAAATTGTGAAAAATCTGAAATAACCTGTTTTTATTGCTGAAATGTTGTTTGAGGATATAGTATCTTACATTGGTACATTCTGCTAGCTGTTTCCCAATTTTCTGAACCAATTTTTCTGAACATGATTTCTGGTAGACTTCAGTGGGTGCCTTGGCTTTTTGTCTAGCTAAATTGCCGTGAATTTTTTTCTTTATTCAGTCTGGACTGTGACCAAAATACTAAAACAAAGGGGGGAAAGGTTGTACCTTCTGGGTCTTGGATCTCAAATTTGGCAGTTCTTTTACTGTTACAGGTTATGGTCCAAAGACAGAGAACAGCTTTCTCACCAAATTTTGTTCATTCCCTTGATAGTTCTCATATGATGATGACTGCAGTTGCCTGCAAAGGGGCAGGCTTAAATTTTGCAGGTTTTTCACTCATTGCTGGATTTTGTCTCAATTGCTGTCCTATTCCTAGTTTTGATTTCTCATTACTGCATATCGGCATACCATCACAGGAGTTCACGATTCATATTGGACGCATGCATGTGATGTGGATGAAATGAACAGGATACTGAGGGAAAAGTTTGTTGAACTCTATGAAACACCTATATTGGAGAATGTAAGTATTAGCACTGCTATATTGTTCTAAAACTTATAAGGGCAGTGGCCCATTCATTGGCATCATTATATATTTGTAGAAGGCAAAAACCCAATACAATATTTTTGAAGTTTATTTGGCAGAGCGGATAAGAGGAAATTAATTATTTTTTACTAGCTTTATTCGATTGCGGTTGTTTTGGTTGTGAATAAAAGAACAAAGAAAAGAGATACGTACCATATGTTTAAAGAAACAACACTTGTTAGAGTTAATTAAAGGATTCTTTATAATTTGTTCTCATCTGCTGTTTCAATTATGTTTTGGGATAAAAAAAATGCCTATAAATTTCAACTTGAATTAGCATTTAAAAGAATTGTGCAGTGTCAAATCCAAGTCTGAGGGTGTTTTTTTTTAAGCAGAACTCATCATTTATACTGTTGGATTTGTATGCAGTTGTTGGAGAGCTTTGAAAAGTCTTTTCCCACGTTGTCTTTTCCGCCTTTGCCTGACCGGGGAGACTTCGAGCTGAGGGAAGTGTTGGAATCACCTTATTTCTTTAACTGATTCAGTGCAAGGGGTCCTCCTCTCATTGCTACACTAACGTGACCCCCTTCTTTTATGGGTGTCATTAATTCTTTGTTCCTTGCCAAGCCTGGCTATGGAAAGCTGTGATCTAATGAAGAACTTCCTGCTAGAGACTAGCCTCTCTATTGTATATAGTATCTTGAAAGGAGTCGTCGAGCATTGAAGATCTTCATTTGGTCTGTGAGTTTTGACTCAGCTCTGAATGCTGTTGTATAGCAAGCATATTTATTTTGTTCTGGGAATAGGCTTCGCTGGGTTCTTGCATTGAACAAGAATGAATGAAGAGACTTGTGATCATTGTGACCCACCATAGTTCCAATCCATCTTCTTAACCACCAAAGCAACACCCATTAGCCACCACCGCGTACAGAAAACAAAACACTAACAACCACCAGATAGCCGCATTTGAGATTCACCATTACAAATCAATCCATACCAGCAATAACCATATTCTCTTCATTTGTATGAGGGTCATAACAACACAGGAAATCAAACTCCGAGAGAGGCATGAAAGAGAATGGAATTAAATAAGGAGAGTCTTCAGCCAAAATTCCATTTTGTAATTATTATTTTTATTTGTAATTTTTTTTCTTATTTCTTCTATCTTAATTAAAAAAATCATAGTAAAAAAATTAAAGTAATTTTATTTTAAAAAACAATGACATCAACAGACAAGTTATCTATTACAACACTAAGTCAGCGTTACTACCTGCATTATTAACAACTTAACTTGCATGATCCAAGTGGTGTATCACCATTGTTAAGCATCCATTGGTGATAAATAACTAAATCTTTTGATTAGTTGAATTTTATTTTTCTACTTTTGTACTTGTTATTCAAAATTGTCATTAATATTATTTTTATGCCTATAAAATAAATAAATATAATAGAGAAAAATCCCATCTTTCATTTTATTCTATATATTTTTACTTGTCAACTAACTTTGTCATTAATATTTAGCAACTAATCCTTTTTATTAATTATCAAACTTGGCTAAATTTGTAAAAAGTTGAGATAAGTGTTTGGTTAAGGTTTAGTATTGCATGTTCGTAGTTTTTTTATCCACACACTTGAATATGTCTTTTTTCTATCAAATTAAGTAAATATGTCTTTTTTCTATCAAATTCTTATACAATAAGCCCAAGTGAGTTTGTGAAAAAAAATCAAGGAAGACTCTATTGTGTCTGGTTTAGTTGTGGAGGAAATTTTTGAAAACTTTCTAGTTAAACCATCTGAAGATGCAATGCAAGTGTGAGTACCATAATAAGTTCAAATAAGTTTCTAAATGAGGTTCAAGGAGAGTTTATTGTGTTTGCATGCTTTAGTTATAGAATAAGTTTTAGGTAACTTTTTAGAGCAATCACTTGAAAAGATTAATGTGATGTCAAAAAGTTTTTGAAATATTTATTATATTTAATATTTGTTTGTTTGTTATTCATGATTATAATAACGTGTGGTCATGATCAAAGTATAATATTTTTTATATATAATAATTTAATGATTTCATATAATTATTACATGAGCCCTTTCTATAAATATAAATGATATTTTTATATGAAATTCTTTTAAAAATCAGTTTAGTATACTTATCATTTGACAAACATCTGCATATTAATTATAGGTATTTTTTATATCTCAGTTTATAAGAGTAATTGTTTTTTTTTTTCAATATTCAGTCTTAATAGAATATTAATCATTAATAGAATATTAATCATGAACATTTATAAATAATATTTTAATATAATAAGAATCTACAATCTAGTCAGTTTCTGCTATAATATTCAATTCCATTTCAGCAACCACAGCAACTTCAGTTTTCCGCCTCTGCATGGAGACATCGGTCGGTTTTCCCGATGCCACTACTTTTCTGTGGTCCCGTGGGTGGGTGGTTGCTTTTTGGTGGCAGAAACAGGCACCTCTGCTTTATCAGGTTTCTTATCCTTCACTTGAGAATCCCTTTTCTGATCAGCTTCTGCTGATGGGTCAGCAATCTTCAATAGAAACAAGATCCTGCCCAGTTCAGATTGTAGAGAGGATAGTTCCTTTCCGAGCTGCACAGTTTTATTCAGCACTGACAAGAAAATCAGGAAATGAGCGACAAATGCAGCGATGATGAAATGTTTTTTTCTTCTCCATCAATAAACCACACAACCATTTAGATTTAACACTTCTAATACCAGCAAAAAAACAAGGTATGACAGTGAGAAAAAAGAGAAAAGGAAAGAAGTCATCACTAAAAATAGTCCTTCGATTTGGAGTATAGGTAACAGAATGAACATTTTAAATGACACTAGAACATAAATCTGAAGGGGATTGAAAAACTGGATGCAGATTGGTCTCGTGTTCAAGGCAAGCGAAATCATCATTGTATTTGACATCAAATACTAGAAATGAGGAACTCGAAGTATGAAACGTAAAACCACTTACCTTTTTATTATTTTATCACGGGTTTTCTCCTGCTTCTCTGTAAGCTGCCCTTTGTAGGTGTGCCATGCTACTTCATCACCATCATCCTAGTTATCCAAAACAACATAAGCAACACAGAGAAGAGTATCAGCTTTTTATCATGCGAAAGAGTCTAATTTAGGATTTATAGAAGTTCTGGTATACAAGATAATTCCAAAAATGAAACAGACCTGGAGGTAAATTTGACACGAGTACGTAAACTAGTTGATCTTCAAGTTCCTAGGTGGGATTGAAACAACAAATTCTCAATGATTATCTTTTTTCTTTTTCTGGATTGCTAAAAAAGCATAATTTCTGAGGAGGTAAGACTGACAAGAGAGTTGACAGATATAAACAAACACTACTATTGTCCAACATGCATGCTTCATACAGAACAAATAGTAGTTTTAAGCAATTCTCTTTGCACAAAAGTGCATACAAACGTAATCTCACTTGTTCTGTAATTATTGCAAAGCAGCTTAGGGAAAAGTGTGGATACAAGAGAGGTCATATCTGCTGACTGTAATAAAAAGTCAAAAACAATAATTCTCACAAGATTACATCCAGAAAATGTATGGACTTACAATAACCTCAGCTTCTTCAACAGCAACTACTTCTCCCATGCCCCATGAGATACCATCAGCAAGAGCTGCTTCCAACCTTGCTCGTTGAAGTGAGGCTTGCCGAATCTTAGCATTTCTAAGAATTTTCCGGTCAGCTTCCTAAATACATGATACTTTATAGCAATTGATGCGTTCTTGCTATTCAAGCAAGATTACATAACTGTATGACAGACTTCTAACAAATATTTGCAAGAGAATAGATTTGTTATGCTCATTTAATCTTCGAAACTAAAAACTCTTAACGTGTTTATTTTTTTAAACAACCTGGCAAACCCGCATGCATGCAAACACCAGACGACTTTGGGAACAATTTATAGAACATTACAGACATAAAGTTGTAACACCTGCACGCACAAACTTTATTCAGAATAAGGTCAATTAAAAGAAACAAGGAGTAATGTCCAAGTACACAAAATCTAAGATATCTATCAAGCACTATTTATGTGTGTATGGTGACAGCAATCTTACCAGTGGCATCAAGTCAGATGGTCCTTGAAAAATGTACAATTGAGATGAACTGTGCAAGGAAAGAACACGAGGTTTCAGAAATATGCAAGGACAATAATGCAGAAACAGTTGCATTCATTCCTAATTCATGTCTTTTCAAACAATAACAGTACTCTCATGATATAACACTATATGTAAGACACGCTAAAACAATCTCAGTGTATATAGAAAAAAGAATATGTGAACCAAAGCTTATTAAAGACTTTGACCATGAATCCTAGTTACAGTCTTTGGCCGCAATGGCCCCAATATGCATTATGAATTGTGACTCAACATTATAAGTTACAGTGGTGTTAAGTGAAGCAGACAATGATGCCAGTTGATGAACAGTCGGGAGGAAATACCAGAGGCATGAAAGATACAGAAGAATGGATAAGTCGAGGAATCAAGGAAGAAAGTTACTCACTGGCCAAATCGAATAACATCGCCAACATGCAATGCCACATAAACTCTCTTCTCCACCTGGGATACAGAAAAGGAAAAGCAACTAAGAATGCAACCAAAAACCATCACGGGAAGGAAATTTTTTTAGCAGCAGCACATCATTAAAATACACAAACATATTCTACATAAATCTTTTAAGCAGGAAATTATCCTGCACCCTCCTTTACTACCTGAGAGCAAGGCTTTCTTCTACAAGACTGTCAGCTAATAAATACGCAATTCGTTTTATGGGGTCAACTCCTTCCTTGGGTCCTGGCACAGGACAACTTCAGATTCAAATCAAAACTATAGAGTAGAAGATTAAATCCATATAACTAAATGCTAAATTCATGAAAATTGAAGAACATAAATTTGGCTAATTTGGCCTATGATAAGCCAGAGCTAGTTTATATAAACTTACTAACTAGAGCGTAACAAAGTCTATATCAACAGATAAGTTAGCTAAATACCAACAGATACAGAAACATTCCTGTCTGCAGGCAGCCAGGTTCATGGCTTTTGTTCATGATCTTGAGATTTATGGGACAGGCAGATGCTTCAAAAAATATTGAACCTATAATATAATGCTGCTAGTAGTATAGCATGTACTGCGGGTCACAAGCTCAAAATAGCCGAAACTGATTAATTATGAAGCTACTTAGTTTAACTAACTTAATATCCTCAAGAGAAAGCATAGCAAGTAATTTTTTACGTACAATTTGAGCCCATAATTAAATTGCTCTAATTTTTGCGTTGTACTTTTGAAGTTATGACTTATGATTAGCTAGACTTTTAAGCCTTCTTATAATAATTTTTTTAAAAAAAAAAATTATTTTTTATATCAATCATTAAAATAATAAAAAATACTAAAAAAATTAATTGAAAATAAAAAAAATAATTTTTTTTTTAAAATATAGTGGAACCATATTTTTAAATACCTTCTAAATACTTTATTAAGCTAAGTTGGATGAGCTTAGCAACTTCGTCTACTTTACATTTAAGATTAAGGTTTCGTATACATGGAAAGAAATAGAAATGTTTATTGAAAAAAAATCTTTATAATAGTTTACGTATTAATTTTTATATTTTTAAAATAAAAATATAAACACTTAAATATTTTTCTGTTTTATGAAAATAACCAAAACTAATGCTTCAATATTTCTTAAAAATAACTTTTTACTACTTAATTTTAATATCAATAACTTCATTTAAGATCCATTTGTTTTTTTTCTCTTATTATAATGTTGCCCTTCCCATTAGTAAAGGAGATTGTGCGCATCTGTTAGCTGGCACCCACTTATCATACCGTTAAGCTCAAACGACAAGTCATTTTTAAAAAATATATTCCTCCATTAATCAACAAAAAAACAAGAAAGAAAAAGAAAAAACTGCCCCCCTTCCCCCCCTCTCCCACTCAGATCATCTCACACTCAAGAAACTAAACAAAACCAATGCCTCCAAATCCCTAATCCCTAATTTCCTCTCTTCAGGTTTCTCTCTCTCATTTGCAATCACTCTTCTATCCGTCCAATTTTCAAAATCTAATCAATTTCTTTGGTGATTTGATTTTGTTAGGAGTTCATAAATTATTATTATTAAAAAGATGAAAGTAGGAGGCACCGGCGCCGGTGCTGCGAAGCAGATTGTGGATTCGCTGCTTCAGCGGTTTCTCCCTCTCGCAAGACGCCGTATCGAAACCGCTCAAGCTCAGGTCAATTTTTTCTAACCAAATGATTGAAATTATTTTACTTATATAAAAAATTAATAGAAATAATGCGAAAGGAAAATTTTATTTCTTGGTTGAATTTTGAAGTAGTAGTAATTTTATTTAATTTGCTCGCGTGTGTGTGCAGAATATGGTGATTGATAACTCATGGATGCTGGTACGTGGATATTTTAAAAACTTTTTTTCCTATTGCCGTCCTGGAATGGGCAAAATGTTGGATGGACCATCTAACCCATCCTATGAACAGGTTTTGGATTCTTTGGCTATGATTGCACGCCATACTCCCGTTCCTCTTCTCGAAGCTCTTCTTAAATGGAGAGAGAGGTAATGTAATGTTCGGTTTGCTTAGTTAATGATTGATTATTTATTATTTTTCATCGCGATAATATGATGGTAGGCTTGTTCTAGCTTCTCATTGTTAGCTCCCCTTAGGAAATTGTATAATTTGCTTCTTGGGTTCAATACGACCTATAGTTGATACTTCGTTGCCTGGAAAAGAAAAAATAAAATCACAAAAATTTACCTCTTGACCTCTTTCATTCAGGCAGAATTTGAAATTTGATTGGCTTTATCTCTCTGGCAACAATGTATTTCATACATGGGGAATATCACTATTTGTAAGTTAAGAGACACATGAGGAAGTTGAAGCACTGTGTTGTTTGAGACAGGGATTTTTTTTTTCTAAGCCAAAAAGAGAAGGTTTTTTCCTGAACTTCTTGTTTATAGTGAGGAGTTTGAAGAAGATAATTTAGAGTAGTTGATGAGAGTAAGTTGTTTGATGAGAATAATTGAAGAGAATGGCATTTGACGAAGAAGAGACCAAGATTAGTTTGTCAACATAGCAATGTAATTGTTCCTGATGTGCACACATCTTGATGGCCAAATGCTAGGTAAAATGGGAAGAGAGATACTAGTTAATCACTTCACTTGCAAAGGATTTCTGTTCTTTTTGTCCAGGAAATGGAAGGCTGATTCCTGTGCTCTGTCAGTAAACAAGTCAGGTTTGTTGGACAAAAGACTGTTGGAGGTGTTAGAAAGAAATTTGAGATTTGAGATAGGACATCTTATGTTGAGAAAATGGGGACTGATTGTAAACAATGTCATGCTTTTAGTATGAAATTTGACATGGTGCTGATGATCCTAAACTCTGTTGTCTGTTGTGGTTTGATTGTAAACAATGTCATGCTTTTAGTATGAAATTTGACATGGTGCTGATGATCCTAAACTCTGTTGTCTGTTGTGGTTTGATTGACTGGTATGAATGAAAAAAATGTTCCAATTGAAGGCAACAAATCTTGTGGTCATATGCAAGGTTTATTGTGGTTCATTTTTTGTAGTGGTTGATTTGTCCTGATACTTCGTTCTTCAGAAATAGAAGTCATTGGCTGGATGTTACACAAAGGGACTCTGCATGTGAAAAAAATCGGGAAAATTTAAAAACAAAAGAAGCTGAAACCAGTGTGAAATTGAACTTGTGGATCCAAGGACTTTCAACTTTTACCCTCAATCTTGTAGGGTAACAATGCCTGTTCAGTCCATTTCAAGATTAACAGCCTGTATTTTCTTGTTAGCCTGCCTCATGAGATGCATCCTTCATAGGAAATAGGTTCCACTCTCTAGCCATCTTTAACAGATCTGTTTCTCTGTTTAAGATTCACCATATGTGTGGGCACCAACCTTTTCGACTTGGAAACTTGTTGCCATAGGGAAGCACTTATTATCCAACCATCTATTTACAGTAACCCAGGGCCACGTTGTTGTCTAGATTGGACCAACCTTCAACTTTCAGTTAATAGGAAACATTGTTGTCCACTTCATTAACAGACATGAGTGCTGGATAAAATGTGCACCAAAAAATGTAAATCAAGGGTTGAAGAACTACCAATATTGTCCAAACATGAACAGGGCATGGATTAGGCAGACCTAAAATTTTACCTGACCCTATGTTATAAAGAATAGATAGACACAAGAAGCATTAGTTTTGTTTTTGTTTTTTTTTTTTTTTTTTGAGTGGTAATTTTCTCTAACAATTTCTCATTTTTTCCCTCTCTTCGTTGGATTTTTGTTGCAGTGAATCTCCAAAGGGTGCAAATGATGCGTCTACATTCCAAAGAAAGGTTTGTCAAGGATAACTGTATAATCAGTATAGTACACTGTCATTTCTGATACCAGTAACGTTCTACATCATTAGAAATAAAATTGAAGTTATTTTCATAAAAGATGTAACTTTAAAGCATTCTTTAAACACATTTTTTTTACATACATTAGAGGAATTATATTGTTGAGCATCCAAAAGTTTTCCTACACTCTTGCGTCAACACATTCAGATCACCTTGGTAACATTGTTGAATAAAACTAACTCTTAAAGCTCAATATACTCAACCTCTTAATGACCCCTCATCTTGATCTTCAACAACATCATCATTATTACCAATGTGATGTCCTTGAATCCAAATTATATTCTGAAAAGATATTTTGTTAAAACATGTTGGATCATAGTGGGAAAAAAAAGTCAAAAACAAAACCAAAGCACTTTGAAAATGATTAAAATGAAAAGTAAGTCAGCAATGAAGTGAAACTTAAGGGAATGCGAGAATTGATGAAAAATGATGGTTTCGGAGAGCATAGCTTTGTGAAATACTTATTGAGCATTGTATGTCAACGCTCATGTGTTTGTATTTGTTAGCTCATACAAGTGCACCCTACCATTTAGCAGCATGGGAGGCCATTCTGATAATCCTTGTATCAAGCTCAGTCCAGTTTTGAATTGAGTTCACATGCTGACACCCAGCTGCAGCCCAAGCTTTGGATTTAGTTGACATTCACCTGGCCCAAAAATGCATTGATTGTCAATATTTAACTGAAGAAATGTTCATTATGATTTCAACTTAGAGATACAATTTTGTACTGTGCATACCTTAAAGTTTTTATTCTTGAATGGTTTAACCTCTATAATAAGATGTCACCAGTCAAATTATAATCTTGCTTATTTCTGCTATTATAAGGAGATTTTAGTATTTAGGTATGATTTCTTGTTTCCTTCAGGAATGATGAGAGAGTAAGCAAATGCCTTTTTTTTTCCCTGGGCAAGGTCATTGGTTGTCAAAAAATCTCAACATATTAAGCATTGAAAGTAAATGCACTCTCATCCTTATGCATTGGCAGCAACTGAACTGCATTCAGTTTCTTCATTTCATTTTTTACAATTCTCTTTTATTTATTTCAGTCTCTGGAGATTGATATAGATGGTTGCATGAATAAGTATGCTATTCTTTTGGATCCTCGTATGCAATCTTGGCCATACATTTGATTCATCATCCTTAGCAATTTCTATATCCCATTTCGCTCTTGTTTTATGGGGATTTCTGTTGTTCTATGAACCTACCAAAAATTCTCCCCTCCTACAAACTTAAAACTGGACCCTTCCTCTATAATGAGATAATACTTACCTGATTGACAGGTGCACTTCTCGTGTATTTTGGGATGCCCTCCAATTTATGGTTTAAAAAAATATCTCAGATGAGAGCAAGATGACTAGATTTTACAATGTTTCATAACAAATTTTAGTGAGTGGACGGACAAGAAAAGTTTGGCCTATCAAATGACAAGGTTAAGGAATTATCTTTATCTCCATCCCATTCAATCCATGCGTCTGGAACATATATGCACAATGTAATGTTATGAACCTTTTATATGATTATTCTCTGAAACACCCTCTAATATTAAATTTCAGGCTATACTGTAAATAGGAGTCATAATTATTGCAAATTCAATAATGTTGAAGAATGAGGCATGTACTGGGTAACAATAGATGCACTGGATTAGTGTCTTATTCATCGTGCAACTTTCAAGCTGTTTGTCCTTTGTGTTCAACTTGTAAAGTTTTAAAATTGTAGATGATTTTTCCTGTCATGCATATTTCACCAGGGTAACTCATTTGGTAGGAAATACATCATATGCCATAAATTCTTCATTCTTAACTTGTTTAGTCTGAAAACATGAAATGCCATGATTTATCTTGATAATGTTGTTGTTTGATTCAGAGATTAATTTACGTTACTTGTGCTCAGCTTGCAGTGGAGTGCATTTTTTGTTCAGCATGTATCCGTTTTGTGGAATGCTGCCCACAGGAGGGACTCACTGGTTTGTTCACTATCCAGTTATGTTACTTTTCTGCTTGAATTGTATTTTTTCTAGCTAGTTTAAATGGCTGTTCTTCATTGCAGAGAAGCTGTGGTCTGGGCTCGAAAATTTTGTTTTTGACTGGCTGATTAATGCTGACAGGTAAAGCTATGGATTTAGGAACTTCTAAAATATGTGTGGTGAATTGAATTATCTGCGTCATGTATATGAAGTGAGTCGCCAATATCTGTTCTACTGAAACATCAGGCTGGCACGGGGCTGATTTTGTGTCAGCTGTATTAACTGGGATATGATATTTGATAGATTAAAATGATTACTTAAGCATGACAGTGCCTTGATCTAGACTGAAGCATGTAATGAAGACATTCAGAATTGAGATATTGAAGTCAATGAAACACTAATAGAAACTTTGAGGAACAGTCATAAAATATATGTGATTAAACGGTTCTCATGTTCTTCCTTTCTTGTTGTGCATTCAATTATATCTTTGTTATAGGGTTGTTAGCCAGGTTGAATATCCCTCATTGGTTGATTCGCGAGGGCTTCTTCTGGACTTAGTCGCTCAGCTCTTAGGTGCCTTATCTCGTATCAGGTAACCATTTCATTACAGTATGATACCTGATATTGATAGTATTATTTGACAAAGCACTTTTTATATATTGTTTGATGTGTCTTTGTATTTGCACATTTGGCATTTAGACTCATAGAAAGGAAAGGCAAAATGGAGTTTGTGCGATTGAATAATGATGACAGTTTTATGTTATTTCAAGCTTAATTTAGCAATAACCCACTCTCTGGTCAAGTGAGTTTGTCTCATTGTAGAATATTAGCTTATCTACCAAGTCATGAAGGGAAAAGAAACAAAGAAGTTCTTTCCTTGTCACTGCATATTTGTGAGATGATTACTAACTTGGGCCAGCATTTTACTTCTGGGATTGTGATGTTCAAGGCTGTGGTTGGTTATAATGAAATCTGAGTCAGTCTATCTTCCTACCTTCAGTTGCATTCAGTTTTATCTAAAGTTTTGGAACTGTGGTGAAATTTTGAATTCCCCCTCCTCTTAATGCATTGCTATTGTACCTTTGCTGGCATGATATAGTTAGGGTTCCAGGATCTGGCTACAGTGCCCGCTTTCTTTTTATCATTTTCCAGGCACTCCTGCTAGTGGTTTCTGTCATATCTTCCCTTTTCCTTGTCCAATATGGACATTTCCCCTTTCTGTCTTGGACCAATACGGGTGGGTTTTTGTTGACCGAAAAGGAAAATGACACAATACAGAGAGAAAATATTTCCTCTCAATTTCGTCTCTTTCTATATCATTTGATTGTTGAAATAGAAAAAAAGGTTACATACTATATTTAATCGAGGAAGTTGTAGTTGTGAGTAACTGGAAGCTTTGACATGCATGCTCTAGAAAGTAATAACAGTAACAGAACCAACAGCAGCACCTTATTGGCTTCTCAGTTACTTTCATCAGTAATCTTTGAAGCAAACGTTATTGGCTTCTCTCTTTTCTCCTTATACTTCCTGAGTAAAGCCATGTACAATTTTTATGGTCCTTTCTGTTTTCTTCCACAGGTTTAGTTCTGTAACTGAACGCTTTTTCATGGAACTAAATACACGTCGAATTGACACTAGTGTTGCCCGTAGTGAAACACTCAGCATCATTAATGGGATGCGTTACCTGAAGCTTGGGGTATGTGTGTGTGATTCACTTATTCCTGAAGTGAATGGCATAAAACAAGGTCTTGATAATGTGATAGTTTACAGGTTAAGACTGAAGGGGGACTGAATGCATCAGCTTCCTTTGTGGCGAAAGCAAATCCTCTTAGCCGTTTTCCTCCTAAACGCAAAAGTGAGCTTCACCATGCACTGTGTAATATGCTTTCAAACATTTTGGCTCCACTAGCAGATTGTGGAAAGGGCCAATGGCCCCCAACAGGTGTGGAAAATGCACTTACTTTGTGGTATGAAGCTGTTGGACGAATAAGAGGGGTGCTTATCCCTTGGATGGACAGACAAAGCAAACATATAGCTGTAAGATGATTTCAGAGAATATCCTCTTTTTATATGGAGTTCCAGGTGTTTGGTTGCCTTTTAACTCAATATTTGAATTTCTTATCAGTTTCTTTCACAGTATGTTTCTAGATCTCTAGCCTGTTCAGCTACTTCTCTTTCATTATATTTTCAGCAATTTTTTTCTCGGGGAGTTTGCATTTGCACTTTGTCCTATGTTTAATTGACATCTTGTTTTCTTGGCTCTCCTCCTGTTTCTGTTTCTTTGTTATCAATCTGTTTGGAATTTCCCGGATTATGTCATCTCTCTCGTTTTCTCTAACAGTATCCCTGGCTTGTGCTTTTGTGTGATCTTTTCAATTTGTTAGGTTGGGTACCCTCTGGTGACTCTTCTTCTCTGTCTTGGTGATCCTCAAGTATTCCACAATAACTTGAGCCCTCACATGGAGCAACTCTATAAGCTTTTAAGAGTGAGTTTAAGTTTGGTTTAAGTTAAGTATGGGGGAAGGCAAGAGAAGATATGGTTTATATATTTTTTGACAACTGGCTGTCTCATTAGGTTGATTTGTTGAGGGATCAGAGGCATATCTTTATGGGCTTTCATTTCTATTGTTGCTTTTGCTAGTGCAGGACAAGAACCACCGATTCATGTCCTTGGACTGCCTTCATCGAGTTTTGAGGTTCTACTTAAGTGTTCATGCAGCTAGCCAGGCCCTAAACCGTATATGGGACTACTTAGACAGTGTGACTTCTCAACTCTTAACAGTTCTGAAGAAAGGAATGCTTACTCAGGATGTCCAACATGACAAACTTGTTGAATTTTGTGTAACTATTGCTGAACATAACCTTGATTTTGCCATGAACCATATGATATTAGAATTGCTGAAGCAAGACAGTCCAAGTGAAGCAAAAGTGATTGGTCTCCGTGCTTTGCTTGCCATAGTTATGTCACCTTCAAGCGAGCACATCGGCTTAGAAATATTTAAAGGTACACTTGATAGCTGGTCCTATAACATGTATATATTATCAGTTCAGTTTTGTTAAGAACTATCTAACTGAGCATCATTTTGACTTAATTGCATAAACAGGGCATGATATCGGCCATTACATTCCAAAAGTGAAGGCTGCAATCGAATCAATTTTGAGATCTTGTCACAGGATCTACAGTCAGGCACTTTTGACTTCCTCAAAGACCACAATTGGTAATATGTTTTTAAAAAATGTCTAGAATCAGTTGTGCTTAGCAGCTTGTTCATGAAGTAATAAATGGACTTGAAATGTAGTTTAGCATCTTATTCCATTGATTCATGATGGGGATATTTTTTATTCCAGCCCTTTGTTTTAGGATAGGCTGTTTTACTTGCACTGACGGACACTTGATGGATATCCAATGAGTTTTGGATGATTGTCAATAAAGCCTTGTAATTTGAGCATTTGAGCCCAAACTGACCTTGATTAGACAACATTAATTAGTATGGGATGAAGATTTAGTTGAGTTGAGTTATTTAGCTTTTAGAGGCAACAATTGACTACTGCTAGCAGTAACAAATGTAAACATATCCTTATATGCCTTTTCTTTCAACCAAATGGAGAGAGGTGAATAATAATATGAATGATGGGTTATGATTCTCATTTTCCATGGACTTGACCGTGTAGGGTTCAAAAGAGATTGATCTGTGTTATGATGGTGTTTTTTTTTCCTCTGGTCTTGCGTGTATACTTGCCACAACATCCATTGCATTCATGAACTCCTGGCTATTCTCCTTGTTACTTTCTTGTTTTTTTTTCCTGTACATTGCTTTCAATTTGTGCTATTCTTAGATGCAAATGGCTTATATGAAATAAAAATTTATGCTTCCTTAGATGCTGTAACCAAGGAAAAGTCTCAGGGATATCTTTTCCGGTCAGTCCTGAAGTGTATACCATACCTGATAGAGGAAGTTGGCAGAAGTGATAGAATTACTGAAATAATTCCACAACATGGAATAAGCATTGATCCTGGTGTTCGCGAGGAAGCAGTGCAAGTATTGAACCGCATTGTTAGCTATCTTCCACATCGTAGATTTGCAGTTATGAGAGGGATGGCCAACTTTATCCTTCGGCTTCCCGATGAATTCCCTCTTCTCATCCAAACATCATTGGGGCGCCTGCTGGAACTAATGCGCTTTTGGAGAAGTTGTTTGAACAATGATCTAGAATTCCAGGCTGATGATGCAAAGCGTGGAGTGCAGCGAAATGATGGATTTAAGAAGTCTTCTTTCCAACAATCTGAAGTGATAGAGTTTCGTGCATCGGAGATTGATGCAGTTGGTCTCATCTTCCTTAGTTCTGTGGACAGCCAGATTAGGCATACAGCATTGGAGTTATTGCGTTGTGTACGTGCTTTAAGGAATGACATACGAGACCGTACATTACGTGAGCAACTGGACCATAATTTAAGAAATGAAGTGGAACCAATATTTGTGATTGATGTCCTTGAAGAACATGGGGTGAGACATCCTAATTTGTAGTTTTCCATCTTTGATATTTTTTTGTTTCTGTTCTTTAATTTCATGCAAGTAGCAGTCCTTTGAATGCAAATTTCCTTATCATATTCACAACTTAGAGGTTTCAAAATTACAGGATGACATTGTTCAGAGCTGTTATTGGGACACTGGGCGCCCATTTGATATGAGACGAGAATCCGATGCAATTCCTCCTGAAGTGACACTTCAATCGATCATATTTGAGACTCCTGATAAGAATAGGTGGGCTAGGTGTCTTAGTGAACTCGTCAAATATGCTGCTGATCTATGCCCAAGCTCTGTTCAGGATGCAGAGTGAGTAGATTTTGATTGATATATTAGTAGTATCACTGGTTTTTTTCCCCAATTTTACATGTTGAATTGTTGCATTTACTTCTACCGTCATTTGTCCATTGCTGCCATCTGCAATATTTTTTACCATAGAATTGTTAACCGATGCAGTATTCCCATTGTGGGTTTTTGAGTTATTCGTTATTTGATTTACTAAATTGAAAAGGTGTATAGGTTGTGGTTGTGTATGAATGTGTTGGTTTTATTAGGTTCTCTTGATCTTTGACTACTTGACTAGAAGTGTAGCATAAGCTTTTATGACGCGACGTGTAGCGTGGATAGAAATTAGGGTTCTCAAGCCCTAAAGTTACAGACCCAAGCTATAGAGAAATTTAGAGAAAACTCTGTAGTGTTTTATTAAAAGTTTGAATAATAGTCTGCCTTTTTATAAAAGAAACTAGACATCCTTATCCTTGTAGAAAAAGATTCCTAATTAAAACTTACCTAACTAATAGAATTCATCTGGTATTAGAATTTTTATATAGTAAGATACTAATTAAATTAAAAGTCCTAAGCTAAATAGAAAAAATAATCTAAATACAAGGTAAATAAAGACAATCTCACACAGTAACTTCCAAGCTTTATTTGAAGGCCTTCCTAATCTTCAATCATCATGAAATTTTAACCCAGTAAGAAAACAGGGCCTTCAAAATTTTCTGTTAAAATTTTAGTCTGATCTAATGATCAAATTAAAAGTTATGTTTTATTTACCAAACTACATCTTGGACTCTTCTTAAACTCATCAAAATCTAAAAATCTTAACCATTAATAAAATAATGCATAAACATTATTATACCAAGAACATGGAAGAAATTTCCCCACGGCACTTTAGGTTCTCATGTCAAATCTATCTTTTGAATTGAGATATGACTATTTAGCTGAAGAAATGAATTGAACTCTGGTTATGATGCTGGTTTGTTCTTGACACTGTTGTTCACATACTTTTCGTGTTTAATGAAGCTCTTCATATCTGTTTATTTTCAAGAAAACTAGATATGGATGATGTCATTTTGTACTCAATTTTAATTGGCAGGGTGGAGGTCATCCAACGCCTTGCTCACATTACTCCCATTGAGTTAGGTGGGAAGGCTCATCAGTCACAAGATGCAGATAACAAACTGGATCAATGGCTCATGTATGCAATGTTTGCATGTTCATGTCCACCAGATAGTAGAGAATCTGGTGGCTTAACAGCTACCAAAGATCTCTACCATCTTATTTTCCTCTCTCTAAAATCTGGATCTGAAACAAACATAGTAAGTACATGTTACTACCAATTCTTCTAGTTCAATGGATTTGTATTCGTTTGCTTCTTTTATTTTGAGTAAGTTTGTTATGAGCCACTATCTAAAAGTGAGTGTCAAAGTGAGGAAAGGGTGCATTAACATTTTTTTTTGTATTTTTAGGCTTAAAATAAGATGCTTAGACATTTAATTCTCCAACCAACCTCTGTTCTTTAACTGGACCTTAATATCTCTTCTTTCTTGGGGAAAAAATCAGCATGAAGGTAAACTTTATGTCATCAGTCCCATCAGGATGGTAATGTCAACATGGATTAAATTTAGGTGGGAGTCCACTAAAAGTGTTTATTTTCTTGTTGCATGTTTTCTAAATGTACCTGTGTTTCTGTTAGCAATCTGTTTGTGTCAGGTTGTCAGTGAATGTTTAGCAATTGAAAGTGCAAACTAAAGCCAGAGGAAGTTGGTGGGTTAAAAATGTGTGATTCTTAATGTTAACGGTAACCAAGTTAGAGAATCATGAGGTCTTATTTTATTTATCTGGTTGTCCTTTGCTGAGAATACGATGTAACCTATATCACAAACTTGATATAAAGTATGTTATACATCTAAGATTAAGGGAGAGTTGGCACTGGTCTCTTTTTGTTCAGGAAAAAAAAACATTGCCTTTATGGGGAAGTTCTGCTTATTATATTAGAACATGACTCATTTTGGCACTAGGTTATTTGCAATGAACATGAGCATGATGTTCATTCAAATGGTTGGTATGTGAAGGCTAGAGTATGTCACTTAGCATCACTTGTTTCTCACCATGTCTCTATCAAAATATAAAGCTCCTAATGATCTTCACATTCGTTTCTAGTAGGACCTTGGGTATGGGGAAGCCTTATACTTTACTTTCCACCTTTGTCGTTCATCCAGATTGTATTATGCCTCCATCTCTAGCCTTTTTCATCTATTGAGTATTGAGAAATATTTCTTGGGAGATTCATCTTTACAGAAGCCAAATGAGTGGAAACCTTATGAGCTTTGTTTACATTTTGAGATTCTAAACTCCCTTTAATTTAAGAATAGGTTAAAAGGATGTGGCCTTTGGGTGTCTGGATATCTTTGCTATAGATATTTATTTTAAACATCTTTTTTAGTCTCCAAATCCTTCTCTTTTTCACATTGTATCTAAAAAAGCAAGATGTTGAGGACTGTCTTTGGACTGCAGTTCTTGATGAGATGAACATGGACTGTCTTTGGAGAGCAGCTCTTGATGAGAT
>Ga0307509_10003883_pt1 | contig 22122 bp, 26 predicted proteins | sample 10_EM_MG_FD_202245 | JGI IMG/M metagenome (GOLD analysis project Ga0307509, IMG submission 202245) | Populus trichocarpa ectomycorrhiza microbial communities from riparian zone in the Pacific Northwest, United States - 10_EM | ecosystem: Host-associated > Plants > Roots > Unclassified | place... | reverse complement strand
ACCACAATTTCACTGAAAAATACTTGCAAAGTAAACCAAAATCTGGCTACTCTAAATATATAAGACTTATACTATCCTACTATCTACTTTTGAATAACATTCTTTGAAGTTTTTAGTTATTATATCCCTAGGAAAGACTGCAATGCTTGTTTGAAATTGACAACCTTAAAACAACTATACCAGAGCAAATATTTCTCACCAGGAAATAAAGACTAGGGTTTCTGATTCTCTATATTACAAAGTACTTGGACCTTGACTTTCAAGGTATTATCTCTATTATACATGGAGATATTCAAATGATGGTTTGATTTTTCACTGGTTGCTATAGGTGAACCAGATCCCTGTCCAGAGCCGCATCCCCGGGAATCACGTTAAGCTTGTGTCACAAATCGTGACTTTGAAAGAATGGTTTCACATGACTAATGGTTATTAGTCATCAGTAGGTTATATTTCACACCTGTTATGCACACGAAAATAGCTCACCTATATTAGTACAAGGTATACAGCTTCATCAATGATGACTGTATATCTGAACCCTGAAAGCTCGCTAGTTGTAGGACGAACTCGGAGGCATCCGTGGTAGCTACTCCGGCAACTGGAAGAGTTCACATTCCTTGAAGTAATTCATTGATTGGAACGATAACATGGTTGAACTCTATCACATATCCAGTAAAGCTGCATATATATATGCATGCGGCTTTGAAAGATGGCTATCCACACTGATCACTCAGGATTCCATAAGAACTATTGGTATGTTTGCATATAGGCTATATATATTAAACCATAGTTTATTAGGATGAAGAGATCGAAGACTATCTACTGGTGGAGAGGAAACACCCGCAGATAAATTAGTAGTCAGGAGACTCTCGGAGTTTGAGCAGGGCAATTACTTTCAGGGTCAAACAGTGTTTGCACTTTCCTGAACAAAGTTGAAGGACGGTAAGATACATAAGTCCTTAACAAAGGAAAGTAGTGCAAACTTTAGCCTAAATAGAAGGGCTCTGCCCCAGTGGTTGAGGGGAAATCAAACAACAGAGTAGAGACCTTAATAATACAACAAGTTATTAAGACATCTTCCAAGTTTGAGAAAAACTTTAAATTACTTTACCGAGCCTTCGTGACATATGTCTGTACGCTCGAGCCATGGCCTAGATAGCTCAATACCTCTTCGAGTTATCTACCCTGTAACAACACTATCAGATCAGTTGACTTATAGTTCTTACCTGATTCGCAATTGCGTATCCTTATCATTATAGTTTGTTGATTGGTAACTCACAATTGGCAGTCACAAATGATCTAATGACATTCGCGTCTGACTCTATTAGGAGTAACGAGTTTCACTGATGTGAGCGCTTTACTCACACGATGGGTTTTATGATTTATTATTGGTTAAAGTATATTGTGAATAACTCGATAAGGGACTCACCAGGGTTAGTATTGTGGGAAAAGTGTCGATATAAAGGAGATCGGAGTACGATAGTTAGGGTCACAAACCTTCTCCCGTACACCTCTGGTCATTGAAATCTCTACACCATGGGAAATCATCACAAATGGTCCCTCTCCCCTTCCTTGATGGCCTAGTTGCCTACAAGTGTGAAGCTACACCCCTTTGTCTCTCCCCTCTGATTCCCTCCTGATGACATTGTCCACAGGCAGTCTCTGTCTAGGGGTTTCACGGTTTCTCTCTCCTCCTTTCTCTCCATTGTGTTTCGCTGCCTGCACTTAGTACTTTGCACGGTTGGCAACCCCCTCACCTCGTCAATGGGTGAGTTGCAGTCTCGGGCTATTGGTGAAGTAGTGGCCCCCCGGGCTCTGCTCTCTAGTATTGCACTATCTGCTCAGAGTCCTGTGATGTACAGTCGGCATTGATGAACAATCGTGATCTCGCGTTGGTTGCCTTCCCTCGTACTTCTCAGTTTGGGTCTACCCCTCCTGCTTCCACTCCTACGGTTTCGTCGGCTCGGACCCTAGTGCCTTCTCACCTTGGCTGGTACTCTACTACCCTCACTGCCTGGCCTCTGTTCCTTCTTGATGGTCTCGAGTTGGGATCTGGCATGGCTGAGTGCGTGCTAGTGAATTTCTCTTGTTCCTAGGGGTATCATTCTGCCGCCTCTGTCCCACGCGGGATAAGCACCTCCCCCAGTCCGATTTCCGGTAGGCCTACCGTCTTTACTCTTCCCTGCCACACCCCTCCTATGAGTTGGTTTGGATTTGGATCTCCCTCTGGGGTTCGGTTGCCCCTTCGGCCAGGCATTATGCCCAGTGTATTTCTACTCCCTTGTGTTTGCTGTTGAAGCCATGACTTTGTCTTGCTGGTTCCTTGATCCCTCCCCTGATTCGTCAGAATGGTGTCTATCGCTTGGCTAAGGGTGGGTTCTCTGCGGTTCATGGCTTTTGGTGTTCCTTTCTAGATTGGCTTGAAGTTTCCTTTCTTTTCCTGGGTTGTTCACTGTCGGGTGGGGTTTTTTCTTATGGGCTGCACATCTGGGGAGGGTTTTTGGTTTAGTCGATTCAGGCCTGTACTTTCGCTTGTAGTTTTCTACCCATAGCACCGGATACTTCCTCAGTCCCGATTGTATTGGGCATGGTCAGAGGGCTTTTAGCAGGTGGGAGACTTGATGGACTGTAGTTGGAGGTTGTTGGCCATATACCGCAAGGTGGTTGGCCTTTGTATCTAGTTAGCTTCTTAGCTTAGAAAAGAAATTTAAATAATATAAAAAAAAATAAAAATAAAAATAAAATATACCATAGTTAGAGCTCTTGGCGCAACCATCTAAGTACTTTCTTAAAGATTACTTATGGTTATAAACTAAATATTATTACATTCTTTACACTTAAACATAATATCTTCTCTGTTACCGGTACACGTTACCACTTTAGGTATGGATTTGTTTTATGTATTGTTTCATGATACAAGTTCAGGGGACTTGTATTTCTTGTTAGTTTGTATTATGTTTTGTTTTAGGATACAAGTTCAGGCGACTTGTAAGCCTTGTTATTTGTTACTTGTATTGTTTCAGGATACGAACTCCGGAAGTTCGTAAGTCTTGTTTATTGTTTGATTTGTTTATGGGTTAGTTAACATTTGATGCCTTATGATTTGGATATGATTGATGCGAGATAGATTATCACAAGTGTATTTAAAGACCTGTATCACTCCGGACTTAGAGAGATCAGACTTCCGCAGAGAGAGTTTTCAATATACTTGGTTGAACAGTTATCCTCTATTCAGTTCGATTCGAGAATGTTTGAGCTTCGCACAGGCCTATACCACTTGGCGTTCTCTCAGTAGTTTCAATAAAGTAAGAGAGTCTAATCGATTACTTGTTGGCATCTCTGGTACTTGACCTCATTTATACCACCGGTTTGGTTAGAGTCAATACCGATATCCCTTCGCAAGACCGCTACCCGCAGGGAGTGGTTACAATATCAAAGATATAAGTCGAAATCAATATTAAGTTATATATATATATCTTCCCAATTTTGATACGGAAGGTTATAAAGAAGAGCAATAAGAAAGCTCTACTAAGATATTGAAGATGGAGTTAATAAGAATGCAAGTAGGTTGTTACTTGTTGTTTGCCAATACCTCTAGCTGAGATTGCTACAATCACGTTAATATAAATGCAAGTAGGTCGTTACTTGTTGTTTACAAATCCCTCTAACCGAGATTGCTACAGCTTGGTTCCTTATATGTTGAGTTTAGACCGTACTTTCATTATTTGATTTGATATCATTACGCATGATATCCTCAAGTTTTCTTGTTTGTCAAAGTCAAGTTGCACATGGCCTCATAGTTGTAATGGGTATTCTCTTTAGCCCTGCCTTTGGTGTCTAATTATTTGTTAGTAAAACGAAGTCAATACAGGGTGCTCAGCACAAACAAGCAAAAGAAATCTCCATCAATGTCCAAAACAATTTGTGGTATACTATAGTTTTCACCCACTTTCAGAGAGTTAGTCTGGTAAATATCGCAAACCGCTGCCAGACATTTCCGTTTCACCCTCTTGGGGGTATCCCTAATGGAATCTCTCTCGATATTAAGACAAAAGTACAGGCTAAAATGGAAATATGTATCCCAGGGGAGTACTGAAGCTCATTTCTATAAACCTATATGAATCTGTGCTTCTGGTTGGAGAACCGATCGAGTGTATATTTGTTGATTTTCTTGTTGCACTTGGATAAGCCCTGTCTAGAAATTACTGCAGTAAAGCCATACAGGACAACAGTCTTAACCTAGTACCTGGTAGTTCTTTGATCGAGAATTGACTAATTATGCACGCCATATGGACTAGCCTCCAGGTTCCATCTTCGTTCTTGTCTTTCAAGCTTGTTCTGCGCTATTTCGACTCTCAGTTTTGACTAGGCTGGTTTCCGCTGTGCCTTATCTACAGCTTCTTGTCAGAAGTGCTGGTGAAAGCTTCGTAACCAACCTCACCAAATGGCAGATCACTAAGTTGATCACCACCGCACTTTCTACTCTACGGAACAGCCATGATCCTACTTTTGAATAATTTCTCCTGTTTAATATTCCAATCGTTAGCTCATCTGGATATTCAAATTCTGCATTAAAAAATGAAAAAATGAACTCCAAAGAGATCTCAAAGAGAAATGACTCGTGTTGAAAAAGGTGTTAAAATCATCTTTTTCTACCACCTCATGAATATTACCCTTGTTGCTGAAATCATTGGATGGCCATACACAACGATCAAAAGCTTTCTTGCTTGTGCATGTGAGAGACAATCTCTGGACAATATTCCTCACCCTGGTCACCCACCTGTTCATACCGAGCCACAGTGTCGTACAATCATCCAGGCCGCCAAATCAAAGGGTATCGCACAATAACCAGATCAGACTTCTAGGATAAATATACATGGGGTATATCACCTTCTACAGGTAGCAAAGAAAAACCCGGAGTTCCTGTACCACCATGAGTGACACAATATGATTCTTAGTCACTGTAGCTACCTTCCCTCTGAATATATAGTAGATTGAGTACTCAGAGAAACTAATGTCAAGAAATGGCTGGCAAAATCCAGGCCCAGACACAAGCCTGAGCACATTTCTAAGAGATTGAAGTGAGCAATAGCTCATAAGGATTAGACAGTTTAGGATTTTGAGCAAGTCATCTGTAGTGATAAGTGTAGTGCGGAGAAACTCAAGGATCTAAGACACCAGTGGGTTTTCAGAGAACCTAGTGAGAAGTGGTTAGCAGATTGTATTCACCCTAAGGTGATGGATAAGGTAATTTTACTTATAGTCTGGGGCTGCTTTCCGGGCAAAAGAAAAGGCCCTTTTGTTCTGATCACTCAAAATTTCAACATAACTAGGCATATCAGACTCTTGAGAAGGTATCTTTTTTCTGTTATTGATTAAATATTTTCTTTTAGTATGCAAGATATTCTCTTCTAGTAAGATAATGCCCCTGTTCACAAGGCCTATAATGTTCTGGATTGGGGTGGTGGTTCACCGTAAGATGGTTGGAGAGCCGATTATGACATTGAAACTTCATTCTTGTATACCTTTACACCTATCCCTTTATGATTGGAGGTCTGACCTCTTATCGCAGAACAAACGACCAATCTTTCATCCACGAACCTGCTCTACCAACGGTCCCAACACCTATGAAGACTCCCCGCCGTGGGGGACCGTGAGATGTTGTTACATATCAAAACTGATCACCTCCGGGTAACTATTCTACCCCGGAGGACAAAAGTGCATGAGTTTTTCCGCAGTGCAACGATCGAAAGAAAAAAAACTTTACATCCGAAATAAAGCACACAAAGCACTGATCACCACCAGCATGCCTCTATGAACCCCTTACATAGTGTCACTGAAGTCTTAAGTCAATTCTCTCTTAGAACTAGCAATTTCTTCTGGTCAAAATTGGAGTCAGGCTAGAATTATGGAGCCCAAGGCCGGCGACATATCATGCATCCCAGCTGATGGGTCTGCCGGGTAACTTAACTTGCTTTCTGGACCACACTTGCCTTGCCGTGCTCAACTTGCACCTGTCTCCACCATTTCTTAGCTAGAAGTGTACATTATACAAGGTAATCAAAGGCCTCTGCAGCCTTATTAGTATTCTTTCTTTAGTGTGTGCCAGTATGTTGTGTTGCTGGCATTACGTTGGATTTTGACCTTGCGGGTATTGGGGGGATTTTTTTTTTTACTGGTTGCGTTGCACGAAAACTCATGCACTTTTGCCCTCCGCTGTAATTAGATAAGCAACCCGCGCAATAAGCACTGGCTGTTAAAATGGGTAAAGGTATTTCCGGTTGCTCCCTTAAGCGCGTTCACTTTTTTTTTAGCACCCGAGGAACGTGGGGGTGGGGCAACCAAACACCAGTCCAACAAACGAACGAATCAATCCCCTATCATAACCGTAAAACATTACCACCACTATCAAACCCCAGTGAAATGTCCGCCGCAGCTTGTATTCTTTGCAAAATAATCAGGGGCGAAATCCCCTCCTTCAAGGTTTTTCCTCCCCATCCCCCCAATCCGCCCCAATTCTCCAATCCACCTCTTTCCCCCTCCGCATCTCAATCAAAAAATAAAATAAAATAAATCCTACATTGCACTGACAAGCACGCCCCATAGCTCCTTGCGACCGACAAGGTCATTACCTTCCTCGACATCAATCCTCTCTCCAGAGGACACGCCGTAACCTCTCCTCTTCCGCCCTAGTCTACCTCCTCCTACCGGCAAGTAAACGAATATCTAACCCATACCCATCCCGCAATCCCCAAAGCCCACGGCGATACGCTCCACCATGTGCCTGACTCAGAATTCTCTGAGCTCCTCCCCGCCGCAAAGAAGCTCGCGATAGCTGTTCGCACAGTGGAGTACAACATTTTGCAGAACAATCGGCATGGGGTGCCTCAGCTTGCTGATCATGCTCTTGTTCATATGGTAGGTCTCCTTATTAGGCCATGCTCGGTGGAAGGGTTTGGAGGGCTAATCATTTGGTGGTGTTGGGTAGATTCCCAAGGCGAATGCCAAGGAGGGGTTGGGGATCGAGTGGCCGGCACAGATCATGGATATGGATAGATTGAAGGTGCTGTTTAAGGAATTGAAGGTGAAGATTTTGAGGGGGCGAGGGAATAGGAACGAAGAATTGCTTTTTCCAATGAGCGGGATACAATCGGGCGATTCAATTGGTTTCTGTGACAGTATGGCAAATTATCCGGCTTGAGATAAAAGAAAACGGTGGAGACAGCTCTAAGCTCCCAATTTCTTTCTCTCCTCCGACCTCTCCTCCTTTTAAGCGTCTTCCTAATCCCGCCCAGACACGGGCTCCTCCCACCCATCTGTGCATTCCTTGTTCCCCTCAGCTCCACCACCCCCGGCACGAAACTGCGCTTCCAGCAGCACAGGCTCACCACAGCTCACTCGCCCAGCGCCCCCCAACCCCTCTTGTCACCTATTCCCCCCACAGCGCAAAATACTCCAACCTCACCAGCATCTAAGGACCAATCCAGTGAGTGATCGGACAAAAACGCTCAATCCCCGAACTAACCGGCAGCTCTCCTAATTCTGCTCATTATGAGTGCCGCCTCTCGCCCCCCTTGCTTCCTTTTTTTTCCATTCCTACGACTGCCGCCACCACCGCCTCGAGAAGATAAGTACCAGTTGGAATGACGGTTGTTGCAGGGTCCCGGTGGAGGGCGGTTATTTTAACTGTTCCATCCAATTCCTCCATTACCGCACCGGCACTCTCCACTACGTGGGGGGTCTGAGCCCTCGCACCTTCCACGGCGACCCCCGGTAACAGCTGAGCTAAAGCTACGCATGCGTTGGGATGGTGTGGGAGAGCGTGTGTGCCTATTCAGAGTAGCAGTGGTAGGAGATTGTTTGGCCATTTCACTGGCGTTGGATCCCACAATCATTAAACGATTCTTCAGGTTTAGTGCGCTTGAGACCAGAACCACCATTTTTGAACTTTGCAGGAACCATGAACGTAGACGACTCTATCTCCTAAACCGAACCACTGACTGTCCTATCAATGCGATGGCTGGCGATAATGAGGGTGTAATTGGAGCAGGGGGGAAATCCTTGAACACGGGTAAATTCGACACACCCACTCTTGTTAACCATATCCAGCGTAGTGACCGGCAACAAGCTTGGTAGTAAAATATTCGAGCGTAGCTAGTCTGCACTTTAGAAAATAAAATTTACCAATTATTAAATAGCATGATAGGACAATGTCGCAGACAGGATAATGTCGCGTCCCTACGAAGGTACAGGGCATAAGTTTTGAAGGTGACACAGAGGGTCAGGGCAGCAAACCTCGCTTGTGGAACCTACAAAACTTATGCCCTGTACAGTACCTCTGTAGAAAAGCTAGGAGTATTAGTAAGTAAAAAAGATTTACTCTCCGGGTTGCAACCAAATTTGCCACGCGCGACATTACCCTGTCTGCGACGTTCAAGGCAGTTCACGGAAAATAGATATCCCGGCGCAGCCCCCTCCCCGCCAAGCATCCTGGATGTTCATGCGCAAAAGCTTAACTCAAACCCAAAATTGATTATGCGGCGTGCCTGAATCCCACCCGCCAACAACCAACCAAAACCCATCTGCGAGATTTCCCGCCAAACCCCCCATCTCTTCCCCTTAACCCACCCTCACTATCCCCATAGCGCAAGCCCAAAACACACACTCCCCCAGCTCCACACCCCCACCCATTTCATCATCGCACAATACCAGGCACTACTTGCTCTTCCCCAGCCGAGGACATCTTCCATCCCCTCGTTCACGATTGTTCCCGGAATGGAACCGCAACGGCCTCCCGCGGATCGAGCTCTCACCCAATATCCGGCACCCGATGCTCAACGATGGGTTGTTCCAGCGGGGGAGTCTGTGAGCGCGTAGCGAGGGGCAAGGTACGATATCTTGGAAGTGCTGGAATTTCCCCGCAAGCCCTGAAAACCAGCATCACAGCTTTTCTCAATTGCCTTGTCGTAAAACTTTCTTTTCTCAAGGTTGGACCCCCTTTATCATCACCTCTTCCGTGATCCGATGGACGGTAGTTCACTCCTATTCACCTAGCAAAACCCTCACAAAACCCACCAACCTGCCCCACGTTTATGATCCTTTTTATGTACAAAAATGTACGACTACCATTTTATGCCATCGGTCTCTCCCCTTAGTCGTCTCTCCTTGGTCGTCTCCCCTCCCTCCCAATTATTTACACTCCCTTAGACACCCTGCGCCAGGGCAGGATAACCCCTACGGGTCGACGTGTTATCATACTGGCAATGGCAAAGACATTACACCCCGGCCCCTGCGCATCAAGAAGGTTAAAAAAATCGCCCTCTCAATTCCCTTCCGTAAAAGCGGTACAGGCGCACAAGATGGGAAGGGAAAGGATATCGTATTATACCTCCGTTTATCATTGTTCGTCATCCTTCCTTCCTGTTTGCCCCACTCCTTCTACCCGGCCTCATTCTACATCCTCTTGCCATCTCCTTGATTCAATAAACCCTCACTCTCTCCTCTTCTCCCTTTTATATGCCTCAATCCCGCATATCCTTTGCATCTGTTGGCAATTCTCCACTGCATTTCCATTCCCAATACAATTACCCTAGATAGAATCCAGCCATCAGGCTGGCTCCGGAGCGATTCTCATAATTTAATCTTTTCCACCTACAACTCATCTCCGCTCCGTCTAAAACTGCGGTCGCGGCGCCTTTTGATCCTCCTCCGATGGCTCAATTTTCATCTTATCCCCTTCCACCCCTATCACAACGTCATCGTGGGACCCGAACAAGAACAGGAATTGGCTTACACCTGAATGGGAGAGCTTTGGGTTACCAATTGGCAAGTCACGTGAGATGGTTTGAGCCCCTTTACCCCTCGTTTCTTCACATTCGAAAACGGTTGCTGATTGCCCCGATATCTCAGGATTGAAACTCAAGATGTTATTATATCCCAACATGCTGCTGAATACCTAGTCGAAGCCGGTCCATCAGATACATTGGCTGGAATGGCCCGACGTATCCCAGCGCCAAATATGAAGCCTATAATACTACCCAATTCTTTCGGCCTCTAATTCCTTGCTACTATAAAGACGCCAAAGAGATTTACCACGATTCCCCGCCTGTTGAGGAGGAAGAAGAGAAGCCCGCAGAATCTTCGTCAGCCCCTCCGGCCTCATTCGCACCCGCCGAAGGCGCTTCTCCTCCAGCAGTAGTTCTACTAGCTTCTTCTGGGCTGGCGGCGGCAGTTGCAGATAAACTGGTTCAAGCTGTGGATATTGTCTGATCTCTCATTGCCCAGAAGTTGGAAAAACCGCTTTCCGAAATTCCACTCTCCAAAGCCATCAAAGATCAAGTGAATGGAAAGAGTGCATTGCAGAATGAGATTCTCGGAGGTTAATTCCCTTCCATCTCAGTATCATATTTTTTTGGTTGTGCTAACAAGATAGGATTTTAGATTTACAAAAGAAGTTCAGCAACACCCCCGAAAGTGTGGAAGACACCTCTTGACGAACTGGAAGCTGCCATGCAGGGAGTCTTCAATGGACAGCTCGGCAAGCAATCCAGCTCTATGATTGCCCACATGATCTCTTCCGAGATGCCCGGTGGCTTTAATATTACCACCGCAAGAAAGTATCTTACCGATCGCTACGGTCTACAATCCGGCAGACAGGATAGCGCCTTGATGCTGGCTATAACAATGGAGCCCGCAGCAAGACTAGGAAGCGAGGGCGACGCAAAGGCATTTTTAGAAGATGTTGTGACAAAGCACGCTGCCAGCGGCTCCGCAAAATGCGCTTAACATGTACTTTGGCATCCTCTTCGGCCGCCTCAACCTTATGAACGGAGATATTGTCTCGCCATGCATTCGAATCATGAATCGATCAAATCCTACCCTAGTGGAGTTCATGCAATATCATATCGACAATTGCCCCGCCGAGCGCAGTGAAACATATTGCCTAGCCAAGGATCTCGGTTACCAGCTTATCGCTAACTGCCAGGAGGCCCTTGGGGCACCTCCCGTGCACTAAGATGTTCAGTATCCAACCGCACCGCAGACCACCATTGATGCCAAGGGTAATATGCAATATTCTGAAGTACCGAGGCCAGCCGTTCGGAAACTTGAACATTATGTCAAAGAGATGGCCACCGGAGGAAAGCTCACTGAATATGGCAACTGAACTAAAGTTCAGAACGATTTGGCCAAGGTTTACAAGATTATCAAGCAACAACACAAGCTTTCTAAATTGTCCCAGCTACAAATCAAGACTCTCTATGCAAATGTCTTCCGCAGTTTATCTATGAATGAGGCTTAGATATTTGCAGAGGGTGCAAAGACGAACAAAAAGGTTGGAGGCAAAAAGGCCCAGTCTCCTGGAAAGGGTCATGTCGAATGCATTCCATTCCTTCATTTGAACAGAAAGGGAGATAACCGATGGGAATATTCTAAGAAGCTAACTGGATTATATTTGGATTGTTTGGAATAGGCCGCCCAGGTAAGCAATATTTGAGCACTCGGCTACGCAGTTTTTTGCTAACATCTTTTATTCTGGTGTTACTGTTGAAAATAAAAACATTTTGATGACTGGTGCTGGCGCCGGTTCTACAGGTCCTCATCAGCGGCGGTGCCAGGGTCGTCGTTACCACGAGTCGCTTCTCGCGTGGGGTAGCCAAGTACTACGAGCCGATATACTCTAAATTTGCGTAGGGCGGCTCCCAGCTGATTGTTGTGCCATTCAACCAAGGTATGAATTTCGTATTCCGGATTTATATTCTAAAACTAATGATATCACAGGAAGTAAACAGGATGCCGAGGCCTCGTTAACTACATCCATGATGAGAAGAATGGTCTAGGTTGGGATCTCGACTATGTCGTTCCTTTCGCTGCTATTCCCGAAAACTGCCGCGAGATCGATGGCATCGACTGCAAGTCAGAGCTTGCGCATCGTATCATGTTGACCAATTTACTTCGTCTTCTTGGTATTGTTAAGACTAATAAAGCTTCCTGCGGCTTCTAAACACGCCCACCCAAGATATTCTACCTCTTTCTCCCAATCATGATAACTTCAGAAATGACAGCCTCTACTCCGAATCCAAATTTGCTCTGCAAGCGTCGTTCCAGAGATGGCATTAGGAGTCTTGGGGCAGCTACCTTACCATCTGTGGTGCTATCATCGGTTGGACCCGTGGCACCTGCCTTATGAAAGGGGATAACTCCATCGCCGAAGGTATTGAAAAGTTGGGTGTTCGCATGTTTTCTCAGCCGGAGATGGCCTTCAATCTTCTTGGTCTTATGGCGCCTGCGATTATCGATCTCTGCCAAATTGAGCCTGTATTCGCCGATCTTAACGTTGGCTTCCAATATATCCCCTAACCTAAAGGATGTTCCCCCCCAGCCTAGGCAAAATCTCCTGGCAACATATGAGGTTCATAAAGAGGTTACTGCGGAAACTTCTATAGAGCACAAGATCGTCAAGGGTGAAGGTTCGGAGAAACTGTACCAAAATGTTAGTATTCAACCGTGTGCCAACATGAAATTCGACTTTCCCGAACTACTTGATTTCAAAAAGGAGGTTGAGCCACTCGCACAAAACCTCCGTTGAATGGCCGACCTGGAGAAAGTAGTTGTTGTCACCAGCTTTGCCGAGGTCGGGCCATGGGGTAACTCCCACACTTGATGGGAGCTGGAGGCATATGGCAAATTTTCGCTCGAGGGTCGATTGAAATGGCCTGGGTTGTGGGCCTCATTAAGCATTTTAGGCGACCTATTAAGGATGATCAAGGGACCAAATATGAGGAGGTTAATGTAGTGACGGTGATTCAAGCTATGTATGATATTAAATTAATTAACATTACCGACTGAATCCCACAAAGTGTCCGTCCCACCCAAAGCTTGTCAATTTCCCATCAAACCCGCCGCCTTTTGCCTTAGCTTTTTCCCTTCCCGAATTTCTCTCCTAGCTGCCACATTCCCTTTTTCCTTCCTCCTTTCTTCCTTTCTCCCAGCAGCACGTACCTTCCGCTTCTCTACCGGAAATTTGACTTTATTACCACTCCCTTTCTCATGTTGGGCCAGCAATTGGAAATTGCTCGCATGGGTAAATAGGTCAATCGAGTTGCGAATGCCTGCCGTGATCTCCATCACCTCGTGAGCAACCACAGACCCATAGAAGAAAAATCCATCCCCGATATCCAGCCCAATCCGCATCTTCATCTGCCACAACAGTAGATCTCCACCGCTGAAACCATCCCCAAATGGCACAACACAATTAGGCAACTTTTTATCATCTAACCAATCCTGATGACAACGACTTCCAGACTCCGAGTCCATCCCTTGATTCAAACAAACTCCGTGCCATGCTCCCCCAAGTGGCTTCAACCTTCTCCCATCCGCACTCCTTGTTCTTGACATATCTTTAACCACCCTTCCAGTCATTCTAACATACTGTTCTGGGCAGAGCAACCGCAATTCATTGCTGCAATAATCAAAGAGCTCTTGATTCGCCCTCAGCCACTCCCTCCCTTTTTCCCCATCCCTTAACAGCTCACTACTTTCAATGTACTGTTTGCCATAATCGGCCCAAACACTATAATGCCTGGTTGCGTAAAGGCCCCTTGCCCCCCCCCCAACACCACCACCACCACCACCCCCATCCCCACCATTACCACCGGAATTCAGGGCCTCGGCGGAGGTCCTCAAAGCTTCCACCAGGTGAAGCGGGATTTTAAACCGGTATCCGATAATAAAGCCTTCGTTGTCAAAGATTTGCAATGTACCGAGCGAGGAAGTGTAGTGCGCGAAGGAGTTAATAGAGTCCCGCTGTTCAGCGATAAGGGGAAATATGCCCCTAGGCTGGCGCGACCTGTCCAATAGAGTTTTGAACGTAATCGGCGACTCTACCTTCAAAAACCCAGTCCGCTCACTCTCCCACTTCTCCAGGAGAGCTTTCACCACCGACTCCCAACGTTCCCCCTTGGGGACAGGCCTGGGGAGCGATTGGCGGGTAAAGGCCCGGACTGCGATGAGGTGGTTGACACGCTTTTCCATGTTTGTTTGTTTTTTATTTCTGCGTAAAATATTCCGCCATAATGTGGTGAGGCTGTCGTCGTGAGAAGACCTGGAAGAATAAATTGTAGGAAAACTGAGATGTGTTCGATATTCGATGTAGGTAACAAACGTGTTTGTAAGGAGTAGAGAAGTTGGATCGAAGGATCCAAGGATGATGTACACAGGAAGGAAGGCAGCTTGGACTAAATACAGTTTGTGGTGGCCACTCTATAGCCCTGCCCACAATTACAAGCGTTGCCCTAACCTAACATACCACGATGGGGTTACTCGATCAAATACTGTATTAGAAGGGATGGCTCCATATACTAGTAGAACTCGGGGTAAAGAAAGCTTGGCAAACATAATCTAACCAATAATTGATAAAGATATCTATATTAAATACATAGTCAGCTACAACTATTTCAGGCACTAAGACCTGCACAAATTCTCCGCGCAAGTACGAGTATCTAGTGCTGCCAAAGGTTCGAGAGCCCCGCGAGGGGAGCTGTCAAGAGCGGACCAGGCGGGACGCCTATCCCGAGTCCGGGGCTGCCTAAGTGTAGGACCGCCATCATTGTGCAGGATGGCGGGCCCTACAGGCGGAGATATGTTAGTTCAGTGTAGGGGAGGCGGACGTCCGACGGCACAAATTATGTCACATGATTTGAAAAGAATTCGTTTGGTGGTGTGTCTGGCTGGACATACTAGAAAGAATAGTAATAGTTTGCAATATTTACACTATCATATGCGATCGGGAACTGGGAATTTCGTCTACGGTATCTAGTGGGGTTGTTTGGTACGGTATTGGATATTCGAAAGAGGGTTGAGACCACCGGAGAGTAGCTAGTCAGCTTACCGAGCGTTTGCATGTATGTGTGGTTCAGCGGCATTCCACCAGTGATTTTGTCGCCAACCTCGTACAACACTTGGCTTGTGCCGCTTGGGCTTGACAACAACCCCTCGTAATTCTCTGACGTTTGTGAACACAACTGCTATTCTGGAGTCTCAACATTTTCGTGTATGCAATAGCATTCGTGTTCACAAACGTCAGAGAATTGCGAGTACGGTACACTACTCCCCCCCCTCCCCACAAAAAAAAAAAGTCTATCCCCAACCCCTACTTGCGTGCTGAAGGTGCGGTTCAGAACCGCACTTCGCTCGTGACAACAGGTGGCGTCCTTGTATAGTGCTCTAATAGGTAAAGGCCGGGGACATACTTTTATTTTGGGAGGGTATATGTAATTATTCACTGCGGATGTTACGGCCCATTCATGCTATCAAAAAAAAAAAAAAAAAAAAAAAAGGTGAAAAAAACTCCCAGTGAAAACCACCAGACTAAGCTTTTTTCTTTTTTTTTTTTTAATCTGCGCAATAGGATTCAGTTAAGAAGAAAAAAATAACTGCCCACGCCACCTACACCATCAGTCTGGGGAAAGTACTTTAATCTAGGCTCGAACCGCATAACTTACATTTCGGAGACAAAAAAAAAAAATTTACTCCGTTGACTCTCATCCTTCATCCTAAAAATCACTTTTCCTTAACATTACACCTACAAATTAAATCATTTTTCCCCTCTGACAGCCACAAGGATAGAGGCCTCACCCCCTATCCATCACTCAGGTATCCGTAGTATCGGGGTCCGGGGCAGCCAGGTTTGACTGTATTCGATTTTTTACCGTATTCCTGATCCCACTAGACCGCAAACCACGCCGAGGAAAAGAGATGTGCACGCTTTGCATCACCGGACACTGGAAGAGACTGTAGCCTAAATCATCCCCTGTTAGCCTTTCTCATCTTCTTCCTATATCATAAAGACTTTCCAAAAATTGAAAAAATGAAAAAAACGTAAAACAAACCAAAAAAACAAAAAAACAAAAAACAAAAAGCAAAAGCAAGAAAACCAAATAAACATAAAGCCTCAAAGCTCGGGTATCTTCTTCCCGCTTACTCCCGGGAAATGGAGGGACTGGGTCCATTGTTCAGTTAACCTCTGAACCGAGGATTCAGTTTACCTCTGAATGAAGGGTTCAGTTTACCTCTGAACGGAGGGTTGCCTATTTAAACCTGACAACAGGGCTGGATAATAGAGTATCTTGCGATACTGTACTCCTAACCGAAGATGCCACCCCTCACACAGGAAATAAATTAATATTTCCTGTCCTTCAATCTTCCCACACTCTTACCAGCCTATAGAGGACTAGTACGGTTCAGAGGTAGTTGATCGTAGAGGGTTTAGTGGAAGATGGAAAAAAACTTTCAAAAGAGAAGAAGAGAGAAAAACTAACAGGGGATCGTACTACGTACCGTAATCTAATAATGTTATCTGACACTTGTACAGTATTTGTATAACCTAAAGTTACTCCCGAGTCAGTCCTCCCATCCACTTATGAATGAGTAATACCTTAAATTATACTTGGAGGAAGTGAGGTAAATCTCACCAAAATCTGGTGGACGGCCAACCGCCGTCGACTACCGTGACCATTACCGCAATTCTAGAATTGTTCCGTTCCCCAAGCGGAGTAACGCTGTCCAACCAGGTTGCCGGTAATGTGAAGCGCGATGGGCAGTGCTATACCGGTAGAGTGCCGACTTTAGCTACAGGTCAAGAAACCCGTAGCACCTGTACCCGAGTTTAGTAGTAGAGCAAGTAGGAGAGAACATGGCTTACCCGGGAGAGGGGTTGATAGGAGTAAGTTAAAATGAGATTCTCTTAATCCTTCCATCCACACTTCCCACGCCTTTCTGTTTTCCTCCCTCCCTCCATGCACGTCCGTCCGTCCCAATCCATCCGCTTGCCCCCCTACCAGGAGTAACAAATAGGAGAAACACAACCACAGAACCCTTCCCCGCAAGTCGTTCTAGCTCGGGGATCGGCGGCGGCGGCGGCGGTGGTGGTGGCCGCACACACAACTATTGTACAATTTCCATGTTCAACCGCGGCTCATTGCGCTCTCTCCCGTCGTCTGCCCTGACGAGAGGAGGTAGTCTAAGTTAGGAATGATCCGAAGAAAAAGGTGAGAGGAATAAATAAAAGGTGAGAGAAACAAAGAAGGTGATAATCATGGGTAATTCTTAGGATTATGTGAAGTGAGCGAGGGAGGAGTCGTGTTCCTAGTTCTGGAGAATTCCTGATGTTTCGGTTGGGGTATTCGGAGGAAGGGAGGTAGTATTGGGTTGGCGTGAGTCCTTAATGTCGGGTATGATACTTTCGTCGGGTATGGACGTAGGTGATCGGACAGACTGGGATGAGGAAATCTATGGGGATGCATAGGTTGCCTAATCCCAGTCTGTCCCATCACCCAGCTCTATACCCGAGTATGATACGTACTCGTATTCTGCTCTTTTTGCTTAGAGCGTCATAAATTGGGGTCCAGTAGAATTTCGCCGCTCGGTCGGTCGTTGGAAGAGTAATATGCCGTAGCGGTGGAGTGGGGTATCATATCATACTACCGTAGTTAGAGTCTTTCATCTCGTCTGCTGTAACAACCTCCAGAGAACAAAAAGGTCGAACGAGTCCCTGGGTAAGATCTCTCCCTCGAACATGTGAATCTCCATGTCTGTCAAAAACTGCTCTTTTATCGGAACCGGACAAAACCGGCAATGCACGAGAAACACCTAGAAAGCGAGAGCAGAGGCGAAGGATGAAGGATGTTAGTATTTGTACACGTTAACATCGCGAGGGGAGTAGTTGTAGGTGATAAATTGGAGAGAAAAGATGGGACTTCTCACGCTTGCAAGCCTTTGTGCTTATGTGTATTCACGGCCTTTTCACCCCATATTGCGCTCAAGGGAGGGGGTTGGGGAAGCAGGAGTTAGGCTCAGCTCCCTACGAGGACGCAGAAGGTAGATTGGGATTCTGTAGCAAGTATTGAACTTGTGGAATCCACGAGAAAAAGAGCTCCCGGTGGTTATTGCTGTAAGGTAATAAATAGACGGATGTTGTGATTTTTCGTCGTTGTCGTAAATAGGGCGGCATTTGATAAAGGTTCAAACCACTCTTCTTGCTTGGAAAGCAGACGGAGTGAAGGGAGATCATAATTTGAAGAGTTGAAAGTGCCGGTATTGGAGATGTGGCTACTGGTATGCGGCAACAGTATAATATCGTACTAGTACGAAGGTTAGTGATGGGATGGATCCCCGGTCTTGTACCTAAATCAATCCACGGACTTAAAAAAAAAAAAAAGTTAGTGATGGGATGGACAGGGGTCGGCGATGTTAAGGGTGCGTTCGGTTAACAGCTGAACGGACCGTTCGAGTACGATAGGAAATTTAGAGGGTTGAACCGTTGCATCCAACGGGACCGTTCAGGAAGAAGATTTGGCGTTCGGTTACCATCCTGCCGTTTGCTAAAAATGGGTGCGAACGGTCAAAAATGAAAAGGTCCTCTGAAGGTCCTTTCCATCGGCCGTTCGTCGTTGTTGACAACCACGAGGGCTCCTCTCTGGTACCCACAAAATGGGTTGACTAATGAATGGTCGATTGAACAATCTGCTTAACCGAACAGCTTTCCTGGGGATTGACCAAATCTCAAGCAACCGTTCACGGCTGTGAACGGCCATGTCTGCAACGGCAGTTGAACGGTCCATAGTTAACAAAACGGAGCCTAAGGCTTTGACGGGAACGGACCACTTTTCGCCGTCCCGTTTCGTCCAAGTCTCTTAGCATTAGCCCCATCGTGCCCTGCCGGGCCCCCGGACGGTTGAGAACACTGCAGAAAACCTCAGCCCCATACGTGAGATTATGAGTTAGCATTTTGAGAGTAAAGTAATTTATCATACATAGGGTACGGGCATTGAAAATGAACTAACTCGCCATTCTCGGGTGAGGCTATAAATAATCATAGGTTATCACTCGTCAAATATATCTCTCTCTCTGTCGCAAATATCACCTCAGTGTGATGGGCCAACTGCTTGGCAGCTTAGGAAGTCAGAATCTGGGAAATGACCGGAGTCATATTGATGTACATTCATGTTGCGCACTACTACAAGTACCGTACGACTGTCTTAGGAGCGTCTATAGACAATAAAGCAGACATTGACTATTCTTCTTTCACTGATTAGTCCCATTCCTTTGTACTTTGACTCCGGCCTCTATCGTGCGATCCAACAAGAAACACAAAACCGAAACAGCAAAGAGCATAACCAACACAATAACTCCAACATCCCTACCACGGACACATATAGGCAAGGCATGGTCATTAGGACATGTTCAACCATCCGCAGGAATCCGGGAGTGTTCAAGAGTATTATAGGAAAAACACAACGGGAAACTCATTAAATTTAACCATTATATCTGCTATATTACACAATTGATTGCACTGCCCCTGCATCAGCGGATTTAACAGAAGAAAAAAAGCCTTGCCCCTGCATCCCAACTCGGAACCCAACAAAGCTCCATCTTGTTTTGCTCACTCTGCATGAGCGATAGCGCAGAAGTGGGCTTCAGTTGCACGTATATATCATGATAATGATTCCAGCGAGGCTCACCACCATGATAACAATCCAGACCAGATGGAGCCTGGATCACTCAAGTATATCGGTTTCTGAATGGATTGTTGGTCTAAGCCCGACGGCTGGGGTGCGTGGCGCCCTGGGGATGAAGGGGAGGGTTCATGTTGCCAGAGTAACCACACAATTCCTGCATGCTATCGCGATTCAGCCATCTCAAGTGCTGTTTGCCCTTTTGGGCCTCGTATATCAGGATCCAGATCCCTGTATACCAGCAGCAACTTTACCACTCCCTCATGCCCGCCCTCAATTGCCCACAAGAGTGGCGTTCGGCCATATTTGGTGTCTGCAGTGTTGGGGTTAATATCCCCTTGTTGCAATAGCAACTCTACCACTCCCTCATGCCCGCGCTCAATGGCCCACAAGAGTGGTGTTCGGCTATATTTGGTGTCCGCAGTGTTTGGGTTGATGTCCTCTCACTGCCATAGCAACTTTACTACTCCCTCATGCCCTTTCTCCGCCGCCCTCCGAGTGGTGTTAGGTTGTCTTACTTAGGTGTCTGCAGTGTTGGGATTGGCATCCGCTCGGTTCAATAGCAACTTTACCACTGCTTCATGCTCGAGCCGTGCCGCCCACTATAGTGGAGTCCCCCCACACATTTAGTATCTGCAGTGCTGGGATTGATATCCTCATGCTCCAATAGTAACTCTACTACCGCTTTATGCTCGTGCTCGACAGCCCTGAGGAGTGGAGTTCAGCCCCATTTGATGTCCGCGGCAATGGGATCGATCTCCGGTCGCTTCAATAGGAACTTTACAGCTCCCTCGTGCCCATGCTCTGTAGCCCACAACAGGTTTTCTGGCCAGATTCGGTTTCTTCCGTCCCCGGATATGGTGGGAGGTCCCTGGGCTGTCCAAAGTGTGTTGAATTTAAATGTGCTATAGCGATAACCATGGCAGCAATATTGAGGGTTTTATGGAATCCTGGCTCCAAGAATTACTAGATACCCAGCTCTAGCTGGTATCTTATCATGAGGCTCTACTCCACCCTGGCGAACGAGGGGTATGTGACGCTGTACCCGCATGACACCCAGCATGCGAGTCGCGAGGGTATGCGGGTACCCACTCACCAGATCCAGTTGGAGCAGGACACTGGTAAGGCGATTGCTAGCGTGAATGTCTTGTTGGTGGATAGCACCCGCGTTGGAGCGGGGCTCATAGAGATTACTACCGCACCGTTCGACGTCCCTGGTGTTGAGTTTGCTTCCGCCGTTATGAAGCAGTTGCAGGCTACGCTGCATGCCGTGGAGGCTTGCGTGGTCGGTATGGAGTGGGGGAACCTCCGTGCCGACATGAACGTTTCCGCGTGCCCCAAGGGGGTACAGGCTCTTAGAGAGCGCTGCGAGATTAAGAATTTGAGCTCGTTGAAGCTAGTCGAGGAGGCGATCACTGCTGAGATAGAGAGGCAGGCGGGTATTTTGGAGGATGGCGGGACGGTAAAGGGAAGGAGGGAGGGGTGGATTATAGGTATTTGCTGGATCCGGGTTTAGGTCCTGTGGTTATCGCACCTGGGGTTCGGGAGTGTGTGAGCAAGAGGGGTTTCCACCACTCCTGGATGAAGTCTTCGAACACCTCAAGGGGATAGGATATCACTTGAGCGTGAAGGATGCGGAAATATTAATAATGTTAGGTAAAGGAGATGTAAGGGTAATATCCTACTAAAAAGGTGTCGTCGAGAGAGTTGCCATCGCCTTAGGGACCGCAGCAGCAGCAAAACAGAAGAAAGGCGGGGAAATTGGAGAAATTGTGGGAAATTGGTACCGCCTCCCCTCCCCTTTTATACCCCACAAATCTAACACCCGCCCCACCCCCAGGCTAATCCCAGGACTCGGCGGAATACTAACAACCCACAACCTCCCTCGGTCCCTCAACCCCTTAACACCAACCACCCTCTCATCACTATAAATCCACCTCCTAGCCAACAAGATCACCCTAGCAACCGCAAAATCCCTTCTGTCAACCCTGATTGCTCCCAGTGAAACCAGAGGCGTAGAGGAGATGATCGAGCAGGAGAACATCACGGTAAAGCCCACGTCGGACACGGAGTTGGAAGAAATTGTGAGCCGGGCCACGATGAGTGATGTTCTGGAGCGGATTCGCGAGTAGAAGGAGGAGGGCAGGGGGGTGGGGGAGAATAAGAGTGATGGCCTTTCGAGCCCTTTCGTCGGGAAGGTCATGAAAGAGCTGGTGGGGAGGGTGAGGGCTGAGAGAACGGAGGGTGCGGTAGAGAGGGTGCTGAGGGACGTGGTGTAAGGCGGCATGGGAGGAGAGGAGAGACAGGTAGATTGGAGTGATATTGGGAGAATAACTTTGGGTTGGAAATATAAATTAATAGAGGTAACGCGGGTGCTTGCTAACAATGATAGGGGGAGGTTATGATCACACCTTTAGACCCCGCCGAAAAGTAATAATCTTCAGCTGCGATCACTCGAAGCCCATGACGTGTTCGGTCAAGTCCCGAGGACACCAGCCCCAGAAACGGCTTTACCACGAACCTTATCAGCATAGTGCCTCCGAAAAAAAGCATAATTCACCTACCTTTAATCTTCTAGACCACTAACCGTAGGATAGAAGGAAACGATTATTCA
>Ga0307509_10003882_pt1 | contig 22130 bp, 21 predicted proteins | sample 10_EM_MG_FD_202245 | JGI IMG/M metagenome (GOLD analysis project Ga0307509, IMG submission 202245) | Populus trichocarpa ectomycorrhiza microbial communities from riparian zone in the Pacific Northwest, United States - 10_EM | ecosystem: Host-associated > Plants > Roots > Unclassified | place... | reverse complement strand
AATATTAAACTTACCAACTTGGTTCTCAATTCCATATTTTTGAATGGTAGACCAAAAATATGCTGCCTGATTCTTTCCAGTATGAGGACCAACAAACCGATGCAAATCCAACAGTACGGCATGCAACTTGAACTCTGGATCAACCCAATGAGCCACAATTGCCATGTACGCACGCATATTTGGACCACTCCAAAGATCAAAGCTAAAGTGAATACGGCAGATAGCACTTTGTACTGATAGCTTTACCATCTTAAACATAGTAGCATAGAATTCATCTAACCAGCGGCGTAGAGTATGACCAGATTTGGGGATTACCTCTGTTATTACATGTAGATTGGGCTGGCAAGCACCAAGGTAGGTAAGAAGGGTTCGAAAAGCGGGCTGATTACAAACGGAGAAGCGAATACTAGCAGTAGCAATCCAGTGAATCAACATACTGTGAAATACATCAGCATTAAAGTCAATCTTTGGTGCAATTCCTCCAAAGGCAGACTGGATTGTCAGCTGTGAAGGTAATGGATCAGAGATAATATGTCCTTCAGGTCCAATTTCATGACAGCAACGCAGGTGATCGATAGCATTACGAGTAGAGGTAGCCGCAAAAGTCCTTGGGGCTAAGCGATCTGTGCATCGATTACACTGCCACCTCAACTTGCCATCTACCATGAAAGTCTCACCATTGGCCTTATCATAAATATGACTCTTGCGGGCCTTTGGCTTAGCCTGTAGAAAGATATTTCTACTTGAAATATCACCAGAAGCAGGCTGTAGAGTTGTACAGCTTAGACCCAGGATCCAGGTTCGAAGATTGGATACCTATGAATTTCATGTTATTTTAATTATATTACATTTGATAAGTCAGAATATACCTGAAAGAGAACCACTCATATTAACATGAGTATTATTGTGTATTCTACTTGCACCGTCACTGGCAAAAACTTCATATTCGGGATCTAATGAGAGACTATTAGCAGAATCAGAAATGCTTTGGGAATTACTAAGATTGGCAGCCTGTATTGTAAGAGAAAATGGATTCCCAGAAGCAATTGCAGGTGGAGAGGAGGGTGGTTTTTGGGATGAATAAAAGTCTCTAGGCTCTACTGGCCCAAGATTTGGAATATTGCTCATGGTGTATGACCTTGTGTCTTAGCAGAAGAGTGTGAGGGGGGTGAAATGTCTTCAGTAGAGTACTATTGACAAGCTTAGGCACTATCTAACAACATGAGTGCAAGCCTAATTATGATACATGCAAGTCTTACTTTTATACAAACCCCTCGTCTCTATCCTATTTACTCTATTTTTCCCCATTTAGGGCATGAATTTAAAAGGGCAGTGAAGGCCCATGGGCCACCTAGGCCACCATTCAGCCCAGACTGGCCCAGCCCATGGGCCGGAAAAAGCCCATGGCAAGAAGTGTGCGTATGCTATTTGTTGGCGGGCCTTGTCGGACTAATCCTGGCCGAGTCAGGACCAATAATCTTGACTGTTCCAGTCAGTCTAATTTACACGATGAGACTAGACTGGGCATGGACCGGACTAGCTAGTCCAGTCCAGTCTTCCGCGGACCATGGGGAACCTGAAAAAGATATGCAGAGCCTCTCTTTCATGGAAGGGGTGTCGGTCACATGTATTACAAGGGTGGTTGGTTGCTAAGCCTTGGCGGACAACGGGGATGAGTAAGGCAATGATCTTTCAGCTCTCACTCGTTTTTCCCACCACGGCGGAGCGACAGTTTGGACCGTCAAAGGACAAAAGAAAAATTGGCGCAGTGGACAGCAAGAGGAGGATCACTCGTGCATAGATGGTCGGACAACCGGGTAAGGTTAAGCTTTCTTTTCGCTCAGATTTTTTCTCTTTTCTCTGGGTTGGTCTTGGGTGAGAGGTCTGCGAATTAGCTTAGGAGAGTTGAATTGATTGCAAATTTTGTGACTTGTTTTATCACGCTTGTTCTCTCATCTGTGACTCTGGCTTCCTACACTGCGAAAAGTAGATACATTATCCCGCAGTTTTCTTGGTCTCAGTACCGTAGTCAATTGGGCGCTGGATCCTGGAACCTCGTTAAGCAAACCATAGGATAAAACAAACTGAGGGGATCTGGGCATTATTCTTCCCTAGCTGGAAATAAACTAAAAGGGGTTTAGGCTCGGAAATATTCCACAGATTTCTTGGATGCACAGCTGGGCTAGCAATAACTGTGCCAAGGTTCCCACCCCTCCGAACGACGCTAAGGGCCCTTCGAAGAAGGTGGCACTCCAAAGGAGTGCCAATCGGTTCAATGAGACAATTTTCAGAATACTGTCATCGAACAGTACCTTCACTGATCCCAACAACCCTAATATGACTATGCAGAGTGAAGACTACAGCATCATTGAAGCACAAATTGAGGAGGCTAATAGCGAAATTAAAAATGAAAAAAAACTAAATATTGCAGCTCTTGCCCATAAATATGCCTTGTCAGAACAGCGACTTTGTGCCCGTTTGAAAGGCCGCATATCGAAGCAGCAGAGGGAGGCACCAAACAGGAAATTGACAAGGGATCAAGAATTAGGTCTTTGTGAATATCTTGACGGTTTGGATGAGCTTGGAATCCCACCTTGATATCAGCATATCAGCTCCTATGAGAACTCAATTCTACTTGCAGTTCATACCGACCCTACGGCACCTCCCCCCACAGTAGGTCCTGCCTGGACACAACGCTTTCTTCAAACGCATCCAGAGTATCACGTTATGAAACAAAAAACTCTTGATGTCGACCGGAAACAGTCCCACCATCCGGACGTTTTGGAAAACTGGTTTTAGGGGTATGAGGCTATGGTGGAGGAAAAGGGGATTCAGAGAGCCGATATCTACAACTTCAATGAAACGCGTTTTCCAATCAGCATTGGGAGAGACCAGTGGGTGGTTACAAGGGAGGCCAAACGCCCGCTAACCTTGGGGAGCTCAAGTAATCGTGAATCGGTTACTGTTATTGAAGCTATTAGCAGTGATAGTGGTATACTGCCACCGATGATAATTCTGCCAGCTGCCTTGCATATGGAGGACTGGTATACCAAAACGGCCATCCCGACCCATTCCTGATAGCAGTCTCTGATACCGGCTATTCGAACGATAACCTGGCATTAAAGACCCATTCTCATTTTGAGGCTTTTTCAGCTAAGTGTCAAGTTGGGTCATGGGGGTTGTAGATTCTTGATGGACATGATTCATATAGCACCCAGGAATTTATTATATTCTGTAATGAACACTGAATCATTCTCTTCTGCCTCCCTTCCCATTGCATATACCTTCTCCAACCATTAGATGTCATGGTGTTCCAGCCATACAAACACTATCACGGGGGGGGTCTGGATACAGCAACAAGAACCGGATGCAGCCAATTCGACAAGATATAATTCTTTACAGCGATTGAGTCCATTCGCACCTAACCCTTCAAGCCAACCACAATCCTTTCTACCTTCAAGAAAACTGGCTTATGGCCATTCAATCATGATATAGTACTCGAGAAACTTCAACCTATCCCCGTTCCAGCAAGACTAAGTACACCTATCCCAGCCCCGCAGCTTGACAGTTCACCCACTACGCCTAAAACCCTGCACTCTCTTAAACAGCATGCCGACTCCCTCGCCTTTGACCTCAATGAGATCCCACCTTTCTCATATCTTCACCTTCAGAAATATCTGAAACTGTAACAGGTGTACATGTTCCTGTAACGGTACACAGGAGCGGGCAGTGCAGGATCTCTTATGTTTAGTTATTTGATTTATATTTGGTTTATTTGATTTGATTTCAGCTCCGCCGCTGCTTTTGAGTCAGATAGGCTATGCTATCGTATTGTTATGTTTAGTTTGCTTTGCTGGAAGTTTATATTTAGGATTCCGGGTATGGAATGATCATGTAGTACTGGTGGAGGCTGAGTTTTGTTTCTTTCTTTGGTCTTGCAGGATTACCGGATTCCGGTATGTGCGCAGCTACTGGTAATGATGGTGATTGCAGGAAGGCTATTGCTCTTGGGCTTTGTATTTAAACCAGTCTCCTGGCTAGCAGGAGACAGCAGACTTGGACAGACCTTCAGTCTAAGAATACGCTTGATTGAACGGCAATCCCTGAGTCCCATTTGTCCTTCAACTATTGTCTCTTACTTCCGATCCCCTGAAGCCTCCCTTAGCACCAGCCTTAGCAGGTCTATCGCCGGTCCTATTGTATTTTCGTTAGACAGGAATAAACCAGTTACAGAAAGGGAGTTTGGCTCTTGCCCAGAGTGGGGCCCTTGCACTTCAGCATTTAGAGGACACCAAAGCAGCAGAACTCGCAAGAGCAGCAAGACAAAAACTAAATGGGTAACGTCTACAAAAGGGTGGAGTACTCTATGCCTATGAGGCTAGAGAAATGGTTAAGCAGAAAGAAAAGAACACGGTGGAAAAGGAGCTTGAGAAGGCTCAGCGCGCATTAGACCATGCACAGAATACGGTGGAAACGGAAGTTACAAAGCGGAGTAACCCTGGTACCCGAGTACCTTAAGTCTTAGAAACATCAGTCCGGATTGGAATGCGTCGCACTAGCTTGTTTTTGTGATCACGATGAAATATACGTGAAATTTCTCGTTTCCCCCGTGGTGATCCTGGATGGTGCCAGTTTTGCCGTATATATTCTGAGCGCTACAGCACTTTAAGACAGCAAGGGATTTCCGATCACAATAACTCAAATGAGGTAGTGCTACTGTGAGAGAACCAGTAAAGGGGTGGGAAGTGCTAGGAACCAAAAAGAAAGTAAGAGAGTGGAATTCGCTCCTCTATTTTTCGCCCTCCATCCCCATCAACGTACTGAGGGCTCTATATATACATGATCAGGGAGAGTATCATCGGTGATCACTCTTCCCACACGGTCCACTATAAGTGAAATGTACAAGTAATAAGTACGTAATCAGCTCCAGCACCACCACATACCTCCCCCCTTCAAGCACTTGGCGTCCCCTGTCGACTGTATCCCTTCTCTAAGCATCGTGATCCTTGGTGCGTATAATGAACTTCTTCAACCTATCTCCTGCAAAGTATCCCTCCAAGACGACCCCATCCAGCTCCGCTAACTTCTAGGTGCCTCTGTCTCTCTGCTTCGAGATGTCTGCAACACAGTAAAGTCCACTCCACCTATCATGTAGTTTATGCGAATGTGACTGGTCAAGCCGTGTATCATGCAATAGAACATGATCACCTATCTTAATCTCTGCGCTGTGAGGCCGGCGACGCTGATGATTGTCAAAGTAAGCCTTATTTGCCTCTCGGTTTCGCTTTTGCATTTCCGCCGCCTTCTGTAGATCATCCTTTCTGCATTCTACCTGTCTTGTCCTCAACGCTAAGAGTTCTGCCCTAGGATTTTCGGAGGTTTCAACAGTTCGCCAGTCCATCAATGCCTATGTTTCATCTACCAAGGCAACTGGTAAGAGGCACTCTTGCCCAAAGGCTACACTGTAGGGGGTTCTTCCGGTGGATCACCTAACTGTAATCATATCTGCCCATCATACTGTCGACAGATGATGTACCCACTGTCCGACACTAGCATTGGCGGTCAACTTGGCTAACGCATCAATTATGTTTTGGTGACCAAGCTCGATCAGGCCATTTGACTGTGGATGGTAAGGTACGATCTGAATATTTGTAATGTAATACCGCTCGAATAGCTGCTTCACCATTCCTTGGTTCTCCGGTCCGCCATCATATATGATCAATGATGGACACCCATATCTGCAAATCCAATTGTCATACACAAACTTGGCTATTGACTGTGAGTCAGCCTTTCGAATAGCCTTGTATTCAGCCCAACCAGAGAGATCGTCTCTAATTCCAGCAAGGTACCTGCATCCATTTGTTGCTATAGGCATATGTACCACGTCTAATTCAACTTTCATCCACAGGCTATACGAGATGGTCGGAAGAAGAGGTTCATCGTACCGATTGGGCCTCCTCTTTTTAATAAAAACTGTGGAGAAACAGGCAGCGATTGACAAAGACGTATGGGACTGAATAAGATATAGCAATGTCAGGCTTATGTTTTCATCACCTCTATTTTTCTATCAACGGTGGGGGAGTACAGGGCCCTTAAATACCCAAAGAATGATGAAGACTGTTCCGGAATGCTCCGGACAATGATGACACCATTACCGCCATATCTCGTACCCTCTGCTCAACTTTCCAACTTTCACCACCTTATTGCTTTCCTTCACCACATCACATATCCTTCACTGAGTCACCGATTATCCGCACCGGGAACTCTCGGATATCTCTTATCTTCCAGTGTCTAGTGACCATGGTCTGAGTACCAGTGAATTATAATACCTCCCCTCACCGGTACTCGGACCAGGTTCACAATTCCTAGTATTTCCGTCTTCTCCTTGCATAGTGTGTATTTCATCAGTAGGCTGATCGATCAAGCCTAAGCCCAGACAGTGCCTAGCAAAGGAAGGTTCCAGTATTGCCTTCGTGAAAATGTCGGCAGTCATTTCACTAGTATGCCAATATGTAAGCTCTATTTCTCTGTTTTCGATGTGTTCCCTAATAACGTGGTACTGTATACTGATATGTTTGGTGCGAGCATGAAATTCAGGATTCCTGGCTAACGCAATAGCGCCTTGATTGTCGACATTGATGTTTTCGACTTCACCATGGTGCTTCCTTGCTCCTATGTCCAACAAGATCCCTTGCAACCATAGGGACTCTTTCACCGCCTGCATCAGAGCCATATATTCTGCTCCGGTCGATGACAGAGCAACTGTCGCCGGCTTTTTGCTGTTCCAGCATACTGCTGCACCATTGAGCACAAAGGCATAGCCACCGATAGAACGTCGATCCTCCCCTGAACCCCAATCAGCATCCGTGAATCCACTACCATTCCCATCCCTGCGATACAATAGTCCTCTATTTTGGGTGCCGGCTAGGTATCTAAAGATCCTTTTTACTGCCGTCCAGTGGGTCTGATTTGGAGCTGTATTATATTGAGTAACTCTGGATACCCTATAGGCCAGGTCCGGGCGTGTTCCAAGCATCGCATACATTAGCGATCCAACGGCCGATGGATATCTCCGTCTTTCTGGTTCGGTCGGAACAAAACTGTCAGCAGTTTTCTCGAGTCGGACATGGGGGTCGGCTGGTGTAGATGATGGATTGCAGTCTATCATCCCATGGTCCGCCAATATCTTGGCAATATAGTTCTTCTGTGAGAGGAACAGAGTCAGCTGCTGGCGATCCTGTTCAATCTCCAGCACAAGGAACGTACGCAGTTCCCCCAGGTCTGTCATATCAAACTCCTCTGAGAGTTTTGCCCGCATCCAGTCTACCAGGGTTTGTGTTGGGGCCGCTAGTACCAAATCATCCACGTAGAGAAGCAGGATGATTGGTTTCTGATAATTTATGAATAAGCTATGGTCTGACTCGCTCCGGACAAAGTTATATGTGAGGAACAAACTGTGAATTCTTCCGTACCAGGCTGGTGGAGACTGCTTGAGGCCATAAATGGATTTGAGTAGCCGACAAGCCATTCGTTGCTGGTTACCACTACCTGAGTGGTCGACCGGGATTGAGACCCCTTCCGGGATCTCCATATATACTGTCTCTTTCAATTCGCTATTTAGAAAAGCCGTCTTAACGTCCATTCCTTGCATCTCCCAATCGCTTTCACAGCATAATGCTAACAATAGCCTTATAGTGGTAAACTCTGCCACAGGGGCATATGTTTCTTCATAGTCGATCCCGGCTTGTTGGCTGTACCCTTTGGCTACAAGGCGAGCCTTGTACTGTCCATCTTCTTTCTTCTTAAAGAGCCAGCGACAGCCAATCGCGATTCTGTTCTCCGGGAGTGGCTCCAATACCCAGGTATTGTTTTGGGCCAAGGAGCTAAGTTCAGACTCCCATGCTTGTTTCCACTTCGCTTTCTCACTAGAGTTTAGGGCATCAATTAATGTTGGCGGCTCTGGCTCCCCACAGTTTGCCACTAGTGCAAAGTGGACTCCAGGGCGAAAAAGCTCTGCTGGCCTTCGGTTTCTCTGCGATCTCCGCATTGCAGAACACCCTGGTTTCCTTCTTTGCTCCTCTACTAGTTCCCCTTGTTTCTGACGACTGTGCGACTCTTGTATTCTCGCTAACTGTGGTCTTAGGAGAATCTGGTCCTGAATATCCTCCGCTACGGGTGAGCCGTTTTCAGTGGGCGGGGGTGTAACCGGGTCGAGATGCTGGAATTCCTCCCCTGGGTTGCAGGGAACCTGCGGTGATATGGTAGGCTCTTCCTGTATTCATCCTATTGTTGTTTGCGAGAGTTCCTTTCTGTGTTCCTCTCGGGATACATCAAAGATAACATCACGAGATAATAACAACCTTGTAGTCACTGGGTTATACACTCTGTAGACCCTCGAACCCGCATCCTCTTCATAACCTACTAATATGCCTTTAAGAGATTTTTGATCTAGCTTTTGTCTCCGTTCCTTCGGTATATGGACCCAAGCTGTGGATCCGAATACCCTAAGATGGCCGATTCCCGGAGCTTTACCGCTCCAATATTCAAGTGGCGATAGAACCTCATGACCGTGCGAGGGTACCCTGTTATGAATATGTGCTGCTCTGAGTACTGCATGGCCCCAGAAGATATTCCCTAGCTTTGAGTCTTCAAGAATGCAACGTGCGCTGTCCATAATTGTTCTGTTCATTCGTTCCGCTAATCCATTTTGTGACGGGCTGTATGATGGGCTAACCTTATGCTGGATGCCATTCATTTCTAGGTAATTCTTGAACCTACTATTGATGTATTCGCCACCTCCATCACTGCGGAGAGATTTGATCTTCTTGCCACTGGCCCTTTCTGCCCTGGCCCGATATGCTTGAAACGCAGTGAGTGCTCCATCCTTTGTATGAAGTAGGCAAACACTAAGACGACCACTTTTTTCATCCGTGAAAGTAACGCAATACCTTTCACCATTTAGATTAGGGGTCTGCATTGGTCAACAAATATCTGTATGGACAATGCTAAGCAGCTCGCTAGGCTTCTGCCTCGATTTCGTCTGTGCCTCTTTCTTCTGTCGCCCAAGTGCACAGACCCCACATATCCTTGACGTTTCGCTAACAGTTCCGCTGACTTCCATATCCATAACCTTTGAGGATATAAAATTTAAGGCACTAGTGTCGAGTGTTCGGTGACATAGTCTGCGGTGCCAAACTTCCAGGGTGGCACTTGTGGACTGGTTTGTGGCTAGCCCAAAGTGTGCTTCATTCCGTGGTACCAGACTACCAGCCTCACCTCCTCCGGTGCACTTGAGGTAATACAAGCTTCCACGTTGCTCTCCAAGCTCTGTTCTAACTCCACTCTTACTAACAAAACACATAGATTTCTCGAATTCCACTTTGAACCCAGCCTCCACCATCCGTGTCACGGAGATTAAGCTAGTTCCTATCGTAGGCACATGCCAGACATTTCTTAGAGTTATCCCTCCGGCCTTAGTGGATATCTCTATATCTCCAATCCCATGTGCTTGTAGCTTCGTACCATCTGCTATGTTAATTGACTCGTCCTTGCTAACAGTCTTATAGCTGGCAAACCTTGCACGATCATGGGAGAGATGTTGACTCGCACCGGAGTCTATGATCCATGCATTCCCAGGATGGCTCGTTGAACCTTCGGCCAGAAAGGTAAATTTTTTTGCCCGTCCTGCACCTGCTGCGGAGGCTTCATCTGACTTTCTTTTGTAGCAGTCATTCTTCCAATGGCCTGTCTTGCCGCAATAATGGCATTTTGTTGTTTGTGGACTGCTGATACGTGCTGGGGTCTGGCCTGTGCCAGTATATCTGGGCCGGAATTGTCCTCTTCCTCTACTATTGTAGCTATTCCTACCCCTTGTACCTCTCTGGGTGAACGTACCTCGTTGCGCTGAGAACGCAGTATGAGTTGTCTCCATACTAACCTCCGGTATTGGGTAGCACGGCTGATTTGCCTACGGCCCGACTCGTGCAGTAGTCGCCCGGCCACTCTATCGAATGTTACCGTATCGCTCCTGGATTGGCGGGCCATTACCAATGGCTCATATGATTCTGACAAGCTCAAGGTAAGAATTGTCACAAGCTCACTATCTTCCATTCCCTTTCCCTCAACTGACAGACCTTGCAGCTGATTTGCTAATTCTCTAAATTGGTTCAGGTGTTGTGCCATATCTTCCCCATCGGTCATTCTCAATGCCCAGAGGCGTTGCATAAGAACCAACTTTCCATTTATTCCAATCCCTTGGTGTACCTCCTTAAGGGCAGCCCAAGCATCCTTGGTTGTTGTCGCATCCTGTATGTAGGGTATCCGCGAGTCCTTAATATTGAGAGTGATGAGCGTAAACGCCTGATCATCCTTGGCCCGTGCTGACAGTATTTTCCTCAATTGCGCACAACAGGTCTTTTTCCTTCAGAATTCGGATAATTCTTAAGCGCCAGGCATTATAGTTACTCTGGCCGGTCGCCATAGAACCATCAAGTTTCTCGATAGACTGTGTGCGCGAGGTCGTACTCACATGGCTATTACTACCCCGGGTGTTCGTGCTGGTAGAGCTCCCTTCTCCAGTTCCGCTTCCTGATGTTGCTGCTGACATTCTTATTGGCTCAATAAGTTGTTAAACCTATGTTGCTTCGGTAGGCACTGCTTGTTTGTGGGCTGACTGCGCTCCCAGGCTCATAACCTAATAAAAACTGTGGAGAAACAGGTAGTGATTGACAAAGACGTATGAGAGTGAATAAGATATAGCAATGTCAGGCTTATATTTTCATGACCTCTATTTTTCTATCAACGGTGGGGGAGTACAGGGCCCTTAAATACACAAAGAATGATGAAGACTCTTCCGGAAGGCTCCGGACAATGATGACACCATTACCGCCATATCTCGCACCCTCTGCTCAACTTTCCAACTTTCACCACCTCATCGCTTTCCTTCACCACATCACATATCCTTCACTGAATCACCGATTATCCGCACCGGGAACTCTCGCATATCGCTTATCTTCCAGTGTCTGGTAACCATGGTCTGAGTACCAGTGAATTATAATACTTTTAACACCGCTTACAGGATTGAACAAACCTGTCCACATCTCTATAGAGACCTTTCCAGTAAAAGTGGTTCTTGACTTTGTTGTATGTAGTATCTCTTCCCCGGTGGCCTGACTCATCATGAAGGTTCAGTAAGACGCTGCCTCGCTCTCCGTTACGGGATATCACCTTCTTTGGTGGGCTTCCACGGTGACCTCCACTGCCTCACCGGTATAGAAATCCATCTCGTATCAATTACTTCGTTTCCTCTCTCTTAAACCTCGCAAATTCTCCATCCCCTAGCCCCTTTGGCCTTTCCAATGTCAATAGCCATCTTACAATCCTTTCTGCCTCTTCATCCTCCTCCTTCCCACTTTCATTCACCATTTTCACATCTATCAACTGACAATTTTCATTCCCCCTTCCCTTCACTTCATTGTCCATAGCATTCTCTTCCATCCGTAGTCTCCCTAATGCATCCTCAATTGCTTCTTCTAACTCGTTCTCCTGTGTTCTACCATTTTCTTTCAACTCCTGTTCTTCCTCGGTAGTAGCAGGTCTCCGTGAGAGGGAATCCGGTCCTCTATGCTGTGTTCCTGACACATGGACGATATCAAAAGAGAATAGTCTTATGTAGGCTAGCCATCTTGCCACTACTGCTCCAGGGATATCATTGACAGGCTGATTCAACTGGTAGATTAACGTTTTAGCATCAATCTCTACAAGGAAGTAGACACCGTAAAGATAATTCCTAAACTTTTTTAACCGCTCGGAGAAGAGCTCGGCACTCCAATTTGCCCACATCATAATTCCGCTTAGTATCTATGCATAACCCACTCTCATATCATGAAGGGTGACGCCGGCCTTGTTCATCCTCCTGCTGTTGGATCGCTCCAAAACCCAGCAAGCTTGCATCAACTCCTAACACAATTCTTCCCAGCTTCTTCCCTGACTCTGCTGTGTAAACTATTGGCTTCAATGCCAGAGGTGATACCAATGCCTTTTTTAATTCATCCATAGCGGTCTGCTGCTCCGGCCCCCATATAACATCGCCCATATTACCTCCTCGATCATCTTTCAAGCTTCCTTCTAGGCCTTTCTTCCTGACTGGACCCTTCTTGGTTCTCGCCTTGTTTTCCCTTTTCCTAAATGTTTTAAAGATTGGATCACCAATGTGAGTAAAATCCTTAATCCAAATGTGATAATAGACACACAGTCCAACAAATGCTTTGGCTTCTGTGACTGACTTGCACGGTGGCCAATCTAGTACCTTTTTGACTTTCTAGATATCGGGGTGTTGACCATTCGAATCACAAACGTAGGCAACTACCTTGATCCCGTTGGCTATAAAGACTCACTTATAGCCAGATATTGTCCCTCCTGCCCGTTCTATATCTGCTAACACTGCATCAACTTTTTGTATAGCCTCCAGAACGAACTTCCCGACTCTAGATATACCGGAAATTAATGGTTCACCGGTTTCTTTGTCTGAATATCGTGAACGGGAATTCGGCCGTACCACGACATCATCCATGAACTGTTCACACCTTCCTCGTACAATTTGTGCATGTAGAATCTTTTTTATAACCCTATCAAATGCCTGTACTGCATTTGTATACCCTTGAGGTAAGGTTGTCATTCTCATAAGCCCCAGTGGGGTGTGAAATGATGTTAGATCTCGCGACTCCGGGGCTAATGTGCACTAATCATATCCGGAAAACCGTTCAATCAATGAAATAAGTGGATACCCGGCAAACCTCTGTGAATACTCGTTAGCCCCTGGAGATAGGCTAGCATCTCTTATTGAAACTGCATTGATTCTTTGAGCTGAATTAATCAACCGATAGTGTTTAATTGACTTTCCATCCAAGCTCTCCAGAAAATTTCCCTCCTCATCCTTTTCATAGCCAGGTTTCTCAACCAAAAACCACGGATTCTGGTAAGGCCCAAAGCTCCTCTCAATTGTACCACACGCCAATCTATCCTGAAGGATTCTTGTGCTAACCTCGTGTAAACCAGCCGGAATCGTCAAACTCGGTGTCTGCCACGACTTGTGTGGGATTGTCGGTATTATATGAGGTGGCTCGATATCCTCATGAATCCTTCCTTTCGCGGTACTGTCAAATGCTATTGCAGCCTCACGGTTATATAGAACCTCCATCAGCAACTCCCATTCATTTGGCCAAAGCTCCTGACCAATCCTCATTCCCTTGATTCAGTTTGGCCTTAGCCTTGCTCCACGTTCAATGCCAGAAAACTTTGGAATAATGTACTCCCCAAACCGGCTTCCTGCTTGATATACTTCCTTCTCTATTCGCTTCCGTCTCCATTCGACATCTCCCCTTGGCTGTTCCCCATTATCATACCCCACATCCGTCGGTTGAATTTTCTTCCCTTTCCTCTTTTATAATGTTTCTCCATTTACCAAATGACGCCTCCTCAGGCTCTTTGCCTTCTCTATCCTCAACAGTCTTTTAAACTCTACCCATGCCTCCCCCCTTTGTAACACTGGTGCCCCGCTCACCTCTTCCAATGATATAGGAAATGTGGGCTCAAAGTTCCCATCAACATGCAGAAAATAACACTTCAAATAAGGGTAAAATTTTAAACCATGAAAGGAAGCAATACTAACAAAATGTGAACAGCAAAACAGGGACGGCGGCTGATTAGTCTCGATTGGCTCACAGATCACCGGACCATCTGCGAGCCTACAAAGTTTCCCGGTCTCTCTTCTTCTTTGAGTCCGTCCTGTTCTCTCTCTAAAGTCGCCCGGCTTGTGTATCTCTGAATTCTTGCTTGATCTCTATTCCTCTCATCTGTAGTCCCAACCGCACAGAAAACCACCTTCCTGTGATTGTCTGGTGTGGAAATTGTGATATATAGCGAGCCATCATCTCTATTGTCGTACTGAGCTCTAGTTTTTCTCTCCCACAGCCTTCCTAGTATAAGGTCTTGCACTGCCTCGTCAAGCACAAATATAGGTACATTGACATCCACCACGCCAATGTCTACATTTATGGAATGACAGACCCCGAAGACTCGATCCCTGGTTGCGTTCGCTGACCCTATCGACAATGCAATGTCCTGGTCAATTGATAGTTCATCTTCGAGTTCCTGCCACAACTTCTTAGACATTACGCACATCTCCGACCCACTATCTATCAACATCTTTATCTTTCGAGTTCCTTCCAGTCGACCAAGCACTATTGGGGATGCACAAGCATATAGATGCTTCTCAATTGAAACTCTTGTGATCCTATTGCTTGTAAGTTGTGATGTGTTCCTGTCCGCTTCCCCTATAGTTGCCTTATCTTCACTTATTGCAGGAACCTGTGCTCCTCCTTTGAGTGCCGGGAGTCTCTTTATCCCCCACAGCTCTTTAAGTAAGACTGGTGATAGCCCTAACACTTCTCTAACCGTTATTCCATCAATATTTTGATTCAAGATCTTGTTGACAATTTTCTCAGGTTCGGCCTCAGAACGCAGCTTTACTGGCACCTTTCTGGCTGGCTGGATATCTCCGTCGTTTCTCGCAGCCCGTTTTCGAACTTTCTTTACCGCCTGTACCTCCTGGGCCCCATCTACAGGCTCCTCAACCTCTACCACGAGCTCTGGTTCCTCACTCAATATCCTCTCGGTCTGATCATGTTCGTGCTCAGAATCCTCAACTATAGGATCTCGCCGATTTCGTGCCCCAATACTTGGGTAATGTCTTTGCTTTTGTCTCTTTGGACAGAGAAGCCCCCCAGCATCAACAGTTATAGAGTCCTCCATATCATCAGCCCCTCGCTCCGCCTCAATCGAGCCGGTAGTATTCCCATCATTATCCTGCAAGGCAAGATAAGTCCGGATCTCCCCAACTTCCAATTGTGGTCTACCTTTATTACTTGTACGAAAGACTTCGCAACCTTCTACTGTCTGGCTTCTTGGAGGAGCATACTCCAGCATTAGATTCCGTACCTCACTTGTTGTGCCCTGTCCAACCTCTGCAAGCCGGTCACTATGTGCCACAGGTATTGTACCCTGAGACTCAGTTCTCAGTCTCATATTAGCTACCCATACCTTCTGCCATACTCCCGCGGCCTCAGGTAGTCGTACCAGTGGTCCTCCACTCCCTATTGGCCCCATTCTTGTACGTAGGTCTGCCGCATCAGCATAATGCACTGTGCCTTCTTTCAAGGCCTTGTTGTAATCGTAGCAGGTGTGTTTGCGATGGTTATTTAAACCACACCACCAGCATCCGCGGACGTTTACGGGAATTGACTCAGTTGCTGGCATATTTCTATTTTCCTCCAGGTAATTATTTCTTTGCTGATATTCCCTTTGTCCTCCTGCTTGGCCATACAAAAGTGGCATGGCTGACTGTCGGAACAGTTTTATCTCCTCTAGTTCCCGCTTGAGTATGTCCATTTGATTGTGCAACTCCTCATGCTTTCGCATATCCTGCTCTGGTAATGGAGACTCGGGAGTTCCATTCCCCAGGTTTCGACTTTTGAGTATTCTGGTGCCATTCTCAGCTGGCTGCCTCAGGAAGGGGATTTGCCCTTCGCCCACATCCTTCTTTTCCCCGGTCAGCATTTCTAGCTCATACATCTTACTCACATTTGCCTTCTTCCTTGTCATCATTAGCGCTATTGTTATCACTTTACTAAATCCGCCTTCAGTATTAAAGGAAGCTGGCTCATCGGCATCAAGCCTCATATCCTCAAAGATCCTCGTAGCAATACTATCCGGCACTCCCTGCAGAAAACAAATCATCTGGTCAAATACCGTAAGTCTCGTCTCTGCAACTAGAATGTCCAATATCTGCTTGTAGGTACGGATATAACCCTCCACCTCTGCTGCCTTCTGCTGGAAGTGCCTATCTGCGGATAGGCATCTCAAGTATGTAACTGTATTCCTCTTCTGCTTCGTGTACTCCTCTTTGAAACGCCGCAATAGTTTAGTCCGTACTCTGGACCAAGATGCTTCCTCAGTGACTGTATTGCCAGTAAGGATATTCCCGGTCGCTGTTTCCTGTTCTGCTCTCCTGCCCTACTCAATAATATTTTCTATATACTTACCAATAGCTGGTTCACAATAATCCATCAACTCCCGTACTATCTTCTCCTTGGTAAGCCTTTACCTCTCAGACAACCTTTCCCAACTTCGGACAAATCTGGAAACTTCTTTGCCATCAAAACATGGTGCTCCGGGCTGCCCATGTAAGGGACACTGAGCTGCCAAAAATTAGCTGAAGTCAAGCACAATATTCGGTGCTGCTGGTGATGTGGCTGATCCTCGCGGCAAAGACTTATCACCCATATTGAATCTGTCTGCAAGATAACAAAATGCTTTCAAAAAAGATAGTTCTGCCTCTGCCACCGGTGGTTTCGCCCCTTTCGTCGAACCCTTCTTCCCAGTATTTGCACTTGTATCTTTTTCGTAACCGTTGTTTTTTGCTGCCTTCCTTCCGTTCTGATGGTCCTTGTGTCTCGGTCTGTTGTTTGTCTCCCTCCTTCTCTTTTCATATTCCCTTGCTGTTCTTATATGTCCTCTTTTTAATCCTATTTTTAGTCATCTCTTCTTCAAACAGAGTTTTGCTTCCATTATCCATTTGTGTTCGCACAAGCTGCAATACTGACGACACCCCCATCTGGTATTCCCCACTTGAAGCAACACCCAAAAAAGGAACACCAGAATGAGCTCTGGCCTCACCCACATAATCTCATGGTAATCTGCTCGCATACCTGCTAAATTCGACTCCTCTTGCCGGTACCACATACTCTGTACAATGCACATCTCCTTCTTCTACCTCTTTTCGTTTTCCTCTCCTACACGCACCCCTCTGGTCAATGGGACCAATGTGAGAGAACCAGTAAAGGGGTGGGAAGCGCTAGGAAACAAAAAGAAAGTAAGAGAGTGGAATTCGCTCCTCTATTTTTCGCCCCCCATCCCCATCAACGCACTGAGGGCTCTATACATACATGATCCAGGAGAGTATCATCGGTGATCACTCTTCCCACACCGTCCACTATAAGTGAAATGTGCAAGTAATAAGTACGTAATCAGCTCCAGCACCACCACACCACATATTCCAATCCGCACGAGGAGTCTCAATAGCTTAAGGGACGCAACCGGCCAGCGAAACCGACATTCCAGTAGCCAAGTCCTTGCAATGTCCGGACATTTTTGAACACAATTGCTTTCGCATGAAGGCAAAAAATCTGCTGGAGCCTTGAGATTTTGCTGGTTAGTCGAAAAGAGACTTTTTCAGATCTTGCCTTCGTTAAGGGAGTGAGAAGTCTTCTTTCAAGAATCTTTAAGTATAATAAATTGGAGTTTGTGCAGGCGTCCTTGTGTCCTGTACGAGCACTGCACCTGCGGTGTGATGGTTAAAGTGCCAAGGCTCACACCTCGGCACAGTCAAGGGCCCCAAGGTTGGATCCTTTAGGCAGGGGTGTGGTAGGGCACTGCTGGCTCGGGATGGTTGGATGATCAGGAGCTTGTGAAACGTCAAAGCCTTATCCGACTGGGTGCCTTAAGATCCAGGGAATCCCGAAAATTCCTTCATACAACATTTCTAATTGCGATACCGCTATCACACTTACTGAAAGCGTTTCGAGCAGCATGGCTCAAAAATCATCGCAAAACCTAAACATTGTCGACAATATCAACTCTTTTAATTCCAATGATATTATAAACTCTTTTAATTGCAATAATGTTATCAACATCAACCCAGTGTTACCCGATGAGGAGAATCAGATCCGAGAGTGGCTATCGCCTCTGAAACCTCAACAGCGGCACCAAGGCGTGCGAGCCGAGAGGCTCGATTGCGTGGGCGATTGGTTTTTGGGAACCAGCGAGTTTCAGAAATGGAGTGGTGGAGGTGATGGATCCCTTGAGCAGGTGTTATTTTGTTCCGGGGGGCCAGGTGTGGGAAAGACATACCTGTGGTAATACCCCTCTTCTGGAAAAGTGAGAAAATTCAGATATCACTGACAAATATAAAATATCAGTTCCCTAATAATTGACAACCTATGTGATCAGGCTGGGGAAAAGGATCCAGCGGTCGCTTGGATATATTGCGATTTCCTCGCCCACCAAGAGCAGTCAGCGACGGCCATGTTAGGCGCAATCCTAAAGCAGCTTGTGAGCATAGCGGAGATGCCCGAGAATGTACGACAGGCATTTCGAAAGCGGTTTTCCGACCGAGGTCTACGATTACCCGATATAGTGAGAATTTTGAAGAAGACTATCTCACTGCTCCCCCGGGTCTATATCTGTGTTGATGCCTTGGATGAGTGCACCCCGAAGAGTCGACAGAAGCTGCTTGGATCACTACGAGATATTGTGAGGGAGTCACCTGATACTCGGGTGTTATTTACCGGGAGATGTCACGTGGAAGAAGAAGTGAAGAAATACTTCACTGAGGTCATTACAGTACCTATCAGTCCAACTAAAGGTGACATTAAAGTATATTTGGATGCGAGGTTCGGCAGAGACGCGGAGTCCTATGCCATGGACGATGATTTGCGGAGGGATATTATGAGAATAATTCCGGAAATGATTTCCGAAGTGTGCGTAGCAATATCGGACACTTCTACAATACATGCAGTGGCAATTTGCTGACACTGGTAGCTAGATTCCTCCTAGTTTCACTAAACATTGAGGCAATTCTGGAAGAGGTGACCATCTACAAGAGAAGGAAAAAGCTTGAAGAGATGACAAAAGGGAAGGGGCTAGGAGACGCCTACACAGCAACCATCACTCGGATAAAGTCACAGAATGGGAGTAGGTCGAAGCTTGGTATGGAAGCCCTCATGTGGATATCACATTCCGAGAGGCCATTGAAGGCTCTTGAGTTATGTCAGGCACTGGGGGTAGAGAGAGGAGAAACAGATGAGAATGTTTGGAACATACCTGCAATAGAAACCGTGCTTCGCTGTTCGCTGGGTCTTATCACCATCGAGGCATCATCATCTACCGTTCGCCTTGTTCACTTCACTCTCCTAGAGCATCTATCCGATGCTTTATCCCTGTTCCATAGTCCCCACTCGATAATGGCCGAGACATGTTTGACCTTCCTCAACTTCCATTGCATTAGGGACCTGTCAACTGCCCTTGATTCGCCACCGGGAGCATTCCTCTGTACTGGCTATGCCTCTTGTTATTGGGGAACTCATGCAAGAAAGGGGCTCAATCAAAGAGAAAAATCACTAGCATTAAGACTTCTTGATGGTTATGATGAGCACATATCCTCTAAGCTGCTCTTAATTCATGAAAGAGATTGGTGGTGGCACTGCTCTCAACGAACCGGTAATAGTGCTGTCACGGGATTCACGGCGCTTCACGGCGCGGCCTACCTCGGGATTGTGGAGATAATGGGTTCTCTATTGGAAGAGAGGGAATGGGATGTTAATTCAACCGATGTCGGGGGGAATACGCCATTTGCCTGGGCTGCCAGAAAGGGTCATGAAGATGCTGTCAGTATGCTACTGGCACGACTAGGTGTTGACCCCGATACAGCGGACGTGGATGGTCGAACACCCCTCATGTGGGCCGCTGCATGTGATCATGAGGGAGTGGTAGAGAAGCTCTTAGAACGGACTGATGTCAATCCTAACAGGAGGGATGAATGTGGTGAAACAGCACTCTCGTTGGCTGCTGAGTATGGGCGCAGGGGGGTGGTTGATATTCTCTTAAAACGGATGGACATCGACCCCAACACGATTCACAGGTTTGGCAAGACTCCCCTGTCATGGGCCGTCTCGAATAGGCATGAAGGAATAGTGAAGAGACTCCTAGAGCGAGCGGATGTTAGTCTCTGCACGAGAAGCAAGCACGGCTCAACACCACTTTCGCAAGCCGCCTGGAGGGGAAATGAGGGGCTCGTTAGACTGCTTCTGGAGCGAAACAATGTCAACCCCAGCACTGCGGATAAGCATGGGCGGACACCACTCTTTGGAGCCTCCCGGAACGGACGTGAGCGTGTCGTGAGCGTGCTGTTGGAGCGGAATGATGTTAACCCCAACACCGTGGATAAGCATGGGCGGACACCACTCTTTGGAGCCGTCTGGGGAGGATATAAGGGTGTCATGAGGGTGTTGTTGGAGCGGAATGATGTTAACCCCAACACTACACGTGTAGATGGCGAAACACCACTCCTCATGGCCGCCCACCTGGGGCGCGAAGGAGCCGTGAAGGCGCTGCTGGAACGAGTGGATGTCGACCCTAATACTACGGATGGTTATGGCGAAACACCACTTTTTAGAGCCGCCCGCAAGGGGCACAGAGGAGTCGTAGAGATGTTGCTGGGACGAGTGGATGTCGACCCTAATACTGCGGACAAATATGGCCAAACACCGCTATTTACAGCCGCCTGTGAGGGGCACGGAGAAGTCGTGAAGATGCTCTTGGAACGAGTGGATGTCGACCCTAATACTGCGGACAAATATGGCCAAACACCACTATTTACAGCCGCCTGCGAGGGGCACGGAGGAGTCGTGAAGATGCTGCTGGAACGAGCGAATGTCGACCCCAACACTGCGAATAAATACGGCCAAACGGCACTCTTCGGAGCCACCTGGAGGGGCCATGAAGGAGTCGTGAAGGCGCTACTGGAACGAGCGGATGTCGACCCCAACATTGCGAATAAATATGGTCAAACACCGCTCCTCAGAGCTGCCCACGGGGGGCGTGAAGGAGTCGTGAAGATGTTGCTTGAACGAGTGGATGTCGACCCTAATACTCCAGATGAGTGTGGCGAAGCACCGCAATTCAGAGCCGCCCGGGAGGGACGCGAAGGAGTTGTGAAGCTATTGCTTGAACGAGTGGATGTCGACCCTAATACTGCGGATGATCGTGATGGCCAAACACCGATCTTCGGAGCCGCCCACGCCGGGCACGAAGGAGTTGTGAAGGTACTGCTGGAGCGGAACGACGTCAACCCCAACACTGCGAATAAATATGGTACAACGCCGCTATTCGGGGCCGCCTGGGAGGGACATGAAGGAGTCGTGAAGATGTTGCTTGAACGAGTGGATGTCGACCCTAATACTGCGGACGCATATGGCGAAACGCCGGTCTTCAGAGCCTCCTACGAGGGTCACGAAGGAATCGTGAAGGTGCTGCTAGAGCGGAACAATATCAACCCCAGCACTGCGAATAAAGATGGTAGAACGCCACTCTCCGCAGCGGCCTGGAAGGGACATGAAGGAGTCGTGAAGATGTTGCTGGAACGAGCGGATGTCGACCCCAATACTGCTGAATGTAATGGCCGAACACCGCTATTCGGGGCTGCCTGCGCGGGACACGGAGGAGGCGTGAAGGCGCTGCTGGAACGAGCGAATGTCGATCCCAACATCGCGGACGAATATGGCCATACGCCACTCCTTGGAGCTGCCTATGAGGGACACGAAAGAGTCGTGAAGATGTTGCTGGAACGGGTGGATGTCGACCCTAATTCTGCGAACGAACATGGCGAAACCCCGCTATTCAGAGCTGCCTACGATGGACATGAAGGAGTCGTGAGGACTCTACTAGAACGAGTGAATGTCGACCCCAACGCTGCGGATAATTGTGGTGGAACGCCACTCTTCGGAGCCGCCTGGAACGGACATGAAGGAGTTGTTAAGATGTTGCTGGGGCGGAAGAATATCAACCCCAATACTGTGGATAGATATGGCCAAACGCCACTATTTGTAGCTGCCTGGAAAGGACATGAAAGGGTCGTGAGGATGCTGCTAGAACGAGTGGATGTTAACCCTAATGCCCCAAAGAAAGGTGGCCAAACACCACCCTTCGTGGCTGCCGGCGAGGGGCACGAAGGAGTCGTGAGGACACTTCTCGGGCGCGTGGATGCAAACCCCGATATAGCAGACCTTGCCGGTGAAACAGCACTTTCACAAGCTCTAAAGAATGGACATTATGCCATTATAAAACTACTATCCGAACGCAAAAATCTGATTCCCTTAACGTAATTTATGGCCATGCGGCTCTTCGCCGGGATGTGGCTCACCATGGCAACCACAGGAACATCAAATGTATATTTGATTATCTGCATACATTGTACTGGTAACATATTGAAAATTAGTTAAATAGTACTTTTGAAT